>Ga0075464_10000028_pt1 | contig 47384 bp, 78 predicted proteins | sample DEB19_08_DNA_5_FD_75068 | JGI IMG/M metagenome (GOLD analysis project Ga0075464, IMG submission 75068) | Aqueous microbial communities from the Delaware River and Bay under freshwater to marine salinity gradient to study organic matter... | ecosystem: Environmental > Aquatic > Marine > Coastal ...
TACATCGTGTTCTCGCCAACAGGATCGTTCAAGACGTTCTCGCTGCGCATCGCTCAGGACGGCGACCTGCAGTACACGACGTTGACCGGTATCACGGCGCGCGCCTGCGCGACGGATACGGCGAACGATACGCTGTGCTTCGTCGGCCCTGACGGCTCCGGCGCGATGCGCCGCCTATACCGTTTCGACGCTGCCCTGACGTTTCACTCGTACACCTGGACGAGCAAGGTGTTCACGTTGCAGGCACCGGCTAACTTCGCGGTTGCTCAAGTGTTCGCCGCATCCTATCCGTGCACGCTGCAAGTGCTCGCTGCGAAGCCGACGACAGGCGGCGTGACCGGACCTATAGTCAGCGTGCTCACCAAGACCGTGACGAGCAAAGACCCGTTCCGCCTTCCGTCCGGCTTCACCGCGCGCGAGTGGCAGCTCACGATCACCGGTACGGCCAGTGTGCAGCGCGTCGACATGGCAACGTCCATTGCTGAACTGAGGGCGCTGTGAGCTCGCGGCGCACGCAGCATCCAGGGATACCGCCGCCCGGTCCATCGGTCGCCGAGCTGCACCGCACGGCAGAGCGGACGAAAGAGTCGCTAGAGGTTGGCCTGGGCCGGCGCGGAGACCCGAACGACCGGTGGGTAACCGTTAGGGACCTGGAGGAAGCAGGGATCGTTGCCTCACTGGGCGGCGGCAGCTTCCGCGCCGGCAGCTTCCCGTATGGCGGAGGCGGCAGTCAGGTTCCCGTCGACGTGCCAGGATCCATCAACGGCCTGCCGAACAACACGCCGCCGAACTACGGCGAGGACGACTACACGCCGCCGCCGATGCCGACGAACGTCCGGTGCCAAGCCATCGCGCCGAACAAGATCATGGTCATCTTCGACCCGCCGCTGTACGGCAATCACGCGTTCAGCGAGATCTACTACATACCGGAGGCGACGGGGCAGACGTACGCTCAGTTCATCGCGGCGTCGGGACCGGGGTTCAATCCGACGAAGCCGTGCACTGGCGCGACGACAGGATCGAACCCGAACGCATTCTTCCGTGGTCGGTTCGACGGGTCGAATCCTGTGCTGGAACTGGCGGCCGGCGATAACCCTGGTGCAACCTCGCTCGGTGCTGCGCTGAACCCGCCGCGCCTCTATTTCTTCGTGCGCTTCGTCTCGCTGGCGAAGATCTCCGGCCCGTTCGGCCCGCAAGGCGTCGGTGCCGTCGCTCAGCCGTCCATCGACCCGGTGCGCGTGCTCGACCTGATGACCGCTAGCGTCACGGCTAGCGCCGTCTATACGAACCTGCGCGCGTTCATCGGCACGGACCCTAACGCACTGCAGCAGATCACGCAGAATGGCCGCGGCGTTACGGCGATCTTCAACGATACGGTGTCTCACGGAAACACGCTTGGCCAGCTCTGGACGGTGCGACAAGAGCGCACGCTGCCGGACGGGTCCATCGTGGCGGCTGGATTCGGCCTCGGTATCACCGAGGACACGACGACCGGCACAGCGCAGTCCCTGTTCGCGGTCAACGCCGACAAGTTCGCGATCATGGGGTCGGGGACTCCGTTCATCCCCGTGGTGAACTTCGCGGTATCCGGCGCCGATCCGACATTCTGCGTCGTCACCGTGACGAACAGCGCGCCGTTGCAGCTTGGCCAGTCGATCACCTTCAAGTCGAAGACCGGCAATTCACCGGTCGAGGATCTTGAGGGGGTCATCACGGCGCTGACTCCGACGCAGATCACGGCGCAGAAATCTATCCCCGGATACACCCCGGTCGGACAGCCTCCCGTATCGCCTAACTGGCCGAATGCCTCGGCGTCCAACCTGTTCGTGACGGGCGCCACCAATATACCGTTCATCGTCGACACGCTGAACTCGGCGGTCGGCATCCGCGGCAAGCTGATTGTCGACGGCTTGATCCGCGCGACGGCCGGCGACTTCAATAGCCTGAGCGCGAACACGGCATTCATCGCCTCGCTGCGCGCCGGCATCGTGAATGCAAACATTATTGTCGGCCAGTCGATCATTGCCGGCGACGGGCTTCCGGACGGCGCCACGGTCAATGACATCAGCCAGGTCGATGCCTGGATCGTCCAGATCAGTCGCGTGCAGCCGGGCGGCTTCCCGCTGCGCATCTGGAATCCGAAGCGCTACACCGCGAATCCGAACGGCGGATTCCAGATCTTCGCCTTCTCGGCCGGGTCGACGCTGAACAACATTCCGCCTTCGCTGTATCTCAACGGCGACCTTCTGCTAGGCGGCAACGCGACAATCAATCTGCGCGACGGCGGAGCCGTTGGCATGGGCGCTAAGTCGCTTGACGGCACGCATTACACGTTCTGGTGCGGCGCCGATGGCGACTACGGAACGACGCGCGCGCAGATGGATGCGAACGGGGCGTTCTGGATCCGGCCGCGGCTGGTTACCGAGGTGGGCGGGCAGACGTTCCGGGCCGGATTCAATTTGGATCTGTTCCTGGGTCAGAACGCATTGGCGCTTCCGGTCATGACCGCTCCGGGATCGCCGAACCCAGGCGCATCAGTCAACGTCGACACGTTTTCCAAGCAAATTCGCGCGAATACTCTGGTAGAGCAGGCGGTTAGCAGGTCAACGATCCGTATCCGTGGACTTCGTGACGGCGGGAATGCAACTACCTTGGTGACTGTATCCGGTCTGCTGGTTTCATCCAATGTCGGAACCACCAACAATGGCGACGACAAGATGTTCCGCCTAGCCGCCTACTTGCGTGACTACACCGGAGGAATCCCAGGCGGCGTATACCTGATCCAAGAGATCTACCAGGACGACTACTCGCCGGAGTGCTATCCGTTCAGCATCTGCGCGCCCATCAACGCTCAGCCAGGCGACTACAAGGTCGAGCTCTACCTGGACCGCTACGATGACCGCAACATGAGCATCATCAGCGGGTGGAACGTGGTCGCGTTTCAAGTGGCGACGAATGCGGCGCTAGCGTAGAGTTGGCACATGGAAAACTTCCTCACTATCGCTACGGGCGTTGACACGACGCCGATACTTCTCGCCATCAAGCGTCGCCCCGAATTGTGGAAGGCCGACGATTATCTGAGAAACTACCCACAAGGACCATTCAAGGAAGTCGAGTCAATCTTGCTTAGGTTCCCTCCGATCACTGTTGTCGAACTCCAGGAGGACGCCGAAAAGCTGTTGGCCGACCGCCGATACGACCCGCACGAATGCGTGAGTCGCCCAGAAATGCAACAGGTTCCGGAGGCGCGAACACTGGCTATGATGCTCATGGCCAGGGTAGAGGGAGAGCGGCTTGGCCGAGTCATGATCAACAAGATTGTGCCAGGAGGCCGCATCTTCCCGCACGCGGATACGCCAGAGCATGCGGACTACTACACGCGATTCCACATCTGCTTGTATGGACTGCCTGGGGCAACCATTCGTTGCGCTGATGAGCGGCGTTCGTTCCGAACTGGCGACGTGTTCTGGTTCAATAACAAGCTCGATCATGAGGTCGTAAACAACAGCGCCGAGGAACGCATCAGCATGGTGGTAGACATCAGGACTTCGCGCCCATGATCACATATGACGTGGAACCGTGGCAGCAGTTCAAGCGAGAAGCGGCGCATTTGTGGCCGCGTCATTGGGAAGAGATCGCGATCAACCGCGACAAGATACGCTTGGCCGTTGACTACGACCGATACGACCAGCTTGACGCTACCGGGCAACTTCATGTCGTTGTTGCGCGCAGTGACGGTGAAGTCGTCGGGTATCACCTTACCCTTGTGCAGCCTCATTTGCACTACGCCGATACGCTGCACGGTTTTACTGATGTGTACTACATCGCTCGCGAATTCAGGCGCGGACGTACCGGAATAGACCTGTTCAGGTTCGTTGAAAAAAGCCTCAAGGCGCGCGGCGTGAAGAAGTTGTTCACGGGAACGAAGCTGCACATGGATATGTCGGCACTGTTCAAGCGCATGGGCTGGACGCCGACCGAGACCTTGTTTACGAAGTATATTGGAGACTAACCATGGTCGCAGCAATCGCCGCGGTTACTGTTGCCGCAGGTACGGCATACAGCGCCAATAGATCGAGTAGTGCTGCGCGCAGTGCGCAGCGCAGCGCAGATCGCAGTGCAGCCGAGCAGTCAGCTATCGACCGCGAGCGCCTTGACTTCTCGCGCCAGCAATACACCGACTGGCAGAACCGGTTCAACCCGGTATGGGACCGCATGTCGTCGCTCGCCATGCAGGAAGAAAAGCCGGATTACGCTGCCATCAGCGCCGACGTTGGTGGAGCCTACGACTCTGCTCGCGGCATCCAGACGCGCAATATGCAGCGCATGGGCATAAAGCCCACCGATGGCGCGCAGCAGGCAGCTGATACGGCCTATGGTCTAGGTCGCGCCTCGTCGCTTGTCGATGCGCGAAACCGCGGACGAATGAACGCGCGTGAGCAGTATTTCAACCGCATCACGCAGCTGGCGAACATCGCCAACGGCGGCCAGGCGAACGCGACGAACCTCGTCAACTCAGCCTATGCCGGCGCCAGCGGAGGCGCTGGCCAGCGCGCGGGGCAGCAGTACGGGCAGGCCCAGTATTATCAAGGCCAAGCGAACCAGCAGTGGGCAGACGCGGCGTCAGCGTTTGGGTACGGCGTCGACATGTACAGCAACAGGCCGTCAAGTGGCGGTTACGGTATGCCAGGATACGGCCCAAGCTACGGCTACCCAGGCAACCCTGGCAGCGGAAACTGGGGAATGACTCAATGGGGAGGCGGTTGATATGGCCGGCATATTTGGTGGCTATCTCAGCGGAGTCAGGGCTGCGCGAGAGCAGAGGCGGCAAGATACAGAAGATGCCTATTTGGCGAACGAACGCGCCTATCAGCAACGGCGTCGCGGAGTGATTGACGAGCGGTCAGATCTAACTTTCGAGCAAGGCCAGACTGACCGCACGGAGCGCCTTACTCGCGAAGCCGAGGACCGTGATCGACTGGTAAACGTCGAACGCCCGCGCGCTGATCGGCTAGCTGACATGACTGAGCGTGCCGCCGCGCGGAAAGAGGCACGAGCGCCTATAGAGGACGCACGCGAGGATCAGCGCTTCTTGTGGGAGATGGACAAGAACGAGCGAAGCAAGCGCGAATCGGCGCTCCGCATGCAGGCTGAGCAATACGGACTCGACGAGAAGCGCATCGCTGCCGAAGCCCGCGCCGCCGCGGCCGCCTTCCGCCCCGTCCTGGCCGCCTATGTTCGCACTGGAGACCCGCGCGTCGTCGTGGGATGGGCGAACCAGACGGTAGCGAAGGATGATCCGATCACCATCGACCAGAACGAAGACGGCACGTGGTTCTTTAAGTCCAAGTCCGGCCAACCACAGACGCTCGGCACGGCTGACGACGTGATCCGCGTCGCGCGCATGATGACGAACCCTGACGTGTTCCTAGAAATGCAGGCATCGCAGGCGAAGGCGCGCGCCGAGGCGGCGCAGGCTGAGGCGGCCTATCCGGAGCGATTCACGGAGATGGTGAATGACGAGACCGGCGCACTCCATTTGGTTGATGTACGGACGGGCGACTCCCGCCCGGTGACGCGCGACGGCCGCCAAGGCCCGCTCGTCGGTACGCGCAGCGGCGCCTTCGGGTCCCGCGCCGGTGAGCTGACGCTCGGCGTCCGCCGGCCGGCAGCAGAGGCCGGTGGCGGCGCTGACGTGCAGTTCGTCGAGCCGCCGCGCGGGCGAATTCCCGCGGCAACGTCGCCCGTTGGCCGCCAGCCGACTGCTGCTCCGCGCCGCCTCAACACCGCACCGCCTGATGGCACTCGCGTTCAAGACCCGGATGGGCGAATCTACGTCGTCCGCAACGGCCAACCTGTCCCGGAGTGATCAATGGCGAACCCTGTCGACTGGTCGAATTTCAAGCCGATTGACGATCAGCCAGAGACGGTTCCGGCGAGCCCGGTTGACTGGGCACAGTTCAAGCCGGTCGATGATGGTCTGATCCGTCCAGGCAACATTGACCTGAATACGCGTCCTCGCGTAAAGAACGCGGATGGGTCGATTTCAACTGTGCGCTCAATGTCCATCGGCACGGATGACGGAGAAGTGCTCATCCCTACCGTTAGCGATGACGGCCGCATCATGGCGGACGATGAAGCAATCGACACGTACCGCCGGACTGGCCGCCAGCTTGGCGTATTCCGTACTCCAGAAGCAGCAACGCGTTACGCAGAATCGCTGCATGAACAGCAGGCGAAGCAGTACGCCGAGCCTGATCAAGGCGGTGTCGACTGGGGTGACTATCGGGTCGTGTCAGAACCGGGCCTGCTCGACCGCTCGCTGAACTACATTCGTGACCGGGCTCAGCGGACGCGGAATGAGATCGCCGACACAGAGAAGCATATCGGCGGCCTATGGGACCGCAATGCCGGAGGCATGGTTGGTCAGATTGCTGGCGGCGTTACTCGATTCATTGGCGAGGCCTCTAAAGAGGCGCCTCAGTACCTCGACAACCTTGCAAAAGACGCGGCCGATTATTCGGCTGTTGTCGGGCAATTCGCTCGCCCGTACGGTGCCCAGGTAGCGCTCAACAACGCGATACAAGGGTCGGCCCAAAGAGAAGCGTCCATTGACCGAACGCCAAATGATTTGGCCAAGGTAGGGATCAACCTGGCTGATCAAGGTAGATACCAGTACGAGCAAGGCGTGCTTGCCTCAAAGGTAGAGAGGCCGGAATCCGTTTTTGAAAGCCCTCTGCAAGCAGCAAAGTATTACGGAAACGAGGCCCTTGGCTCGATCATCCCCATGGGTATTGCAGTAGCCCAACCTGAGATTGGTCTATCCCTCATCGGTGCTCAGGCGTTCGGCGGGGAATACAACAAGCGTCGAGATGAAGGACTGAGTATCGGTGAAGCAACCGCATCCGGCGTCATCCACGGCGCCGCCGAAGTCATCCCGGAGCGACTTTCGCTTGGCCTGATCCGTGGCCAAGTCGGCCAGGCGCTCACTCGCGTATTCGGCGATAAGGTGGCCGAGGCAGTGGCGAAGAACGTCGTCGCCCGCGCCGCTGCGGGTGCAGCAGGCGAAGGCATCAGCGAGGCAGTTACCCAGGCCACGCAAGACCTAAACGACATTTACCTGCAGGGCGACGACATATCGCGCGAACAGTTCCTGCGGAACCTGAAAGATGCTGCGCTGACCGGCGCGGCGATGGGCGGTCCCATGGCCGGCGCGCACGCCGTAGCGACGCGTGCCGTTGAGCAGCGTGATCTGACGCAGCCTAACGCGCCAGCCATCAATGAGCCGCCGGCAGTAGCCGCAGCGATTCCTGTTCCGGAAGTGGTTAACGCTGACCCTGGCGCTATTGCGCGAGCCATGGCCGCACCGGAGTCGCTGGAAGATCCAGCAAGCCTGAACGCCATGATGGCGCAGCGGATGGCGGCGGCATTTCCGGAGGAAGCGGCAACGCCGCCGGATCCGGCTGCCGAAGCGGCACCTGCGCCGCCCGAGCGCCAGCGCTTCGATCCGGACTCGCGCGCCGCACTAAACGAGCCGGCGGAGATACAGGCCCTGGTTGAGCAGGACGGCCTCACCGAGGAACAGGCTCGCCGGGTTCGCGAGAGACTGACTCGGCCGGCCGAGCGCGATCGCGTGACCGGGATGTATCGCTCCGAGGAACTGGATCGCACGATCCAGGCCGTTCAGGACGCAGCAGAGCCAGGCCTGTACGTCGAAGCGGACTTCGCGAACTTGGGCGGCGCGAACGCTAAACTCGGTACGAGTACGGCCGACAAGCTGTTGCGCGAGTTCGCCGATACCGTGACAGCTGAGTTGCAGGACGCGGGTGACATCGTGCCTATCCGCAAGGGCGGCGACGAATTCGGCTTCGTGATCACCGGCGCATCGCGCGATGCCGTCGAGTCCGCCATGAACGTTGCGCGAGCGAAGTTCAACGCGTCTATGACCGCGCGCGGCCACGGGAACATCCCTCATCCCAAAGGCGGCGCAGCCGGTGTAGGATTCAACTACGGTATTTCTGACATTGCCGCCGGAACGTCTATCGGCGACATTCTGAAAGCCGCGGATACGCAGGTCGAAGCACGCAAGAAAGGAGCTGGCTATGAGCAGCGAACGCCGCTTGAAACGGCTAGGACTGGATTCGACACCGGAAGCGGAGTTGTCCGAGGCACTGGCCAGGGAGGCGGAGGCGGCGCTCCAGCGTTCTCAGCAAGCGCACCAGCGGTGGCGAGAGCAGAATCCGGAGAAGGCGGCGGAGTACGACCGGAAAGTGGCGGCGCTGGCGATGTAGACGGCCAAGATAGGTCGGCTCCTGAGCCCATTGAACCGACCGTAGCTGAACTTGAGGCGATGCCTAGCCAAGGCGATCGCTTGGCCGCGCGCGAGCGTTACTACGACGCCATCCGCAGACGCCTCGACGTTATGCAGCGGACGACACCGGATGCCGCCACTAGCTCGCCAGAGTCTGTCCGCCTGCGTCAGGACCTGGCCCGCTATGGCCGCATGCTTGGGCGGCCGACTGAGGTTGCAGTTCCGCCGAGCGGTATATCTAGTTGGGCTGAGCGCTCCGGATTCGGCAGAACTTGGGACGATAGCACGCCGCTGCATGATCGCCCGATGGCTGCAGAAGGGCTCACTAGCTACCGTTACAGAGGCCCGCTTGGCTGGATCATGGCCGCTGCAAACAGCCACTCTGAGGCATTGGCCGAGGCGCAGCGCAGCATCAGCGATCCGCGCGTGAAGGCTTCGGCGGAAAACCTTCAGATATGGGATGGCGCGAAGTACGTGCCGGCCACGGAACCCAACGAACCGACCCACCCGCCAGTCACGAAACCTTCATCCCGCAAGGATCGGTCAACAAAGGCCGCAGCTTCTGACCAAGATCATCGCCAGCGTCGCTCTGCAGAATCAACGGGTACATCGACGACCGACGTGCGATCCACTGTCGACGCGATAACTCGTACGTGGCGCAACGCCCCGCGCGTCACCGTATACGATAGCCCGTCCGATGCGCCAGTGAGACTTGACGACGACGCAGCAGGCGCCTACGTCAACGGTGAAGTGTACTTGTTCGCGAATAACCTCGCTAACACTGAGCATGCACAGTTCGTGTTGCTGCACGAAACGCTTGGCCACCATGGATTGATCGGAACGCTAGGTCCGAAGCTGCGGCCGATGATGCGAACTGTGTACGCGACGAATAAGAGCGTGCGCGAGGCTGCACAGAAGTGGATGCGCGAGAACGATTCGACAGACGTTGAGCTGGCTACTGAGGAAGCGCTGGCCGACATGGCCGCGACGGACATTGTGAAGCTATCCGGATGGAAGCGACTCGTCGCCTCCGTGCGCGATGCGCTGCGTCGTGCCGGCTTCACGCTGGAAATGTCGGATACGGATATTGCGGCGCTGTTGTCGCGGTCGGTGCGGTCGGTGACCCATGGTGGCGACAGCAGCGTGCGCACGGTGGCGAAGTACAGCAAATCCCGCCACGACCAGACCGACACGCCTGAGTTTCGTCGTTGGTTTAAAGACAGCAAGGTCGTTGACGAGAACGGCGAGCCGCTGGTGGTGTATCACGGAACTTGGTCTCCCGCTGATTTCAACACGTTCAACACCGAAGGCGGCGTGTTTTTTGCGGAGTCTCCCGAGGTAGCTGGCACGTATACGGTGGCGCGCGAATCACAGCTTACGAGCAAGAAAGAAGAACGCGAATATGCTAAAGCGGCAAATCCGCGCATCATGCCTGCGTATCTGAATATAAAGCGCCCACTGGATTGGTCTGCGCTTGACGCGGAAGCATCCGCATACCCTGTTGGAGGCAATGTTACTGCCGAAGCTAGAAACCAAGCTACACGGAGGATTCTTGGCGTTAACACGGCGAAGGAACTATCCGATGCCATTGACAACATGCCTAAAAAGCACTGGGCATGGGATGAAATGTCCAGGGGAAGTCCAGAAGATTTTGTTGAGCGGTACTTTTTCGGGATTTTTGATGAGAAGGGCGCTGGTAGATTCCCGGCTGCGTTGCTCGGAGGGCAGTACAAGGAGCGCGTTTCCCAAGAAGTAAAGGGGTTACTGGAAGCCATTGGTTACGATGGCGTCGTGATGAACGACTATACATCCTCGTTCAGCCAGGACCTTCGTGAGCAAGGGCGTGTATGGGTAGCCTTCCGCCCCGAGCAGATCAAGTCCGCCACCGGCAATACTGGCGCGTTCGATCCTGCGAATCCTGATATTCGATACAGTAAGGCAAGCCGCGACAAGACCGGAACGCAAGAATTCAAGAGATGGTTTGGTGGCAGCAAGGTGGTCGACGAGAATGGCGAGCCGTTGGTGGTGTATCACGGCACGGACTCGGCTCCGTTTTATGTGTTCGATCGAGCAAAGACCAAAGGAGGTCCGTCGAAGTTCGGATTCTGGTTCACCGACCAAGATGAGTTCGCAAAATCATTTGGCGAGCGCGTAGAGTTTGTATTCGTTAGAATTGAAAATCCTAACCAAATTAGCCTTTCGCAATGGAATGATATTCGCGACAAACACGCCAAGGATGGAGCTTGGTTTGAGGCGTGGCGCGACAGACTTATTTCCGATGGGTACGATGGCCTTGTCGTGAAAGGTGGTACAGATAAGGTTGGAAGATTTACCGTAGAAAACCCGAACGTCTATGCAGCGTTTAACTCGAACCAGATAAAGTCTGCAACTGGAAACACTGGAGAATTCGACCCGTCGAACCCAGACATCCGCTACAGCAAAGCCGCCGCCAAGCAGCTAGGCGTCTCCGCGCCAGCGCCGACAGCGGCCCCGCAGGCATTCGAGAACTTCACGCTGCCGACGATAGGCTGGCGAACCGCATGGGCGCAGGCGCAAGGCAACGCTGTTCATCGCCTTTACGAGGCCATCAAAGGCGGCAAGCGATTCCTTAAGGTACACGCCGTCGACACGCTCGATCCTATGGCCACTGTCGAGGGCGCCGTCAAGCAGCTTGGCACGTACGACAGAGGAACCATGAACACCTACCAGCGCGCCGAGTTGTTTCACGGCCGTGCGGGGCAACGCATTCGCGATTTCTGGAACGAGCGTGTCGAGCCATTGGCTATAGACGTTGCTCGATCTAACGTCACGCTGGATGATCTTGAAAATTTCCTATACGCGAACTTCGCTCCGCGTCGCAATGAGATCATCCGCAACCTGCACGCCGGCAAGAAAACGGCAGCACAGTTCGCCGACGGAGGCTCCGGCATGAAAGATGCCGAGGCCGACAAGATCATGGACGATTTCCGCCAGCGTGGCGTATACGACGAGCTATCCAAGTTCGCTGATCGCGTCTACGACATGAACGCCGAGCGCATAAAGACGTTGCGCGATTCCGGACTGATGTCGCAAGAAGAGGCTGATGAGTGGTCCGCTGAGCCGCACTACGTACCACTGCGCGGATTCGCCGACGATCGCTATATCGCGTTCAATCGCGCGCCAGCCTCCGGCAAGGGTTTCTCCGTTGGCGGCAAGGAGTCTCCGATGGCGCGTGGCCGCGCATCTCGCGCAGCCAGTCCTCTAGGCAACGTGATAGCGCAAGCTAGCCTGGCCTATGTCCGTGCAGAGAAGAACACTGTTGGCCAGTCGCTTCTTTCGGCCGTCATCGCAAACCCGAACAAGAATCTGTGGGAAGTCGCTCAGATCAAAGTTAAGCCGGTTCGCGATATGGATACCGGCGAAGTCGTCGAAGATATGTATGGCAACAAGGTATTCCAGTACGAAAAGCCATCTGACCGCTCGCCTGATATCTTCAACGTCAAGGTCGATGGCAAGACCTACGCGATCCGATTCAAGGGACGCGACGGAGAGCTGCTTGCTTCTGGCCTGAAGAATCTCGGCTCGACTCAGCTCGGCCCGATCATGCAATTCATTCGCACCGTTGGTCGCTACGTCTCGCTGATGCGAACGGCATGGAACCCTGACTTCATGTTCATGAACTTCGCGCGTGACTTCCAAACCGCGATGGTGAACCTGTCGGTCGAGCAGAAAAAAGGGTTCGCCAAGAAGGTGAGGAAACTTATCTGGCCTGCGCTGTCAGCAGGATTCCGCGGAGAGGCCGGTATACGCGAACATCCGCGCCTCGGCCAGTACTACAAAGATTTCCTGCGCGACGGCGGCCGGACGGACTACGTGAATCTACGTGAAGTCGAGGAAATCGCGGGCGACGTCGCATCGCTGCTGAAGAACCAGAAGCGCTCGATGTACAACCCGATCAAGATTGCGCGTCGCGCATGGGAATTGTTCGAGGCGATGAATACGGCGGTCGAGAATGCGTCGCGTCTGGCAGCCTACGTGGTCGCGCGCGAGTCCGGAATCACTCGCCCTGACTCCGCTTCGATCGCGAAGAACCTAACGGTGAACTTCAACCGCCATGGCACGGCCGGGCCGTTCGTGAACTCGCTGTACAACTTCGCGAATGCGGCCGTGCAGAGTAATGCGCGCTACGCGCAGTTCATTGCCAGAAATCCGAAGAAAGCCATCATGAAGGTCATCGCCCCGCTTGCACTTCTCGGTTTCGCAACGTCCGTGTTGAATGGATTCACGGGCGGAGATGATGATGACGGTGAGCCTCGGTGGTCTAAGGTTCCAGATTTCGAGCGAGACCGAAATTTCATTCTCATGGTCGGAAAACACAAGATGAAGATCCCGATGCAGTACACGTACAACCTGCCGTTTGTAGCGGGGTCTCGCGTGGCGGACGTCGTGATGGGACGCGCACGTGCAAGCACGGTTACGTCGGCGATAACGCGCGCTTTTTTCAATGCGTTGAATCCGCTTGGAGATTCTCCAACATGGCTTGGTGTCGCCGCACCGACGCTGCTTGACCCACTTGCGGATGTAGAGACGAACAAGGACTTCACTGGTCGTCCGTTACGGCCAGAGAACCCGTACGACAAGACCCCTGATCCGGACAGTCAGAAGTCGTTCGAGCGCACTCCGGAGCCGTATAAATGGCTTGCTGAGGGATTGAATAGTTCTACTGGCGGGTCGTCTGTGCGATCTGGATACTTCGACGTATCGCCAACCACGATTCAACATTATGTTGACTTCGCACTCGGTGGCGTAGGGACGTTCATGAACCGAAGCTGGAATGCGACAGCCGGCGCCATCATCAAAGGTGAAGCTCCGCGCGCCGACCAGATCCCGTTTCTGCGTTCTTACTATGGAAAAGTCAACCAGGATCAGCAGATTCCTACGGACTACTACTCGTGGTCAGGCGATGCCAGAAAGCGCGTTGAGGAAGCGCAGAATGCCGAAGCGGAAGGCCGCCTGAAGAACGCATCAGACGACTTGCTGCGCGAGCTCAGTGTTGCCGGCGATCTGCAGCGCGTACTCAAGCGCACAGACAGCCAGCTTACCAAGCTCAAGAAAGCGCGCAAACTGGCCATGGCGGAAGGCGACGATGAACGGAAAGACGCCGTTACGGCGGAGATCCGCGCCGTCCAGGCAGAGTTCAACCGCGCCTACGTGGAAGCACTCATGTCGATCGACGAGCCGTTGAGGTAGGGTTGCGCGTGGTCGGCTCCGATCGTTGATCCTGGCGCGATTGGCTCGGCGGAATCTACGCCGAGGCCGCAGTCGATGGACACCATGTTCGTGATCTCGACGGCACGGCGCGCGTCAGCTCCGGCTAGCATTGCGCCCAACGCGAAGTCGCGGCCGGAGCCCCAGGCGGCGGGAACTGACTCCGATGGAATGGCGACCGGCAGGCCCTCGTAGTAGAAAACTACGCCGCCCGGCTTGACCACGACGAGGCGAGCCCAATCGTCACTGGATTTCTGGCACTCCGGATACTGCGAGGTGTCGGCGCCTGCGATATACCAGTCGCGCATCACCAGGACAGCGGCGAGCGTTCCGGTGCCAGCGAGTAGCGTTCCGTCGTCGAGGCGGAATAGCTTCGTCGCGGCGAATTTTCCTCCGCAGTTTGTGCCTTGCCGATCCGCCGCCAGCGTCTTACCGTCCCATGCTATGACTGTCATTGTGTCGTCGGACCTGTTTTGATTTCCGTACCGTCTGCGAGAATGCGGATTCTGTCGCACCAGATGCAGCCAGCGTTCTGCGCTACCACCGCTTCTTCGGCGCGTAGCGAGCACCTCGGCGGACCTTGGCATATCGTGATGATGGTTTCGTCTTCGTCGTTCATTTCCGCAAATGCTCCGGCGTGGCGGCGATGGCTTCACGCATAGTATCGAAAATCAGTGTTTCCAGACCAGCAACAGCCACAACATCTATGGCTGCGGAATACAACCTCCCCACACACTCCCGCGCCTCGTCTCGTTGCAGGACACACTGGCCTAGGCGGTGAGAGAGTTTTTCGCGCTCTTGGCGCGCCTCGTCGCGCTCGGACTCGGCCTTTTCAAGCGCGTCCGTGAGCTGCTGATTCGCGTCACGCTCGGACGCCAGCGCCTCTGGCTTGGACTGCCGCTGAAGTTCGTGCGCTTGCCGCAGTTGGCCGCTGGCCATCTCGTTCTTTGCCCAGTGCAGCGTTCTCACTGCCGAAGCCTGCCGCGCGATGGCCGCCCGCAGCTCCGCAATCTCCGCGTCCTTGGTTGAAATCTGTTCCTGCAGCAAATCTCGCTGATGCTTGTACTCGTCGGCGACGCTCATGCCTCCATCCTCTTGCGGTAGTAACCAAACACGTAACAACGTCCGTAGTGCTCGTGTATCCCGAAGAATGCGAATCCCTGCGCAGCTCGCCACTTGCGGCCGTGTGTTTTCATGGTTTTGAATTCCTCGCCAGCTTTATCAGTTCATCGCGGAATGCTGCAGGTGTCGCACTGGATTTTTTGCCGCTGATTGTCGGCTTGTTTCTTTCCTTTCCCCGCTGATCGTGGAATCCAATTTGGTGCGTTGCTTCCGGGCGAGCCCAGTTCAGTTCGTGCGGCTCTTGTCCCTTGTATAGCAGCCATGTCCTCTTGCGCGCTAAGTGACCGTATGCCGACTGCCAGACTTCGCACACGTACTCATCGTTCCCTGCCACTTGCCAGCCGATACCAACGGGCCGTAACAAGCCGTTGGCTTCCCATGCGTCAGTGAATGCAGGGTGCTCAAGCACTCCGCCGCAACGGCGAACGCTGGCGAGTTCCGATGCGAAGCATCCGCCGTCATTGCCTGGGCGGTTATGCTCGCCGCCCCACCGCTTGAAATTTACGTGCGCAAATCGTCCCCATAACTGACAAGGTGGGTGAGCAACGACTGTGTTGAATCCGCAATACAGCCGGGCATCACGCGTCTTGTCCCACGGATCTACGTCGGGAAGTCCGAAATAACAACCGCCCGACTCAACGAACAGTGCGGCAATCACCCCTTCCTCCCGCAAGCCTCGGCGAGTGTTGCGCCGGTGTGAAACCCATTAGATCCCGACAGCAAGCGCTCCGATGCGCGTATCGCCGCCGCCTCCACCTTCCTCAGCCGCTCCACCTCGCGCTCTAGGGCGGTGTAGTCGGAGTGGTGAATCCACGCGCCTTCCGGCCACACTTCCATAGCAAGGCCGACTCTGCAGTACCGCTTCACCTCAGCCATTGTCGGAGTCCTCAGTTATCGGCAATTTGCGGCGCTTGATTGCTGAGAGGTCGCGGCCTTCGCGCAACTCGAACTGCTATGCGCAAGATGGAACACGTCTTTCGGCGTCGCATTTCTCTGCGCGACCTCATCGGCGAATCGCAGGCCTAGCACTTCCATGATCTCGTACAGCGCAGCGAGCGCGCGCATTTCGACGATTCGCTCAGCCGCGACCGCTGGCGCCGCAGGCCTTGGGATGATCCGAGTTACGGCGGCTAGGACGTGCGCCACCTCGTCCGCGTGTATTGCATTGCTGCGATCGAGACGATGCGAAAGTTCGCGGATGACGTGCTTCGCCGAACCTTGCGGTTCTTCGTTGTACGTCAGGTTGCTGGCGACACCGAGCGCTTTCAATATCAATTCGCTGTTATTCATGATTTCATCTTTTTCCTGTAGTGAAGTTTCATCTAGCGGAGTCCTTCAAGAACTTTGCCATACTGACGCCATCGACTCGGTTGCTGATTTCCTGCGTCGTAGTGAGGCCAAGCCATAGCCTGACGCGCTCACCGAGCGTCAGCCAGTGCGGCTGACAATAGCTCGTGTGCAGGAGCGGGCCGTCGATGTGATCCCACTGGATGTACGCCGGTTCGATTTTCTCGATGCTTACTGGCATTTCACTCCCCCTCTGCGTGGATGATGGTGGCAGTGGCTGTATCGTTTCTCCACTGATCAATAGACACGCCGATATGCGGAACTGGCGCGTCTCGGGTCAGAACCATGACGCTGATGATCCGGAGTTCGGGGTGTTTGTCGTCGTGATACACGCGCACAAATGTGCCGTGCTGCTCGATGATGTCACCAACCCTCGGCTCCACCCTCGGATCACGCGCCATCTCCCACCTCCGTCACTTTGACGCGGATGCAGCGGTAGCCGGCCAGCGTCGCACTATCGCGAGTCCATCCATAAAGAATCTCGCTCACTGCCCACGCGTGAGCTTCTGAGTCGCCGACGCACATGACATCGTCATCGCCATTCACCGCCCACATGATCGCGCTTGGCGCCTCGTGCTCAGACATGGGGAGGCTCCCGCATTGCGGCGGCGGCGCGTACGATGACTCTGCGCGTTGCCGCAAGCCTGTCTCCTCCATCCTCGGCCACGCCTTCGCCCATCCAGTCCCACGCGTACTGCTTGTGCTTCGCAATCACTGCGAGCTCTACGTGATAGATAGTCAGCCGTAGATGCGCCGCGAGGCGAAAAGCGTCGCCGTCATCGCGCAGCGGATTCCAATACAGCGATTTCGCCTCGCGAGACGTTAGGCAAAGGGCGTCGCCGCACCCGTTGTGCAGTTCGTATTCAATGCCTGCTGCTGCGGCGGCAGCCTTCAGTAGTTCGAGGTCAGACATGGGGAGGCTCCGGGGATGCGGACCAATGCGTTACAGAGTTCGGCTCGGCGTCGTTGCCGTAGCCGACCGACCAGACCTGGCGCAGCCGATCCCATCGCGCAGTGAAAGTCCGCGGCAGCCAAAACGTCATTTGCGGTGAATAGAGCAGCACTTCGCGGCCGTCATTCGGCGCCGTCCCGATCGGCTTCCACTGCTGCACAGCCGCCATGCCGGAGAGGCGGGCGGCGAGGGCGTCGCGCTCAGCTACCGCCGACTTCCATCGCTGGATTGCTAGATCACGAATCTGCTCAGACTCTCTGGCGACCCTGAATGCGCTGTGCTCGAACGCAGTTCCGGACTTGCGTCCTGCCCATATTCGGAGATCTGACGCGATCGATTCGGCGATCCTTTGCTGCTCATTCCAAGCGCCGCGAACAAGCGCCGATTCCTCGGCCTCCTGCGAGCGTTTCAACGCCTTCCGCAATTCATCGTTCTCCGCGCACAACTGCTCTGCGGTCATGTGGTCAGCCATTGCTCGCGTCCTCGATCAGCGCCTCGCGCGGCGTGTAGCCATCCTCACGAAAGCTGTCCCAGCAATCCTCGAACGCGAAGCGCACGATCTTGGCGACCTTGTATCGGCGGTAGCCGTAGCCGTACACGAACAGCCAGAATGCGAGGCGGATTTTCCAGATTGCCTTACCCATCGCTGCGGTCTCCCGTGGTTGCGCGACGTGTCATGGCTTCGGTGCCGATTGCGATGCGGATTTCGCGCGATGTCCAAAATCCGAAGCGATGCGGGCGCCCTGTCGTTACGCAGTTGTTCTGCCCGAATGGGCGCTTCTCAACGATGCGCCATTCACGGCCGAGCTGGTCAAGCCATCGCGTATCCATCGTCAATGGCTCGGCCTTCACGACTCACCACCAGTCGCGCGAGGGGCGCGAGGCATCACGCTGAGGTCGATACAGCTGCCGTTTCCGACCTTGATGAGCCACGCCCGGCGGCCGTGCGGCTTCTCGTCGGGGCCAAGCACCGTAACCGCGCTGCCGAACATCGCGCTCATGCACGTGTCGGCGTAACTCGCGATGGCTTGCATCAGCTGTTCTGCTGGCACCGCTTCATCGGTCCATGGGGTTGCCAGCAGGTCCATGTCTCGCTCTACGCTGCCATGAATCGAGAGCGCATAGCCGTGGCGCCGCGCAATGTCCGTGAGCATCGGGTAGAACGCGACGTATGCGGGCGCGAACGTTGAAGGCTTCATTCCCAACCCCCTGCGCCCATGGCGCTGTCGATGGCGGCGTCGAGGTCTAGGCCAAATACAGGCTTTGTGGTCCGAATCCCGAATTCTGATTCGACGCGTACGCACCACGGTATCGACGGCAGTGCGCCGAACATGTCGATGTCGTGATGTCCGCGCAGCCACCGATACCGCCTCGCATCCTCGGAATCCCGCGCATCGGCGGGAGGTGAGATGTAGCAAGGAAACGCCCCGGCGCCGCATTTATCCGGGTAGCTCTCGGCCTCGTCGGCCGCCGTCGCCTCGTCGAGAAACACGGACAGCGACCTCCCCTGTGCGCGCACAACCCACGCCACGGGCGCATCGCCAGAGCGCGGCGCTTCGACAACGTTGCCAGCGATACGTCGAGCCTCGTCGACCTTGGCCTGGGAAACGTGACCTGCGGCGACGAGCATCCGCAGAACGTAGTCTGCACTGCCCTGCAGCGGCTCAGGAGCAGCGGCGAGCATGGCGGTCCAGATGCGTGTAGGGCTTCTTCCGCGAACCATGCCGTGCGATTCTTCGCGCATCATCGCAGCATCTGCGGACAGCAGCATTTCCTCAGTCGGCTCGATCGGCACCAGCGCATACCCGGCCGGCACAGCGCCAGAGCGCGCGCGGGCACTAGCCTGCCAACATTCCCACAAGCGCTCAGTTCCTTGAGCTTTATAGTTTCCCCACTCGGTTCTGGCGCAATCGCGAGCGCCTCCGAGCTTTGCCCACTTCTCAAACTCCGCCCGTTCGGTTTCGGTTGTCATGTCAATTCTCCGACTGTAGTTTGGCGAGGGCGGCGCGAAGATCAGAGATTCGCGAATTGTCTGCGATCTTCCATCCGACAACGCCATTGCAATTTGTCGCCGCCTCAATCACGGCCTTGATCGCCGCCCATTCGTCGGTTGTGATCCGATACCACTCCGTCTGATCGTGACAGCTCGGCTGGCTGCGGCGCGACTCTATGCGCTCGATGGTGTTCATTTAAACGGGTTCCCCTTGTCGTATTCAGCGCGCCGCGCAACGCATCATTTCACTCGCTCGACGATTCGACTGTCGAAGCACTGGATGCTCTGAGGGTCTGATCGAAATTCGGCGTCGATCAGCGCAAGTAGCGCGAAAGCCTCGTCCGTGTTCCGGAAGTTATCCTCTATCCGGCGCTGTTCTTTATCGGTCATGCGCATGCGGTTCATTTCGGCTCCGTGAGTTTGCGGTACAGAGCGTCGGCGCGCTCAAGATCTTCGATTGTGAGTTCGGCGCGTCCGGCGATGCTGGAGTGAACGGCCATGAACACGCCGGTCTTTGCTCTCGCTCCGCCCATCTCGCGCTCAACAACGGCGTAGCGCGCGAACGGCGCGATGGCTTCAATCAACTCGGCGATTGCCGGGCCGTGTTTGTCGACCCAATGCGCGGCCTTTCGTTCCGTTTCATCGGACCAGTTGCCGGTCGTCGCGTTCAACTCCGCCAACTCTTTCTGCGCGGTCATGGCTCAATTCCAGGTTGACGGATCGATGGTTTCTGCCTCGCCCCAGGTGCACGGGCCGCACATGTCGGTGCGCACTTGGACCTTCCCGTTTTGAACAAGCGTCACTGTGGGTGACTGCCCGCATACGCAGCACTTGCTACGGTAGTCGGGCTGATAGCCGTCCTGCTTGTTCTGGTTTTTGCTCTTGCTCATACCTCACCTCTCGCCTTGGCAAGTGCGGCGCGGGCTTCGGCATGCAGATCGTTTAATGCATCTTCCGCCGTCAACGAATCCCAAAATTCTACAACCGACTCCAGCGCCGCATACAGCCTCGGCGAAGCGATAATGGCGGCTACGATCTTGTCCGCGTAGTCCGCAACTGGCGTGCTTTCGATGTTGTGGTTGTAGGCTTCGGCGACGATAACGACTACTTCTCCATAGCATGCGCCGTCCGCAGGAATCAGCGTGCGGTATGCGGTATTTCTCCACTCATCGTTCATTGCATGCCAATCGCTGCGCCCGAGCGTGAACGTGACCGGCATAAACCTCGTCTGAGTGGTCATTTCTGCGTCACCTTGAACTCTGCGTTGCGGATCTTTGTCATCGACTTTTCGAGGCTCTTGAGCTTCGCGGATCGGCGGCGATCGAAGTCGGCTCGGGCGGATTCTTCGGTCAGGTGGAATTCGTTTCTGTGGAAGTATTGAGCAAAGCCGCCCTTGAATCGCTGATATACGGCGAAATCTTCGCGCTTTACTTCCGCATCGCACGTAAAAACGCCTTCGGTAAACGCGTACTTCGTGACGTAGATGGTGGTCATTCCCCACTCCCCTCGCGCCTCTGGCGCATCTTCGCATCAACGCTGTCGGCCGCAGCTTCGGTAACGGCCTGGTAGAGATTCATGCCGAGCTGGCGGATCATGCGCAGCAGATCGTCTTTAGCCCACGATGGCGCTGGAAGGCATTCGGAGGCGTAGAGTGCGGCGAGAAGGTCGGCGGCACTGTCGGTCCCGCTGCCCAAATACAACCAATAGGCTACGACCTCAGAAAGCCGAGACTTGTCCGCAATGATCGCATCCGCCTCGCGGTCAATCGCCGCAGCGCGTGCATCGGCGCGCTCTCCTTCCGCATCGTAAGCGTCGGAGTAATCGGTAAGGTGTTGCATGTCAGTAGCTCGCTGCAAAGATTCGGTCAGGAATGATGATTACAACGCCATCACGCGGCACGCGAACGCCAGCCACGACGCTCTCGACAACTGGCGCATCGCCGTTCACCTCAAGCAATCGTATTGCTGCAGCATTCAGTGCCGGCAGCAGAAACGCGATTATCGCAAGGGCTTTCAGTCGAGTAGTCATGCGATTCCCCGGTGATTGACGTTAGCCTACTTCCGTAAACATCTGTTGTCAACTACAGCGGGCTACTGTCGTAGGCTACCTGATCACGTTCTTCCTGCTTCGCTTGGACGATGCCGCGCATGCGGTCGCCGGGCTGAGGACGAGCCTCGACTTCTTGGCGCGGAAAGAAGTCGTCGATCTTCGCGGCGCCGTCTTTCAGCGAGTTCAGCACGGCGCGGAGATCCGTAAGGTCATCCGGTGTCATCTCAGCGATCTGCCGGCCAACGCGTTTCTCGATCTTGTCGGCCGTGACGCCAAGGCGCGCGAAGTATGCGACGGCCTTGTTGATGCGATCGGCAAACGGTTCTTCCGCCTTTCCGGCCATCGTGCGCTTGCACTGCTCGATGGCCTCATCCTTGATATGCGTCGGAAGCACGGCAAGGATGCGAGCACGCAGGCGGCGTCCACCCATGTTCGCCGTTATCTCGTACACGTCGCGTTCTTCTCGCAGCTCTTTGCTGCCGCCCTTCGTGTCTCGAATGTGGCGCACAGTGAACTTCTGCGAGGTGCGTACATTCGCCTCGTCGTCGGAGGCCCATGCCTCCATTTCGCTGTAGCCGTCACCGCGAGACAGCTCAGTTATGCCGTAGGAGATGTTGCCCCAACATCTAGCCAGTTCTTCGGCGAGGCGAATGCTCGGGCCGGTGACAGTCTGTCCAGAGCGCGGATACGCGTATGCCGCCGACTCGGCGAGACTCATGCGCGAGCATGCTTCGACGACGCGCTGAAATGCCTTCGTCTCGTCGCGCGGGAAGCGCTTTGCGATGGCCAGTCGTCCCTGTGCCTCCGCTACCGCGCGATCCGACTCGATCGTTACTGCGCCAGCGTTGATGCCGATGGGCGCCGGCTTGGCCGGGAATGCGGGCTTGTTGGTGGGGTCGACGCTCATGAGTGCTCCGTAGTGCGGCGCTCCTGTGCGGAGCGCCATGGATTAGAAGGGAATCGAATCGTCTTTTGCAGCATCGACTGCCGGCCTCGCCTTCTGCCCGGCATCTTTGTTGGGGTTTTCGCGAAATACCGACACCAACACGCGACGCTTGCGTTCACGATTCGCGATCATCGCGAGCGATGGGTTCAGCGCCGAGTTGTTGATGAGCAGGAATTCGCTCCCGTCATCGCCTTCCATGAGCGATCCGATGTTCTCGTACTCGCCCTTCGTCTTTCCGTCTTTCTCGTACTCTCCGACCTTGATCGCAAGGTCGGCAATCTTCGTGATGGCCATGGGTCATTCCTCGATCTGCGGATCGGTCGTCGGCAACCTCGGAAGATCCGGCTGGCTGTCGATTTCCTGAGCGCCAGCAACCTCGATAACGGTGAGCGGGTTGCGCAGCAGTGGGAGGTCGGCGCGCGACGTTACGCGAACCTGAGGACGGTACACATGCGCGATCGCTTGATCGCGACTGCGCGCTTCGACGTAGCGCAGCTTCCCGGCCGCGTCGGGAAGTTCGTAGATATAGGTCTTCGTGGCCATGGTCTCACTTCTTGGCGTGATTGATCCGCATATCGATGCGGGCTTTTCTCTCGTAGCTGACGTGACCGCCAGCAACAGGGAATCGGGTAATGGTGCCGGCCGGACCGGAGGCGCCTGGGCGATTGCCGAGCAAGTCTGCGATCTCTGAGGCGAGCGCCTTAGCATCTTCGTCACTGGCCTTGGCCGCCTGCGACGCGATGCGATGCAGTCGCATCAAGTCCGTTATCTTATCCCCATCGACGAGCGCAAGCGCGTCGCCAGTGATGCTCGGATGCAAACGCTTGATGACGGGCGCGTCGCGATAATAGTCCGGTTTCGGTGGCTCTCCATCGGCGATCGAGCGCCAGAAGTCGGCGACGGATTCGATGATTGCCGCATGTACAGCGGCATCTGCTTCGCGATGCAGCAGCCGGACAGCATTCCCGCCGACCAACGCAGCGAGCGTGAGTGTCGGATAGCCGGACACTAGCATCTCGTGTTGCATCTGCAGCTCGATATGCGGGGGCGCCTCGACGTAGCCGGCCGCGTCATCGGTTTCGTAGACGACGAGCCAACCGTCTCTCATTGCGCGCACGTCAACGTTCTTGATTTCAAGCAAGCGAGTGTCGTCGCCCGTCTCGATCAGCCAGTCGAACGAGCTACCGATGCGGTGGTCAGGCAGGCGCATGTAGTCCGTCAGCGGCGCTCCGCGCCAGCCATTGTCCTCGCACGCGCCAGCCGCGATCACATCCTGCAGTCGACGCCCCCACCGCATGCGCTCGGTTTCCTCGAACTCGTCCGTGATATTTCCGGCCTTCTGGTGCCACAACTCGAACGCGGACAAGTACGGGCTACAGCCAAACAGCGCTGCAATCTCGGTACTCGTCACGTCGAAGCGGCGGGCATTGAGCCAGTCTTCGCGGGTGGTGTGGGGGATGACCTCGCGGTTCATACGCGCTCCGCCAGTTCGCGCCACGCCTCGGCACGAACGCGTTGGCCGGCCGCAAGATCGGTGTAGAACTGCTCGCGACGCAGCTTGACTTCGGGGTCGCCGAGCGGATCAAGCCGGCATGCCTCCGCTTCGGCCTCACTGGCGCATGCCTCATGCTCTGAGGCCGCGGCCATAGCCAGGTAGTAATCGCGTCGATCACTCATGTCGGCTCTCCGCCCAGGCCATCACGGCGTGCAGCGACTCGTCGACCGGTTGCCGCAGATCCATGCGACGGTCGAAGCGGGCGAGCGCCTGCGATCGTACCGTGTCACTGAACCCTGCCGAGCGGATAGTCTCTCGCGCTACCGTCTCAGGATCTGCGACGGGCATCGGCCCCATGAGAGAATCGAATACGCGTTGAAGAATGTTCATTGGTCGCCCCGGAGTGAATGCCGCTGTATCGCCAGCGGCGTGCGCCGTCATGCCGTTGCGAGGTCTTGACCTTTGCCGCGGACGGTCAGCGGGTCGGTCCATGGCGCCTCACGGCGCGCGCCCTGCAGGTGTGGCCGAGCGGGGAATACTCGACTACTGGGCTCAGTTGAGCGCTTGTGGCGCTCTGCGGTAAACTTCCGTTACCAGCAACGAAGCCAACTATACTCAGGCAACGATTGTTGTCAACACCTTGCGGAAAACTATTTTCGCGTTCACTATCCAACCAGGAGGAACCATGGCACGTAAACGAAAATTCGTATGCCCTAAGAAGGTCATCAAGGCGTATGGCTCGCGAGCGATAACCGCGGAAAGACTCGGCGTGACCCGGCAATGCGTCGGGCAGTGGGTCCTGCGCAGGGCATCCGTTCCGGCGACATACCACATTCGCCTCGCGCACGATCACCCGGCAGAGTTCGGTCACCTGCTCGATGCCTGACTGGCGAACCAGCGAAGCTCCCTATGCGCGGCGCTCGGTCGTGCTCGACGCCGTTTCTGAGCGGCGCCTGAAAGCCTCGCGTATTCGCATTGAGCATCGTCATCGTGACCGCCTCTGTTTCGATATTGTCTGCGCCTGCGGGCGAGAATTCGATGTTGACGCAGAGGCTGATGGCGACATCCAGTCCAGCATTGAGGCGGCGTGGCCACGCGCGCATCGAGGATGCGCCGAGCGTGTATCGGCGAAGCGCGAGGCAGCGCGACTACAGGCCACTGAGCTCGTTGAGCCGGGACCCGTCCGCCGCGCAACGTCGGCGCAGATTCGGACGCTGTGGAGAGATCCATTCATCCGCGAGTTCTTGACGACGTTCTACGTGCCAGCCCGCCAGCACGGGGAGTCGTCCGTGCCGAACGTCATCGGCGCGATATTCCCGGACGGAACTGTGTTCCGTGGCGGAACAGCGCTGGCGCCGAACGAGGTTCTTGTACGCTGGCCGGATACGCGGTAACCACCAGGTTATGTAGTCAAACCGATAAAGGTGAATTGGGTGAAGCGATGAGCAGGATTCAAGTGTTGCCTCACGTCATGGCCGATATGGCGGCGCGGATTGCGAAAGGCGCCGATCAGTACGGCGATCCGCTGACGACGGAGAATGGACGCGATGCTCTACAAGACGCCTACGAAGAAGCGCTGGATCTCGCGATGTATCTAAAGCAAGCGCTTATGGAGCGGGCGATCAGAAGCGATGTAATCCAGCGGTTTCCGAATGGATATTTTGCTACTAGTGAAAAGGCCAGCCCTGTGTCGTGGTCTGGACAGGTCCCGGAAGCCGAGAAAGATTGGCGCGAATGGGCTAACACGCGCTACAGCGAAATCCTGGCGCAAACGAAACCTCAGCCGGCGTTAGTGACATACGAGCCGTGGCCAGGTCCCAACTGGTCGCAGGCGCCGGATTGGGCAATGTGGTGGTGCGTTTCTCCGATTCACTGGTGACTGGAGAGAATCATTGCGTCGGAGCCCCGCGTGAAATACCACGCCCAATACCCATGCCGCTGTCGATCATGCGGCCGGCGACGCACGCTGCCGCGTCACCCGGGGAAGTACCTTCGCCATCCCGCATGCCATTACTGCGGGCGCAGACGTGACACATGGCGCATAGATAACTGGCGCCGCCTGCGCGAGCACCAGCGCTACGCGTGCACCTGCGGTGGCATCGATGGCGTGTACAACTGGGCGGGTCCGCATCGACGTGGTTCGTTGTGGTGCCAGCATGGCCGCGCTACAGAGGCGCAGATAGCCGAACGATTCCCGCACCTATTCGCATGTACGAACTAAGGCCGTACCAATCAGCCGGCGTGAAAGAATGCGGCGATGCGTTCCGCGCCGGATTTCGTGCGCCCGCACTCGTGATTCCGACTGCCGGCGGGAAAACGCCCTGTGCTGCGCACATCATCCGCTCAGTGACACAACGCGGCTGGCGCACACTGTTCCTCGCTCACCGCAAGGAACTGATCGACCAAGCATCTGCGAAACTGCATGAATGGGAAGTCGAGCACGGCATCGTGATGGCCGGCCGCATGCCGGATCGGCGTCACGCGGTGCAGGTCGCATCCGTCGCCACGATGATCAACCGACTCGATCGCTACGACGCGTTCGATCTTATCGTGATCGACGAGTGTCACCGCTCCGGCGCGCCGTCGTATGGCACGATCAACGACTACTACGGAAATCCGCGCAAGCTCGGGCTCACCGGAACGTTCTGCCGCCTCGATGGCAAGCCGCTCGGCGTGGCCGGCGGCGGCCTGTTCGACTACATCGCGCAAGGGCCGTCTACGCGAGAACTGATCGAACAGCGGTATATCAAGCCGTACCGGTTCTACCAGCCTGACGCGCTTGATCTCTCGGGCGTCGGTACGCGAGCCGGGGAGTACATCGCTGCTGACGCGGCGGGTGTCGTCGACAAGCCGAAGATCATCGGGTCGATCGTTGATCACCATGCGAAGCTCGGGGCCGGGCGGCCATCGATCATCTTCGCCGCGTCGGTCGAGCACGCCGAACATGTCGCCGAGGCGTTCCGCCGCACTAGCCTACGCGCCACAGCATGCTCAGCTGACACGGACGACAAGCTGCGAGCCGGCGTACTCAAGGATCTCGCGAACGGCCAACTCGACGTTGCCGTGAACGTCGGTCTCTGGATCGAGGGCATGGACTGCCCGGCGATCAGCTACGTCGGACTCGGCCGGCCCACCAAGTCGCTGACCTACTATCGACAGGCTGTTGGCCGCGGGTTCCGTCTGCATCCGGATTGGTCTGACCTCGTGATCGCTGATCACGCCAACTGCCAGCTCGAACACGGCTATCCCTGCGTACACATCGAATATACGCTCGACGGCCGGCCTACGCGGGACAAGGACGAGGAAGACGTAGCGGTCAAGCGCTGCGAGCGCTGCTACGCCGTCTGCATGGCGTCGGCGCGCGTCTGTGACGCGCTACTGCCGGACGGCCGTGTTTGCGGCTGGGTGTTCGCCCAGGCGCCGCCCAGGCCGCGCGAGGTGCGTCAGGTTGAGGGCACGCTGCGCGAGGCGGACCTGCAGGCGGTCATCGCCGAGGAAGCGCGCAAGGCGGCGGAGCGGCGCTCGCAAGAGGGTTCCGCGCGGTCGCCGGAGGCGCTCGCCGCCCTGGCCGCCGAGCGCGGCTACGCGGAAGGCTGGGCGGCGCACAGGCAGAAAGCGCGGGACGAGAAAGCGGACCTGCAGCGGCGGGCGGCTGAGCTGCGCCGGCAGCAGGGTTGCTCGCTGTCGGGACTGTATGCGCTGAAACCCAAGGCGCTGCGCGCCGAGATTGCGGAGCGGCTGCAGGTGCAGGCGGAAAAGGACGAGGCGGAGATCGCATGAGCGAGAGCCACACCAACCTGCTGAAACTCGCGTGTGCTGCAGTGGCGCGCGTGACCGGCGTTTACTGCCGCATGTTCCCGAATGAGATTGGGACGGCGCTGCAGGGACGACCGCAGTTCGTGAGCAAGCCAGGCATGGTCAAGGTCGACAAGGGTGACGTGATAATCCGCCGGTTCCAGCGCGTGCCGTACGGTCTGCTGCCGGGTTCCGGTGATCGCATCGGCTGGTCGACCATCGAGATCACGCCAGAGATGGTTGGCGCGCGCGTGGCGGTATTCACGTCAGCGGAGGGCAAGGTAGGCTCGGATCGCATGAGCGCCGAGCAGCGGCAGTGGCACGAGTCAGTGCAGCGGGCGGGCGGGATCTCGGTTGAGGTGCGTGAGCCGGGTGACTTGGCCGCCGCAGTGCGTGCGTTCGTGGCTGGCCTGAAAAGCCAGCGCCCGGAATAGCCGATCGCTAAGATGTGCGATCGGCTATCCGATGCCGCCCGCCGAGCTCGTGCTTTGCCACGGCTGGGGCCGCTGTGGTACGGCCTTACGCCGGCATCTATTACTGAGAGAGCGGCCGGGTATGAATTATCCGGTCACTTTTCCGCGAAGTCGATGACGCTCGTCGGTACGTTGCGCTTCCCCTGCGAGCAGACTTGAAGCTGAACTTTCACGGTGCGCAGGATTTCGCGTGCCTGTGCGGCGATGGCATCGCCCTGGGCAGGAAGGATTCCACCCTCCTTGCCGTCTTCGCCTTTCAGCGCGTTCAGCGTTTCCCACAGCGCCTGTTTCAGATTGCTAGCGGTCAGATCTTTCATACTCTCGTCTCCTGCGTTGAGCCTTGTTGATAGTTCCGTTAATCATCATGATTTCGTAGCGCGATGCGTTCTTTGCGACCTCGGTGTCGATGTTCGCCAGCAGCACCGCGCTTTCCCAAAACTCGCCAAAGTCCTTTTTGGCGCGGTACTCCCTGTCGTACTCCGATTTCCACGCTCGATATTCCGGCCTGCGGCAGTATTCGACGTGGATCGGCATTCGCTTCTTTCTGTACGCTGCCGCCACAACAGGGTCGTACGTGGCCTTGAAGTGGGCGCGTTTCTGCGCTTTGATCTTCTCGCCAAGACGATCCCTACGCAGCCTGTCGTACTCGCTTTTCTCGGCTTTGCGCTGATCGATCGACTTGCCTTTGCGACGCGCTATTCCCGCGCAGACTCGGCCGCAATAAAGTGGGGCGCCTACCTTGATTGCGCGGTTCACTTTGCCTGTCGGCGCATCAACTATCGCCTTGCAGACCGGGCACTGAATGCGCATAACATCTCCGGTGTGCCGATCATCACTCGGCCTTCGCTCTCAAGTCTGTCGGCTGCATTACTTCACGGCGCCGATCCGCAAGCGCTGCACTGGCGACCTTTCGCTTTCTCGCGAGACTTCGCAGTGCCAGCCGACAGACTTCAAAACGAACTTTGCTCTCAAGGAATCGCACCGTGCAACCCATCTCGCTTTCCCGCATGGGTTCCGGTGGTTGCTTCACCGGCACGGCTTGATGGCGATGCGATTCCTTCAAAGCAACCTGTTGCGCTCAAGGATGGCGGTTGCTGACGCTAATCTTGCGGACAGTCGGGCTATACAAGGTCATGTCGCCGCAAGCGATGTTCCGTAGCCCACCCGGATTTGCCGGGCTTGTGCAACCGCCATCCTTCAACGCAACCCTCTGGTTTGTGCGCTCGGGCAGGGCTTGATACCTGCTGGCTGACGGGACTGAACGCGCTGGAACTTAATTGCCCGTCGTTCGTTGCTTGATTCTGCCGCAACCGAGCGCGTTATCGTGAGCGTTTCCTTCAACGCCGCCGAACGCACAAACCAGAAAGTTATCCCCGGAGATACGTGGCTATGCTGATTCAGGTAACCGGGTACGTGATGACCATCTGCCCTCCCTCGAAAGCATTCCGACATTGCTCGCCGAGGACGCGGCGTTCGGCCTGTTCGTCGTGATTCATCACGTACTTTGCCACGACGACTTCGCGGCCATTGATGCTCTGCTTGACGATGACCTGCACTTTCATGATGTTCTCCCGTTGTCGGTAAGTTGTTCCGGTTACGGTTCCGGCGCCTTGCGGCCGTCAGTGTTTCCCGCCTTTCACCGCGGCGGGCTGCGAGTAGTCTCCGGTCTACGCTTCCACTACAGCGCTGCATTCCTAACCGGCAAGGGACTGGCTCGCTCGTGCTGCATCACCAGTCATCCGTCCTAGCGCTTTCGCGCCGGCACTCTCGGAGAATTCCTCCACTCCGAAAACACACTAAGCAATGCGCTTTCGGACTGACGCTCCTCAGTCGTCGCCCGGCCAGCAAGGGGGAGGCTGGCCGGGCGACCAAGCCGCGGACTCGTGAGCGGCGAGCCAATGATACCACGACAACGGATGTTGTCAACACCTTGACCGCACGCCGATTGCAGTAGCAGTATCGACAGGCACAAAAAAGCCCCGTAGACCGGGGCAACGTAGACACTTGGGTGCGCGCAGTGTATCGCGCTATACGCCCCTGCACAATGACAGGGATACCATGAGCCACGAAGAAGAACCTATCAAATGGGTTCCGGCAACTATCACCGCGCCGACAGCGCCGTCGAAGCATCCGAAGCATGGAATAGCTACGCGTACGTGGGAGTATCGCAACGCAGATGGCGACGTGATCGGATACGTCAATCGATACGATACAGATACGGGGAAGGTATTCGCTCCACAGATATACGATGGAACAAAGTGGCATTGGAAGTCTTGGTCGTCGCCGCGTCCTCTATACGGTCTGGATCGACTCGCCGAGCATCCTGCGGCCTGGGTAATCGTGACCGAGGGCGAGAAGGCGGCAGATGGCGCTGAGCCATCGCTACCGACGTGCGTGACCATCTCCGCGTCCGGTGGTCGCAATGCGCTCAAGCACGCAGATTGGTCGCCGCTCGTCGGTCATCCTGGCGTGATCCTCTGGCCTGACAACGATCACGATCAGGGAGGGCAGAGAGCATTCCACGAGCTCGCCGCACACCTCGCCTCGCTAGGCGTTCCCGTCGTCAAGATCATCGACCCGTCCGGACATGACGACGGATGGGACGCGGCCGATGCCGCTTTCACGCCCGAGCAGATGAAAGAATGGGCGAAGGGACGCGTCAGCACGTACGACGGACCGCGCGTATCGCCGTGGTCCGTGTCGCCGTCGACCGAGCGCCGGCCGCGACCCGCACCAGCTGCAGCGGAGCCGGCTACCACTCGCGCCTCGCCCGTCATCGAGCCCTACGACATCCTCGGCAAACCGTTCATCCCGGCACTCAAGCCCGAGCATCTTCCTAAGGCGCTGCGCGAGTTCGTGTTCGATCAGTCGTCCATCATCGGCTCAGACCCCGGCATCATCGCGATCGCATCCCTCGTCGCCGTCGCCGGCTGCATCAACGATAACATCGTGTTGCAGGGTAAACGCGAAGAAACGGGTTGGACCGAATCCGCCCGCCTATGGGGCGCCTGGATCGCCGATCCGTCGAGCAAGAAGTCCCCCGCCAGTGGCCGCGCCATCAAGCCGCTGCGGCAGATCGATGCGGCGCTACGCATTCAGTCGGCCGCCAACGCCAAGCGTGGCGCGATCGACAAGGCCGTCTACCGCGACGCGCTCGGCAAGTACGTCGAGGACAAGTCGAAGCAGTTGCTGCAAGGCGGGCCGTGTGGGTCGCCGCCTCAGGAGCCGGAAGAGCCATTGGATCTGCGCCTCATGGTCAGCGATACGACGACGGAAAAGCTCGGCATCGTCATGAAGGACAATCCGCGCGGGCTCATCATGAACTTCGATGAGCTCAGCGGCCTGTTCGGGCAAATGGACGCGTACAAGCAGGGCGGAACCGGAGGAATGGACCGCGCGAAGTACCTGGAGCTGTACAACGGCGGCGTGCAGACCGTCGACCGCATCGGCCGCGAGTCGATCACGGTGCCGAACTGGAGCGCCTGCATCATGGGCGGCATCCAACCGTCGTCCATCCGCGCGATTGCGTATAAGCTGCCCGAAGACGGCCTGATGCAACGATTCATGGTCGTGATGGCGCAGGACACCGGCGACATCGGCGAGGACCGACGCGCGAGCGAAGCGGCAACCGAGCGCTATGCCACGCTGCTGCAGACGCTGCATGCAGACAACGGACCGAGGCGCGTGCTGCGCATGAGCCAGGAGGCGGTCAACGTGCTGCGGCGTCTGGAAACGGAGCTGCTCGACGTGCGCAAGCTAGGAACGGCATCGGAGCGCGTCAAGGCGGCGCTCGGGAAATACTCGGGCCTGTTCGTAAGACTCTGCCTGACCTACCACATGGCGAACGCGGTAGATGCTCGGCGCGACCCGCTCGTCGAGGTATCGGCAGATACAGCGTGGCAGGTCTACGAGTTCATGACCGGCTATCTCGTCGGGCACCTCGTCGCGTTCTATGACGACTTGCTCAACGATAACGGACACGCTGAACACGCGCGCGCTATCGGATCGATGATCCTCGCTCGCCAGATGGACTCGATCTGCAACCGCGAGGTCCACCGCGGCTATACGCCGTGGGCTTCGGTGCCTGATTACAAGCGCCTGGCAGCGTTTCGCTACCTTGAGGACGCAGGATGGATCTTCCCGGTGTCGCCAGATGGCGGCCGGCGCGTCGTGCACTACGACGTGAATCCGCGCGTGCATGAGATGTTCTACCGGACGGCCGAGGAAGAACGAGCCAGGCGACTAGCGGTTGTCGATCAGATGCGAGCGTCTGCGCTAGTCAGGGCGATGCAGAGGACGGTGAGGGCAGCGTGAAACTATTCGGCTGGACAACGAAGAACCATGGCGCGGTGAACCCTGCTGATAAACGGATCTCCCATCAGCAGTGCGGTCCACGGCTGAACCACAAAAAGCAGAAACATTCCGACGAAACGGTGTTGGCACTACTTCGCAGGACGCTTCGAGGCGAAGCCGTCACCGTTGTTTCAAACGAGCTTTTGGTTCCTTACCACACAGCGTATCGCTGGAACAGCGGAGAGCAGAAGTTCCCGCTGTGGCGCAAGGTCATGGAAGAAATCGAAGCCGAACAGCGCGCACAAAAAGCCCCGCCGAAGCGGGGCTAGTGACGTTTGTCATCGGCGTGACTACCGCGCTGCTTCTTCGCGCAGCAGGCGACGAATGAGCTCTGAGACCGTTTCCCTCCCTCGACCGATAATGGCGACCAGCGCCGCGGCTTCTGCGGGGCCTAGCGTGATCTTCGGCAGAACGGCATCCGCCCTATCGTAGCGCCGCTTGCTGCGTTCTGACGCGCTCATGCATCACCCGCCAGGCCGGCCATCCGCAGCGCATTGAGCGCCTGATTGCGGAGCTCGTCGGCCGGCGTATGCGCGGGCGAGTTAACGGCAATGTCTCGCAGCGCGCCGATCATGGCGCGGATCTGGTCCGGCGTTGGAATCGCCTCGGCGATGGGGTTATAGGACACGTTTTCGATGCGGATCTGGGAGCCGTCGTCGAGTATGTAGGTATCGGTATCTCCGAACTCCACGAGGCTGTGGCCTCCGATGAAGAGCCGATGGCACAGCTCCAGTCCGTTGGGAGTTTCGGCGATGAGTTTCTGTGCCTTGGTCATGTCGATCCTCCCTCACCAGTATTCGATAACGGAATCATCGCCGTTCATGAGCGCCTGAAAATTGGCGTCGTCCTCGTCAGGAACATCGACGATGGCCAGGCAGAGGTCTGGGTTGGTCGCGATGACCGTGCCGTATTCGTGAGCCAGGGATCGAGCAGTGCGGTCGGCGTCGCATTCGGCGGTAAATTGGATGTTGTAACGAGACATGTCGTACTCCTGGTGTCTGGTGTGGCGATTCAAGCAGCGAGTCCTCGGTGGCTGCAAGACGACGCTTGTCCGGCGCGAACTGCGTCGTAGCAGTGCTCGGTTAAGGCCATGTAGTCTTCCGGGAGCACCTTGGGAAGCGCCGATCTCGGGATCGTGAAGGTCATCGTTTCCATGATGCACCAGACCTTCCGTGAGCCAACCTCAATCCACTTGATGCCGCTGATCTTCGCCATGTAGCTCGGCGGGCAGATTATCGTGCGCTCGGTCATTTCGTTCCCCTCTCAACCCGGCCCGTGTCTGACCGTGGATCCATCGTAACTCGTGCACGTTCACGTGTCAACAACTGTTTACATCGCCCCGAACCCAGCCTTCCTCGCCAGCTCATCGCGCGTCGGCCTCCGGTGCCCCTTCGCCACATTGCAGCGCGCGCAGGCGGCGACGATGTTGTCGAGTGAGTCGGTGCCGCCTACCAGACGCGGCACAAGGTGGTCTGCCGTAGCAGCGTTCCTGGCCGCCAGGTCGCAACGGCGATGCGGGATTACCAGCTCGCGGCCACAGTAGAAACACACCCAACCCTGTTGCTCAAGGGCGATACGAAGCACGTCGCGGGTCATTTTGTCCCTCCGAAATGTTGCGTTGCAGCACGAAAAACAGCCCCGTGGTCGACCCCTGTTATACCCATTCCGAGGGCATTAACAAAATTCTAACGCCGATGTTAATTGGTGCACTGCAACGGAACATTTGTTGCCATGGTTATCCACAGGCCATGTCGGGCATTGTCGTCGTTATCAACCAATGACTTACGTACACGGTTCAAACAACCATCTCAAACGCTTGTTTTAAGTTAAATGACAACAAACGTGTTTTTTTGTTCAGTTACATGTACGAACAGTAAATGAAAAACAACAAATGTAGCTGAATTTGGCCAGACAAAGGCTGACAACGGTGGAAAACTTTTTGAATGTCGGGGTTTGTCTGTACACGTGGGCTACCCCTAAATCCCTTCCCTTCCCTTCCCTTCTTCATCAATTCTGCGCCGAAGTAATGATTACCCCCAAAATCGTACTCTTACCCCCTTAGGGCTTTTCCTAGGGACAAACCCCGACATTGGGGTTTTGGTGTAAACATGGGCCGGAGGCCGAAACTGGAGATTACCTGGCTGAATCGCTCCGAGAGCTCGCGAATATGCCTACCATGTAGGGTGGTAGCGGGGTAGGTTGAGATATAGGCTCACAGCGCGTTCTGTGAGGTCGTGCAAAACGCCGTGAAATCGACCTGTTGCTATAAGGAGCGCGACGTGGTAAACATCTGTTGTCGCCCGGAAGGGTGTTTTTGCTGCAATGCAGCATGGAGTCAGTATGACTGGCACGTGTATTGCCGAGGTGACGCCGCCGCCTGGCGCGGTGGCGTTTGCGATTGTTCTGGAAGACGGGACGATGGGCGTGACCGACTGGGCGCTCATGGATAAGTTCGACTGGTGGCAGCCTCTGCCCGACGGCTGCCGATACGTCTTCGCCTTCCCCGCGCCGCAGTGGCGCCCGATTGCGGAGGCGCCCTGCGATGACACGGCTGGGCTCGCATGCAGCGTTCTGGATGGCGGCTATGACATCATCGACTTCGACCACGATTCGGCTTACTGGGCCGGCCACGGTCTGACGCACTGGATGCCGCTCCCGCCGCTTCCTGAGTCCACGCCATGACAAACAGGGGCTACCCATGGCATCGCTCGCCAGAATGGGCGAGCTTTGCTGTTGAGGACGGCAGCGGCCGTCGTTTTTGGCACGAGTTTCGTCCAGATCCGTCTGGTAGTGAGTGGGTTTCGGCTGGTCGCCGCGCAGGAATAAGGCGCGGCGGGGACACGTGTCATCCGCAGACGGATTGGCGCAACAGCCTTCAGGAAAGGCAATCACCGGATAGAGATTACGCATCCGAAATGCACTCAGCGCCCTGTCTCCAAATCGGCGAGCGCGACATGGCTGTCGTGACATCCGATCCACCGCCACAGCCGGCAGTGCTGGTGACGGAGGATGAGCTTGCCGAGCTGCGAGAGGATCGCGCTCGGCTTGAGTGGATGATCGCAAGGAATGGCTGCATGTACACAACAGCTGACGCATCTGGCGGGACGTACGACTACCGCGTTATAGCGGACGACATAGCCCATGGCGCATGGGCGCTAGGTATCGGCGACACCGCCCGCCAAGCCATCGACCGAGCGCGAGGTGAAAAATGAAACGCTACAGTCCAGACCTTCAATTCGGCGGCTCAGGCGATTGCCCGGCCGCATACATGGAAGAAGCCGACAGCGGCGACTATGTTGAGTATCAGTCGTGGATGGATGAAGCGGAGAAGATGCGGCTCGACGCGGAGCGATACCGCCAGGTTCGCGAGTATTACTGGTTCCAGCGCGAGGTTGCTCACCGGTTCGGCGTGACTGAGCCGCATTCCGTCAACGATTTAGATGCGGCGCTTGACCGCGCGCGAGGCGTGAAGTGATGACACGCAACCCACTAACCGCCGCAGTCTGCCAGTGCATCTACGCGCCCTGGGAAAGCGCTCATACGCGCCTGAACTTCTGGCTGCAGATCCAGCGTGACTTCTTCTGCATCATCGTTTCTACCTACAATGACGAGGCACGTCGCCTATGAGCACGCTACTAGAAATCCTATGCCAGGATGTCTATCAGAACATCGTTGCGACGCGCGAAGAGGTTAGTCGCTGCGACGGAGTGCAAATGATCCCGAACGGCACGGCACCGATGTGGAAGATCGCCGGCAATTACGTCTGGATTGCTGAACTCATCGCTGCCCCGCCGGTGAATGCGATACTGACGGATGCGGCGAAGGAGTATTTCAAATGACTTTGCCATGGAAACCGATTGCGGAGTTGCCGGAGCGTCCCGACAAAGAGCGCAAGTTCCTAATGATTCACGAGAGTTTCCCTTGGTACGCGCATCTGCTCAGTTGGATCGACGCGTATAGCCATTGGGACGATGGCAATGGTTACTACAGCACCGGCGACACTGGCACGCGTCGCGACTTCACCCACTTCATCGAGATCACGCCACCGTGAATGCGGCGATCAGGAGGATTTCGTGGGCCTTGCGCAACGCATGATCAAGTCAATCAATTATCAGTCGAATAGCCAGGGATTCTGCGTGACGCTTGCAGTGGTTACCGGGAAGCAATTCAAGGAACTCTTAAGTCGAGGCACTTCGATAGCTTCGTCGTTATGAACTCAGACGGAGTACTGTTCATGAATCTATCGAGACAGGTTCCGATAGTTGTCGCAGATAGTATCGATCGCGATGGCCTCTATGGAGCCTACATTACGAAGGCTGCCGAAGAATATTTCGCGACGTCGACCGCCACGAAAACATCTGTTGACACACAAAATCCTGAGCAGTAGCCTCATCCCGCCGCATCCGCGGCCTTGGGGCACGACATGAAAAAGATCATCGACTGGTACAAAGCGCTGCCGCAATGGCAGCGCTCGGCGCTGTGGTGCGTTGCTGGCAGCGCTGGCGTGTGGCTGGCTCTCGGCACTACCGCGGCGCTCGGCTTCGGCCTCGGCGTCCTCGGCGGGTTCAACTTCGGACACGACTATGCAGGAAGGTCGCAATGAAATTCGCTGCCGCCATCCTGATCCTGATCGCCATCCCGACCGCCACCTTCCTCGCCGCGCTGCACTGCTACGACACCGGCTACGTCTACGGCTCAATCGTCACGGCGTTCGTCGGCGGTCTCGTCGAGTTCTTCACGCTCGTGCAAATTGCACTGTCTGCGATCGAGTGGGGAGAACCCGATGAAGCCTGATCGCCGCTCGCGCTGTTCGCGTAGCGAAGACGCCCGAGAAGCCATCGAGGCCTTCGGTTGGTCACTCGCCGAGTCCGCTACGGATACCGTCCGCGGCCACACCGTCGTTGTCGCCGGGCTGCGACTCAACGATACTCAGTATTCCCGCGTACTCGTTATCGCGATTCCTCGCGAGTGTCAGGCGGTACGCGATTTCGTCAACCTCAAAATGAGTAACTACGCATGACTGCAAAAATTCGTGTCTTCAACGAAGGCGATCAGCCTCTGCTGTACGGCGCCAATCGCCTGCTGATGCCTGGCAAGTCGAGCACGCACGACGTATCGGATCTCGGCTCCAGCATCAGCTTCACGCCGGTCTCGGTTGGCGATGACGTGCCTGCTCCGGCACCGGCACCTTCGACGGACGCCACTGTCCGGCCCACGCCCGCATCCATCGGCATGTTCCAGACCGAGCTCAGCCGCAAGCTGCTCGGCTCCGATGTGTGGCTGTACTGCACGACGCGGGCCGCGATGGCGCCGACGAACGACATCAAGGTCCGCATCATGCTCAACTGCGGCTGCGACGCCGACGGCAACTGGCGCGACACGAACGGCAATCCGCTGCCGGCGTTCAGCCGAGGCTTCGAGACCGCCGACACGGCCGCCGAGCAGGAGCGTCTGCGCCGGTTCAACGCTACGCCTTCCGTGTTCGACATCACCGTGGTCAACGGGCATCCGGAGCTCGACCTGTTCCACCACGTCGCCATGGTGACCGGCATGTATCCGAAGGGCCGCGATCCGATCTTCTACGCCGTGCGCGCCGAGGACGAGGCCGCGCTGGACGAGTGGTGCGAGTTCATGGCGGCATCGCGCGGTAATCCGGGAGCGTGAGATGAACGACATCGAAAAGAAAATTCAGGCTAAGGGGTTGACGGCGCCGCGGGTGACGCCGGCTGATGTCGAGGCGGCCGTTGGCAGCGAGCACTACTTCACGGCCCAGGACGGCGTGTTCGGCGCGTACAAGGCGAATCATGACGTCTATGTCGGCAGCATGCCGGATGACGTCAATGGACGCGCGCTCCCTCTTCTGACGATCTGCGTGCTGGTCCTCCGCAACGGCTTCACCGTCACTGGCGAATCAGCTTGCGCGTCGCCGGAAAACTTCGACGCCGAGATCGGCCGAAAGGTCGCGCGCTCGAAGGCGGTCGAGAAGATCTGGCCGCTGCTCGGCTTCCGTCTGCGTGATCGGCTGTCAGCATGACCCCCGGCGAACTCATCCTAGCCTGCCCCATGCCGTTCGACAGAGCGGCACTGTGGGCACCGTTCCTGACCGGGGCGATGCTTGAGTTCGGCATCACGGAGCCAGACGACTGCGCGATGTTCCTCGCGCAGATCGGCCACGAGTCAGGGTCGCTGCGCTACGTGCGCGAGATATGGGGTCCGACAGTGGCGCAGCGTGGGTATGAAGGCCGTGCCGACCTAGGCAACACGCAGCCCGGCGACGGCTTCCGATACCGTGGCGGCGGTCCACCGCAGCTCACCGGTCGCGCGAACTACCGCGAGGCTGGCCAGGCGCTTGGCTTCGACCTTGAGTCGGAGCCAGACCTGATCGAGCTGCCGCATATTAGCGCCCGCGTCGCCGGATGGTTCTGGCGATCACGCGGAATGTCGCGGCTGTCTGGCGACCTCGAAGCCGCGACGCGACGCATCAACGGCGGGACGAATGGTCTGGCTGACCGTGGACGCCGCCTGACCGTGGCGCGTATGGCGTTCGGCCTTCCGCCGCTATAGCATGCGCGCTAGCTCAACAGGAGGCCGCCATGTTCCAGTTCATCCGCCCTACCGGCAGCAAGAAGAAATGCAAAGACTGTGGCCGCATGATGCCGGCCGGCGCGAAGAAGTGTCCGTACTGCTGATGCGGCCATGAGTCGGCGATACGACTACCGCGGTCCTATCGATCAACGCACCGGACACCCGGTCGATTGCGCCTGCTGGACGTGCTACCTGGGGCGATGCGTGGTCGCGTCGCCGACACGCGGAGTGGCTACTGCGGTGACGCAGGATACGCCTCCGCTGGACCCATGGACCGGCCCTGACGCCGCCGACCCTACTGGTCTGTAGCGTTTTGTGGTTCAATCCGCGCAGCAGACGACAGCTGAGGCAAACGCTTGACCACAGTAGCCAGACATGCGCCGCCAGGATCACCGCGTTGAGCGCCGATACGATCGCCGTCATGGTATCGCTCGTCGCCATGCTGGCGCTGCACTTTTTCCGTAGCCCTAACCGGCAGACGGACGACCTCAAGGAAGACATTCGCCAGGTCAAGGCCGAGCACGCCGAGCTTCGTCGCGACGTGTCCGAGCTGGCGGCCCGTGTTTCGGGCGAAAACCAGGCTCTCGATAGGCGGCTCTCCAGCGAGCACTACACTCGTACGGAGATCCGCGAAATGTTGAGGGAAATCAAAGAACAAGTCGGCCTACTTCAGGGAGTGGTTGCCGAAATCAAAACGGCAGTTGCACTCATGACAGGGGCTAAAAATGGCGGACTCAACGGACATTGAAGCGCTGCGAAGCGCGGTATTGGATCTGGTTGCAGTAGTAAAGGACTCGAATGAAACGACGCGGCTGTTGATCGAAGCTGCGCGAGGACCGGTCAGCACGTCGGCGACGACGATTCATGCCGGAGGCGTTACCAGTGCGATCGCGGTTTGCGTTTCACTCACATCCGTGGTCGTGATGATGCTGTTCTCGATCTGGCTCATGTGGCAGCAGGCCGAGCAGAAGTCGCAACAGGAAGCCTGGATTCAGGTCTGGCAGCAACGAATCGCGAACGAACTGAGGAAAGACGATGCCCACTAGCCCCATTATCATCATCGGCGGATCTGGCGGCGGCGGAAACCGCGCCACCGCCGTGAACTACGGCATTGGCTACCCCGTCGTTGCCGGCGACTCCATCGAGAACACCGCCACGTCTGGCGGCAATGTCTACTGCGTCTTCGTAAACAACGCGATGTACACGTCTGACATCTACCTGGGCCCTGATGAGAAGTACGACTTCACCGAGGCAGGGGCGGTAACCGTTCCATAAGGAGAGCGAAATGCGTGACGTTGTTAGTAATTTCAGCACCGAAGTTGCCATCGTGAAGATGGGCGAAAAAACCGCCGAAGGTGTTGGCGGCAGCATTGATCGAGACGGCATCTGACGTGATCGACCTCATCCGCAGCTCATGGGACTTGCTCGTGCACATGGCCACGACCTCGCCCGCGGGCCTGTGGCCGATGCTGCTCGCGCTGGCTGGCAGCATCACGTTCACGCAGATCGTGAAGAAGCTCGTCATCCCTCCTGGCTGCAGCGACCTCGCGACTAAGCGTTGGTGCCAAGCCGTAGCGATTCTCTCCGGGTTCACCATCACCGCTCTCGTCATGCCAACGGTTGCCGCTCTCGTGGCCGGCACAATCGTCGGCGCGGCATCCCCTTTCATCTACTACGTCGGCGTTCGCGTGATCGGGCTCAAGTGGCCAGTGATGCGCAAATGGCTGTCGCAATGAGGTAACCATGGCTCAGTACACCATCCTCGCTTCTGGCACCACCGCGGCGTCCACGTCCGACATTGTGGTCACGACCACACCGGTGTCCGTGTCGGTCTCGTCGTCTGCCGGCGGGCGTCTTCCGTCCGGCGTCCAGCTTCCCCTCGAACGCAAGATCGGATCGACGTGGCAGCCGGTCTACGAGGACTACCGCGGCAATTTCGCCCCGGTAATCCTCGGCGACGATCGCATGGACGTTGCGATCTTCGCGCCTGGCACCTACCGCGTCAGCCGGCCCGTCGTGACGACGGCGCTGCTCGTCACGCTGGACACTACGGCGTGATGGTCGTCTACAGCGCCACGGGCTCGGCGACGCGCCGGCCGCTTGGCGGGCTTGGCTCCGCGGCCCTGGCGGACGACGGCCGTCACCTCGGCGAATGACCCTATCGGTTATATCAAGGACATGAGCCCGAACGGCAAGAACTTGACCCAAGCGACGGCGGCGAATAAGCCGCTATGGCGCGGCGCTCCGAGGACGCTCGGGTCTGAGCTTCTGACCAACGGGCGTATCGTCGACGATACCGGGTTCACACCGGGGACCGGATGGGCTCGCGTAGGCGCGTCTGTCGTCAAGGTAGCCGGCGTGGCGTCCGTACTGTCGTGGTCGCCAACGCTCGTCGCCGGCAAGGTGTACCAGCTCAGCTACACCATGACGCGCACGGCAGGCACGCTCACTCCGCGCTTCACCGGAGGAACTACTGTCAGCACTACTGCCCGATCTGCCGGCGGCACGTACACCCAGGTATTTGCAGCCGTCACGGGCAATGTAGCGTTCGAGTTCTCGGCCGACGCAACGTTCGCCGGATCAGTTAAGAGCGTTACGCTTCGCGAAGTCACCTCGCGCACGAACATGGGCACCTATATGTTCGGGTCTCCGCAACGCATCACCAGCGCGGCGATCGATTTCAGCAATAGCGATAAGATGACCGTGATCTATTCGTGCCTGTACGACGCCGCCACGGCGTCAGGTACGGCTATCGCGATAGGCAACTGGGCGACGACTGCCGGAACGATCTGGTGCGGACTTACACCGACGCCTGTTGGCCGCATCCGCGGCGACACCGGAAGCGGCAGCATCACGCTCGGCGCGACGGATGGACTGACCGGCGCAGGCGGCGCTGCATTCGTCGAGCGCCTTGAGTTCGACCTGTCGCAGACCGCGCTCGCTGACGAGATCACGGTCTACAGCAGCGGCATCGAACGGACTGGAACGGGCAGCGGCACTGCCGGCGGCGCAGGCAATTGGAGCTCGACAGCGACTGTGGAGCTCGGCGTCGCATCATTACGCGGTGTCATCAACCGGTTCATCGTCATCAACCGCCTGCTGACGCCCACGGAGACCGCGAACGCCGTCGCCTGGGTTAAGCGCGGCTTCGCGTTTACCTGCGTTCTAGGCGATTCCACTGTGGCCGGCCTGTCCGGTGTTGCGCCAATCGCGCCGCGCGTAGCATCGTTCTGCGGCGGCCTCGTCTGCGGCCGATACGATGTTTCCGAGAGCGGCCGCAAGATCGCGGACATGAAGACGTTCTTCACGGCGCTGGACGACAAGAGCAAGCTCGATGCAGTCGTGATCCAGATCGGCCTGAACGACGTGAAGGGCCGCGTCGGCGAGGGAACCGCGACTACGGAAACTGTCATCGCAGACTTGCAGGACCTGGTAGACACGGTGCGCGCTGCGGTTCCTGCTGCGTGCCGCATCTACGTCGCGCAGATGACGCCGTGCAAGACCTGGCTGCTGACGGCGACCAATGGCGCCGATGCTTATGCTGCCTGGGCGGCGGTCAACGAGGCGATTGCCGGGGGCGGGCCGACGCCGATCACTGGAGTTGACCGGAGGATCACGTCGCACGTAGAACAACTTAGCGACGGTGCGGACAACCTGGCATCGATCCACGACTACAATAACGACGGTGTTCACGATGGCAGCGAAGGCCGCTGGATTAACGCCCAGGCTTGGCGCAGCGATGCGTTCGAGCCAGACGGCCTACTGCTCGACGCATGAACTTCGGCGAAGCCATGATCGCGGCAGTGCACGGGAGGCTGGTGAGGCGGCCGGGATGGTATGGTAATTGGCACGTTCGATACTGTGCGCCAACGGATCGAGGTAACAAGAAGCCTACGCTGTGGATGGCCGAGGGATGGCCGCATCCAGTACACAGCTACTCGCCGTCGTTTGACGCGGATGATGTCTTGGCGGAGGACTGGGATATTGTTGACCCGGTATCAATGATCGCCTCCCAGGTCGGCGAGGTTGGTTTGATCGAATGGCCTGGCGAGGATGACGACGAATGACCGCGCTGATCGTGAAATGGGCGCTACGCGCGCTGCTCGTCGCTGTCGTCTGCGGCGGCATCTACTACGGCATCGACTCCGTTGCCGCAGCATTCCGCGAGCGCAAACAGTTGCGTTACGATGTAACCGACCTGAAGAGCAAGATAAAGGCAGCTGTCGGCGAGCGCGACGACGCGCGCACCCAGGCGAAGGCCATCGCTGACTTCGCTCAAGACGAACTGCGGCGCCGTGACGAGGCGTCGCGCAAAGCCGCGGCGGCCAATCGCCGCATTGAACGGGAGTTGCGTGATGCGAAATCCAAGCTCGCGGCGTGGTCTGCCAGCGCGGACGCTGAGCTGGCTCGCTGCCTTGACCGTGCTGTTCCTCGCTGGCTGCTCGATGGCTCCGGCGAAGCGCCAGCCGTCAGCTCCGATGACGGACGCGTGCCTGAGCCTGGCGACGCCGCCCGCTGAACTGCTGCAAGTCGAGCCGGAGCCGGTCGCCGATGGTGACACACTGCGCGCAGCACTTGGCCTGATCGACCCGCTGCGCGCCGCGCTGCGCCGGCAGAACGAGCGCATGACGCTGTTGATCGAATGGGCGGAGCCGGAGAAGTGACGAACCCGCTCATCGTCAACGTCATCGCGGCTGACGATACGTTCAGCAAGGAGTTGACCGTCACTGAGTTCGACTTCGCGGTTGCGATATGGGGCACGTTCGCAGGGACTCTGACGCTGCAGATCAAGCCGGTCTGGCGCGACGTTGAGATCGACTGGATCGATATTGGCATTTACGGCAATGCCGCCTATGTGTCGCATCCAGTTGTCAAGGGGACCTGCCTGGTTCGCGCCGGGTTCAAGTCAGGCGACTACGCGTCCGGTTCAGCCAACGTCGCGCTCTACCGTGGCGAGGATTCCACGGCGCGCGCCATTGTGACGAAGCGTCTGACATGACGGACATCGCCGTGGATCAGTGGGATGAAGACGATCTCGTCGGGCTCAACGGCGAGCAAGCGGCGTTCGTCCGCGCCTACATCGAGTGCGGCGACAAACGCGCCTCGGCGCTGACGGTATGGCCGCGGCATACGCGCCCTGTCCATGAGGCGAACCGGATGCTGCGCACGCCGAAAGTACGCGCAGCCATCGCCCGTGCGCGCGCCAAGATGTTCGACGACGCAGCGATGACCCGCAGCGAGATCCTGCGTGAGCTGGAATACATCGCCCGAGCAGACCCGCGCGACTACTTCGACGACGAAGGCAAGCCGCTCAACATCCACGACCTGCCTGACCATGCTGCCCGCGCCATGGGTGACATGGAGTTCGCGATTCTGCCGGGAGGCAGCGTAGTCGTGACAGGTACGAAGAACTCCAAGATGAAGGCGCTGGAAGTGCTGGCGAAGGCCGCTGGCCTGCTCGACAAGGAAACGGCCAAGCCGCCGCAGGTCTTCAACTTCGATGTCAGCATCACGCCGGAGCCCGTGAAAGAGATCAAGGCCGGCGGCTACATCCTGGACGTGCAGGTCGATGGCTGAGGAAAACACGATCCGCTATCGGCCTACGCCGACCGCATCGCGGTTCCACCGGTCGCGTGCACTTGTTCGCGGTATCAAGGGTCCGATAGGCACGGGCAAGTCTGTCGCCTGCGTCATGGAGGTCTTCTTCGAGGCCATGCGCATGCCGCCTTCATCGGACGGCGTGCGGCGCTCGCGCTGGCTGGCGATCCGCAACACGTATCCGGAACTGCTCTCGACCACGCTGCAGACGTGGGAGGACTGGTTCCCGATGGCCGAGACCGTCAAGAGCTCGCCGATCAAGTCGCGGCTGTGCATGGACCTGCCTGACGGCACGAAGCTGGAACTGCAGATGTGGTTCCTATCGATGGACAAGCCGAAGGACATGCGCAAGTTGAAGTCGCTGGATGCGACGGGAGGATGGCTTAACGAGGCGTCGGAGTTGTCGAAGGGCACGCTCGACATGATGACCGGACGCATTGGGCGATTCCCGGCTAAACGCGACTGCCCGGACTACCGGTCCTGCATCATCATGGACACTAACCCGCCGGACACGGATCACTGGTGGTACCAACTCGCCGAGATCGAGCGGCCTCATGGGTTCGAGTTTTTCGATCAGCCGCCGGCCATCCGCCGTCGCGGCGGGACGGGCGCATGGGAGCCGAACCCCGAGGCCGAGAACGTGATGAACCACGTTAACGGCTTCGACTACTGGTTGCGCCAGGTTCCCGGTAAGCGAGACGACTGGATCAAGGTCATGCTGTGCGGCCAGTACGGCGCGACGATGGACGGCAAGCCGGTTTATCCGAACTACCGCGACGACGTGCACTGTCCGGCTGCCGACATCGAGCCGATGCGCGGCCTTCCGCTGCTGCTCGGATTCGACTGGGGGCGCACACCAGCCTGCGCGATCGCTCAACTAACACCACGCGGGCAGCTCCGGATCATCGACGAGATCGTGACGCCGGTTGACCGGCACGGCACGGGCGTCGGAGACTTTGTGAATAATTATGTCGTTCCGCACTTGAAGCTGAACTACGCTGGCATGGAAGTGCGCGCCTATGGCGACCCGGCCGGCGTAGCCAAGGAGGGCGACGACAAGAGCAGCTTCGACCGCTCGTCGGAAGCCGGCATCGTCTGCACGCCAGCGTCGACGAACGACATTCAGAAGCGCATCGAGGCGGTCGACGCGTTCCTCATGCACATGGTAGACGGCCAGCCCGGCCTACTCGTATCGAAGAAAGCGCATACCATCCGCCGAGGCTTCCAAGGACGCTACCTGTACGAGCGTAAGAACGTCGGCGGCTACATCCCGGACTTCAAAACGGAGCCGGCGAAGAACGCCTACTCCCACCCGCATGACGCCGTGCAGTACGTTGCGCTCATGGCCTCTGGCGGGACGATCAAAAACACGGCCGTCGTGAAGGCGCGCCCGGTAACCGTGTCAAGTGCCGCAGGGTGGACGTGATGCCTGGACTGGTTGAGTTTCTATCTAACGCGCAGATCGCCGCACAAGAGGCGGTGGTCGCCGAAGAACAGCAGAAGACGGCTGCGCAGAAGCGCGCCGACGCACTCGTCGGAAACCTCGGCGCCTACATCGAGAAGTGCTGGCAGGCAGCGTACAACGCCAAGCAGCCGATCCAGATGGAGATGCTGGAGAGCCTGCGCCAGTGCAACGGCGAGTACGACCCGCAGAAGCTAGCGGCCATCCGGGCGTTCGGTGGCTCGGAAGTGTTCATGCCGATGACCGGCAGTATCGTGCGCACGGCGTATTCCTGGCTGCGCGACGTTGTGCTCCCGGTTGGTGGACGACCGTTCGCTACCGAGCCGACGCCGCTCCCCGACCTGTCGCCGGACATCACGCAGACCATCGTCATGCAGACCATGGAGGAAGCCGCCGCTGCCGCGCAGATGGCTGGCGCCCCGGTGCCTGCGTCAATGATCGAGGCGCGCGCCAAGATGCGCTACGACGACGCGCAGAAGCGGCTCAAGCAGGAGGCCGACCTGCGCAACGGTCGCATGGAAAAGAAGATCGACGACGTGTTCACCGAGGGTGGCTACTACGCTGCGCTTGATGAATGCCTCCCTGACGTGATCTCGATGAAGCTCGGCTGCGTCAAGGGGCCGGTCACGAACAAGGTTCCGTCAGCGAAATGGGTTCAGCGAGGCGGGATGTGGACGGTCGATGTTGAGGAAGTGTCGCAGCAGCGGTACTACCGTGTTTCCCCGCTCGACCTCTATCCGGCGCCCGACTCAAAGGGAGTGAACGACGGCTACCTGTTCGAGCGAATTCCGATGCGCCGGTCAAAGATCTACGCCATGATCGGCGAGAAGGGTTACGACGAGAAGCGCATCCGCGAGGCGCTTGACGAGTACGAGCGCGGGTTCGACCTTAACCTGTCGTATGACCAAGAGCGCAATGACGCCGAGGGGAACAACCAGTACACGGATTCTCCAGACCGGTCGATTGATGTGCTGGAATTCCACGGCACGGTCCGCGGCAAGTGGCTCGTCGAATGGGGTATGGATACAGCGGACATTCCCGACGAGGACCGCGAGTACGACGTGATCTGCATGCGCATCGGCCGGTTTATCGTGCGCTCCGTCCTGAACGACGACCCGCTGTGTGCGCGCCCGTACGGCTGCGCGTACTACCACAAGCCTGTCGCCGGGTTTTGGGGACAAGGTGTTCCGCATATCGTGCGTGACATGCAGGCCATGGTGAACGGCTGCGCGCGCGCCCTGATGAATAACATGGGCATGGCAGCGATGCCGTTGACCGAGATCGAGGCTGACCGGTTGGCCGAGGGACAGGAGCTCAAGGGCATCTACCCAGGGATGACGATTCAGACGAAATCGAATTCCAGCGGATCGCCAGGTCCTGCCGTGCGCTTTACGACGGTGCCTATCGTCGCCCAGGCGCTGATGGAGGTGTACAAATACTTCACGTCCGTGGCCGCGCAGTACAGCGGCATCCCTACCTATGAACAGGGCGTCAGTCCGAGCAGCGGAGCCGCCGGCACGGCATCCGGCTTGTCCATGCTCATGAACGCCACGACGCGCCAGTTCAAGGCAACCGTGGCCAGCGTCGACGGCATTACCGAAGGCGCCGTGACGCGCACCTACAACTACGAGATGCGCTACGGCACCGACCCGTCGA
>Ga0075464_10000029_pt1 | contig 47308 bp, 64 predicted proteins | sample DEB19_08_DNA_5_FD_75068 | JGI IMG/M metagenome (GOLD analysis project Ga0075464, IMG submission 75068) | Aqueous microbial communities from the Delaware River and Bay under freshwater to marine salinity gradient to study organic matter... | ecosystem: Environmental > Aquatic > Marine > Coastal ...
AGTAAGTCTTTTAATTGCTTAATCCATTCTCTAAATTTATCTGCCTTGTTTCCGTAAAATCCTTCATTGTTCATATTTTTGTTTGAACCTTCATATTCTGAAATCTCAAATTCAATCTCTTTGATTAGTTTTTTAATTTGATTATTATAAGTCATTGTTTTTACTTGTAGTTTAAGTTTTGTAAGGAAAGCTACTTACAAACCATTTGCAAAAAGTAGCTTTCCAATACTTTAAATAGTTATTTAGATTAAGTCTTAATAAGACTAAGGTTTTTAAATTACAATTAACAGTAATTAATAAACTTAGGTTTGTTCATTTTTATTAATTATGTCTTGATATATTTTGTTAGTTCCCTTTATCCATCCAACCTTATTTAAATGTTTCTTTATATCTACAACGATATTACAAGCATTTCTAATATGCTTAAGCTCACTCAAAGTGAACATACACACTATCTTAGTTGAGTCTGTTTTTTCATTTCTTTTCTCCGAAACAAAGCTACTTATCCATTTACTTATTTTTTTTAACATATTTTATTTTGATTATTAAAATTAGAAAAATTGTTAGAAAAACACTAATCAATTTGTATGCTACAATCTGGTAAATTTTCATTCTTTATCCTTTCGATTTTTTTCTTTTCGATAGTTGTCATTGGAATTCTATCAGCTTGGATATGAACACCTTCTAATAGCTCCGTTTCTTTCGTTAATCTCTTTATTAATTCCGCATATCTGACTAAACCGTATACTTTTGAAAGATGAAAATACAAATCCGTTTTTGGATTAACACACATTGAAACTATTTCCCTATAATCATTTGACGGATTTTGTAAAAATAATTCTATCAACTGTATTCTCCACAGCAATTGTTTCTTACTTCTTATTGCAGGAAATATTCTAAGCTCGCAAGTGAAGTTATTTAAAGCAACGCATCCCCGATACGAATCTAATATCCTTCTTTTACTACTTGCGTTGCAATAGTGATTATTTCTTCTATTTGGATATAAAGCACATAACAAGGGGACATAACCGCAAATCATTTCAAAAATTTCTTTATCACTCCCATTTTTTGTATTTTCGTTCAATCCTATATGATAATGATTTCCGCATGAATCGGAACTTCTATGATATGCTTCTTCAAAATAATTATCTCCAAGCAATTCAATTTCTTTTGTGATGAAAGGAATGTTTAAAGAATATGCTGGGCTTATTAATTCAAAACCGTTTTCATCATCTAAACTTCCATCTCTTTCCTTTATCCATAGACACCGTTTATTTAACTCTCCCACCGTTTCATATTCTCTATTGCCTTCCGTTTCCATTTCAATACCAATACTAAATTTATGCTTTGGTAAAAATTTAAAGAATCTATAATTAGAATGATAATCTAATATCTCATCTTCAATAAAAGATATTCCTTTCTCGTATCTCCCATCAAAGTTTCTACAATAGTTATGAAATTTAAAATCGTTAACGTGTTTATATTTTATAAATTCTCCATTTTTACCAATTGCGCGATATGGGAAATAAAAAACATCATCTTTCTTTATCCGTCTTTCTGTGATTCTTTCTTTAAATGGATTTTCTAAATAAATGTATTTGCACATTGTTTTTATTTTTTTAGTTTTTATAATAATCTATGGTTAAAATGAATTTGCCTTTCATCACATTCTTTACATAAATACTCACCTGTCATATTTTCCGCTTTAAAATAATTTCCGCACATATGACAAAATTCGCTGTATAAATTATCACTTGTATAATTAACATCCTTTGTTAAAGATTTTACATTTTGATAACTTTTATCATTCTTTTCTCTTTGATTTTTCCATTTTTGATAACCATCTACATCCTTAAAATGTCTTGAATTTAAATTAACTGAATGGTCATGCCGAGAAGGCCAAATGTGACTACAACTGTTTTGCTTCCAACCATAATTAAAATTTTCGTAACCATAGTTAGAATAATAATTACCATTGTTTAAATGAAATTTATCGGAACTAAGTAAAACATATTTCCCATGATTATCAAGAAATACAAGTTTTTCTTTTAAATATTGATTTAGCGGTTTGTGAAATGTTTTATCGAAAATAAGAGATTCAATATTTTTTATTTTCGATAAAAAGATAGCAAAATTTTTTGTGTCCGAATTTTCCTTTGTAGGTTTTATATGCGTAAAAACTCCGTTATGACTTACACATAATTTTCTATTGATAGAGATTGGATGTATGTTGTTTTCATTCACTAATCCTCCCGTAGAGAATCTAAAATGAATTACAATATTAGATTTAGTATTTTCCTTTACCTTTTTATAATATTTCCATACCTCCTCCGCCTTCTCAACAAGAAACTTTTTTATGATAAGCCGTTTGTTATTTGAATAAGCAATACCAATACCATCAGGATTATTATCATCAGCATTGATAAAATATTCCAAAGGAATTAACTCTCCTTTAGTGGTATTAACAATTAATAAACACATTTTACCTTCCTCCTTTTCGTTTTTTAGTTAATAGTGAATTAATATTTGCAACTTCTTTCATTGTAAGATATAAAAGTTTTTTCTTTTCTCCTAATATCTTATCAAGTGAATTTATTTCCTGTCTTAATTTATTTTCAATATGTCTACAATTAAATAAATTAAGCTCTAAATCTAATTTTTTCATTTTAGTTTTTCTCCAGGTTTAGTTTTGATTAATGAGTAAAAAGTTTTTTTAAAAGTGGTTTGCACATTATTTTCTAATGACATCCAATTACTACAAACCAAATAGACAAGACAATTTAAGGAATTTCTATTATCTATTTTTTATGTCAATGAACATTTTTTACTTTGTTAATTAATAATAATATACTTTTTATATATAGCAAAGTCAATACCTATTTTAATCTTTTTTTATGCTGTCAATGCAAATAAAAATCATTTTTTTAGATTCTCAAAATACGGGAATTCTCACAAAAATTTTTAACCAATCCGTTTTATTGCTATAAGGTTGGTAAACCCACACAGACAAAAGGTTGGCACACTTCTTGAAGATGGCTCACGATACCATATAAATTTTTCTATGCGATACCTTATCACATTATAATTATAATATTAATATTAATATTAATTCTAATAATAATACAACTTGCGTTGTGGCGATTTTCAATGCACTTGCTTTTTCGGTATATTCTTTATATATTTGTATCACAACTTTAAAAAGGAGAAAAAATGGCAACACTGGGTGAAAAATATTTACTTTTCCAAGAAAAAAGCGGTATTAAGGTTGGCGATAGGGTTATGGTGACGAGTAAGGCTGAACACAAGGAATTAGGTTGGCTTGGTAATTGGCGAACTGGTTTAAAGGTGGGGCAAGTGGGCAAGGTGAGATATGCGGATGGAACTTATGGGTTTGGTATTACTTTCGATAGCATCTGTGACACTGTTTGGTGTCCTTATTTTGTTTTAAAGGTGGTGAAAGAGGAAAAGAGAAAGAAAGTTAAGAAGGAGGTGGAGGGGAAGTCTGGTAGGGCTGAAATTAGAAACGCCCTCCGAGTGGGAGACAAGGTAAGAATAGTGCGTAGACCAACAGTGTGGGGGTGTGTTTTCTATCGTCAGGTGGGGTAGCGTGGAATTACCCATCATGTGTGCTTGAAAGGGTGGGTGAATGATATTTTGTAGACCTCGCCCAAAGTTATCGTCATACCATATAAATGAATTGATTTTATTTAGTGGTGCATACAGATATTTTAAAAATAAAAAAACAGCAAGACGCATGGTTTATGGGTTTACTAACGGTGAAACTTTTCAACCAACCCCGTTGTTCGTTGAGGGCGTGGACTTTATAAGGAGAAAAGATGGCTCACCAATATACACGGAGTCGGCTGTAACAAAACTGAAAAACTATATCAAGGAGAGAAATGAGAAAAAAATGGCAAATAGTTGAACTGTGTGATGGCGAAATACGGGGTGAACTTGAAGAGTCACATTTTAAATACAAACTGCAATTTAAGATAAAAGACTATCAAGCCATTTTTCCCTCACGTGTGTATGAAATTAGGGAGGCAGAGGAAGTGGAAAGGTGTATAACAAGTGAACCAGACAACGACTATAATTGGTTGGATGTTCCAACTATAGCGATAGAATCCTATTTAGACATTAATGGCGGTCGCAACGCACAACAGGTGGAGGACGGTGTAGAAGTTAGAACGGTAACTGGTGGCATTGAACCACCATTAGTGGGCGATTATAGTGCTGTTAGGCGAATTGAACACGCTGTTTCACAAGAACAAATCATCGAAGAAAACTTAGGATGCGACAACAGAAACCAACGGAGTGGGTGGGGTATAACAGGAGGTATTAATCGTGGTATCTGATGCGTTTCTTGAAAAGCACGGGCTTGACCACACTTACGGATATTCAGAGGAACGGTTTGTAAGGCTGGTGGCTAATATGCGACACTTTCAGAAGTTAGCAAAAGAAGATGCAAAGTATTGGACTAAGTGTTTAGAGTTTCAAGTAAAGGTGGATAATTTTATTACAGATTATATGAAACCGCTACAAGCAATTTTAGACAGAAAAAAAATAGACGAAGAGAAGTTGAAATCAAAATTACAAATCAACGCCACTATAACAAAACCAGTGGCGATTCCTAATAAATCAAAAACACATTATGTTAAAACCGAAGAAGATAACACAGTCAGAATTGGATAAGAAAATTCCCGTGCCTTATCTGATTAAACGAGCCACGCAACAACGAATAAAGGCAATAGCCACGTTAGCGGGACTTACATACGACAAATTATTCAGCTATTGGGCTAATCAAGCTGAGAAGGAATTAAGAATAAACGAACAACCAAAGGTTGAGAAAGGATGAACGAAATAAAATTAACAATAGCAGATGCAATGAAGTATCTAACTAAGATGTTTGAGGCTATCGAGAAAACACGGGGGCATACTCCCTCTATGGAAAAACCAGTGGCACACAAACTTACCGAGCAGGAATTAAATGCGTCTAAAAGTTGGCAGAAATTAAAGAAACATTAATTCTCTTTCGGCACAAGTTGAATAACTAATTTACACCCGATGGCGTTGGCGTAGCGTTCTAATGACGCCACTGTGGGATTTGCGTGGAGTTTTTCGAGATTGTGGATTCCTGTTTGATTGTTTCCCATAATCTTAGCCACGTCCCATTGGCTAAACCCACGCAATTGGCGTATTTTCTTGAAGGCTTGACCGTAACCTGTGACTGTTTTATTTCGCTTCATAAACAAAATTAACTAAAATATATTTAATATGCAATAAAAATGGTATTGTTAATGCAAAAGAATGTATGTATTTTTGTTTAGCAAAGGAGAAAAAATGGATTACATAAAACAGATTGAGTTAATTTTATTGGAAATGAGAGCTGAATATGGTTTCTTTGGCGATAAGGGTGAACGATATGCAAAGAATAGGGCTTTGAAACGCATTATAGCGTTATGTTTTAATGCTTGTAATGAAATAATTGGTGGCGATAGGAGATTTTAAATCTAAAAGGAAAAAACAATAAATGGAAAATTAACAGAGATTTATTAGATGAACTTAACAAGGAGAAAATTGGCAAGAAAAAAGAAAATTAGCGATTCCGAACAGCACGGAATAAAAAGAGTGTTAGAATTGTTGAAACAATATGCTAAAGAAAAACAAACTATGGTAAGGGGAACAACGGATTTATCGAGATTGGAGGAATGGTTGATTATACAAGTTATCGACAGGGAAACAACAATTAAAAACCTTAACGAAAGGGAAAACTGGATTGCCTAAAAAAAAGAAAGATGTAGAGATTAAGACAGGTGATGAATTATTCGCAAATACGGTGGTGCGGACTGCCGAACGGGTTGAATATTTTGACGACAGATTCTATAGAATAGATGTGGCGGAAGATTATTTCCAACAGTTTTGCAAGAATGTGCCAGAACGTCTCACCGAGCAAGTGGGAGAGCTAAGGTATTTGTATCTGCCAAGTGTTACCACATATTTAGGACTAATTATTGACCCATATTTAGCAAGGTGGCGTGGTGACGTAGGTAATGAACGTGCTGATTGGATTAGTTGGAAGGCACGAGACTTAGGAAGCGAGATTCACGAGTTAATTGACGCAAGGCTAAAGGGCAGTCCAGTGGCGTTTATTTCAAGAGGTGGCAATACCGCAGATTATCCGAATGGCACACGATTCACGCATAGTCAAGAGGTGGCGATACAATTAGCAAGATTTGAAAGGCTGTTAGAACTAATGCAACCAAGTATATTGTTTAGCGAAATGACAGTGTTTAATTTATCTGAATTATATGCTGGGACAGCAGACCAAATGTGGAGTTTTAATGAGCCACTCACATATAAACAAGGGCGGTCGGTGATTGAATTAGAAGCGGGAAGATATGTGGTGGACATTAAAACAGGAAGAAACATCAATGACACAAGTTATTTTGCTCAACTAAGTGCTTATTGTAATAGCGACACATTTAAGCACTTTGGTGTTAAGGGTGCAATCATACTTCATCTTAACGCAAACATTAAAGGCGGGATAGAGGGGTGTAAAATATACGTTAAAACAAGCGAGGAACTTAAAAGGTATTATCAGTATTTTCTGAATGTGAAAGGGGCATATTTATTTGATAACGAAATAACCCCGAAGAGATATGAGATACCAACATTTTTCAATAAACAATTAAGATAATGAAGAAAAGAAATAAGGGTTTAAAGGTGGTGCGTTGGACTGCGTTTTGGGAATTGTTCTTCTATGTGGTGTTTGCCTTTAACGCACAATCACTCAACCTATTTGAATGGACAAGTGGAAATAAAGCAGGGTTTAGTTTTGTATTTGTTCTTGTCTTTGCCATAGCAATTTTTGCTTGGTTATTTGAAAAGGAGAGTTTATAATTGATTAATCGAGACAATAGACCACTAAGAATAGTGGCGGACAACAGAAAGAAAATTACAATTGGTTACAAGACAGGAAAAGGACATCCGAAGTCGGCAAACCACTTTGTAATACGACACCCCGAAACAAAAGAGTGTTGGTTTCCCGAAATAGAGACACTTTATGGAGAGAATCCAGTGGAATTGTTAGTGAGTTTTCCTACTAACAATATGAGGGACTTCTATAATGACACATTTGCTTTGTGGGGAAAGAATAATGTTAAAAAAAGAAATTGTGATGGTGTGGAGTGTGTGCATTGTGTTGCTGAAACAATAGGCGACAACAAATACGAGGGTGGCGAAGTGAGTGAGTGCGTGTGCAGAAAATTCACTCTAAGGGAATCCGACAAGCCAATAGCACCCCCTTGCACGTGTGACATTTGGTTGAAAGCATACATACTTCATCCCAATACATTATTACCTATTTCCCCGATGTGTTATATGTTCTCTAATCACGGGATAAATAGCTCTGATAATCTATTCGGAGAGCTTGACCGATACACTAAATTCGTTGGTTATCCATTTAGGTTATCAGTGAAACAGGTAAAGAAGCCCGATGGCGTGATATTCTATCTATTTGAATTAAGACCATACGTTACGGGGGAGTTATTGATAGAGTATAATCTCAAATCAACTAACAAGCTAAAAGAAATAGTGGGTTATAAAGAACCAAATAAGGCATTGGCATTAATTGAGACTACTATTACGGATGCGACATACGAAGAGGTGGAAGAGGGCACGCCAATGACGAAGGCACAAGAAACAAGATTCGCTAAAAAGTTCAATGAATTAGTGGGCGCACAAGAAATGGAATTAATCATCGAGAAGTTTGGAATAAACGGAACAGGGGATGTGGACACTGTTGAGCTTGCAACGGAAATTATAAACTTTTTAATCAAAAAGGAGAATTAGTGTTTTATAAACGATTTTTACAACAGGCAGTCGCATTTGACCACGCAGTTAAAGTAAAGAAACAGCCAAAACGGAATTGGCACGAAGTGATATTTTACGGAATAATGGTGTTCGTGCTTTTCTGGATGGTCTATTTTGTAATTAGATATTATCAACATTTATGAGAGATATAAAAGACGCCTATATGGCGGGGTTGGAGGCTGGATTTGGTAGGGATGGTGCTTTAGCGGACAGAGAGGGATTGTGGGCAGAATATGAAACACAATTCCACACTGACCCGCCCATTAGGCTCTCATTAGACGAGATTTGGAATTGCACGAAATCAATTAGTGGGTTTAAGAAGGTGAGCGATATTCACCACTATACGAACGAAGAAATAGCGGAGTATGTGCTGATTAAAAAGAAGGGACAACATTTATAATGGGTAAAAAATATCAGATTATTTATGCTGACCCCGCTTGGCACTATAACGACCAAAAGGGGAATGACCCCAAAATGGGTGGCATCACTTATAAGGTGATGACCGACCAAGAATTATGTGATTTGCCAGTGGGACAGTTAGCGGATAAACACTGTTCTTTATTCATGTGGGCAACAATGCCAAAACTAAAAGAGGCTTTAATGGTTGGCGAGGCTTGGGGTTTTAAATACATCACTTGTGCCTTCACTTGGGTGAAGTTGAATCCAAGTGGGAAGGGGATTTATTCTGGGTTAGGACACTGGACTAACGGAAACGCTGAATTGTGTTTGTTTTTTAAGAAGGGAGCACCTAAAAGAATAGCAAAAAACGTGAAACAAATACAAGTATTTCCAAGAGGTAAGCATAGTGCTAAACCTTCTCCAATAAGAGAAGAAATCGTGAGACTTGTTGGCGATTTGCCACGAATAGAACTCTTTGCAAGAACAAAGGTGCAGGGTTGGGATTCGTGGGGGAACGAAATAGAGAGTGACGTGAGGTTGGAAAATGGATAATTGGAACGGATTAGATGACATTATGTTCTATTTATTTGCAATGATTTGCATTGCGATTATCTTTGTTTATTTTGTCACAAGACGAAAGGAATGATTTGTCAAAATATCGTTATGTTAATACAAGAATTTGGTCGGACACCTATATCGCACGATTAAGTGACAGAGAAAAACTTCTCTTCGTGTATGCAATTACTAATGTGTATGCAAACATCTGTGGTGTGTATGAAATACAACTTAGTCAGATAAGTGCCGATTTGAATATACCAATTGACAAAATTGAATCAATACTGACTAAATTTAGAAGAGACCAAAAAATGGTCTATCATAATGGATATTTAGCGGTATTGAATTTTGTCAAACATCAAAACAGCGAATCACCGAAGATAAAGAAAGGAATTGAACTTGCAAGGGCGGATATACCAAAGGAAGTTTGGGATGAAATTGAGAATGTTCTTAACGGTGAAGAAAGTCCAGTGCAATTATCTTTGCCAGTGGTGGCAGTGGACAAAGAGGATAAAGTTCAGATGGTGAACGGTATTGTGGGGCTTTGGAACGCTTATGCGGAAAAAAACAGTTTATCGTTAGTGAATATAGTGAGCGACAAAAGAGCTAAATGTATTAAGGCGAGATTAGAAGAAAAAGAATTTGACTTTCACGCCATAATGCAGAAGGTAATACACAGTAACTATCTATTAGGAAGGGTGGTTGATTGGAAAGTTAATTTTGATTTCATATTTTGCAGTAAAAACAACTACATTAAAATCTTGGAAGGAAATTACGACAACAAAACGAAGAGCGACAACACTGCGGTGCAAAGTATCGTAGACGTTGCGAGGGAATCTATGGAGGAGCTAAATGGAACTTAATAAACTAATCCACGCTGACTGTATGGAGATTTTGCAGGATATTCCCGATAACAGTATAGATGTAGTTATCGCAGACCCACCCTATGGGATGAATTTCCGTAGTAATCATAGGAAAGAGAGATACGAGCCTATCTTTGGTGACGATATGTTACCTATCCCCGCAATGATTGAATGTCTTAGGGTGGCAAGAAAGGCTGTATACATGTTTTGCCGATGGAACAATCTTGGTGTGGTAGGTTTACCAGAGCCTAAATCAGTTATAGCGTGGGTAAAGAATAACTGGTCTATGGGTGACTTAAAGCACGAACACGGAAGGCAATGGGAGGCAATCTGCTTTTACCCGCAAGAGGAACACGAATTTATAACACGAATACCCGATGTTATTGTGGCGAACAGGACAGGAAACTTATTACACCCTACGCAGAAACCAGTAGATTTAATCCAAAAACTGATTGCCTGTAATAAATGCGACTCTATTCTTGACCCGTTTATGGGTAGTGGAACAACGATAATCGCCAGTATTAGGGAAGGAAAACAATACATCGGCATAGAGTGTGATAAAGAACATTACGACACTGCGGTAAAAAGAGTGGATAACGAGTTATCTGTAATTAAAATGGAGTTCGACAAATGAATAACGTAATAGTTAGTGGCGACAAGAAAGACAACTTAGCCACAGCAAATCCCAGTAGTCTGATTCCCGATACAAACGAACCAGCGACAAAAGAGGATATACTGTTGGTGATTAGTAAGTTAGTGCTGTTAAAGTCCATTAAGATGGACAAAGATAAGATGGTCGCCATCACTAACGAGCTTATACAAGCTAACTTGAAACGTAGGCAGTTACTTAGTGCCTACTACTCTATTATTGAATTAAACATCTACGGTAATCTTAATATCGAGCACTTCCTTGCGCCCGAAATCAGAGATATGTATAGAGCGAGACAGATGGCTTATGCGATGTTTAATAACGTAATTGCTGACTACGAGAACGAGGATTTACAAAATCACTGGATAGACGAGGCAAAGGTGGCGGAATACCGCAGAGTTAAGACTGATTGGGAGAATAAGCGAGATACATTGTTAGATAAATATAAGAACTATTTAGAAAAAAATGTGTTCAAATTAGACGAGACATTATTTGAAGAAGAAGAAAAAAAATACAGACGAAATCTTCGTAAGGGGTAATTGCCCAAGCTCAAAAAATAGCCAACGGTGGACGGGTAGATATTTAATAAAATCTATCACAACGCAACGGTATATTAAAGATTGGGGTTGGCAATACAAGAAACTGGCTCCGTTGTTTAAGCAACTTAGCGAGAACAAAGAATATCCTCTGCATGTGGAGTTCAAATTTATAAGGGATAGTCTGAGAAGGTTTGACTATATTAATGTGGCACAGATTGTTTGCGATTTAATGGTAAAGAATCATTGGATTCCAGACGACAGTTATAGATACATTATCCCTTACTTTAATCCAAAGGTTGAGGTTAGCAAAGAAATGTGTGGCGTTATTATTAAAATAATTAAATAAACGAAAGGAATAAAATGAAATTTGAGATATTAACAGAGGAAACGATTAAAGAAATAAAGTCCGATATTCGCTACTTTGTGAGCTATATGTTTGTAGATAAAAACGGAGAGCAGGGGTTTAGTAATGCTGTTGTGAAGAGTAAGAATCTGATTGAAGGTGTGACACAATTAAGAGCTTTAGAGGATTTCATTCAAAGCACGATTGACTATGCCGATGTGCAAACCATTGTTATTCTCGGCTTAACGGGGCTGTAATGGATAGAGACACTCTCAGAAGGAAAATAAAGAAGGTGAACTTTACAATCCGCAGACTGTATTGGCTTGGCAAAACGCAACCAGTGGGGTTTCCCCACGCAACAGGCGGTAAGGCAATTTTCTTTGATGTGATACAGGATTTATTAACGTTAAATAAGCAGTATCGAAAGGAGTGGAAACAATGTTAAAAAGAGGACGCTTTTGGATGCTAATGGCTTTTTGTTTAGTGTTATTGTTGGGGGGTGTAGTGTGGGGCACTTACGATTGGTTACATAGTAAACCACAATCAGCCACACCTTTATTTTTTGCAACAGAAATTAAAGGCACGAAATTTGGGCAGAATTACACCACGTTTATAGACGGCAAAGACACAACGAGGGTGTATTTTATGCACGACCATACAGATAGGGCAAGTCATATAAAAGGAGGCAAATAATGTGGCGAATAGTGGGTTATAAAGACAATAAAATAGTAATATTCACTCGAATTTTTCGGTGGTTTTCGTTGGGTTTGTTTCGTATATTTCAAAAGCTCCAAAGGGAGCACCCTCATTTAACTTTCTGTTTTAGGAATGAAAAAGACTACATTAATAGGCGAAATAGCGAGCAAGATAAAACAAGGCAAGAAAACGATAATCCAAAAACAAGCTACTTCCTCGAATCGCTTGATAACGGTAAAATTTGGTGATGATTCAGAGATTCAATACATTGTTCCAGACTCATATATTCGTTCAATAAAAGTGGAGTTAAAAAATGACTTACAAACATAAGCAGGGAGGTTACACAATTAGTGGGTGGGCTTACGATAATCTCGATAATTATCTGAAAGCCGATTACGAACCTTATATAGAGGAAGTTACCTATCCTATAAAAGCCGAAATTCCGTATCTTAGCGATTGTGGCGTGCTGTTACATCAGCCCGAAGTGGGACACTCTAACGATACGCCCACACCCAATAGACATCATATAAGGAACAACCATTACGACGACAGTGACCCATTACCTAATGGTGGTGTGTTTGGTGCTTTAGATTATGGAGGTTTAGGTTCTATTGTGAGTGGTAGCTCTGGATTTAATGGTAGTGGAGGCGACTTCGGTGGGGGTGGTGCAAGTGGAGCTTGGTAAGACAGAGGATAAGCATAGTAGATATATGACCAACCTAAGAAGAAAAATAAGAGACGTTCCCGATGATACTATGTGGGGTGAAGAACAACGGTTTTCGTTTGAGGATTTGAAACGATTATACGAGGATAAGGGTTTATCAATTCGTCAGATTGGCAGACTACTTGGCAGGGAATTTTATTCGGATTATAAGACAAGATTACTGTTAGAGCGTGCAGGCATACAGTTCCGAACAGAAGGGCGTGGTTATAGAGTGGCTCCAAGAATACCAGATAGATATGAACCGCCAATGCTAACTGAGGCGGACATTGAAGAAGATTTTAAAACAAGAATATTTAAATAAACCAAAATAAATGGCAGACAAAAAAACGTATTTAAACGGAATTTACATTAAAGAAAGAGAATCACAGTATGGCAAGTTTTTTTCAGTGAGCTTTAACGTGAGCCAAATGATTTCAGAATTAGAAAAGTATCAGAATCAAGCTGGCTTCGTGAACGTAGCGTTCTTCCAACGTAAAGACGAGGATAAACACGGAAACACTCATTACGCAGTGGTGAACGAGAACGATGGCTCGAAGGTGGTTAAAGAAGAGGTGACAGTAAACGATATAGTAGAAGAGGGTGAAGAAGATTCAGAAAGTGCATTGCCTTTCTAATGAAATCAGACAGCGAAATAAAGCAGTGGATTGACGAACGAGGGGCAATGACACAGGCGGAACTTGGTAGGTTTATCTATGAGACCACGCACTATACCCGGTCTACACGCACAGAGAAATGGTGGGGCTACGTGCTAAGCACGAAGAACTTTGCTAAGTTACGCCAGTATCGTGTCGATAAAATCAATAGTCGTTTCAACACAGAACTGTTTGATAAAATAAAAGGAATCTATTTAAAAGATAAAAGGTTGCAAGGCGTGGGGCATAAATTAGGGAAGAAACTTTTAAGGCAACTCTACGGGGTTGAGGTGGCTCGTTCCACATATCAAGGTTATCTAAAACGAATAAGAGGAGATAAATGAAAATCCATAAATACAAGGTTGATATTTCTGATTTTAGCACTCCTATTTGCGTGCGGAAAGGTTATAAAATTGTTCATGTAGGATTACAAGGTGGTAATATCTATGCGTGGATATTATTCGACCAACACGAAGAAGATAAAAGGTTTATAAGATTGTGGGTGTTTGGAACAGGGCACCTTATTCCAAATAATTTAACTTTCGTTCAGACTGTTCAAGACAAAGAACTTGGATTAGTTTGGCACGTATTTGAGGGAAAAAATGACTAAAAAAGAGATAGCTAAATGGGGCGAGTATTTTGGAATAGACTTCAATTGTCAAACTAAGTTTGTGTCCTCTAAAAAGAGGGATAGCGAACAAGATGTCTATATCGCAGATATTCACGCACCATTTCATAATCAGAAATTGGTGGAGCAGACCATAAACGACACAGTGGGTAAATGCACAGACGTTTATATTGTTGGTGATGCTTGGGACTTTTATTCTAAATCGTTTTATAGGAAAAAGGCAAGTGTGAGCTTTGAATGGGAGTTCAAACAAGGTTATGAATTATTACGCACGCTTAGCGGACATTTCCGAAAGGTTTATATGATGATGTCCAACCACGATACACGGTTTGCCAAGCATTTATACGACAACGTTCCTATGGAGTATTTGTCTATGTGTAACGCTAATCTTATCGAAGATTTAGTTCAGACAATTCCTAATCTCGAAATCATTAAGCAAACAATGATAGATGGTAGAGTGATTGAATACCTTGTCCAAAAGAAGAACGTGCTATTTAGTCACGTTGAAATAAGCTACACAGACATCGGCAAGGTGGTTCAAGAGGTGTTTAGGAGAGTGGGGAAATGGGAAACATTCTTACAATTAAAGCCTTACGACACAATTATCCAAGCTCATAATCACCAAAGTGCTAAATTAAAGGTGGGCGACAAGACCCTGTTTCAAATACCGTGTTTAATTGACAGTTCTAAGTTGGCATTTGATTACGCCTTTGACGGCAAATTCAAGGGAAATCCGCCAGCACTTGGCTACTTGCTTGCACAACGAACCAATGGCAAATTTGACGCAAAAAAATCACACATAATTGATTATTAAAATATGGTAAACACAGACGTTAGAGAACACAGTAACACAATTCCCGATATTTTAATTCGGAATATTTCGGGTGCTTATGCGGAAGAATTAGAAAGAGAGTTAATGAAAGTGGCAAAAGATAAAATCACAAAAATAGTAGCTGAGTTTATTAAGGCGATTCACTTTATTGACAAGACCGACCCAACTAATCTATTTAACCGCACCTTTGAGATTTCAATAGGCGAGAATGAATTTATTAAAACTAAACAAGGAGGTTAAAATGATTAAACAACAATGTATTCCACAAATACCCTATTATGATTGGTATTCCCCTTATTGGTGGTTTCCGCCACCATACTATCCGTATTGGATTCCACCGCCATATAATCCATATCCACAACCACCAATTTACTATTTAACAGACAATACCACTGCCAGTCCAAACGTAGCACACCCGCCAACAACATCGAACGAAGTTATTTAAAACTAAAAAGCCCCTAATTAAAATAAGAAAGCCCACTAAATGTGGGCTTCTCTTTATTTAACCATTTGCTGGCACAATTGCTCTCAACCTATCGAGAATCGGTGTGACTTTTTCATCCACTTCCGCCTCTGTTAAGTCGCCTGTCCCTACAAACGCTTGTTCGATTAATGCAATTACATCGCCAATGGCGGTAAGCAATTCATCTAATTTTGTTTCTGCTGACATGTTGTATTGTTTAAGTTTTGAAAGTATAATCATCGTTGAGATGATTACTGTTAATATAACTGGTTCCATAGCTTATTTTCCTTTCGCTAAGTCCTTCTTTACGTCCTGTATATCTGTAAGGGTTAAGGCTGAGTTTCCCACACCTGTGGTGTTACGATATTTTGCACTCACGCCTAAATAAATAGTAGAAATAAATGTGCAAACCATCCCCGCAATTCTTAACCATTGAGGTGGTTCACCAATATCTAATGACTGTATTGCCTGTGGCACTGCACTAATTACCATCATTATACCAGCTAATGATGTTTGCCAATTCTTGCCGAAAAATTGTTCCATATTATGTGTCTGATTTATTTTGGTTAAAGTGGTTAATAATAAGTTTTGTAAGATTCTTCTCTGAATCTACGATACTCCTCGTTAATTCTTGTCTGGCATCGTTTAGTTTTTGTGTGATTAAAGCGAATCTATCAAGATAGTTAAACTTTGTGTTATTTATTTCCTTTGTCGCTTCCTCTTCAAACCTTATTCTTTCTTTCTTTTGTTCATCGTAGTCTGTGAGGTGTCTTTTGACAAAGAAGCCAAATACGCTAATAATAACGATCGTTATAGCGTTAAGAACTGTATTTACTTCCATTGAAATTTCCATTTATCAATAAGAGCCATTAGTTTAGAATTTCACTCCTATTGAGTGATTAAAAAATATCATTATTTATAAAAACCCGTCCATTCCGTTTCAACGGTTTGGAACGAAGGCGTTACTACGGCTGAATCCACTGTGTTCCATTTGATAAATATTGGCACTTTGGGATTATACTCCAGCTCTATCGTTGCAATCCGTTCACCATATTTATCTTTTGCACTAAGCACCGTATTACCGTGTTCCATTCCATCCTCCAATTTTAACTGTAACCCAAATCCTCTGTTTCTATCGCCAAATAACCTTACCCACATTGGAACATAGAATGTGCTATTATATCTTTTATTAGCCTTATATATTTTTATATTAGTGAAGCAGTTTCTTGGACAATTAAAGATAAACGAACTATTACCCATTTCAAAGGCATCATCAAGTGGAATTATAGTAATGTCAAAACGAAATTTATTCTTTTTTAGAATCCTAAAGTTATTGGCCATACAAAGTGCTTTCTGCATCTATTATAATGTTGTTGTAAAATCAAAAGTAGAACTCCAACTGCTATTGCCAGCACTATTACTTGCCCTTACCCTCCAAAAATAATGAGTGAGTGTCGAAAACTCACCATCACCCACATTTGCAGTGATATCCCAAGCCTGTGTATCATCAAAAATAATACTACTGAATAAACTATCTGTTGCTATCTGAATTTGGTAATTATCTTCAACCTCTCCACCACCGCCTTCCCATTCAAAAGTTACACCGTGTCCGAAACTAACAGTGACGTCACCATCTTCGGGAAAAAGTAAATTTGGAGCAAGCGGTGGTGACGATGCACCAATTGTTATAAAGCTAAAGGTATCTAATGCATTTGATGTGCCAGCCCCGTTCACTGCAAAAGCTCTCCAATAATAAGTGGTTCCGCCCGTTAGAACAGGCGAGACAAAGGTGTAGTCAGATGTTGCTATATTGGACACTTCAGTGAGAATAGAAGTGCAATTACTATTAGTGTAAATACCAAGAGTGTAGGTGGTCGCGCCAGTGGCGTTTTGCCAATCAAAACTTGGGGTTAAGCTAACATCTATTGCTCCATTGCTGGGAGTTAGTAAATGGAAAGTCGAAGGAATTGTCCCTGTTGTAAATTTGAAATAAGCAGAATATGCACTTGTATCGAATACATTCATTGCTCTTACTTTCCACCAATAAGATGTATTTGCTGTCAAACCAGATGCCAAATAAGTGGAGGTTGATAATCCTCCCTCAGAAAAGACTGCTGAAGATGACGTGTCCGTATAGCCCAGAACTTGGTATGTTTCTGCATGAGTGACATCATTCCAATCTAACGTAACAGACACAGATTGATTCGTTGCGTTATTCGTGGGCGTAGCCAAGACAGGAACTGCGACGGTAATATCGAAGTAGGGGTCTGGTATAATTATGCCACTGTAATTTATGGCGTTTAGAACATTAATCTTCCCATATCCATTGTATTGATTAAATATACCTCCTTGACTTCCTGTCATAATACATCTATATCGAGCTTCCCACCAAGAACAGGTTCTCCCCAATTTATTTTGCACTGAATCCTTCACATAGGCTATTTGTCCAGCAACGTAAGCGTGACCATAGCTTTGTGAAGAAAAACCAAACATATCTTTACCGTAAAAATCTACATAGTAGCTCGTCATATTAGCGGTGTCAGCCGAGTTACTACCACCGTTACGTATGTAGTTTCGTAAAGGTAGGGCGGACGAAAGACTATGATAAGTGTTGCTTCCTCCACAGCCAATAACCTGTATACCTTTGAGATAGTATGGTTGATAAGCCACCTCAATACCCGATATATTTGTTGGTCTTAAAACGAGAGAATAACCATTTGCCTCGCAATAAGGGAGGGTTGTGGATGCAATGGTATTTACATTTAAAAGGTTTTCAACAATAAGTATTGTTCCGTGCCAATGTCCCAGCGTAGATTGATAACCAAGAACAAAAGAACTATCCACTTCTGGCTCAGAGGCTAATGTAGTGGGCAAAGAAATATAAACCTTGAGGTATGTTGCACTTTTTGAAGTGCCACCATAATTAAACCCAATTTTCTGTGTGTATGTGGTTGAATTTCTTACCAGTCTGACAGGCTCAAACCAATCCCATTGTGCTTGCACAAATAAAGGAGCGATAACGCACAACAACAATATTAGAAGAAGTCGTTTAATATGCGATTCCTCTCAGCCTAAAATAAATTGTTGGTGCAATGGTAGTTGCGTCTATCATTTTAATCCAGATTTTCCTTATATTTGGGTTAAGAAAAGCTATTTCCACCCCTCCGTAAGTGGAAGCGGTGCTTAAATTTGTAATTAACCCACTTGCTGTTTCTGTGTAAGTGGAAAGATTCCTTAGATAACATCTAATAGTATCTCTATTATGCTTTATGTCAAGCGAATCTGTCATCATACAAATCATAACAGAATCGTTGGGCGCTATCTGGTCAAAGATAATCGAGCTATAAAGAAATCCCTCTATGTCTTTAAGAACAGATGTCCTTGCAGTTTTTAAGGAATCAACTATCTCAAATCGTCTTGAATCTTGGGCTAAACTAATAGTTGAAATTAGCATCAAAAACCCAATAATAAATGTTTTCATAATATAATTTAATTAAATATTTAGTGAAAATCAACCGAAAGATTATAGTCCTTTTTTGTGCTTTAAGCCCATTTCTTCTTTCAATTTGTTGGTTTCTTTTGTTTTGTCGTTAATTATCTTTCTTTGTTCTTTATATAAATCATTTGTTTTTAAATCATCAATCTCGTCTTGCACTTTTTGAGCTTCTTCTTTTAGTTTTTTCTGTTCTTCTTTATCACCACTAAGTGTGTAACGTGCAATTAAATCTTGTAATCTTGCCTGTCTTGCATCTAAAGCTGTTTGAAAATTAATCGCTTCGTGCTTATCAAGAAACTCTTTGCCATATTTATTCACTTCTGGTAATCTCTCTAATACATCGTTTTTAATAACATCTTTATATCGCTCTAAATCTTCCATAGACATACTTTTCACTAATTCTTCTTGTCGGTATGCGTCTAAGTGCTTCAACATGCTAATGTCCATTTCGTTATCACCCTTTAGCCATCGTTGTATGTCCTTCGGACTAAGATAATTCTTTTCTATACCTTCGGATAATTTCTGCCTAAGTTCAAAAGGTTTATCTTTTAATAAATCCAATTCTTTCTTAAACGCTGTTCGTTCTTTGTGTTTTTCTGTCTGCACCACTCTCGGATTAGCCTCATAGTATGTGTCGAGAATTCTCCTTTGGGTAGGTGAAAAGTATTTCTTGTTTCTAAAGCCCAAACTATTTAACAGCGAATCAAACATATCTTGGTCGGCTGTGCTTCTTAACGTCATTGGTATAGCACGCTTCATTAAATCAGTGAGGTTGTCAGAAAATTCCACAGGTGTGCCTGTATAATCTTTCTTCTCAAGAGCCTCCTTCACTCCAACAAGGAATGGGGATAATCTACCCGCTAAGAATCTTCTTGGCTCTGCCACCATATGTAGAATATCAGCAGGCACGCTTCTTAACCCATATTGTTGTCCTTTATATACCACTTCAAATGGCGTGTCCCAATGGTAATCGTCATCTAATATTTTATTAGTGATGCGAGCACCAATGTATGTTTGCAAAGCTAAATTAAGAATAGCAAATCTTTGCTCTTGTCCATAGGGTTTTAGACCCTGCCCGACAAATCTTGCACGAGCTTCTAAAAAGTCGGGAGCCAACGCTATTATACGGAAAATATGCTGTGCTGTCGGATTTCTACCCAATAACGTGTAATTTAAGTGTCCGTAAGCACCATTGGTCTGTTCCATTGACAAATCCAAGATTTGTTCTTTCGATAATTTACCAGAGTATCTTTTGGTATTTCTCTCAAAGATATGTTTAGCTGTCTCTAATTTTAACGAAGGGATATAATCTTCAAACGTAAAGTCAGATATAGCTGTTGCCCACTCACTAAGTTTGCCAATAGCACCATGTTCTTCTTTTAGTTTATTTAACCAATCACCTGTCCAACCTTCTCTGAAATCATTGAACGCACTATAATCATAAAGCTGTAATCCGTGCTTTAAAAATTCTTGATGTTGTGGGTTTTCTGGGTCATACCTTGTTATTCTCGCAAGCGGATTAACTTTGTGTCCGTAAGCGTGTGTTCCCTCTTGCACTATATGGAACGGAGATAAGGCGAAGCCCAAACTCTTAATATTCGATTGCAACTTAGTAAATGCTTGGACACCAGCGATTTTATTAAATGCTGATGGTCTCAAGATATTCTCAACGTGCTTGGCAATGTCGGGGTGTAGAGCTAAATCACCCTTAATTAAAGCTGGCGTTCCATCTGGTGCTGTGCCTGCATATTTCCAATTATTAAGTGCGGGATGGGTAAAGTCTGTAATATAGTCTTTAGTGTCGCCGAGTTTTGCGTGAGGTGTAATTAAACCTACATCACCAGTTCCTTCTGAACCATCTATTGGCGTATATTTACCTGTTGGAGCAACTAACGGTCGCCCATCTTTTGCCTTCCCCTCCGAAAGATTTTTAATAAACTCTCTCGAAGCAATAGATTTTCCAAAAGCGTCATTATATAATCCCACTAACTTTGCAATATCTTTTGTTAGTGGCGTGTGTCCGAGTTGTTCACCTTCGGAAAATGATTTAAATATTCTTTGACGAGCGTTGTTAAAATTTGTGTTTAATGTAGAATTAAATTCATTAATTAACTTGCCCGTTACTGGATTATTTTTTCTCCATATCTGATTCACATAGTTTTCTATACCCTCTTTTAATAAACCATTTTTAATCCCTTCTTGTAACATTTGGTCATAGTAGCTTTTAATTGACTTAGCTATTTGTTTTTCTTCCGCATTAAGATTTTGAGCTTTTCTATACCCTGCACGTTGAGAATCCACTTTGGCTTTAGTTTCCCAATCTTTGAGCGTAGCTATGTCTCCATCAGCTTGAATGTAGTTAGTGATTGCCTCCCTTGTGATACCGTTAGGGACTTGGCGTTTAATAGTTTGTTCTAATTCTCTACTTTTAAACGCTGTATCGTTCTTAGCGAAAGAAAATTGTCCAAGTGTAGAACGAAAGTTAGTGTGTTCTGGGCGTGTGGTGTATCTCTTCCAAGCCTCTTTACTCACTTCTTTAATTTTATCCACAGCCCTTTTCACGGGAATATGTAGTCCAAGTCCGCCTTGTTTGACGTTTTCCTTGCTAAATGGTTCATCACCTGTCAGTTGTTCAAGACGTGTTTTTAGTTTATTGATTCTTAACCGTGCTTCATCTTTCGCTATTTCGTTATCGCCAGCTTGTTTCTGAATTTTTTCAATCTGTTTCTGAATTCGTTCAATTTGTCTTTGCTCTGTCGAATCTGTTTGTTTTTTTTCTTTAACTGGTTTAAGGTCTGCACTTTCAAACCTCTCTACCTTGCCAGTTTTGTCGTTCTTTAAAAGGAAGAATTTTTCTTCGGGAAGGTCGCCTTTTTGTCGTGGCTCCTCCTTGACTAAAGTCCAAGTCTGTGGAGACCTATCTACCCTGTATTTCTTCGCTGTATTTTCGCCACTTTTCTCGGTTTGTGGCTCTATCTGGGTTTGTTCATTAACATAGTTATCCGCAAAGGCTTTTCCTTCAGCCTCCGTATCAAATAATCCCAGATGTATCTCCCCGTTCCCCCCTGTATCTACCGACCATTTTTCTTTAGCCCTGTCCCACGCCACCCCAATATTACTACCTTTCGGAATCCGAGCTACTAAAAAGTGGCGTTTACTACCCGTCAAAACACTCGGAACTTTTTTCCATTCCAATGTAGTTGGTTCTTTAACGCCCTCGTTCGTTTTTTTAGGGCGTTTGTTACCTTCGTTGATTACAGTTTCTTTGATAGGTGGTTCTTCGACCTTTGTCTCAACGGGAGCCTCTTCCTTAACCTTGTTAGCATACGCACGAGCATCTTCTTGTTTTACAAATCTTGTGGTGTTCCCATCTGCATCTTTGACTTCCCATTTCCCATTTGGGAGCTTCTTAACATTGTCGTTTAGTATTGGTGCATCTTTTGATACACTTTCTTCAACTTTGGTCGGCTTAACTTCTTCTTCTTTTTTAACTTCGGCTGGCTTTTCTTCAACCGTTGGCTTAGCTTCGACTTTGGTTTCTTCATTAGATTTAGTCTCCCCTGTTTTCTTCTCACCCTTCAATTCCTTTAATAATTGTTCGGAAGGTGTCAGAAGGGTTTCTTTTAATTCTTCCTGTTTTTCTGTTATCTTCTTAGCTGTGTTAAGAGCCGATAACCTTTCTTCGGGCGTAGTGGCTTCGTCAATTGCTTTTTCTGTGATTTTCTTATCTTGTTCTAACGTCTCAATTATTTTACCCACTTTAACGCCACTATTTAAATCATTCTTTATGGAGTTTAGTATGGCAGGGTCTTTAAGGTTTTTACCTTTATATGTGTCGCCTATCTTAGTTAAGCCACTGTAAGCCAAAATAGTTAATATATTCTTTGCAAACTCATCTACTTCTGGGCTTTCGCCAGAAATATCATACCTATCCTTGACATATTCAGCCATTATAGGCACAGCACCACCACCTATGTTAAATCCACTCTTAACTGAACCTTTTACGAATGGGTAGAGTTGTTCAACCAACTTAGCTGGTGAACCAATGACGTCTGCGATGTAGTCTCCCACGCCATAGTTTGGCTTACCGTGAAAATCTGTTCCGCCCTTTGGTAAATGACGCAAGATATTATCTAATGTAGTAAATGGCAATGCTGTCGCACCAATTAATCCATTTACTGTATTTAATAGTCCCTTTGGGTCAAGATTGTCAAGTTGTTCTAAGCCTTTCTCCAATTTATCACGGGCATCGTCCTCTATCTGATTTTGCTTAGTGAAAAAATCTTGTGGCTTAGATAATTTAACAATATCTTGACTAACCTCCTTACCCTCAACATCTTTAACAGGAATCTTGGATATATCTGTGGCAAATAGTTTCTTTAAGTTGTCGGGCGTGGCGTCACCTTTTGCTTGCTCAGGTGATTGTTCGCCAGCAAATATATCGGCAATATATTTAGAAACTGGCTTATCAGTGGATATAGGTTCGCCTTTGCCCTTAGTGGCAATCTTATTTGGTTCGTCTATCGGAGGCTGAATTTGCTGTTTTTGAATTTGCTTTAATTCATCAATCGCCAGCTTCGATAACGTGCGTTTCTTTTTTGGTTTATCATCCACTATTTAGTGTAGTCGTCAAGATTCTTTCCTGTCTTTTGCATAAACCATCTTTTCGCTGTTTCATATTCTGCGTCAGAGCTATTAAGCCAACCATCTTCGTCTAATTCTTTTACCCATTCTGCGGGAGATATATCATAACGTGGGTGCTTCACACCGTTTTCGTCTATCCAAGCATAAATATTATTTTCAATGTCATTTTGGAATTTAATAAGGTCTTTGTAATAACCTGTTGTTTCAAGGGCGTCCTGTGTGAGTTTTTTAGTCTCTTTGGCGGGTGAATTAAAAGCATCTGTGGCTAAAGAATTGATATATGCTTCATCCCAACCATAGGTTTCCATTAACTGTTTTTTCTTTTCGGCAACAGTTGCATCGTTACCACCAAACTTTAAATCTTTACCAATATCCACCAAAGCATCTGTTATGATTTTCTTTTCTCTGTAATTTGGTTGTAAAGATTCATCTACCGTGCCACGAGAACTATGACGACTACTGTGCGAACCACTTGTTTCGTCTTTCGCATACACCCCTAAGTGATGTTTATAGTTATATTCATCTTCTAATGCTGGATAACGCTTAAACAACTCTGTCCTTACATCATCACTAAAATACTCCATACCTCGTGTAGCATCAATATCTGTTAGTTTTTCTACGTCATCAACTGTCATCTGTTTGAATTTCGCTATTGAGATAGTCTTATCTTCTTTGGGAGCCGTTGGCGGTGTGATAGTCTTTAGCACTTGTCCTGTATTTTTATCCACCAACACTTTTGAACCATCAGCCTGTTCAATTATTTGATTATCGGGATTCTTGAACATATTTTTATATGTATCCTCTAACGCTTGGCGATATGGCTTGCCACGCTCTGTCAGCAACTTACTATTTGGTTTAAATATGTTGGCATATAATTCTTCTTTGGTGGGTGCTTCTTGCTGAATGGCGTCACCGTTTAAGATAGAGTTTTGTTTATCCACTATTTGTTGATACCCTTGTTGCAAGGCTTTGGTGGAATCCGCAAACTCTTGTTTCACCTTGTCTGTTTCACTTTTGTCTATCAATCCGCCTATAACACTTTTTGTGCCTTTGACGAATCCCGATACTATGCCCTGCCATAGAGGGTCATTTAAGAACCCTGTCATTTACCCTCCATGCGTTATAATTGTAGAAGCAATGTCACCACCAGCTGCTATTAAACTACCTAAAGCTCCGCCTTTGCCAGCACGAGCTTCTTGGTCTGATTTATATTTTCCTAAGTCATATTGGCTTTGGGCATTTGATTCATTTTGTCCTATTCCTAATAATTGAAATAATTGGGAAAGTCCTTGATTTTTGGCGTTTTCATTAGTTAAGGAAAGGTCGAGGTTGTTAGACGCTATGCCTCTGTTGGTCTGATTTTGAAGTTTAGTCTTTCCACTAATTATAGCATCAATAGGCGTTCCAGCTTCTGAACTGTTTAATTCGTTTAGTGTTTGTTCTTGTTCACTTTGGTTAGTTCGCAATTGACCTTCTGTTCGCATACGAAGGGCTTCTAATATCTTTGGGTCAAGCCCTTTGTTAAACTTATCGAACAAAGAGCTAAACAGTTCTTTGCCTTTTGGAATAAGGGGGTCGCTACCGACAGACGTGGTATTTCCCATAAAGTCACTAACCGTAATAGGGTCTGTGCCAAGTAAAGCTGTGCTTAACGATGTTCTATTTGGTAAATTTCCGCTTCCCATAATCTATGATTGTATTATTAACTCTGTTAAGCCACTACCCCACTTCACAGCATCTTCGTCTTTTATTAAGTGTGTGATTGCTTTTGGGTTTGTGGTAAAAAAATGTATCTTATCTTGTCCGTATGCTCTTGCTGTTGCCTTAGCATCCGTAAATAATTCAAACGCTGTGAATTTGTTGTCTGCCTGTAATGGTTCTATACACAATTTCATTTCAATAGCATAAGCACCAACAATGTTGCCATCCTTATCCTCTTTGTAATACAGCTCCTGTGAAGCTGGCACAGTTTTCTTACTAAGTAAGTAGGCTTCCACCTTTGTTAATTCGGCTTGTGTCTTAACCTTTTTTATCAAATTGAACGCTTTGTTTTTTTATTTCTGTTTAATCTGTTTCTTATATCCAATAATCTATTTCTGTCTGTTCCGTCCTCTTTATTATATGGATGTAAACCCAATGGGTCTATGAATGTTGGCTGTGGATATTCAAATCTGTCTATCAATTGCTGTGTCCGTGTAGGCGACAAAAGATTATCTTTGTTTATGTATTTATCCTCAATCTTTTCTAATGGCGGAGTGAAAGAATTCCTTAATCTTGTGATTGTTTTTGCCCTCTCTTGCTGTAAGAATCCCCTAATGCCAATCTGTTGCACGCCCTCTGTATCGTAGCGGTCGGCACCAGTGGTTACTGGATTATCATCAATAAACCGTTGCAATAGTGGACTACTTGCCAATATTTGTTCTGCTAAACTATTACGAATTTTTGCCATTAGCTATCAGTGTTTTTAGGGCTTCTCTTATTGCGTTGATTTGTGTTTCTAACTCTGTTGAAGATGTGCCATCTACATCACTAAGAGAGTTTAATACTTTAGTATCTATGTTGAAAATTTGCTTAACGTCACTAACCCTACTTATATTCCTTGTCGCTACTTCCCTAATCATTATGGTGCCCCACTCTTTCTGTGTGATTTTTTTATATCAAGCCCCGCTTGTTGTATAACTATGTTCTTGTTTTCTGAGTTTTCGTATCTCCAATAGAATCTATTTCCTAATAAATTAAATCTCTTTTTAATCTTATGCCTTGTGCCCGATGTGCTTGTTACCGCACTGTATGTAGTTTCTGCCTCATTAACCCCGACCACTATGTCACTACTTGTTGTTGTGGCTGTATTTGTTAATAAATTAAATTGTAGTTGTTTCGCATTGATTGTTTCGTCAAATTCATCATATATTTTAGATTGTAGTTTTGCTGTAAAATTAAGAGAGTTAAGTGTCCCAGAATAATAATAATTATCTTGATTAGCTGTAATTAGATAATTGTAGATATACCCGCTTGCACCACCAAGAAATACCCTGCCATCTTGGCTAATTATGAAACCGTAAAATCTTACTGCGGAGTTACTAAATGTAAACACATACCATTCTTCATTTGCTAAATCGTAAATAAGAATAAGCTGTGAGCCATTATAAGCATTTATCCACACCCACTTGTTAATCTTATCAAATGCCATACCATACACAATAAAACTACTAAGTGAACTAAGGTATGACTGAATTTCATCACTAATTAATCGAGGGCTATTTCTGCCGTTAAAATAATATATTTTAATTTCATTCGTGGCACTATTAGAATAAGCTCTATTAAAAAATATAAACCCTAAGTCGTCTGGTAATTGTAAAATTCCATTGTGCCCATCTGTTTCAGTATCTGGGTTTGTGTCTTGTCCCATTGCACCGATATCATTAGTGAGCTGGGATATTGTCCAAAAAGTGCTATCTGAGGCTCTTGTGTCCATTAATGAAATCGCATTGGAAGTAAACGCTATAACAGCATCATCAGTTGTATACACACCCGTTATACCTCTGTTATCTCGTGCATTAACTAACTTAACATTAGCCGAAGGAATTAGGTCGGGTAAACCAATATCCGATATAGCTATTGCATTTTTATAACGATAGTTAGTGATAACGTCCTCTTTGGTATTAACATCTAATCCCTCTACCCTGTTAATATCAATAGCCACTGAGGCTATTTTTAAGTTAGCATCTGACATATCGTCCACAAATGGGCTACCCTTAGTAAATACCGCTAACGGATAATATTGTGGGGTAGCACTTGTGCCAGCCACACTTCTTTCAACATAAATATAGTTGTTCCAATTGTCAAAGTCTTGTGTGGTATTAGCTAATGTGATTGTAACAATGTCGTCACTTCCCCCTAATGTTATTTTATTAACAGTAGAACCCCCTACTATGAAATTACTTTGTTCGGCACCCACTCTATAACCAAACCTATCACCTGCGTGGGAGGCGTAAGCCTTAAAGAACCTATAATAATATACTCCCGAAGCTGTTAGTCCACCATTGTTAGGCGTGCCAGCAAAATTGCTTGATACGAGGGTAATATTAGCTGATGTGATAGCGGTGTATGACAGGGGACTACTTTCTAAGTTAGCCTCTATCATTCTATTTTTTGCCACTGTTAAATACTTACTCCTATATGGTCTCTTTTGGTCAAAGAAATTTTCAGTGGAAATCGGTAGTCCTAAAGTGGCATCTGCTTTTATATCTTTATAAGAAGAAGCTCCCGCCCCCACAACAGTGGTTATATAATAGAAGTCCGATATTGGTGGAGCATAAAAAGGTCTCGCAGTTGAACCAGTGTATACTACGCCTTTACTGCGATAAATTTTGCGAGCCTTTACCCTTGTATTAGGAACTGCTGGCATCGCAATTATCACTGCGGTATCGCTACCGCCATATAATCCCACCCTAAGCATTTCAAGAGACGCTGATTCTTGGTAATTGTCATAAAGATTAGTGATAATATAGTAATAGTAATTACTACCCATAAACCCACCAGATGCGGGGGTCAATGTTGCTGTATCTGTGTCAGTGGGAAGGCATCCCATTTCATAAAGATTAGTAGAACCTTGCCACACCTTATTGACTAAAGTTACATCACTATCATCCATTCTGTTACAGATGTATAGATTACTCTTGAACTGTGAATAGCGATATTGATTACCTTCTTCTGCTGTTGATATATTATTCCAAGAACCAGTGTAAGGGTGGGCTAAATATTTAAGCACAGCACCAGAAGCTGTTCCACTATCCTTAGCAACTAAATACGGTGTAGCTGAATCAAACTTGGCTTCGTAGAGATTAATAATTGTATTTGCAGAAAGGGCGTTAGAATTGTGTTGCTGTATGCCAGCTCTCTTAGATAATTTCTGTAATGAACCAGCCTTCTTTATCCAGTTTTCACGAACAGTTAAATCTGCATCAGATAATATTGTTGGGTCTTGGGCTTGGTTTAGTTTGCCAAAAGAATCAACTTGTATTCGTTCTTCTTGTCCACTTTCCCAACTATGCAATATGATTTTTTCACTCACTATTTATATCGTTTACGAATCACCTAAGTGATAATGTAGTCTAAAAGAATGGCTTCTTGGTCTCCTCTTTACCATTTCCCTTACCTTTAATAGATACATTTCTGTAAGGTCGGGAAACTCTGTTGCTAATGCACAATCAATAATAAGAGAGTGGAACATATTTAATAACTTGAAACTACCACCATAGTCGGGTTCGTTTTCATCGTAGTCACTCCAAGTGGGGTTAGTTGTATCATTACTATTTTCGCCGAATAAATACATACGAGGGTGATATACAAGTAATAGTTTAGAATCCTCCGATGGTAGCGAATTTATCCATAATTCACTACTATCGTCAGCATCAAAATAAGCCCACTTACTTGGTGCTCCACCTTGTCTAAAAGCATCGCTAATATCAGCCATACTTGCTCTTTCTATAAAGGCTGGATAATTAGTTGTTCCCACTGAACCACTGGTCGTAGTAGTAGATGTGCTTGTCGAAGCACCAACGCTGTCTCCATAACTTACACCATAGCTTGTGCCATATCCACCACTACCTTCTACTATAATAGTAGACGTGAATGTTTCGTTCGGGTTAGCCACGATTAAATCGATGTCGAGAATATCTAATGGGATTGTATTTGTCTCTGTTCCTACCGCGTATCTAAACTGATTATCAACTAAGGACAACCTGTATAATCTCTTCGCTAACCTGTATGTCTCGGCTAATTCTTTTTGGGCAATGGACAGAGATAAGAGTATTTCTCTATCATTCATTTTTGGTGTGAATGATTGCCTCCTTTTAGAAGCCTCCCTTTTGTATCTGTTTTCAAATACCCTGCAAGCGGTTTGATAATCCATTATTCTTCAACAGCCCCTATTCTTTGGTTGTCTTGTTTCTTTACAGATAAGGCATCTTGATATTTCTGTGCAATATCCTGTAATCTTTGTTGAATCACGCCTGTCTGCTCTGCGGTGTTTTGTTGTTGTTGTAAATATATATATATTCTTCTCTGACAATCAATCAACAGTAACTCCTCTAATTCCACTGGTAGTGCGGACGTATCGGAATCACTTGTTAAATCAGCGAGTAGGTAGTGATAGTATATTTTAGAGAATAGTATCGTAGTCGGTGCAAATTCAACCACTTGGCTCGCAGAACTGTCTCCCAGTCGTCTATAAATTGGTTCATTTGCTGTTCCATCACTAAACTCTCTACCCTTAACCCTGTTAAACTTTTCAATGCTTTTCTCTTCTGCATATTTCCAACCACTACCTGTGCCTTCATCAATAGTGAGGGTTTGAGTGGAGTCTGTTAATATTATAGGGACATCATGTATACCAGCATTAAAAGAGGCTGTGAATAGATTTTTTAACACCACGTTAGTCTCAAACAGTGCAATCAAACTCGACACAAGAGTGACATTATTAGATAATGAAATATCCACCACTCGGTTAGCTATACTGTAACTGGATAATATAGCTTCTGTGTTAATGCTGTTGTCGGTAATTCTAATAGACCAACTACCCTGTTTACCCACTTCGTTTAATCTAACAATGAGAACAGGCGTATCATTCCCCACTGCGACAAAGATAGTTGCACCTACGCCCTGTGTGCCCGTTGAGGCTTGAATATCTATAATTGCATTGGGGTGAAAAAGCATATCTGTGGGAACCGAAACAATATAACCTTCACTGATTTTTGATTTAGTATATTGCTTAACACCACCCACCTCTAATGTGTCAAGTTGGATTTTTCTTTGGGCGAGGTTTATATCCTCGTTTAACGTGTTATCGTTTATTCTATCCGAACCAAATTCATCTACAATACTTCGTAGGTAATCCTTAATTTGTATTCTTGTTAGTTTTGGCATTATAAATCTTTGATTAAATTAATAGCTGTGTCTCGTGCCTTCGCACCCTCTTGATACTGTTGGTCTTGTTCTAAAGCATACGAAAAAGCAAACCATAAAATTGCATTATGAGATTCTGGGCGGAGCGTTAGTTCTGTCCCACTACCTGTTATTTCTGTGGGCTTTTTATAATAGTAAAATAAGTATGTTCCACCACCTTCTGAAACAGGAGCAATACCAAATTTATCTGCTCTTATGTAATATCTTGGGTCGGCATCTGTGGCTTTAGCAAAAGGATTATCTTCTTTCCACAATAGTTCATCGTAACTAACTAATGTAGCTTTTCGTAAACCAAAGTTAGGAGCCAACTGCATTGAATATGGAAACAGAAAGTCAGTTTGTAAACTGTATTCTTTTGTTGTTGCCGTTAAAGATGTCACCGAATCAGCTACTATCAATGGTTGTAATACTTTCGATTCCCAACCTTTGTCCACTTTTTGCATTAAATCTTGCTTTCCTTTGCAAATAGTCACCACTTCCATCTGAGCAGAATCTACATATTTGTATAACACGGCATCGACATAGAACCCAGATGTGATTCCATATTCATTTAGTAACCCTCTAAGTCGTAAAATTAATTCTGCTGATGTCATTTACTGTGTATAACTTGCTCCCACTTGGAGCATATAATATTCCATTATTTGTGAAAACTTTTGTGCTTGTGTTGCTGACCACGAAGAACCTATTCTGACCATTGCTATTCTGCCTGTGTAGTAATTGGCGGGAAAATTCATTTGGTTAAACGCACATACATACACAGGGAACTTAGCCAATATTGCACCCGCTTGTGTTTGAGAGGCATTAGTATAAATTGGCGTGATGTTACCATTCTTGTAACCAAGCACATTACTGCTTGATGTTCTAACACTAACATACATTCCCCGACCATCGGTATTGGGTTGGGTAAAACTTGTATTTACGTCATTCAAATTAGTGAAGTAGCGGTCTACATTAGCCCCAAATGTTCCTCTTGTGGATATACTAATGTAATTATTATTGGCTGAATCAACCACGCCAAAAGATTTTTCCGTTGGGGGCGTGGAGAAATTGGTAGAAATGTTATCGTGAACATATAGAGCAACAGACCCTGCGTTGAGAGTGTAGTTCACAGCACTCACCTTTGGTCTGAATTGTGTGTTGAGATAACCTGTCGCACCATCGCCTGTGTAGCCCTTATCTGCGGTGAATGTTATAGTTCCATTCCTCACGCATCTAAAACTATCTGTTGCTCCACTTAACCAATTCAAGTTAGCCGAGCCTGTATCTGCGTTAGCATACACCCATAGGGCATCGCCTGTCCAACAACTATTGGTCTTACAGAACTTCACCACCGAATCAATTAGATTCTGTCTGGCTATTAATGTCGAACCAGAGAGTGTTGGCAACGTCATTCTTGTAAACAGCCTATTGGATTCTACCTCAAAGATATGCACATCGTCAAACGTGAGCATTGCTAAGCCCTTAGAATTCCTTGCAAATGGTGCGTTATAAACATTACCCGCACTATCGCTCATATTCGGACACCAAGATAACCTCGTTGCAGATGTTGCTGATGATAACTTTAAAAACATCGTATCATTGCTCATTCTTATCGAACTAATCGTTGTTCCCGATGTTCTTGCTTTATTTAAATAAAAATAGCTTTTAAAACTATTTCCAAGTGAATCCGCTGGGATAGAGGCTGGATAAGAGTTATTGAAGGTTATTGCTATGGTATCTTTTCCTGTTCCTACAAAGAACACTTTTCTAACAGTTGGCGGTCTTGTATTAACGGAATCACCATTAGTTGGGCGATAAAAAGTATTATCTAATCTTTTAAACAATTGCCCTGCAAGTTGTTGGTAGCCTTGATAAGCATAGTGGCAACCTAAGTAACTTCCGATTCCCATTGTAGAAACTATCTCTACATCTGAATATGTGTTCTGTAATTGTCTTTGGGTTTCTCTTAGTTCTTGTGCGTTAGTTGAAGAGCCTGCACAGTTAAGCGGTCTCACTTGCATTACGTAAATCTTTTGCAATCCCGTATAGTCTGCCTTCCAAGAATTATAGAGCGAATCAAACTTGTTGGCATAAGTGGTATAACCCGAAATACCTTTGGGGTTTTGCCCGTTAATGTCCCCGCTTGCAGCATTAACATCTATTTCACCTTGATACCATATAATCGCCTTAATTTTGCTCGTTAAACCCGCTTTCGTCACCCGATACAATGTTCGACCATATAAGGTATTTCGAGTAAGTTCTTGTGGATTAGAGTTATTTCTTTGGTGCGATATAATTGATGTCCCCCAACGAGTGCCATTAATAAAGCATGTAGGTATAGAGCAAGAATCTCGGATTGTTTTCTGTAAAGTCATTCCTAACGAAGAGACGTTGTAAGGTGCGTTTTGAGTGGTGGAGCCTGCTTGCGAAAAATCTAAATATGTAGCTGATGACCTATGCCAAACAGTGTCTGCTGGTAAGTATGTAGATAGATTCATCGAATCAGCCTGTTTACCAAATGTTCTACAATATTGGTCATTAGTCGTCACATTAAGGTCGGGGTTTTGTCCATTAGACTGTCCTGCAATAATATAAGCATCGCCACAAACAACGCTATCCACACTAAATAACAGCGTGGTGTCACCCAATGGAGCCTTAACGTAACAAGTAAATTTGTATTCCGAAAGCTCGGCATGGATTCTATGCGTAATAGTAAAAGGTGCAAATGTTCCAGAATAGTTCAACTTAACTATTGTTCGTAGCACAGAAGAACCATTTTTATACATTCTCACAAAAATCGAATCATATCCAGTGGGAGATAAATCGCCAGAGATAGTTACAGTGGCTGAATCATCGGAATCCCTTGCGTATAGTTGTAAATCCACTGGCTTTATAGTATTGGCAAGCGAAGGTGTTCCTAAAGCGATATTTGGATTCTTATGAAACGCAAAGGGAGGTTGCTGTGCCTGTGCAAAAGAGCAAAGGAATACAAGTAATATTAAAAATTTTCGCATTAAGAATTAAAAATTAGATATAACAGAACCATAGATAGTGCTTCCCACTTTAATAAAAGACCAAAGGTCTGTTTTGCCCGATGTAGTTGTCTGTGCGGGCTGACTTCCGCCACTCCACGTCACACCTGTCCATGTTACAACAGGTGAACCACTTGTGCTTGTTATCGCCACATTAACCACTTGCCCTGCTGTAAAATTTGTAAATGTGTAAGTTTTGTTTCCCGTTATTGCTTGTGTGAAATTATTACCAAGAGAACAGTCGATAGTCGCAACAGATATAGTAGTGACATCAGAATAGAGCGTCTTAGTTTTAACTGCGTTAAATGTATTCAGCGTGCCTGTAAATGCGTTTGAGGCGTTCAATAATGCTACGTTCGCACTTAATCGTGAATCATCTAACGAACCTATTTCAATATTACTCGCATCTAAATCAGTGAGAAGCGTTCCAGAACCAGTGTAGTCACTGGCAATAACAGCACCTGTAACAGTTAGGGAATTACCCACTGTGGCATCTGTGGTAACAGTGAGATTATTAGTGGTAGTGCGGTTTGCTATTTTAGCGGAATCCATATTTACGATTCCTGTGGTTCTCATTGAATCACTAAACAACTGTCTCTTTGCCCAAGTGTTTCTTTGGTTAAGAAAACCCACCTGTGATGTGTCAATCACACTTGTAATATTTATTCCCGTAAGATTAGAGCCATCCCCATAAAAGATATTCCCGCTATTCTTGAAAGTCTTAGCCCCATTGATGGTTTGGTTGTCATCTAAGTGCATATTGTAAGCTGTATCCAAATTACTTGTGGTGAATACAGTGTTGGCTAAACGAGCATTAGATAAAGTTCCTGTGGTAAGATTAGAGGCGTTCCGACTATTCTTAATCTCTGTGTCAATGTCATCTAAATTTGCATTTAAACTATCAGCTCCTGCGTGTGCACCTTCTGCATATTTCCTAAACCCATAGTTCGTAGTATAGCCGTTAGGCGTAGCCACCTGTGAATGTGCTATGCCATAGAACGAGCAGAGGAAGAAGATTATTAAAAGTATTTTCTTCATTATATATTAAAATTAAAAAGAGGGGATGGTTGTCCCCTCTTATATTGTATCGTTATGGCAAGTTGCCATAAGTGGGATGTGGTCGTAAATAATTTGTAGTGTTCGAGAACAAATTCAAATAGAGCTTCTTGTTGTTTCTGTTCTGCGAAGCTACTGTCGTAGTCTTATTTCTTATTTCAAATTGCACCTCTGGGGCGTATGTAGACAAGGACATTGTATTCACTGCAACGACATTACTAAACACAGTAATAGTGTCGCATCTAATGTATGCTTGCTTTGTAGTAGTCCCCTCCTTCCCAAATTGGTATCTGCCTCTCAGTATAACTAACACAGTGTCCGCAGTTGTAGTAGCGGGACTGTATAAGCTATCTGCAAGATACAGCGATTGCGATTGCATTGCACTTATGTCGAACCAATCACTGGTATAAACATTAGTGGCAACAATCGAATCCACATCTGTGAAGATACAGCTAAATATAGGAGCCGATTCTGTGCTTCGTCTTGCAACGGTTGCCACTTGCGAAAATGCAGTGCCTGTTGCTAAAAGAAACAAAATTGCTATTAATATTTTTTTCATTTTATTCTTAGATTCCTTCGGTGTTCCCTGCGGTAGCACCTTGTTTGATTCTTGATTTTGGTTTGTTTATCACGAATCTTTCCTTTTCAACGAACGACTTGCCTTTTTCTTTTGCAAATCTGTAAGCGGTTCTGAGGTCTGAAATATGAACATTGACACCATCAATCTCCAAATAGAGTTTTTCTGGTGTGGTATATTCTATAAATTCATCCTCTGTCAGCACTCTTCGTCTTGCAATCGGCACCTTTAATTTCTGTTCGTCAGCGATTATCTTATCCAACGCTTCCACCTCTTTCGCATCTTCTGTCATATACATATTGTCCTTAAACTGTATGTATCTCTTGCTTGTCGCATCTTCGTCCTTTACCATCACTGGTAGTTTATAACCGCCAGAGTGAAGGCATTTGTAAATTCTTCGCTTTTGAGCAGGCACTTCAAAAACCACCTCTGCTGTTGTTGCAGATTCATCAACTATTGGGGCTGGTGTTTTAGCCCCTTCGGTTGATTTAGTTTCTGTTGCACCATTCGTTTCATTAGATTGATTCTTCTTTTGGAATGGCATAAATATAGTTTAATGTTATGACGGTCTAAATATACCATGACAAGGTGCACAGCTAATTCCGACACCCACATGAGAAAGATATTGAGCTTCTTCTCTTGGAGCACCATTAGATTGGATTCCCATTTCTAATCTGAATTTTCTGGTTCCCTTATTGTCTGGGGCATAGTAGTAACCGTTTAAATAATTATCGTCTATCAAAGCTCCCCACTTGCTATACTGACCCTGCCATTGCGGGTTGCGGATAATATCAACGATAAGGTTGTTGGTTCTCCACCTTAGAATATTGATTGTATCGTCACCATCAATTGCACCGTATCGGGTGATAGCTTGTGTGTTGCTGTATTTATCTTCAATTGCATCTTCAATATCGTCAGCTAAGTCATCTCCAACGAAGAACGTTTTCTTTTTGCTACCGAGCTTAGACATTCTCAAAAATTCCTTAATGTCCTGTCTGTCAGCATTTGCACCGTAAGGTAACACTTGCCCGCCATTATTCTCGATTTGATAGAACACACCCTCTGTCTTAGTTACGACAAGATTGGATGTGGTTTTGACAAAGTGATTCTTGTTGAACCACATAGCGTTTTCCATGTCAATTTTCATGGACGCCGCCTTGTCCCTGTTTTCTTGTTCCCAGAAGTTTCCACCTCTTGTCCCACCATTCTTAGTGGAAGCAACAAGCATATCTGTGAATTTGATTGTCTTTTGGAACAACTGCACTCTTGTAGAACGCATGTAGGGATTTACATAGACACTCTCTGGCGGATTGTCATTTTCGCCGTGAGCTTCACCAAGTATATGGATGTTACTTCCCGCACTTGGGGCTGTCCATGTTTGTGAGGCATTAGACGAATCTAAGTCTCTTGTTACAACGAACGATGTGCCTGCTGTAACAGATGTAACAATACCAGTCTCACCTGTCTCTTCAAACAAGATAGATTTACCAACAACATACAGATTTGGTTCTGTGGGAACCACTGTCATTGTCGCTGAACCACCTGTTGGAAGTGTAGAAACGGTATCTAAGTTTGGAACTAATTCTCTTTCGGCAATTTCGCACAGTCCAAGTAAATGGGCTGTTTGATGCCACTGCACACTCTTATTTAAAAACAGATAGTTAAGGAAGGGGGTTTGGAATGGTGCTATAAACATCATATCCTCGACTATATTTTGGGCGACAAAATCGCCCGATATAGACCCAGCACTCCTAACCCCAGTTCCGATTGTGGTCGCAGTTACTATTTTTTTTGGCATTTCTTGTTAGTTAAAATTTTTAATGAACTAATTTCCTACCCTTAGAACCGAACATTCTTTGGATAGTCTCTCTAACAGGATTATCGTCAATCTTTACTGACGTAGCCATTTCGCTTGTTGTTGTTTGGGATTTAATTGGTTTTTTCTTAATGTAACCCTTTAGAGCCTCTTTCACCTTGTTCTCGATGATAGTATCTTTATTCTTCCAAAAATAAATCATTTCTAACGTATCTTCGGGATATTCAAGAGCACCATAAGATAAGACGGCATTTTGATACGGACTGATATTTTCTTCCACCCAAGCTGGTGTATCTTCTATATCAGGGTGCGACTGTGCAAACTTTTCTGACATCTGAACAAATTTGTCGAAAGATTGTTTATATCTGTCCCCAAATTCTCTTAGCTTTGCAATGTTAGTTGCAACACGCTTTTTGTCATCATTCCACAGTTTTAAGTCCTCTTTTTCATCCTCGCCTTTACCTATGAAAAGCTCATATGGCTTTTCCTGAAAGTCCTCTGTTTCTAATTTCCCTTCATTCGCTAAGTAAAGCATTTGAAATCCAACACTCGCTGATTGTTGGTCAAGCTGTTGTTGGAGTTGAACAAATTGCTTAGATTTGTCTGCATCTTTTGCACGCTCTCTTTCGAGAAATCTGCCCTTTTGGGCAAATTGAACAAGTTTACTACGTTGCTCTTCGTCTGTTAAGTCGAAACTTTCTTTCTTCCCATCAACTTCAATTTCAATGGTTCCTGTTGATGTTGCTTCTTCTTGTTCATCAGATTCAACTACTTCTGCCTCTGTGTCTACCGCTTCTTCCTCTGTTTCTTCGGATTCATCATCTTCCTTTTCCTCCGTTGATTCAGTGGCTTGTTTTTCTATGGTAGTTTCCTCAGAACCGCCTCCTCCTCGCTGTAACATTGAAGCTATATATTCTGATTGTTGCTCCTCTGTCCATTCTTCACCTTCTTCGGCGGGCGTAGTTTCTGGTGTGTCTACGTCTTGGTCAGATTCATTTGTTGCCTGTGTTTCCTCTGTGGTTTCTGTTGTTTCCACAGCTTTTGGTTCTGGCATTAATTATTTTTATTTTCTAAAAATCTCTTATTCTTGATTGTAGTTTTCCCCATCTGTGCTCTTTCTCACTGGTGTAGTGCGAACAGAGGGTATGGATGGCTCTTTCTTTTTTACATTCGACCTATTCACCCCCTCGCCTAAACTACCGTTTACTATAATGGCTTGTCTGTTCGGGGTTGTAGTGTCGAAGGGAATGTTTTTGGTCTTATGATTAAATTTCATTGTATAATTTATAAACAAAAATAAGCTATTATCTTATTTATGTCAATTAAAAATTATTGCGTAACTATACTATATTCTAAAATTTGTAAGAATTTCGTGGCATATCCAGCAATCAACTGTGCTTTGTCTTTACCATTAACCACTTGTCTGTCACGAACAAACGTGGCTTCACTGGTGTTTAAGCCTAAGCGTTTTCCAGTGAACAGCCCTTCTGTCATTCCGATAACCATTATCTTAAAAGCCACTTCTGGTTCAAGTGCTTTTTCTGGATGATTAACTAAATCCACACCAATTCTCTTAGCAAACATAATATCGTTGGTTAATCCTGTGATTTGGATATACCCACGTCCGTTCCTTTGGTTTGCCTCTGTAAGGCTTCTTATACCTAATCTTCCAACGAGGTATTTAAAATAGTTCCAACCACCCTTTTCTCTTATGGGTTTGTAAGTATTGGCTGTTTCGTGCTTCACTGATGCCAACATATAGGCTATTTGACCTATCGTGAGATTCTGTTCTTGCTCAAACCTGTCAAGTAGAAAGTTAAGACCATCCACCTGACTTTGTTCGAGCTTTCCAAAATAATACCTATATTGTGTGTAGAATTTATCTCTATAAAATTTCATTATTCTGTTTGATTATTTGGGACAACATTAGTGGCACTATTACCTAAGTTAGCAACTGTATTACCCGCCTGTATCGTGTTCTTGGCCATTCTATCGAGAGCTTCAAACTTAGCTTGTTGTAGTGCTAATTGTTTATTCTCTTCTTCAATCTTTTGATTGTAAGCAACGATAGATTGTTTCTCTGTTGGTTTCAACGGAAGTGTGTTTAAGAGACTGTCCAATGGTATTGAATATCCCAATTCCTTCATAGCTAATAACGATTCCCTTGTCATTTCCGCTTCGTCTATACGTGCAGTAACTTTATTTACAATGATAGTCATATCCACATCTTTAATCGGCTTCAATTTCGGATGATTTGGACTATACAATAGCCACCCTTCGCCCTCTCTCACGTCACTTGGATTGTATAGTTGGTTTTCTTTTAATGTAGCCATCATCTTCTCTTCAAAGGCTTCGCCAGCTATTTTAATGGACATCTCGTAATCATAGTATCTCTGCATATATTTAAACACTTTTCTACCCATTAACAAATCGAACCTATCGAGATTATCAAGGTAGTTAGATGTCATTATATTTGCCACTTGCAACAGTTTACCAATAGCCTTACCAGATTGATTTGGTGATTCAGAAGCACCTTGTATGTTTCTTCCGCCAAAACCATCTTCCAATAACGAGAAGAACATTTCAAACACCGTGAAGAATTGTGGATTCGTGCCACTTCTTTCAATTGGTGTAAGCAATCTACCCTGCCCGTCTTTAAAGACAAGACCGCCCTCTGTGTAAGCCACCTTCACTTCTTCAATAGTGTTGTGTGTTTCACTTAGTAAATTAACATCAAGTTCGGCTCCGCCTTTGGCATCAATACCAATGCTGTAATCCAATTGAGAGAATAATCTATCTATATATTGCTGAACACTGTGCAAAATACCAACGGGCGTATACCACTTCCCTGCAATAAATAACGAGAAATAGAAAGTGAACGGACATTCATCTGGCACATCTAAGATATGTGGTTCCTCAATAACGCGAGTGCCTGCGATTTTTGTTTTTTCAATCTGTTCAACAGTATCTTCTTCCATCATTAAGAAATCGTCAATCTTTGCACCTTCTGGCAATTGAGATTCGATTTCCTTCATAGCGTCATCAGCCTCTTCCCTACTTGTAGTTTCAAAAACGGTTTTATCTACAAGATTGTGAATCTTCCAAACTTTTCTATTTACTTTCTTATAATCTTCAATTACTCTGACTAATTTTCTTTCGGGATAGTGTTCATCTGATTGATAGTATGTATTGACTGCGGGTTGGAGAGGAAAGCGTTCGGCATCAGCAAAATCCTCTTCAATCAGCTTTAATTCTGCCTCTTTGTCTGGGTGTTCCTTGATTAGCTCTTCTATATATTTGAAATAGTGTCTTTGCCATCTTCGGCAAGTGGTCATTTCATAGTCCCTAAAGTTTAGGTCGAACAGTAGTTCGTTGTATGGTATTTGTCTGAACTTTATAATTGAGCGTTTAAAGTCGTCAGTCTCTACATATATTTCTACCACCCCATATTGTGACACCAAACCATCTTGGTAAGCGTCTGACTTTGTATATTGATAGAGCTTTGGGTCATTGCGATTTTCGTTCCACCTAAATATTTTATTGATAAATTCTGTCGTCAGTTCATCTTCTTGCCCCTGTGCACTACCTTCAAACTGTTTTCTATTTTGCTTTTCCATGCCAAGCATAGTCAACACTTTCGGAAACATACTTGGAATATTAACTGGTAGTCTCCCTTGATTCGCAAACTTTTTCTTTTGAGCTTCATCCCAGTGTTCGCCAAACACAGATTCAATATTTTTCTTTCCCGCTTCATAGAAACCAGTAAAATGCGGAAACATCATCATATAGTTGAAGTTTAAAATATCATCAACTATCGAACCTTCCCCTTTAGTGGAAAAGGCACCACTTGGTGCAGAGGCATCAGCCCCGAAGAAACTTTTTACTTTGTCGTAAATTTTCATTAAAAATCTGTTATGGTTTTAGTGGAAGTTAGTGGGCGAACATTATGCTTACTGTCTGCATAATTCGGCATCCATTTGTGACACACTATGGATAACGCTTTTGAAATCACTCTATCATCATAGCATTTACTGTTTGGGTCTTTATCTTTTCCTTGTGCCTGCATTTGTCCTTGTGAGTTACGAACAAATGTCTGACATTCTTTCCAAAAGAATTTATCTTCGTCAATGAAGGCATCTTCTCGGATTGCTTTATTTAAGTCATTAATTATCACTGGCTTAGACATCACGGTAGTCTTAAACCCAATTGCATTAGTATCAACTTCATATCCTTTAGCGTAGTTGGTCTGATAATACTGTTTCACTTTCAGACGATACGCCACAGATATAGTGGTTAATCCGTGATTATTACGTTCAGTGCAAAAATAGCACTTACGTTTTAGATATATTTGGAGCTTTCGTTGTTCTTCGGCTAATAGGTCGGGGTCAATGTGTCCGTGAAATTTTATCACATATTTCATTGATTTCCTGTCCAAGACATCCATTGCGGTGTAGTCACCCTGTTCTAAACCTTCGGCAACATCGCAATTGTGCGTGGTGATGAATGGTGTGCAATATGTGTGTGATTCTGTCTCGAAATTATTTACACAACCATTAAACTCTCGTTGAATGATTTTGTTTATTTTGAGATAAATAAATCCATTTTCAATCCACCCATAAGCCCTGTGCTTCTTCCTCTTAAAGTTAGTTTCAACCTCATACCCTATTTCTTTTAGTAAATCAGCACTGTCCCTTGTGCATAAATTCAATTCATAAGTTTTTTTCTGCGTTATCACCCTGCCCCTAATACTTGTTTCTCCAGCTTGACGTAAGACTTTTACTGATGCTAAATATCCTAATGACAAAAGAATATCTTGAAAGTCAGATAACATCTTTAGAGATATAGACACGCAGTTGATACGAGGTCTATTTTTATCCCAAATAGTGCATCCGTCACCATCCCAGTAACCATTAAAAAAATTAACCTTAATGTCACGAGGTAAGTATTTTATCCACTCTGGAACGTCTTTGTAAAGAGCATATTTTTTAAACTCACTCTCAATAAAATTATACAAATAAGCACTTGATACCCTAACTTCTAAACAACCGCCTCTTAGTCGGGTGTAAACCGACCAACCATTCCTCTTGCAGTAATCTTTAATTCTGTTTACATAACCTAACTTCGTGGTTTCATTTAGACATAGCACTACATACTTACTGTTTTTATGTAGGTAGCCATCCGCTAAATATAGTCCCATGAAATACCAAAAATCTAAATCCCTATCATATTCGTCTGGCTCAATCACTTCTGTGTAACGAATCGGAAATCTTAGAATATCTTTTGACGTGACATCTTTAGCCTTCTTAAATTCAGTTTCTAAATTGTAAAATCTGTATCTACCTTTCTTCCCGTTGTAGCTATGAATCACATTATCTTTCAGCGTCAGTATTGGATGCTCTCCTGTGAACTTAGAAGAGATACAAGTGTATGCTGGCTGAATGTCATAAATCGTGTCAGTGTGTGTATAGCGTTGAATATTTTTTATTTTAGTTGGTTTCCCAAATTCATCCACAAGTGTGTCGTCAAATGTCACTTGTTGAATTTCTTTTAACCCCTTATCTGTCAGAATTTTTTCCCCGTCTGGTAAGCACCCAATGGCGAATCTGTAATTCTCACTATCTAACACATCAAACTCTTCAAGGCAAGTGTAGTAACCGTTTATATCGTCTGTTCTTTCCACCGCAATCACTTTCCCACGACTATCGAATACATCGTCTAATCTAAACTTTACAGGCTGGAAGTTTTTGTATTCGTTATATTTCGCCATACAAATATCCATGTCGAACACTGGTCTACCAGAAACCAGAAACGCTTCCACGTCATTTGATGGATATTCTTGTCTAAAGATTTCCTCTTTGTTAAAACATTTAAATCGGATTGTTTCTCGTCTCCAATTTAATTGTTCAAGCGAAAGATTGTATGTCTTTAACAATTCTTTCTCTGTGTCCGTTAGAGAAGCGACCATTTTCTCTCGTGCCTTCTCTGTAAGAAATGGTAATTGATAATCTGGTAAATCAAACCAAGCAAGAAATACAGGTGTCATTCCATTCCATTTCTCACCTGTTTCGTTAGCTGATTGCCAATCATCAAAGAATCTCCCACCAATACCGTTAGCTGTGGATTCTTCAAAATAGTGCCCCATATCTGACAATGATTGCAACATCGCAGTCATTACAGATTCTGCATCTGGATAGAACGCCACCTCTGTGGCATGAATCACTTGCAGAGTGTCGGAACGAGCTACGCCCTCCCGACCTTCCGCAGTCAGCACTTGCATACTCGACTGCATCCTTAGAAACTCCAATATCTTTGCGTTAGACTTTCTTAAATCTATCCGCATTTCTTCGGGAAGATAATTATAAAACCTCTTATACATTTCAAAGAGATTTGATGATGCCTTCCCTTCGTGCCCAATAACACAGCACTTTATGAATTGATTTGTATATGTGAGCCAAAAGATAAATGCTTCAACGAGAGTGGAAATCCCTTCTTGTCGAGCCTTTAGGATAATCACACGAATCGGCTTGCCAGCTTCCCACAAATCTTTAATAACTTTCCAAAGTATTCTTTGTGGGTTATTAAATATGAGAGGAACAATCCGCCCCTGTTTATCTTTTATTTTAAGAAATGTGTGACAGAATTTCTCAAAGTCAAACACCACTTCAAGGATGGTCTGATTGACCTCTTTACTAATCTTCTTCTTCTTCACCCACCTCTATTCTTTTCACTTCCCGAAACTCTATCGGGTTTCCTACGGGCTGATTAGTTGTTTCTAACTTTCTTACTGTCCCTTGCTTTTCAATAATCAACTGTTCTATGAATGTGGCGTTGTTATTCTGTGCCACGCCCTCTGGTTGTTTCTTTGGCGTGAAACAGTATTTCATTAATTCTTTCCAACTTCTCCAACGCAAATCTTCGTCATCGCTACCAAGATATTCTTCACACATATCCAAGAGCGTGCCTTTAATAAACAATAAATCGTCATCATCTATGGCTTTTTTAACGACCGATGTGATGTTCGGTCTGCCTTTTTTTCTCCCGCCAAATGTGTTTCCTTGTTTAAACATAGTGTTCGATTTACAAATCTAATTAAAAAAAATAGTAATAGCCACCAAAAAATCCCTTGCATTTGCAAACGATTATGCTTATTTTTGTTTGTGTCAAGATCAGCAGTGTTCTTTCTCCTTTCAAGCACGGTGTGACACCACCGTGCTACAATTTTTTGTCAGTCGGCTATTTCGGGGATATTTGTGGTTTTAGTTGGCTGACTTTTTTATTGCGCTTCAATAGTTTAATTGGTAGAATAATGGTCTCCAAAACCATTGGTCGAGGTTCAAATCCTCGTTGTCGTGCAATGTTTAAACGTGTAGATTATTTATTATTATTAGTCGCTTTCATGTGCGGTGTAATGGCGAGAGTGACCTTTGTAGTTTGGATATTCATAGCCCCTTTATTATGATATACATAGCCTTATACTTAGAACATCTACGACACACTTTAGACTGCCAAAGAAATGGTATGCCCGAACTCGCATACCTCACATATTGCGAGATTGAAGAAATCTCACGACAAATCCGCAAACACATTCATTTATGAAACCCATCCTAATCCACCGAATGATTAACAAAACTTACGAGAATTACCAAACACATATGAGACAGTATATCTTAGATAATTTTTCACAGGAAAAACGCAGACAGGCGATTTTAAATCTAATTAATGAATAATGCTTACAAAATTTGACAAAACAATACTCACTCTTTACGGGACAAGAAATAAACGAAGGATAATTTCTGCTGTTTTTAGTTTAATTAAATTTTCTTTAAGAACTCTATGGATAAAAATAAACCACAAGACGAGGAATTTCAAGCATTGATATTTGCGATTATCTTATTAATTATTTGCTTTATTATCGTTGAATTTTCGACAGCAGGGTTTAAATGGTAGAACCGCCATATAAACCTACCACTTACAATTTTATGGGATAACCTATTACAGTGAAGTTTGGATAAGGTATCACATTTTAATACTAATACTAACTCTAATACTAATTCTAATAATAATGCAACTCGAAAAAATGAGAAAATATGATAACAGCTTATTATAAAAACAGGATAATAAAGTGCAAGCATCTAAAGATGCTACAATTTTACGTTGAAATTTTAATTTGGGAAGTTGATGTTGAACGAGTATTATGGGAACTATATTGTTGCCCGCTTACTAACTATCTTAAAAATCAAAATGACATTAAATAAAGTTCTTATCGTTTTAACAATCATTGCACTGTTGGCAATCGCATTTCTTATGAATTGCTTAGCTCAGTGTGACACTAATGTTGAAAGACCAATACTGAAAGATTCAATTCTTACCACGAATCAAGTGAACACTTCCACAATGTCGCAGTTATATAGTAACCCATTCATCTCGACGGGTGGTAGATTTCTGCTTTACTATTTGTCAATCACTGGCTCTACCGTGAATAGGCGACAAGCAAGGTTTAATCTACACTACCTCGATACCACAGCAACTAAGGTAACTAACGCCATAGAATCTGTGTTCAAATGGAAGAACTTTATTCAAGGGTCACAGCATAGTTGGTTTCAAGGGCAGAACTATCAACAAATTAAAAGAAGCACGGATGGGGGGATTAGTTTTGCACCAATCAGCCAAAGTATGCTTCTTGGCGAAGATGGTTGGTTTGATGTCTCTCACACCGACACCATATGGTGGTATATCAGACCAACAGCTTTGACAACAAGAAAGATAGGGCTAAAGAAATCAATTGATGATGGTATATCTTGGACTACCACACAAACAATCTTATTTCCAGATACTAACGATATAACAAACCATATAGAGTTCTATGTTATGCCCACGTTCCACATAGTAGGTGATAACGGAACATTTGGACTATTAACTATTATTAATACCGTTTCTAACGATGTCTATGTGCAACTCACATATGCAACCAATGGAACGGATTTCATTCGATGCAAGTATAAACAAACATTCCTGCCAATTCCCTTTGGAATACATCAGCAATATCCATTGCCAGTGGTATATAACGACACTCTGCACATTCTCACCTCACAGTCTAAAACATTACACGGAACTGCAGGGGAACTTTTTGAAGGGATTTATGATTTTACTATTCCGTGTGCATCACTTGCACAATGGAAGAAGGTGGTTGGTGATTTAAATGGTGATTTATTTGTGGATAATACCGACCTCACCATAATCTACAATGCAATAGTTTCACCAGATGTCTATAATCCTAACTATGATTTGAACTGCGATAATGTTATAGATGCTCAAGATTTAATAATAATTTACAATTTGCTACAATAATCAAAAACAAGAAAGGAAAAATAATGGACTTACAAACACTAATTGCATCCGTGCTGGACATCTTTAAACGAAAGGAAGCAAAATGAAACAAATTTTCATCGTAATATTATTTTTAATTTCTACATCCGTGTTCTCTCAAACCACTGAGGCAATAGGTGGCGTGGAATCTCATATTAATCCAAGAGACTACTCCCGCACATTCCACCCTGTGTTTTCCCTGAACACCTTCTTTCCCATCAGTGAAGGCATTAATCTCGGTGCTATCACAACAGTGGTAGTAGGAGATTCAATCCCCGATTTATATTACGGTTTCAAAGCAAGTGTGCCATATATTTGGGTGAGCAAGAATAAAAAGAACGCATTTGGTCTATCCGCTAACGTGGTTATGGGAACTAAAGGAAAACTAAGGTTTGGGGGTAGCTTAGACTACATAGTGAGCCCAACTGTCAGCGTTTCGCTTAATGGAGGACAAATCTATAACGAAAGACTTGCTTATTTAGGCTTAACTGGGTCTTATACACTTATGCCATAATGACAGTAGATAGATTGCTTTGGATTATTCTAATAATCCTGTTAATTTTTGTCTGTTTACGTTGGCTACATATAGTCTAAAATAGCACAGAATTAAAACATTTTTAGAGATAGCCACCTTAGAACGCTTTAAAATGTCTCGTTTGGAAATAAACTGCGAAAATGGCTCAAAATTTCAACGAGGCATATCAAGATATAGCTAAGGTGGTTTTCTTTTAACCTACCCCCCACTTTGACGGGGTAAAACGATAAATTAAAACAATATCAATAACGCCAAAAACAGGTGCCTATAAGATAGCTTGTCAAATAGTAATTAAACGACCCACCGATATGACCCAAAAAGGTCGGGAGCAAATTGCTCGGTGGCTAATCAGAAACGCAAAGCATTTCCTTAAATATTGGGAGAAATACGATAAGAAGAAATTCACAGCGTCATACTTCTATAGAGATTAAATTTTTCCAAAAAAATTCTGTGTCGGTTTAACTACCTTACCGATTCGTGGTGTTTGTGTAGTGCGTGTGGGGTCGTGGGAACACACGGGGGGTTTCCTTTTTGCACCGTTTTTATTCCGATTTCCTCACACATTGACGGGGGGACGTCTTTTATATGCTCTCACATTTATTACTATTGCACCGATTGACCACATTAACACAATCTATGCAGTTAT
>Ga0075464_10000030_pt1 | contig 47056 bp, 45 predicted proteins | sample DEB19_08_DNA_5_FD_75068 | JGI IMG/M metagenome (GOLD analysis project Ga0075464, IMG submission 75068) | Aqueous microbial communities from the Delaware River and Bay under freshwater to marine salinity gradient to study organic matter... | ecosystem: Environmental > Aquatic > Marine > Coastal ...
ATGTCCTGGTACGATGTCATTGAACTATGTCATTGGCACTGGTGCTGCATTGGCGATCTACGGCATTCGCGACAGCTTTGATGACATCGATGTATCTGTTACACCCGAGACATATGCCCGTCTAATAAAGCTGGGACATGTTAGTCACTATGACGAATCGTTTAAAGTGAACATCATTACATTCAAGGAATTGAACATTGATGTGCACTCGGATGCCGAGCAGGTGAAACAGCCTACCGAGTTTATTCACGGTATGCGCGTTAGTTCTCCAGAAGTTATTTTGGAAATGAAACGACGCATGCGTAATCATCCGGATCGAAAACGTGAAAAGATAGCACGTGACGATAAAGACATCGCAGCCCTTGAACAGTTGATCCGTTCTAGAAAATAACCCTCCCTCCCACCACGCTAGTTTAGCGTGGGTTTATGTCCTTTAAGGAAAGACCATCATGATCGAAACAACCATGTCACCAGCAGAGTTTATCAAAGCTTTGTTTTTGCACATATTACAAAACGGTGCGGAACCGCATGAAGTGCACGGTCTATTGACCACACCGTACAACGAATCTCTTTACGCACTCTTGCGGCGACAGGATCAATTGATTCAATCGCGCGACGGTCAAGCATTTGGCACACACTCGTTGCCGCTACATCTACCCGGTGGTGAACGCGGAATGCTTTACTACGTCCGAGGCATTGGCGCGTGGGTGATGCATACTTCGATTTCAAAGATGATGGTGGTAACCTCCCCCAGCATCATAGAAAACCATTCGGAACTGGATGCCCTGCTACAGGATGAAAACCTAAACCCCATGACATTGGCGTTGTTGTTCCATCCAATACACACGTTACAAGAGGTTGCCCGGCCGTACGTTGTACCGATCGCAGAGTTGGAAACGCTGAAGCGGTTGTTGGGATTGGATCTATACGTAAACCTGCAAACGCATTCTACGCTGTTTTCAGATTCACCTTCTAAGGCAGATCCGCTAAACGTTGACCCGTTCACGCCTACGGAAGAAGTACATGCGATGGCTCGCCGTGCAGTTGATCTAATACCTAAGTTGAAACAGGCGCCGGGGTTATCTAGAAACGCATCACTGGCTTTTCATCAGCTACTGGCATTGGGGACGTTCTTGCGTTCCAGCGACCTAATGTCACGGATCTCACAGGGGAAATTTAAACCGGTGAGTGGTCCGGAGATCCTTGGCCGCGCCATTGATCTAAACCGCAGTGTAGCGCAGACCATGGAACAGCTGCATAACGGCAATGTAACAAAATTGCAGGTAGAGACAAACTACACTAACTTGATTGCGTTAGAAGGTTTGATTCGACCGCTATAAATCCAACCTGACACTGGCGCAGCAGTGGAAAAGAAACCAAAAGCACGGTAAAAGTTCACCGCATACCGCCAATAGTGTAGCTGGCGGTATGCATTACTTTACTCAACTCAGGAGCATGTAAACCCTCAAGTCGTATCGCCGCTTATGGTAAATGGTTAAACAAATCACCTACCACCGCAGAGTCTATCTTTGTGCTACCGAATAACCACTTGTTCAAAAGAGCAAGGGTGTCTACAGCGACGGGATTGTCCCGTCGATGCAAAACCCCCAATCCATGAAATAAGGAGCACTACCATGGCAACGTCAGATATCACAGTACGCGACACAGTCGCTAAACTGACGCCCGATAATGCAGTCGCACAAGCTGCTTGCGCGCTAGGACAGAATGACGTCCTATTAGTTTACATCTCCATGCTACACCGCATCATTGCAGTGTTAGTAATCCTGATCTTCTGTTTTGGATTAGGCATTGTTTGGGGAGACGTTAAACTGCAAGCGCGTGTGAATGAAGTGCGTGTGCAGCAAGGAGAGATTACAAAACTCCAAGCCGAAAACGTTAACCTGACTGCAATCGCTGCCCCCATGTTGGAAAAGATTAAACGGGGTGCCAATTACATTTCATCCAATTACAAAGTTCCAGAGGCTAAAGCACAGCACTACGCGGAGCTTATTATGGTAAGCGCGCTAAAGACTGATACGGCTTATTCTTTGGCACTGACCCTAGTTGGAAAAGAGTGTAGTTATAATTGTACCGTTTCATTTAATGGCTCCTCGTACGGAATGACGCAGGTTAATTGTTATTACCACTGCGCTGCCTACAAGGTTACAAAACAAGATCTCCTAAAGCCAGAAGTAGCGATCCCTATTGGGTTCGACATATTGGCTAACTACCGCAAGCGATGGAAATCTACATTCACGGCCCTAGAGCGTTACTCTGGACATGAGAGTGCAGAATACAATCGACTGTACGCGGAAGACATGTTGCGGCAGGAGCAGTACACCCGTCGCTTCTTGGAGAGGCCCGTTTAATATTTAAAGGAGATACCGCGGTGGAAAAACTTCCTAAAGTGCTCTACCATGGAACTGGCATGGATGGCGAAATAATCAATCCACACTATCGGATTGAAGATCAGCTGTACGTTGCAGCGAGTGCGGATCGAGACCTGGCATTACTTAAATGGTTTAAGCAAGCACTCGAACAACGCTACCGCGTTATCTCTCTAACGCACAAAAACAATTTACTGATGGTGGTGCTATCTGCACATTCAGCTTTATTGCCGCGTGTGGATTTAAAACAAACCATGGTGTGGTTGCACACCATTTCATTTTCACAGACTGAGTGGGAGCGTCATTTAGACGTGCATCCCTCGTGTTGGTTTAGCCTGAATAAACAGTCAAACTTCGTATCGACGGAACACTTACAGTTAAGCGCAGTGTACAAAAACCATCGTTACGTGATTATACATGTACAGCAAGGGGAAGTAGAAGGCGTCTTCACTTAGAAGCACAGCTGGAAGGCTCTGACAGCTCGTGTGTGCGACGCTAACTAAATAACCGACCCGATGTTTACCTACTGCCATAGAACGGCTTACAGCCCTTCCCACACGGGAGGGGCTTATGTCCGTCCATTGTTCTTTTTTTTGGCTTGATACTGTGTTAACATTGGGGTGCCACATGAGCTTTCAGAAAACAATGTCACGGTTGGTTGGCTTTATTGACATAGCCGAATCAGCGACCACTATTACCGTTACAAACGTACCTGTTAAAGATATTGAACGAATGATATTTGATGAGTGGCGTTCGTCTAAAATCACCGGTGGGTTATTCCTAAGCAGTACTCGAAACTCGTTTACCATCCCTCGCTTCTTTGCGATTGAATTAGCCTTTGTGATAGAACACTTGCTGGCTAACTCCAAGCGATTAAAGCATGCTCGCGCACTACGACGCACGCTGGAGTTACTGTACGCTGAAACCTGGTTGCAGTATACCCGCAGTCAACAGCCGGACATATTGAATTTTGATTTGATTAAGCGGATGCGTCTTAAACCGCTCCCCCATCAAGCGGAGTTCTTTCAAACCTACAACCGAGTCGTTCCACGCTATAACTTAAATGGCTTCTTACTGTCCTCCCCACCCGGTACGGGTAAGACCTACACTGGACTGGCGCTTTCAGTAATGTTGGAGGCAGACGTTGTTATTATCATTGCTCCAAATAACTCTGTCTACAGCGTGTGGGATAAATCCATTAAAACATTGATTGATGGGGCGACAGAAGCCTGGGTCTCACGCAACAATCTCCCATTGGATGCCAAACACAAGTACTACATATTCCACTACGAATCCATTGGTAAAGCAGTGGAGTTGGCTGGGATGTTACGCGGTAGTCAAAAGCGATCGGTCGTCATCTTGGATGAAAGCCATAACTTCAACGAAGTCACGGCATCCCGTACAGAACAGTTTGTGCGCCTGTGTAAGACATTACACAGTGAACACGTACTGTGGTCATCTGGCACACCTATCAAAGCGATTGGCAATGAAGCCATTCCTTTACTGCGCACAATCGACCCGTACTTTGATGAAGCGACTGAGCAGCGGTTCAAAACAATCTTTGGTAAAGATGCTAAACACGCCATTAACATTTTGGCACACCGCATTGGACTGGTCACTTATAAAGTTGCTAAGGACACGGTGGTAGATATCAAGCCAATCATTGAAACGATTAAAGTGCAACTGCCCAACGGCAGTGACTACACGTTGGCGACGATACGAGATGAGATGACGGTGTTCATTAAAGAACGTACGGAGTATTACAAGAAAAACATGACAGCCTACGTGGCGGCGTACGAGTCTTGTTTGAAAGTTTTTGAAAACAAAGGGCTGTCTCCCAGTCAGCATGAGGAGTATGCACGGTACCGTGCTAACGTTGCCATCATTCGTAAAGAATACGATCCGGTCTTACACAAGACTATTGCAGCCTCCGTAAACGCTTACGAAAAGAATGTCATTCTGCCCGTACTACCCAACGCGATGAAACACGTGTTCCGCGACAGTAAGTCCGTTGTGAAATACGTGCACCTAAAGATCCAAGGGGAGTGCCTGGGGCGCGTGTTGGGTAAGAAGCGTTCCAAGTGTAACGTGGACATGGTGCGTCAAACCGACGTTAGTAGTCTGGTAGAGAACTCTATCAAAAAGACAATCGTGTTCACCTCGTACGTGGATGTGGTCAAAGAAATGGATCTCAAACTAAAAGACGAGGGGTTTAAAACGTGTTTGGTCTATGGTGAAACGAATCGTAACGTGACGCAGATTGTTAAACAGTTTGAAGAAGACGTTGATACGAACCCATTGATTGCCACCTTTGATTCATTGTCCACAGCAGTTCCATTGACGGTAGCCAATACCATCGTCATGATGAACTCACCCTTCCGCCATTACGAGTTTGATCAAGCGGTATCTCGCTGCGCACGCTTAGGACAAGACACGCAAGTGTACGTTTACATGGTTGTATTGGATACGGGGAATGAGCCTAACATCTCGACTCGTGCTAAAGACATCATGGAATGGTCGCTGTCTCAAGTAGAAGCTATCATGGGGGTGAAGGTAGATCGTAGTGGTTCGGACTTGGAAGTTACATTGGAAGCAATGGATCTTTGCAGTGTACCGGCAGCGATTGGAATGCCTAAAGCATTACTTTGGTAAGGCATAAAGCCCCTCCCCAATTGGGGAGGGGCCTATGTCGTCATGCGTCCAACTGCTGCCATTCCGCATGCCATAGTCGATCAACGAAAGCACGTTCTTCCCCAGACATCTGAGTATCTTGGTTAGTAATGATTTCATCAAACTCCAATGGGAATTCTGGAATCTTAGCGTGGGGATCTTCGACCTCTAAATCGATCTTTACCCACACACTGGGTTCACCGGAACGCGATACAAAGACATCCACTTCCCAAATACGGTCAGTGCCGGCCACTGGAAACTCATAGCGCGTTTTCCGATACCCGTTGGTTGCAACTACTTTCAATGCAGTGAACATATCTTTGGAAATGTCACACTCCACTTCATCCCAACCGTAAGCACCTTCACGCACTTGTTTGGTACACAGTACCCAACGACGGTGATCGATCTCACGGATACGCGCCCGGAACCCTTCAACCTCTTTACCAGGTGTAAGCTTCCACTGTTCATGAGACTCTGTACGTACGGCGGCTTCCAATTGTGTAATGTCTTTTAGTCTACCGTAGAACGTGTATTCTATTTCTTTGTGCAGGTTACCATCAATGGCACCTTCTAAAGCAATGTTCATCATTGCCAGTAGTGACTGTCTCATGCGTATGCTCCAACTTAATTCCTATAACATCACTAACCTATCCGATATATTTTTAGACACATACTACCTTTATGACCAGTAACCTTTGACTTACTCGTGTCACTACTCCCAATGCTACATACCGATCAAGGAGCACTACAATGGATACGCCTAACAAGTACGACCAAATATACGGTGCAATTGCTGCACTTACTCCTGCTGATTTTGATGCACTGGCAGGTGCTGGTAAAACCGTGTTGGTCACCGGTTACATGGCCGACGATTTTGTCGTGCCTGAAATGCAAAATGGCTGGCGTCTGCGGTTGCTGACCGCTGGCCAAGAGCGCTACTGTCGTCAACTGATCATTCAGCCGGGGTCACCCCGTTCCAAAGAAATTTGGAAGAAGGGACAGATTCAACTGGCTACTGAAGCGGGTCTGAATCCTATCCAAGCCGAAGTCTGGGCCGGTAGCCGCCTCCCACGCCGTCACGAACTGCTCAAGCAATTGGGTGTCGCGTTAGCTGATAGCCACCTGATCACTGCCTACCTGAACTATAAGGATGGCGTTGATTATCGTGAGTGGTGTAATACCTGGGGCATTGCGAAAGATGGGCTGTCGCCTAGCAATCGTCGCTACATGGTTGATCATCTGCGTATGGTGCTTGATGGTGAAAAGCGTTACAACAGTCCAGCACACAAACGTTTGTTGGAAATGCGGGAAGCCGAGAAACATGCGGTGACATTGTCTGACGATATGTTGGCGCTGATCAATAGTCGCGTGGATGCAAGTAACACGGTTAACGCAGCAGCGCCAGAAGCAGCTACTGTGGCCGTTGTTGAAGCTGTGGCAGAAGTTGCAGTCGAAGCCCGCCCCGAAGTAACGCAGGGTGTTGTTTACGAGTAAGTCAAACACGGCATATCCCCCCCTCCGGTTAGGGAGGGGGGGATTATGTCAGCACTGCCACACCTTTTTTTTCACTCAAGGAGGAGGCATGTCACCGAGTTCCTGTAACCGCGCTACTAACGCAGCAATGGTATCGGTGTTCAGATCGTTCTTATCGACTTCGGCCATGTACAGCTGATAGTCAGTCTGCGTGATACTGATCCCTGCCGTACGGGCAGCTTCCAGTGTAATGTGCTGTGACTTAGTAGGTTGCTCTGTAGCCGGAGCTTTATGCAATGAGACCTGTGGAATTGCGCCAATGGTCAACTGTGCAACGTTAGCAACCTTAGACATCAATGTACTCAAATCCACAAAGTCTGGAATGGCACCTAAATCGATTGATACCACGACACGAGAGTAAGGCTCACCGCTTACATCGGGAAACCCTTCCATGTAAGTATCTGGTACGTACAGGTAAGAACCGTTGGTTCCTCGTAACGTAATGATGTTGGGGTCTAACGCTTTCTCAGCAGCGAATGTGAAAACCGATCCACCGTACGTATTCCCCTCAACCAACCCAGCACTCAGGTAGTATTCTTTATAGACGTCGATGCCAAGCTTGTAGATGTCGTCAAACGAACGGATTGCCTCGCATTCGTAAACGATGTCTGGATTTGCGATCCACGGCAAGCGCAGGGCGTAACGCCCCGAACTACCAATCGTTGGTGTTAACTTAGCCATGTATTACACCTCTTACGGAATGGTAGCAATGAACGTAAACTTGGTTGTAATCAGATAGGTTGTCCCATCGACATCAAACGTCAAGTAAACTTTAGTGCCGCGTTTAGCGCGATTGAATCCCAGCGGTACTGGGGAACTGCCGGTCATGGTGCGTGCATGTTCTAACGCTTCGTTCAACTTAGAGGCAAATGCAAACGTAGTAGGCTGCATGCGGGCTGCGTCAGTTGAGCCAATTGGCACACTCATGTAGTCTGGGAATTTCTCATTAAACTTGAATACGGCACCGCTGTTATTTGGGTTGCCAATGACCAAGATTGCAGCAGAACGCCAGAATACGTTAGACGACTGTAAGTTATTATCGATGAACGTAGCGATTGTTACGGCGGCAGCGTAAGTGTCTGGCAGCAAGTCCTCAGCGGTACCAACCATTTCGCCCAATGACACAGTAGGCGAGTAAATACCGTAGTCAAAATTGGTTTCTGGAGTTGCAATGCGGTTCCACATGGGAATGATAACAAACTCATTCTCAGCGTAAAGATCAGGTAGTAACGCTGCCCATGGAAATAATGCATCGCCATTAACATCAATGTACGCCCGGATAGCAGCCTTGATGTTATCACTGTCATTGCCGGCGGCGCCGTAAATGAGTAACGTCCAAACAGTTGGTCGTGTCGATACTGGGAACGTTGGATCCACCCAGGTAAAGGACTGTGTCTTCAACAGCGACGCAGGATTGTTACCGGTAGCTGTTTGTATTTTCAGTACCAGTGCCTGCGGTGTCATAGCCGCTAAGAGCGGGCTAACAAATGCAGTTGAGTTGTTCAGATCGTCTACATTGTCCAACGGTGGTATGACAATGATTTCGTATTCATCGTACTGTGTACGGAACCGGTCATCTTTAAACCAAACTCGGACGGTATAATCTTCGCCAGATTCAGTAATAACAAATTCTACATAGTCTGGAATATTCTTTGTAGGGGATGCCAGCTCTATCAACTCATTCACAGCGAACAAGGTGGCAGATGGGAAGGCCGCGGCCAGATCTAACAGGAAAGTCGCTTTGTCTGCTTCCCCTGGAATAGTGCCAGCCGTATACCGATTGTAGACCCAGTGGCCCAATTGCAAAATAGTATTGGATACTGCAGGCGGAACTGTTACCACTGCGTCCAAATCATTTTTGCTAAAGAAACATGCCAATTCTACGTCTGGATAGATGTCATTTGCATAATAGCCAATATCACGTGAAAACGTTCGGCTATATGTGTCGAGTTCTCCTAACGGCGAGACAGTGCCGGCTGTGTTATCGGCGTACTGCACGTTAGTGATAAAACCTTTAATTCTGTTCATGCTCTAAAACCCTCACCTCTTTAGCGGCATTATTTGAGGAATCATACCATTCGCAAGGAGGACACCTAATGGAGTTAAGTTCCGCCAGCGGTTTACTAAGTTTTATCAAATACATTTTGTTTGGTAGGGCTGCAGTGGGCGACATTATTCGTCGCCATAAAGTCGTTTCGTTCCTGTCCTTCATACTTACAATGGTGTTGGTGCTAACCAGTTATTCGTTCTACCAGTCAGTCTCCCGCACCCAGCAATTGACTGAACAAACAAAACTTCGAACAGTGCTACAGCAGAACTTTGATTCATTGGTTCCACTGGATACGCCGCCTGAAAAAGCCCCTTACATCATCATTAAAGAGTTGATGCGAATCCAATACGAGAGTAAGCAGTGCCGTAACGAGCTGGCTGCGCTGACAGAAGTAATGAATGCTGGTGCAAACGATCGGACAACAGAACATATTCAGTCATTGTTAGACGATATGGCTAAAACAAAAATACGCACCCCGCCCGTACAGTAAAACCATACGGAGCTTCCTATCACATGAGTGCTTATTCATTTGGAACTAAACATGGATATACCAGCAGCTAACCCATCACAGCGTGAACTCATTGAGCGCTTCACCATGACCCTGAACGAAGACTTCTTTCGAACGGTGAACTTTAGTGCGCATTTAGACACCATCAACAAAGATAAAGATCCCTTGGGATTGGTACTGTACACTGATGGTGGATGGAGAGCCAATCCCGACATGGGTGGTTGGGGTGCACACGGTTATTTCTACACCGATAAAGAACCCAAACAGGGAACGGGGTGTAAAGATGCCATTCTAACGGCTCGTGGCTACCTCAAGAAAGACAGTATGGAAGCCAAACCCGTTTCAGCCATGGGTTATGTAGATATGTCAGGTGGGATACCCGTCTCCACGAATAACCATGCAGAGCTAGAAGCGTTGATCATGTCGCTGGTGTGTGGGCTGGTTAACAACGTCGCAATGCTGACATTAAAGTTGGATAGTGAGTATGCGTTGAAAGGGGCTACTGAGCGATTGGAGCGCATGCGTCGATCGAACTTTATTAACCCTACCAGCGGATCCCCAATCCCCAACATCTCCTCATGGCAACTTATCTCTGACCTACTGACCGTGTACACCGAACGCAGTGTGCCCATTACCTGGTTATGGGTAAAGGGACATTCGGATTCAGTCGGTAACAACAAAGCAGATCTATTGGCCACTCGTGGCATTACAATGGGTCGTAATGGAAACTACGTATATGATGCAGTTTGTCGTCGGGCTCCTGGTTACTGGAACCCTGCTGTTGAGTACAACCGTTTACTAAACGAATCCCGTTGGTATTTCCAGACTGGGCGAGTGCAAGATGGTAGCTGTGGGTACTACACCTACTACTTGGGATCCCATGGCCCTGACGATAAGGACTTTGGCAAGCCTGCCTCCGATGTGAACTATGCGGTGGTCAGATTGGAAGAAAAGGATCCGGTGCTATCCGCGTTAGAAACTTACGTTACGACGGCAGCTCCAGACAAAATCAATCGAATCATGATTGGTCGTTTGGACTTCATCTTCAATCCAACACATTACGCTGACATCTTAAACGGTGGTGCTACGCTGCTAATGCATAAAGGCCCACGCTTAGATTTCTACATCAACGATAAAACGCCTTTACTTGCAGAGCTAGATCCGCCTCGGCGGGGGCTGGATGCAGCTGTGGAGATCAATCGTTTAGAGTTGATACTGGAGCGCGTAATTGCTAATGACGAACCACAGAACTACGTGTTGAACGATATAACTGATCTTATTTATGAGACTGATGTCAGTAAGAAGAAACCAGTCACAAAGATCAAAGGTCACATCGACAGTAGCTTGTCATCACTAAAGCTGAAGTTAATCAGTCCGGTGAATGTAGAGCCTGTGGAGGTGAATCTAACCATCGGCATCGATACGCCGTCACGCAACATGATGGCGTCATACGCAGCCGAAGGAGTTCGGGCAATCGCAGTAACATGGCGGGAATCCGATCAGGCGTTTCGATATGGTACTGTTATTATGTCGGGACATAACGTTGGCATCTGGGCAGGTGCGTATTCTAATATACGGATCCTTCCCACTAAATCCTGAGGTTGAATCATGTGGCGCTTCTGGGATAGGATTAAAACTGGCTTGATCCATGCGGGATTAGTGATCATTGGAGTACTGTTGCCAGACAGAGGCAAGCGCATTCTGATGTTAACTACCCTACAGATGCAACTGGTTCATGAAGGTATCTTCCACGAAGATGCTCTCGACCGATTTAACGTCGCAATGAACCTCGTCACGCAAGAAGACGCTCTACTCTTTCCGGCTAATGTTTACCGGTCAGTGTGGGAGCATACAGCCCTGAAGGAAAACATGTACATCGTGGAAGGTTTTGATTTCACGAACTCATGTCTACCCTACGAGGAAGCACAGCGTCTAGCACAAACACTGGCACGCGATGTAGTGCCAAGTTGGTTACGTTACGGACCAAAGCAAGGCGATATGGTAACTGATATCATTCGCTTATTCTATTGTCAACCTTCGTTGTCTAGGCAACTGGTGGTGTAACATACGCAGCTTCAACGACACGGCATAGGCCCCTCCCTAGCGGGAGGGGCTTTATGTCGCTGGCTGCTTTTTTTTAAAGTGCTTTGCGAATCTTATCCATGGTCAACTGCATGGTAGTCGTGGAGGTTTGCAGGAGATGGTAATACGCTGCAAAGAACTCCACTTCCTGTGCTAGGTTCAAGGCAACCTTAGCCATGGACTGCATGGTAACGCCTGAGAGCTTGTAGGTTTCCGGATCTTGGCGCATGTGTACCATCAAACGATCCATCATTTCCACAATGACATTGACTTCATTTTCAATTTCTTTACGGTCAATTGCTGAGATCTGTTGGTTAAGCGTATTCAGAATAGCAACAACGCTTTCAAATTCATTGTTGTTCTTGAATACTTTGCTGAATTCAATAACGTCACGGTTAGAAGCGCCATCGATACGTTTGGCCAGGGCTATTTTAATGCTATCCAGATCATGGAATACCAGACCACGGGAGAAATGACTTTCACGAATGCTTGCCATGGTTTCTGGACGACCCAACATCTCACCCAACCATGCGGTGGTTGGACGCAGTGTTTCAGACATCAGTAGACCAGCAACGCCTTGTGCCTCTTGCAGGGCTTCAGCAAAACCAATGTAATCGCCGCGCATGCCGGTGGGTACAAAGATTTCAAAATGAGACAGTGCGTAGTAGTTCATTGCACGAGTAATGTTGTTGGCATCACGCTTAGAAAGTGTACCGCCCCAAAAGTTAGACAGCGTTCCAATCTTGGAGTGGACGAAGCCTTTAACGTCATCCATGAACTTTGGAAGACGGGTGGGAATGGCATTCAATAACTGAGAGGGATTCATGCTCTCGAGCGCAATCATCTCTGCAGTAATGATAATAGATTTGTCCACGAGAAACCTCACAGCCTGAAAAGGGGAAAAGGGAAGTAGCCGTCAAACGGCCTCAACTATAAAATAACACGTCTTCGTCAACTATGTGTACTAAACCGCCATTGAGGATTACCATGAGCTTCGGAAGTTTTAAACAAGCGCCGGACATGCGGCCACAATTTAACGTCGGGTTTCCGTTCGATATAATGACCGGCCGATATCACACTGGTAAGCATGGCGAATCCATCTTAAGTGGTGGATTAAACTATCTAACTGGTATAGCGGGACGAGGCAATACCTTCAAAACAACAATCGGGGAACAACTCGATAACGCTGTACTGAATAACTACGCAGGATCAGTCTCGCAGAAGTACGAAACTGAAATCTCTGGCTCACGGCAACGTAAGTTAGAACTGTGTAAAGCGTTTGATCAGATACGTGGCCACGACCTATTCGAACTAGGCCGCACGTTCCTGACAGATGCCTCAGAGTATTCGGGTACGGCATGGTTTGAAAAGGTTAAAGAAGTATTGAACGAGCGTGCTAAGAATCGTACCGGTATAAAAGATACGCCATTTATTGATAGCAAGGGTAAATACATTCCTGCATTTGTACCGTGGAATATATTTGTGGATTCTTTGTCCATGTTCCGTGCTGACGTAGTGGCCAATCTCCAGAATAAAGGCGGTGTGGGTGACTCTGAACGTAACGTTGAAGCTTTGCGCGATGCAGCATCAAAGTCACAGTTCTTAGGTGAACTACCAGTGCTGTCTGCTCGTAGCGGCACGTACTTCATTCTAACTGCACACGTGGGCGATCGTATCCAAATGGATCCGTACGCACCGAACCCTAAGAAGCTAGAGTACCTTCGTAATAACGCTGGCTTTAAACACGTCCCAGAAAAGTTCTCGTTCCTAATGAATGACTGCTGGATGACGATCTCTTCCGCCCCCTTGGTTAATCAGGCCACCAAAGCGCCAGAGTTTCCACGAGATAGCGCTGACGACATGAAAGGCGATACAGATCTGGTTATTATTCGCATGATGAACTTGCGATCAAAGACCGGAGCGTCAGGGTTACCGATTGAGGTGGTAGCATCTCAGTCAGAGGGATTTAAAGAAGGGCTGTCAGCATTCTGGTATATTCGTTCGTTTGAACGGTTTGGTTTGGGTGGGAACGTGCAGAACTATTTTGCCGACCTGTATCCAGACTGTAAACTATCGCGTACGACCATCCGTGGGAAAATTGATACGGATCCGCGCTTGACTCGCGCACTAATCATCACGGCTGAAATGTGTCAGATTAAGAATCTCTGGCATGACGTTCCGGATGGTCTAATGTGTACGCCTGCCGAACTGTACGCTGATCTGAAAGCCAAAGGCTACGATTGGGATCAACTGTTGGATACTCGTAACTACTGGGTATTCACTGAAGACGATGCCAGTCATCCAAAACGCTTTCTAAGCACCTACGACCTGTTGAACATGCGATTGGGCACCTACCGCCCATACTGGATGGATAAAGCTACTACAGCGGCTCCTGCAGCCGTTAAAACCAATGCACGTGGACAGACAACTGCCGTACTGCACCTTGATGATTCTCCATTCATTGAAGACGTGCCAGCACCAGTGGCAGAGGTAACGCCCGTTGCAGTGGTTGCTGCAAAAACGACAACGCCAGTAACGGTCAGCAGGCCGGCTCCTGGTAAATTCAAATCTGTACTGAACGGCGTATCCGCCAATGGAGGTGCTTGATGTCAGTTCGTATTAAAACTGGATCGAAAGCCGACCAGACGATCCAACTGATTGCGGCAGTAAATGCTGATGCAGCAATACGTTTTTCAAAAGGCTTTTGCAGTTCAGTACTAACGATCACGTGTGACGATGATCTAGAAGCGTTGAATCGCTACTGGCGAGCACAATTCGCCAGACTAGAAGTAGATACGTCAATACCGCGTATGTATTTAAGCCATAGCACAGACTTCCAAGCATGGCTATTTAACTTCCGCCGACACGTGTTGCCAATGATCTTGAAACACAAATTACCATACGTGTAACATGTGCACTGTAGCCGGTACGGGACATCGTCCGAGTAAACTAGGCGGTTACGATCAAAATGCTATAGACTGGTTAACAGCGGTGGCATTTAAATCGTTGCGATTGCTCAATCCAGATACGGTCATCTCAGGGATGGCCATGGGTTGGGACATGGCTTTAGCGGATGCAGCGATAGGATTAAACATTCCCCTCGTCGCTGCTATTCCGTTTGAAGGACAAGATCGGATATGGTCCGGTAGTGTTCGCCATCGTTATAACCAAATAGTTAATAAGGCTGTACGGGTAGTCTACACATCTCCTCCTGGTTATGCGCCCTTTAAAATGGAAGTGCGCAATCGCTGGATGGTGGATAATGCAGATGAAATTCTAGCACTGTGGGATGGATCAACTGGTGGTACTAAGAATGCGGTAACGTATGCATTCCGTAAACACAAGCCAATTCAAAATGCATGGCCTTTATTTCAACGTACGGGTGACCTACTCGAACCTATAATCGGAGACAGCGATGTCTGGCAACCGTAAGGCGGCTGAAGCCGTAATCCTCAAATGGGTTAAAGCAATTGACCCATCTGAAAAGAATACTCAAATGTACGAAGCGATGTTTGCCAAGATGACTGACGCGCAGTTCGATGCGTGGATGGTCGCTATCGAAGGTCGTAAGGACTATGTTTCGATTGTAGCTGACAATGGAACAGGGTCTAAGGTCACCACGGATAACAACATCAAAGTCGCCAAACAGATGGGTGTACATCTGCTGCAGAAGCTATGGTTGACTGATGCCGTTACCGGCATGCGCTATTTGACGCCGATTGAATATCTGGTGTTAGATTTGCCGGTACGCCGACAGATTCAAACGTTGGAAAATAAGATCTCTATTCCTGAAGACAATAAGCACATTGATGAATTGACCGACCAGCCTACAGGGACATCGAAAGGTTCATCTATCTCCTTCCCTGAGTTGCAGGTGCTGTATGCACAGAACTTAGACGCTTCTATTTTGGAGCTTATTAAGTTCCGCGGTGGGGATGAGAAAGCCATGCGTGCGATGGATAAATCCATCATTGACTCAGGGGGCGCTTCACTGGAATCCCTAAAACAATTGGGTACCAAAGTTCGCGCCAATACAACCCTCTCAACCTTCCTAAAGGGGATGCATTTTGACAACAACTACTGATGCACCTTTCGTCAACTTTGTTTCACGTTTGGATGTTGTACTGTCCAAGGTGACGGATAACGTTAGAAACTCCACTGCCTTTGCAGCAACGATGTCGCCTGCGGAACTGCCCCCGTTAATGGAGCTTTACAGTTTTGCAGAAGCTGGCATCCAGTGGCATGCTGTGGACTCCATCAAAATCATCGAAGATCTTTGGAACAGGCGCATTCGTCCAAATGAAGTCTGGACTAGTCACCTCATGCGACTGACACGTGAACTGCGATTGCATTTATACGGCGGGGCCTTAGGGGTCACATGGGAAGAGTTAATTGTGGCAATGGCTGCATCCATGGACGTCTATGGCACGACAGGCGATCGCATTGCTGCAGATGCATGGATTGATCGGTATCCAACTACAACAGGGTGGACTACGGTGTTGACTAAAAACCCGTGGCTAGTGACGCTAATGCTACTGGGATTAGCCCAACCGATTGCATTAGCAGCGGAGGTTTCTCACGGTATGCGTCCACCCGCTAAAGGTACTGCAGTAAAAAGCGGTCCAACGATGTAAGGGATGTAAATCTTGAAACAGAAAATCCTTATAGAACTCGATGCGTTGTTAGATACACGCATCGCAGTTGTATCTCAGCTTTCGCCAGAAGCTGCGATTGACCTACTGAACAGCGACTACCGCGTGAGACCCAGTGATGAGATCGGGTTGTTTACTGACCACATTACTACTGAACAGTTTCAGGAAGCTTACAAGAAACGCGATGCTACGGTACTGCCAATTTCACGCCCTACCGCTATCATGTTTGCTGTCAACCAGATTGTTCGCAAGCTAGAGCGCGAGATGTACACGCTTAAGGATAAAGTTGAGTCAATTGAGGTTGAGGTTAACGTCTATCCGTACGTACTGCCACAAAACGTAATGGATGAGATTGCTATTAACGTAATGACAATGGTTGGTTGCGTTACACCAGTGCGTTCAGTCTTCTATCCCCCTTTCCATCTAACCCCAACGGTTATTGCACGGGGTGAGTACAGTGCATTAGTATTGTACAATCTACAGGACTGGATTAATGGTGCGCTAGTACAAGAAATTGATCCGGCGAATTGTTGTCCAACTGTTACCTTGTTTGCACCAGCATTGTTGAAGACCATTGAAGGCGTCCCGACCAACGCTGAGTTGACTGATGCACAGGGTGTATTTACCGATCCTTTCCTGGCACACTCTCGAATGTTTGCCCAGATCATTGGGTTGGACTTCTGGCCCGTTGACTTTTTTAGTATTGTTGATTTAAATGAAATCCTTGAGGAAACCCCATCTGATGAAAACGCTGACACAAGTAAAGATACTGGATCCACGCCTGGGAACTGAGTTCCCCATGCCGTCCTATGGAACGGTTGGTTCTGCTGGGTTGGATCTACGAGCAATGACACCGGAAACGATTGTCTTAGCGCCGGGTGAAGTAATGCTCATTCCTACAGGGATGGCCATTTACCTTTGTAACCCAGCACTGGCAGGGATGATTCTACCACGCTCTGGATTAGGCCATAAAGGATTGGTACTGGGTAACCTGGTGGGACTGATTGATTCTGACTATCAAGGGGAGTTAAAGATCTCTTGTTGGAACCGTGGAACCACACCGCAGATTATCGTACCGGGCGATCGCATTGCTCAATACGTAGTTGTTCCAGTTATTCAGGTGGAACTGGAAGTCGTAAGTGACTTCGTAGAGAGCGACCGTGGCGCGAGTGGTTTTGGTTCGACTGGTCAGGCTTGACGGCATAGACCCCTCCCTTCGGGGAGGGGCTTATGTTCCTTATTTTAAGCAGTAAAGATATACGCCCACGCCAGCAGTATGTGTTAGTCCGCCTGCATGAATTGACTGTACGTCATTTCAACGGAACCGATATCCATCTCACCGGGTACTATCTGCATGTCTTCAACTAAGGCGGCTGGCAGTGACGCAGTAGGATGTGCTTCGGGTGGAATAACTGCATTGCCGTTTTCAAATGGTGAACGATTCCCCACCTGATGATAGATAGAAGCAATGGCCAGTTGAGCGAGTCGATCTGCCTCTGCGCTATTGGTATCGTTGTTCAGACGCTTCTTAGTAAGCGCTGTACGATCCATGTCGCCCAGGGTAGCTAGTAGTAGTTGTTGCGTTTTGGGGTCATCCGGCATCTTACCTTCTGCACACAAGGTGCTGATAAGATTTTGTCGCAACCCCTGTGTAAATTGCAAGACCTCGTCGTCGGTCATTGCTGCATTGGCGTCAATCACGATGACCTCCGGTTATGTAAAATTATACCGCACATAGGATTTGGTGGTATTCCATCGTTTTTCAGTTACACATTACCTTAGTGAGAGATAGGAGCTGAGCTTTATGTTATTCAGAAAGCGTTGGCTGCGGTACAAAATACGACGACTGGAAGCACGTCACCGAAAACTCGATACGTGGAAAGCAACCCCTAATCGAATGATGGAATTACTCTTCGCCATTCGTGCATCTGATATAATTGTCAGTGTAGAAAAAGCAAAGAAGCTTGAGTTGATCACAGGTTTTACCAACGCTGAAGACGTAATACGTGTACTGCGCCAAATAACTTCCAACATCGATACACTTGACGTCGTTGACGACAGTGTATCGGGACGTTACAAACAACCAATATCACAGTCACTGGATGATTTTCTAATTACCCGCAGTGGCGACTGTGTAGACATCAAGGAGTTCTACCGTGTACTTCGGTTAGCCTTAATCGAATTTGCAATTGTTTATAATGGGGTACAGACCAATGAGGAGTACTGCGGCTATTACCATCGTAAGACTACCGGACTGTGCAAAGATCTATTTACCATCGTGGAGGCGCTGCTGTTAGCAGCGACGAGTCTTGAAACCAATACTTGGTAAAGAACTCTCGAGGATCTTAAACGATCCACGCAAGGAAATACAACACGCGCGTAATCCCCTGGCGCGACTGTACCGAAAAATCCTAATGGATCTCCAGTTAACTCCAAGTCAGATGAACAAAAACATGTTAGCCTGGCTGGATGATCCTCGAAACGGAATCCCGAACAATGGAGCCATGCGCTCTAGTGAACGCGGTAACTTGATTAAGGAAATGACTAAACCCAACATGACGTGGAAAGTCTTTATGAAGTGCATTCGCTTCTTGAGACCGTTAAACATCAAGTTGTCATTTGAACTGGAATGGGCAGGGAGGCGATTCACTACTCATGAACTATCAGTTAGAGTTAATCATGCTGAAGCGGTAGCGCAAGGGGAAGACGATGAGTGATCCAGAGCTAGTAAAAATTGAGCAAGAATACCGCAAAGCCAATGTGGTACTATGCATCACTAATCATGCGCAACAGTTGTTTAATCATCGTATCCAACAGGTACAGAATGCATGGCGAAAATACCAGTCTAAGCTATTGCTGGATTTTGCACAACGCGACGCAACTGTCCCAATGCTCCCGAGTCCTTCACTGAATAACATTGACGATACGCTCATTCAAGGTTTTTGGAATGCGCATCTAGCGACCTATGGTGAACTGGATCTGCTTTTTAAACACATTGAACCTGAAGTGTTTAAATCGCACATCGACATGTTACACGAAATTACCACACTACGCGCTGAAAACCACATGCTAAAAGAACAGGTAGCGAAAACTGCTGGTTTAACAGCTTGGTTAAAGGAATAAAACGGTGACCATAATGTCTCATGGTAACCATGTAAATGAGTTGCTTAACACGGCAGATGAGTTGGCTAAATGCTTGCAAGCGGAGACGGACCGTTTGATTGCAGTGGGCTATACTCAAGTGATCGAACTTAAGCAACTCAACTCCCAGGTGACGAATGCAGAGCATATCACCGAACCATCAACTGTAAATAGAACACGAGTCCTTTACGACAATGTACGCGTTGCTAGAAACCTGACACTCGAGGGTCTGGTTAACGATCTAGCGACGACCAATACGCACCACCCTGCCAAATGAGGTTCTCGTTTCGGCAGTACGCACGCAGTCTGGCGGTGTCAGCCCGCTGTACTGATTGGTAATAAGTGCATGTGACGGAGAACCTCGCCATCCGGGGTTCTCCATTATGTTTTATGCCTTTCTTTTTTTGGCCATGGTATGAACTGCATGAGGCTTTGCTATGACGGACTTAATTGCCAATACCGTGTTTAGTACCGGTCCCGACGACAAGGTCGCTACCGTTGATGTATACAAACCCCAAGTCAATACACCTAAGAACAATGGTGTAACCAGTGTAGGTAAGGATATTGTTAAGACGTTAAATAACGATCTGGCAAAACTTACCACCGTAAAAACACTAAAGTCCATTGTACAGTTTGATGTCAACGGCATGACAGTAATGACCAAGCAACAGGCAATGGATAAATTGTCTGATGCAGTCGGTGGGGTGGCTGGTTTAAAAGATAAAACAATCGGCCCAATACTAGCCAGTTTAGGGTTTGATCCAGCGATGGCATCTTTGGACAAACAAGGTTTACTGGCAGGGGTCAAGGCACAATCAATCGGACGAGCTGAAGACTTCGTTGGTAAACAGTTAGGTATGGGTGACATCCGCGTAATGGTGGGTGAGGTTGAACACATACGCAGTGACATTAAGAACGTAAATAGCGTCCAAGGCGCAATGGATGTGCTGGGTAAGCTCAGTGGAGATACACTAGTTGGACGAGTTGGCATTGTTAAAGATAATCTAGCTATCCTTAGCAGCGTCATGGGCACGTTGACTGAATTGCGTATTCCAGATACCGTGGACCGCGTGATGGCGGCGGTACACAGTCAAGAAGAACGCAAACAGTTACTGTTGGCTAATCTAGGTACGACGTTAGAACACAGCGATACGTATACCTTGGAACGAACCATTGCGGAATCGAGCGCTGGTGCCGTAATGGCCAAAGATCCGGAAGCCATTCTTAAGCTGTTGGCTAACTATAGACTGCCCGAAGGTCAAGATGCTCCTGACCTGACTGCGTGCAATGCGTTGCTGGCATTGCTCAATAGTTTAGATCCTAACTGGGATCAGTACAAACGCAATGGTCAGATGATTAGTAACTTGTCTACGTACGCGGCAGCCAATGCCGTGTGTCGACGCACGTTAATGCTTTCTCCAACACACTACGTCGCTTGTGTCATGGCATCCTCCTACCAGTCTATCAATATGCTGGTAAGTGCCAAACAGAAGTTTCCACACGCCGCGCTGTAATGGCGACATAAAGCCCCTCCCAAAGTGGGAGGGGCTTATGCCGTGTCGGTTACTTAGAGAGACGTTCACTGTCACGGCTAACAGCGGCCAATACTCGACCTACAAACGATGAACCAAACGCGTTGGCATAGTGTGACTTAGACCAATACGAGTTAAACGCCACTCCTTGACGTGTCAGTGCTATCGAAAGCCTACGCATTGTTTGTGTTTGATCAGCCATCGAAAGATTACCCAATGCTCCCAGATAATCGCTAAAGGCATTATCGTCATCAAACAATCCACGCAACGGTGCCAGTGCAGTATAGCCTTGTCCAATTGGTGCGTGCATGACTGTAGACAAATCCTTTACAGTAAATGTAATGTCAATGCCCAACGCTTCGTTTTCATTATTCCAACCCATTGTACCCACACCACGACTAATCGAAAGGGAGTCAATCATCCCCAATCGAATTGTCTGACGACCTCGACTCCACATGGAGCAAAGGAAAGGTGATGTGTAGGATTGCGTACCAGTCGAGAGCGGGAGTGCTGCAGCCATTATCATAGCCAACGGCACGTACATGTACATGTAACGGTTCATTCGATTACCGTAGACCGATCGCAGTTGCATTGTAAACGTTTGGGATGGGAAGGTGGAACTGGAACTTTGCCATACTTGAGGAATGTCTACAAAGGCAGAACCAGCCAGTTGCATTAGTCCAGACATCCCCACGCCTTGCAGCGCGCCTTTGGCTAGATCAGTAACCGCTTCTACCGCAGAGTCAATAATTCCAATACCAGTGTTACCACCAGAGAAGTCAAATTGCATGCTGCGACCAGTAGTGGCCATGCCGTTCATCTTACCGGCAATGCTTGAGTCTCAAAACGAATTACTAAATGACTCACCCACTTCACCCGTTGCATCTACTCGCCACGTTATAAACTGTGAACCATCATTCTTTTCAGCGGTCAATAGTTCTCCCATTGGAGAAGATCCTGGTTCCGCACCGAAATAAGAAAGCACTTTATCAAAGGTAGATTGACCAGGCTTGGGATCCTTTACTGCTTCCCAACGTGGACGATACAATACCTTAGTGATACTGGCATCGGCAGTACCCTCTGCCTCTCCAGTCGTTACATCAGCACTTGCATCTACCTGAATGGCAGTCTCACCTTTGAGCGCAGCTGTTCCTTTTTCCAATCCTTGTTTAAAGTACTCATCGGTTTTCTGCTGACGGGACGTGGAGGGTTGATTGTAATCAATGCCGTAGTACTTCTTTAAGTAAGCCTCAATGCCTTTAGAACCTGGATCCTGCATCTTTCGCTCTTCCATGAAAGCAATCACTTTGGTTCTAGCATCGGCTCGATTATTAGCACCCGTTGTAATTTCTGCAATTGCATCGTAACGCTTATTTGCCAATCGTTGTGCTTTGTTGGCTACCTCGTACATGTCAATCGAGCCGTTGGCATTAATGATGCCTGGGGCACGTTTTGTAAACCATGCGATGTGTTCAGGGGACAGTGCTCCTTCTTCTTTCAAGGTAGCGTCATATGGAGTATCGTACACACGTGGCACAATACCCATGTTCACACCCAACGTATTGGAAATGTAGTTAACACGGTTCCAGTAGTTAGCCATCGTGGGTTTCATGTAGTAGTACTTAGAAGAAGGTGTGTTAAGCGCGTACTTAACCGCTTTACCAATGCCGATGTAAACCCAAAATGGCAGTGTTACAACCAGACCGATTACTTTACCGATTGTAAAGAACAGTCCATCGGAACGGCCTTCGTTGGCTAGCAGTCCTTGACCGCTATCGTAGAAGCTAGTAAAAAACGTTGTCATGCCGTTGAATTCAGGTACACCAAACTGCATGTGGACTAACTGTCCTTGGTCGTCGATGGCTTCAGAGTACCAGCGACCCATGCCGACGGAGCGTTCCGCACGGCCATCTTTAGCAATCTCAGAAAAGTTATACGAGGCTTCTGAGAGTTTACCAGAGTTTCTAATATCGGCATAGCGCGTACGTTGTGGCGGAGAATTAATAGCCCAGTTGCACCCTAAACGCGAACTGGTGAATTTCTGAGAGGCAGTCGTAAAACTACGCCACCGCTGTGCGGCCGCAGAAACATCTTTGGCTGACAACATAAATGATTGACGTACCCATTTATGGTCATTGATCTGTTGCATTGCTGGAGTCGTCACGTAACTATCCTCTTAACCTACGGTTCATAGATAACGCCGGCATATACGGAAGGGCTTTTATGCCCTTCCGCTATGCTGTTAGATGTTACCCATTCCCACCGGAGCTTTCGTTCCAGTAGTGTTGGTAACCTTACTGGATACCGGCTTTAGTGCAGCAGGTGCAGCGCTACCCGTGGCTAAGGATTTCAAGTTAGCAGTGTTACTGCGAACATCAACCATGAGTGTAACCAACTCGCCCAAGTGTGCACGCATTGCAGTTTGTACTGTTAACTGCTGTTGTAGTAACGATGCAGTATCTGCAAGGTTCTTAGTGTTGGACATGCTAGTTGCATTTTGTGCAGATGCATTAGCGATCGAGGCCTGCGTTGTTGCAGCTTTCGCTGTCGCAACTACAGGCGCAGTTGTGTACACTGGAGCAGGAGCAGTAACCACAGGCTTAGCGGCTGCTGGTGCAGCTGCGGCTGGCTTAGCGGCTGCTGGTGCAGCTGCGGCTGGCTTAGCGGCTGCTGGGGTGACTGGCAAGCTAGCAGCGGTAACTGCTGGGATAGTCACACCGCCGGCCGATTTAACCGGTGCGGCTGCTGCAGGCTTGGCTCCCGGTGGAGTTAGCATGAGTGGTGGAGTACCGGCTGCTGGTTTAGCTGCTGGCGGTTTTGGTAACGGGGCGGGCGGAGGTGTGGCCATTGGTTTATTACCAGCCGCTTGCTGCGATGCACCCGATGGTACCGCGGGTGCCTTTTCACCAACCACTTTAAGCGGCGGAACTGCAGGGGTACCTGTAGCGCCAGTTGAGGCTGGCGCTGTAGTGGAAGGGACAATCTTACCAGCGTATGCCAGTGGAAGCCATTTCTCTACACCCTTGGCGACGTGTTCCAGTCCAATTGTGCCGCCGTTCAATACCTTACGGATTGCCTTGGTATCACCAGTAGCCAACAACTTCTTACCGACACGCTGTGTCATGAAGTACATGGTCGTTTTAGCAGCTACCTCTGGATCAAATACCAGGTCAGGATTGTTAACCAAGTCCAAACCCAAATATTTACCAGCGGCAGCGTAGTTACCTTTACCTGTCAACTGAATGAATCCACGACCGCGGTATTTCCACCCCTCATCGTTTTCATCATTACCCATACGACCGCCATATAGGAAATTAGCAATCGCGCGCGGCCCGCCTGCTACAGCGGCTTCAGTTGCAGCTCGACCCTTTTTCTGAGCTGTTTTAAACAGCTTCATCATTGTGTCGGCTTTGTAGTTTAGGTTTTCGTCGATTCGAGTAAACCCACCCGTTTCGTTGTCAACGTTAGCCATGATCTGCGCTTGGGAGACTGGATCCGTAATACCCTGTGCAAGCATTTCTCGAACCATCGCATCGCGATTTTTCTGAGCATCACCCTTCAAGGTTTTATAGACCATTGTTCCTGCTGCGCCGACTGCACCAGCGACACCACCCTGCGCGTAGCCTTTGCTGGCTTCATTGCCGGCGGTCGTTAAAAAGTCCTTAGTAGTATTAAACGCATTAACGGCGCCTTCGATCAGAGAACTGGTACCGTCAACGGCTTTCCCGTAAAGGTCCATCGCATTCTTACCCAGTTTCTTATAACGATCGATTCGACTCTGGATGATAGAGGCTACCGCCTGTTTGGATTTACTCCAATAAGACTTTTGCTCATCTTCCATCTGTTTCTTTTGTTCTGCTGCTTTCTGTGCTGGACTCTTTGCAGCCTCTACCTTACGGGCTGTAACTTCTTCGTCGTGTTTGGAACCATCGTCTTCAACGATCTCCAATGTGTCTTCGTATTTACTATTGACTTGACCCATGTCCAGATCAACCTTACCCTTGTCTGCAGGGAATGGGGATAGACCTACGGCGTAGGGGGAACGGTCATCAAGTGGGAAGTGGGTACGTTTAATCAGTGCAATCTTTTCTTTGGTGTAGAGGTTATCATCCACCCCTGCCAGATCAGTTTTACCGGTAAGGTCACAAAGTACCGTCAGGTGCGAAAGATACACAGGCTTAAAGCGATACTGGAACCAGCTCAAGAAGTTTTGCAACTCCTCTTCCTTGGTGTGATCAATGCCAAAGATCTTAATCATCTCTGAAACTTTAACCCCAGTGCCCAGTTTAGCTTCTTTGCCTTTAGAAACCTGAACAACCTTAATAAGCATTTGTTCCAGTGCGGCAATCTTACCCACTTTCTCTTCGTCTTTGGTTTTGAAACCATACTGCGCCATGCGATACTGGGTTACCCAATTGCGTGGGCGCGTCGCGTACTTGTACGCTTTGTAACCGACGTAGGCAACCAGCGCAGCTGCACCGACTGCCAGTGTGACAGGAGAGGTTAGAATAGCCAAAGCACCAGTGCCGATAGCCCCTGCTATACTGCCCGCAGTGGCGAGTGCAGATGCACCCATAGTGGTACCAGCCAAAGCCATTCCACCACGCGCCAGCAGCGAGCCTGCGCCCTTAGCGACTGCCCAGGCACCCTTACCGGCTAACTGCGCACCCTTTAGTCCCACTTTAGCAGAGAATATCGTTGCTTTACCGATAACTCCCAAAGCTTTCGTAATGAGCCCGAAGCCTGGAATCAATCCGAAGATTGCTTTAGTGAGACCGCCTAACCCGCCAGTCAATGCACCCAATATTTTCTTTATGCCACCTAACCCGCCACCCAGTAGACCCATGAGGCCACCGCCGCCGTCATCTTCTTTCTTTTCCTTACGACTGAAGAAGCCTTTCATCTTGTCCCACATGGAACCAGACTTGGCTTTCTCTGCATCGGCTTCGGCTTCGGCGCGGGCTTGTAGCTGGTCTTCGCGTGAACCGTTGCGATCACCGTCCCCATCCGTATCACCGGACACTTTTGGTTTACCGCCTGGTAACCGTTCTTCGAGTATGGCGTAGATCTTATCTAAACGATCCACCACTGGTTTGGAATAACCCAGGAGAGAGAAACCGCTGAACATGTTCTTGACGACTTCCCAACCGCCACCAAAGAACTGCTTCAACATGTCCACGCCACCCATGGCTTTCTTCAGTAACCACTTGCCAGCCTTTAAACCAAAGCCAGCTACTGCACCCAAAGCACTCCCAATCTTAGCACCGATTGTTCGCAACGGTTTACCGTTAACGTCAACCAATCCCTTGTGAATGTCTTCGGTCGTCAGTAGGACGTTACCTGTATCGTCAACCACGTCACTGGTGATGTCAGCAATGCCGTGCACCGCTTTACCATCTTTCTTTCGAGTGTACCCGCCTTCACGCATGACACGTGCTAGCAATCGAGGCTTATCCTCGCCCGTCACGTAAACGTCTTTGGCTTTCACCAACTTAAGCAAAGCAGGGATGCCTTTCTTAAGCGTATTGAAAACAAAACGATGTGGTGCTATCAGTAGGTTTGCACCAGACATGAGTGCATTGAAGGCCATTACCGGCAACGGCTTACCAAACTTATCCACCAGACCCTTTTCAAAGTCAGCAGCGCTGATAACCTCATCACCTTCTTCATTCATCACTGGACCAGTAATGTCACGCATGGACTTAATGACTTTGCCAGACTGTTTATCCGTGTACTTACCTTGACGCATGTTAACGGCTTGGATGCGTGGATGTTCTTCACCTTTGACGTAGATGTCTTTAAACCGCGCCGTTGCAGCGCCGACCATTCCACTACCAAAGTTTAAAGCACCCTTACCAAGTTTAAACACACCCTTGGCCATGGCTGGTATTTTACCGCGAATAAACTTACCGGCGTTATAGACTTTCTTTAAGCCACCGCCAATAATCTTACCGCCTAGCTTGCCAACCTTACCGATACCGCGACCAATGCCGACGTAGAGCCTGTCCATCCCTTGTAACTTAGGACCTGGACCACCGCCACCGCCACCACCTTCTTGACTAGCAAGGATGTTAAGAATCGCTTCAACGGATTGCGCAATGCCAAAAACTGCTTCAGCCATACTGCCAGATATTTCTTGCTGGACAGCAGCGGCTTCCGTCGTCGCTTCGATTAGCGCCTCAGTGGCCGATGGTTCTGTAGACAGTGGTACTGGAGCACCAGCATTGTTTCCGGCATCGACCGTAGGGGTAGGTTGTGCAGCAGGCCCACCAGAGGCTCCGCCTGCACCAGCACCAGGTGCTGCAGCGGCTTTCATTCTGACTTCGATGTACTTACGTGCTTTAGCTGCTACGTCTTCAGCAGCTTTAGCGGCTTCTTCGAGTTTACGTTTAGCTTCACCCTGCAAATGTTCACGATCAATACGGTCACGTAGTTTATTTGCAGTGGCAGTTGCCTCGCCGATTAGCGATCGTGCTTTATCAAGTGCAGCAGGACTGTGATCAGCATAGAGGGTCTTTGCTTTGTCAACTAATGGTTCTAGTTCACTGCGAATGCTTTTCGAAAGCGATTCTAACATTGACTTTGCACGATCACGCGCATCGCGCAGTGCCTGCCTAGCGGCGTCTGCCATGCTCGGTGGAGGAGGTCCTTCGACTTCAGGAGATGCCGGATTGTTAGTAAGGTCTCCAATCAAGTCAGAGCCCAGATTACGCAAGCTACCAACTTTATTTCGAATAACCTGGGCAGCCGATAACGGTGAACCGCCTGGAGTCGGAGATGGACCACCTGCTCCACCAGCACCACCACCGCGACGCGGCTTACGCTTTGACTTAGCCTGTTTCAGTCGATCTCGTAGCTTGTTAACTTTCTCTGGCTCGCCGATGTAGTCTAAGAAAGCTTTCTGATTAACAACCCACTGTGATCCGTTGTGAGTAATCAACCCTAACTCTTCTAGGTTTTCCTGGTTGCCATTAGCAGTTTCTTCAATGAGAATCCGTTGCAAATCTGGAATGCTGTTTACGGTGCTATCAAAAGCATTTAGGATGTTCCCTAGATTTTCTTGACCATCACCTTCTAAGTCATCTTTATACAACTTAGTAAAGCCATCCTCAGCGTACGATTCTTTGATGCCAGCCACACCTTGCAAGTGAGACTTAATCTCACGGGAAGTTTTATGGTCAACGTCTTTACCCAGACTACCATCTTTCATAAAGGTATTAACTGAAAAACCCTCACCAGCCTCAGCGGCTTTCAATACCGCTTTACGCAACGCTTCCTGCGCTGGACGAGATAACTGGTCGGCTTTCATAGCCTCCATTACCTTATCCAAGTTAGCATTGACGTGATCTTTGGTGCGTGAGTTCAGAACGGCATCTTTGATGCGCGCTGTGGTAGACTTGGCATCGTCAAACTTCCCACTCGTCATTGAGTAATTAAGTGGACGTAATGATTCATCACCGGTGCGTGTAATACGCAGCTCGTTATGGATGCGAGCTAGCCATCCTGGAATAATTTCTGTCAGTGCCAGCCGTGCATGCAGATTGAAGTGAACGGCTTCATCCAATTTACCCGCTGCGGATTTACGCACACCGCGTTCTTTGGTAAATGTGCCCATGCCTTCACGGACTTCACCCAGGAACATGTCAATCAGCACATTACCACTACTCTGGCCACCTTTAGACCACTCGTTTGCTTGCGTACCAATGGTGCGCTTCATGTTATTTATTTTGCGGCCAAAGTTTACAACTTTCTTGTTCTTGGCTAAGTATCCAGCTAGGGGTTTGGTTATTTTCCCCAACAATTTACCCATACCAAAATTACCAAGTAATCCGCCGCCTGCGTCGATTGCAGTATCCTGGCCAGACATGCCCATCTCGCCAGCCATCTCTGCCCCGCTACGCCCTAGCTCAGCCACGCCAGTAATCTGACTGATATTCCCAGAAAGATCTTGAGCAAAGTTATTAACCTTACTGGTGAAATGGTTTATGACACGTTTACCAATACCGCCAGTCCAGCCGTTTATGGAACCGCTGATTTTACCAAACAGACTCTGCTTTAATAGCTGTTCGATAACTTCTTTGTTATGCATCTTAACAAAGTCAGGCAGTCCAGTATTCTTGCGAATATCTTTTAGGTGTTCGCCAGAGATTTTACTGTGTGCTTCAAATGCCGTAAGCAATCGCTTCTGAACGTAGTACTGACGATATTGGAGTTCGAGTGACTTCTGCTGGTACTTATGCGTGACTTGATCTTGGTAGTTAGTTAAACGCCCAATCCCTTGTCGGATGGCATCGAGTTGATTTAGCGAGTTAAGCTGCAACTTGCTATTAACCAAATCCCGTACCTGTGACTTTGCTTCGTCACTGCGGTCACGCTGGGCTTGATCCTCGGCCTGTAGCTGAAAGATCTGTCCTAAATCAGACGCAATGGAGCGTGATTCCATCTCCTCATCTGACATCCGCTTATAGACTTCTTCAGCCTTAGACCACTCTTTGAGTTTCTTGTGAATCTTTTCTGGTAGAAAGCCTGGCTTCTCAGGAAGAATGGCGCGTACTGCACCCTTCATATCCTGCGTAACAGCCTTTGCTTCCTTAGCAGCGGTATCGTATAGTTCGCCCAATCCACTGGCAGTCGCGTCGATTGTCTCGTATGCAGTGTCGTAACCTGGTGGTAATGCATCCTTGATAAATTTTATCTGGGCGCGTGGATCTTTGATATGATCTAATGCACCGCCAGCAAGAGCTTTGGCAGCACGTGTGACCGGTTTTCTATCTTCCTTACCACCGGAAGGTCCATTACCGAAATCATCCGACCCGAACTCGAGGTCGTTGAAATCGTCCATGCTGAAGTCATCTAACTGACCTGGTTTTTTCTTTGCCACGGGTTTTCTCCCCTGGTTGACAAATGTGTTCATAAAATCCGTTAATAAAGGAGAACGAGCGTGAAACGCTTAGACTTACCTGCGAACATCACACTGATGGAACTGACGCCACAGCGCCTCCAGTCCCTTAGACCGGTACGGGTGTTAGACATCTACGATACCGCTCCAAACTTCCATCCGGATGGACTGTTCTCTACGGAGATCTTTGGACGGGTGGGTAGCGAGATGCGCGACGAGCGCTTCTCCTATATTGACTTACGTGCTTCCGTGTTACACCCAGTTATCTTTCAACACCTTTGTAAACTCAAAGGGTTGTATGGTGGAATCCTGTCAGGCAAAGCATTTGCCATTTGGAATCCAGTGGAAAAAGATTTTGAAGCCAGCGACGCTTTAAATGGCGAGTCCGGTTATGCGTTCTTCATGAGCCACTATAAAGAACTAATATTTAAACCGACTGGTTCGGATGCCCGTGACGTACGCATTCAGTTGATTCAGAAATTCAAAGATCGTGCATTGACCTCTAAAGTGTTGGTCATTCCAGCCGGACTACGCGACATTGAAGTCGATGTGACAGGTCGTGAAAAAGAAGGTGAGATTAATGGCTTCTACCGTTCACTCATCTCGACCTCTAATGCGATTGGTATTACCAGCGATTTGAATTCGCCTATTCTGAATAACTCACGTTACTCCATGCAACTGGCTTTTAACAACATCTACGATTACCTGCATAACTTGATTCAGGGTAAGTCTGGATTCATTCAGGGTAAGTGGGGTGCACGGCGTATCTTTAACGGTACCCGTAACGTGATCTCCGCCATGGATACCTCAGTCGCAGTGATGGGTGCAAAGAATTCACCTACCTCCACACAGTCAAGCGTTGGTTTGTTTCAAACCATCAAAGGGGTATTGCCACTGACCAAGCATTTATTGCTAACCGGTTGGCTACGACGCGTCTTTCAAACAGAAGACGGTATGGTGACATTAGTAAACCCCGCCACCTTGCAGCCAGAGTCATTTCGTATATCGCCCACGGTAACTGACCGCTGGTTTACCAGCTCTGGATTGGAAAGCGTTATTAATAGCTATTCCGCTGCCTCAGTGAGACTTAAACCGGTCATGATTGAAAACTATTATGTCGGCCTAGTCTACCGTCCAAAAGATCGCATGGTATTCAAGTTCTTTAATGACATCCGTGAATTGCCAGAAGGCGCATTGCGCTCCGATGTTCATCCTATCTCGCTGTGTGAGCTGATATACATAGCTGGGTATATGAAGTGGAATGAACTGGCTATGTTTGTTACTCGGTATCCAATTACTGGACTGGGATCAATCTATCCATCGCTACCGTACGTTAAGAACACCGTCGTCAGTGAAGTTCGTCGTGAGTTAGATGAAACCTGGAAAGAGTACCCAGAGGAATTTACCGCACTCGAGTATCCCACCTTTGAACGTGAGGTGTTTATCGACACGCTGATCCCACATCCTCGACACCTTGAGGCCATGGGTGGTGATTAAAACTAAAGCAAAACATGTTTCAAAAGCTTTAGAAATAGTCCTCTCATGTAGTAATGCATGAGCAGTTTTCTCTTTAATTGCTGGAAACCCCTAAAGCTGTTCCACCACTGCGAGGCGAAAGCCAAAGCCATGGTTTGAAAACGGAACGGATATTACAATGGGCAACCGTGGGTTCTAAGAACCCCTTTAGCAGCCAAGCTCCTGTTAAATGGAGAAGGTTCAACGACTAACCCTTTACCAGGGTGTACCGATCAAGCGATTGGGAAATGGGAGACACCCTACTCGAAAGAGGGGGTGAAGATATAGTCTGGCCTCATGGGAAACCATGAGCTGCGCATAATGGCGCGGGATTGATTTTGCGAATCAGTCTGAACATAAGCGTTTGATGGCGATACGTGTTCTGCAAACTTTTTGTATGCCGATGAATCGGTAGCTGAAATCAAGAAGCGCCTCGAAGATCCCCGTGCGTATATTCGTGGGGATAATAGCTTGCGCGATTCACCCATCGTTGAAACAGTGGAACGCGTATTGGCGGCCATGACCGGAGATTAATGGCATGATTCATTATAACCAATTTTACCGTAAGTACGGCATTAGACAACAGGGGCTATTGGCACGCCCCATGCTGCACTCACTTACGTCATTTCAGTTACCGTTTAACTCTATCCTGCATCATCTTGGGGAAGACGGTACACTGATGTCGGCCAGTGACTTAGCCTATCAGGGTAACGCTGGTCGGTACGTCATGACGCAGCATGTGGTGTCATTGGCAGAAGATGCAACATTGGGCAATCCAATTAACATCCCAACTGACCGCAATCTGCTGATGCGTCACTTTCATCAAAAGAACTTGAAGTTTCGACTCACCCGCGATTACACAATCGTACTAAACGATGCTAAGCAATTGGTAACGTTTAACTACGCTTTCTTAGAGCGCCTGTATCGCTACCCGAAGACCCCACTGCAACCGTACTACGAGTGGTGTAACCATTACCGCACCATGTGGGAGAACGTTGCTGCTATTGCACCAACAACAACTCGTCAACACTTTGTGATGATGGATCTCCCGATGGGTTTGGCTGCCCCTTCAATTTATCAGAAGTATGAAACTTCTGGTTTGAACCTATCCATGCTAGCTCGTCAGTTTACAAACCCAAAAGCGTTTGCATTGGCTGACTTGTGGACATGGCTTGGTGCTGAGCGCGAGAAGTCTATTCTGTCAGTGCTGCCTACTGAAGTATTGAACAAAGTAAACTTAGTCTGGGTTGAAACTGGCCACTGGACTGTCATCAATCTGGGACTGTTGGAAGCATGGCGTAACAATCCAGAAGTAACGGAAGCGATGACTGCGGGTTTTACGGCTAACTTGAAACTGTTGGGTGCTAACGCAGGTCAACTTGATCCACTGCAGATGCAGCGTCGTATGTTGCGCATGTGGATGTCGTTGATTGAAGCCCGTTCCGTTTCTGACGTAGATGAACTCTCGGATCAGGAATTGGATATTAAAGGACAGGCTAGTCCAGCGTCGGTGGATAACGATGCTAACCGTGATGCAGATGGGGAGTTGGTATTTAACCCAGCGCAAGCCGACGAAGCAGAGGTTACGATTGATGGCCAGTTGGATGATATTGAAATTCCAACCATGGTACCAAACGCTAAACCTACACAGATGCCGGTTAACGCTACTCCGCCGACAGAGACAACCGACGACAGCGCTCCAAAGAAGAAATCCCGATACGCCGATGCTAAAGCACAGGATGCTACCAAACCTGAAGAGCTGGATGTAGGGGATGTTGAATTAGATCTACCGCCAGACGAAAGCGATATAATGGATGACAAAGCCATCGATGCCGATTTGGCTGCACTCGAGAAAACTGCAAATGAAGCAGAAGTACTCCAGGAAGAATCCGTCGGTTATAAGCCATACGTCCCACCGACTGATTCAATGGAAGCGGGTGTAACGGATTCGGCTAAGCGTCTGGTGGCTCGAGGTGTATTGTCCCCTGCGCAATATCGACGCATGGAACAGTTAGCCGTGCGTTATAAAGAGATTCCCAATCCATACGAACGTGGTACTAAACTGGATGCGCTTACGCACCTTACAACCGCTGATGTTGAGATGGCCGTTAAAACGCCAATCGCCCCGTCTGTTAGTGGTGTGTCTGATGCCTCAATGCTTTCCTCTTCACTCAATCGTTTCGATCGCGACTACGTACGTGAAGTGATGAAGAAAGACGTTGTGAAAATGGCATTGAACGTGCAGAAAGCCGGTATCGCAATTCAGAACTACGAAGTTGATCGCATTGATGAACTGAATGGTTCGTACGAAATACACACGGTGAAAGTAGTTCCAGTAATTGGGACGCCTTCTACCCTGCGGTTTAACTTACCCGTGGTGGATGACAACGGTACCTTTCGTGCAAAGGGTGTGAAGTATCGCATGCGTAAGCAACGCGGTGATTTACCTATCCGAAAGATATCTCCTAGCGAAGTAGCGATGACTAGCTATTACAGCAAGTTGTTTGTTAGTCGCTCAGACCGTGCCGTCTTTAACTATTCCAACTGGTTATTAAATCAGATTACTGCACGAGCCGTAGACACTCTGGATGATTCGGTAACGGATATTAAATTAGGTGACGTGTTCGTTAACGAAGCTAAAGTCCCGCGAATCTATTCCACGATTGCCATGCGTTGCTCCGAGTTTAAGTCAGGGGAATATCATTTCTTCTTTGATTACGACAAACGGGAACGTTTCTTTGGCCCAGATACCATCAAAGCCATTGAAGGGAAAAAGGGATTGGTACCGGTTGGTAAAGCCGCTGGTGATATCCTCATCATGGATACCAAGAACGTAGTGCACCGTATTGTGGCAGAGGGCGACAAACACGTCGCTAAACCGTTGGGTACGTTGGAACAGATCCTGAAATTACCGGCGGCCAAAGCACCAGTGGAAATCGCTGAGGTAGGCATCTACGGTAAAGCAATCCCAATTGGGATTGTACTTACTTACGAAACTGGTTTGGGTAATCTACTGGAAACGTTGAAGCCTGACTATCGTCGCGTTGCTACCCGTGAACGTTACGTGTTAGGGGACGATGAGTTTGATGTACGGTTTGAAGATGAAGCATTGATTTTCAAACGCAGTGACAAAACAGCCCAGCTTATATTTGGTGGGTTTAATCGTTACCGCACAGACATTCGTCGCTACTCAGTTTACCACTTCGATAAGAAAGAAACGATTGCTGCAATCCTGGATAACAACGGATTGGGCTCACGCTTCCCACGCGAAATGGATCTAATGTTTAAAATGTGGGTTGACCACATTACCCGTGAGCTACTGGTTGAGATGAAAGAGCCTACGGATTTGTTTAATCTGTTTATCTCTGCCGTTCGCAAACTGGAAACTGATGATCATCCTTTGGCGGTGGACAATCTGTTCATGCGCGACAAAGGCTACGAGCGTTTTGCTGGTTTAATGTACGGCGAGATCGTGCGTTCAATGCGTCAATACTCCGGTAAGCCTGCCAATGCCAAAGCGACTGTGGACTTAAATCCCTACGCGGTATGGAAAGCCATTACTGATGATGCAACCGTGACGGTGGTAGAAGACTCCAATCCATTGGGTAATCTCCAAGAGAAAGAAGTGGTGGTATTCCGTGGGGGTGGTGGACGCAGCGCGCGTTCAATGACCGCTAAGCATCGTGCCTTCCACAAGAACGGTATTGGTGTTGTATCTGAAGCTACTCCAGATAACGGTGACACTGCTACCATTACGTATCTGACGGCTGATCCAAGCTATCGTAGTCTGCGTGGAACTATTGAACCGGTAACGAAGGTTGATGGTAACATGGCTCGTGTGGTAAGTACCAGTACAATGATGGCACCTGGCGCTGAACACGACGATCCTAAACGTATCAACTTTATCAGTATTCAGAACAAACAAACCACACACTGTGTCGGTTATACTCCAATGCCATGTCGTACTGGCTATGAGCGCGTCATTGCTCATCGCACGGATGACCTGTATGCAAAGACTGCACGACTGGGCGGTGTAGTGGATGCAGTAACCGATAAAACCATTAGTGTAACGTACAGTGATGGTGAGCGTGTCAGTTATGAACTGGGCAGACGCTTCGGCGTATGGGCTGGCAATAACATTCCCCACATGGTTACAACTGAGCGCACGAAAGGTGAAGTGATTCGCCCAGGTGACGTGCTCTGCTACAACAGCAACTTCTTCGAACCAGACAACCTCGACCCTAATCAGGTTGTAATGAAAACCGGCGCGTTAGCACGCACGGCTTTGTTTGAATCGACGGACACGCTGGAAGATTCCTGCACCATCTCAGAAGAGCTAGCTGCACGACTGTCAACGACCTCCACCGAAATCCGCATCGTACAAGTTACCAATGATCAAGAAATTAGAAATGCCTTGAAAGTTGGAGATGTAGTAGATGTAGAGAGTATTTTATGTACCATCGAGAATACTACGGCAGGTCGTAGCGAACTTTTCGACGACGCTGCGCTGGATACATTGAAGCTGTTATCGAACTTGACCCCTAAGGCTAAAGCCCGTGGCGTCATTGAACGCATCGAAGCAGTTTACACCGGCGATGTTGACGAAATGTCACCCTCCATTCGCGCTATTGTTGAACGGTCTGACCAGGACATCTATCGTCTAAATAAACAGCTTGGGAAACCAGCTGTGTCGGGACAGGTAGCCGTTGGGTTCCGCATCAATGGTCAGGAAATGGGTGTCGATGTGGTTGCTATCCGTTACTACATTACCGGCCCAGTATCAATGGGTATTGGTGACAAAGGAGTATTTGCCAATCAGATGAAGTCCGTTGTTGGACGCGTCATGTTGGGTGAGAATACAACTGAGTCGGGTGAAGCGATTGATGCAGTGTTCAGTTATCAATCTATCGCCAAGCGAGTGGTGTTGTCGGCGGAACTGATTGGAACCACCAATCGTCTCTGTGTTGAAGTAGGGCGACTGGCCCTTGAGGCATATCGGTCATCTTAAACCATCGGTTAAGGGGAGTCTTAGGGCTCCCCTTAACCACCACCAAAAGGGCATTAATCATGTTGCGCAAAGAGTCCATCGAATCGGTCATCGTGCTGGCTAAGAAGGCAGCTGCTGCCGGCCTCACCATCACACCAATTTCCAATACGCCACTTGCACTGGCGATGCAAAATTGTTACACACCAGAACTGGATTCCGCTAAAGATGCGGACATTTACAGCATTGGTGATTTGCTCCACGTTGCCTCTACTCGTCCAGATGTAGCAGGTAGCTTCCCACATGACGACGCTATTAACGTAGTGGTCGATATGGTGAGCGGGTCAGTGCAGAAGAATCTGTTGCTGGCACGCACCATTGTCAATCCGCAAGTATTGCAGTTGGCAAAATTCGTAGAAGATGAAATTGGCAAAACTGAAGTAGCGACTTCTTCACCAGTGGCCATTGTACCGGATTACATGAATGGCATTTGGGCCTCTACCACATTGGAAACAATGGTTGGTCGATACGAAGAAAGTTTCGTTGAATCCATGCCTGCTCCACAGTGGTTTGACGCCAAGCCAGTTGATGAAATACTGGGACTGCTGAACAGCGGCTCGAGCGCTTTCGATAAGGAAGTGGATGTGTGGACTGCACAGCTCGGTGCTGACTTCTTCAATGCAGTGTACTGTCGTGTGTTCATGTTGAATCCAGTTGGTAGCCCTGCTCTGTCCAACATTTACGATTACCTGGATGATCGCGTTAACTGCATGCCATTGGAATTGCGTAACCGCGCATTGGCTGTGTACCTGATGGCTCGCTCCATGAAAGGCGATGCACCAGAAGGCGCAGACATGCCATTGAACGTATACCGTGAGAAGATGTCTAAGTTGGCTGAGCAAGCGGGGCGTTCAGTGGCTCAAGCGCTGGCTCGTCGTCGCTCTGACATTCGCGGTAAACTGTTGATTCCATTCTGGCCAAACTGTTCCGTCAGTCAAGCCTTGGCAACAGGCACTACTATCCTGGTAACAGGTGAAGTGTATGACCAGTGGATTGCTAACGGTGGCTCACCTGACATTATTCTGGGCGCGTTCGTTACTGATCAGACCATGTCACCGGATGCATTGCTGGCGGGTGCTGAGAAGTTTAGCTCTGCTTGGAGTCGCACGCAGATTCTATTGCGTAGCCAAGCAGTCTCGGGTCGTTTCAACGGCATCATCCGTGGCTTGATTGCCGGTGTACAGCAGATCGTTAACGACATTGCTGAAGACGAGTTGGTGGTGGTCAATCGCAATGTGCTAATGTCACGTTGTAACGAAGTGGTCTCCACACTGTCTTCAGAATGTGCAAACGATCTCTACGGCACTGCTCGCAAAGTACTTTGCTTTGTACTGTACGCCCACACCGATGCAGAGAAGATCCTGCAAGCCTTGGATCGTGCATTGGCAGGTAATCCAGATCTGGATGTGCGTGAAGGTGCATTGTACGCAGTTATCGATATGATGGCTGAATGGCTGTTGAAGCTGGTAGACGTTCGTATTGGTGCGGTGCCTAATGGTCCTGATACTGAAAACGAAAAAGCAGCCTCTGCATTGGCTACGTTGGCAACTGCCATTGAAATTGGTGTGGAAACGATTGACCGCATTGCCGGTAATGAAATCTCCAACCAAGTCGATGGAGCGCAAGCCACTAACGGCATCATCGCACAGGCACTGTCGTTGAAGCTACAAAACAAACTGCAACATCTAATCCCCTAATCTTCCCTTAAGGAGCCGGTATGAAGTTTACAGACATGACACGTGATGCTAGCGTAATTCATGCCGGCTTGGTTGAGAAGCCAGGCGGAATGTTAATCGCTAAGGTCCCACTGCGCATCTATACTCCAAAACGATTTGAAGCAAAGAAGTTAGCAATCATTGCTTCTGAGGTTCGAGTCATTGGGATATTTGCAATTGTAATTGATCAGACGTACGCAGTGTCCAAAGCCTTAGCCATGATGCAGCTCACACCGTCCAGTACGAGTGTGGTAAAGATAGATGATGACGAGTACTATGAGTTCTCGTTTGATGCAGGTGCGGTAGTGTGTCCGAATATCAATCTAGTGCAAACTGATCAGCTGGCCTTTAAGGTCTATGATGAGATTATTGCTGGTGGACACATTCCCGGCTTTATCGCAGGGGATGACTTGGCTAAGTTATTTGATACGGCCAAATACCACTGTAACGTAACGCTGTCGCCTACTAACGCGCCGTTGGAAATGATTGCTGCTGCAATCAGTCGTGACCCTAGCGATCTACGCCGTTACTATCGACATGCAATTGAAACAATCGACGATCAGAAAACGAAACCGCCACACTTCATTGCATTCCGTAACGTTATCCGCGGTGCAACGAATACGACGGCTCGCTTGATGGGATCTTACTTTGACGATGGCATTATGTCAGCGCTGGTAAATCCGTCTGAGAAAGCTGAAGGCATTGAAACACTTCTGAGATCCTAATTAAGAGAGCGATCATGGCATACGCAAGTTTTTCGTGTACCGCATTAGTCGGTACGAATAAGGTCGGACTACTTCAAAAAGACGCAGACGGTTACTACGACGTAGTGCTGGGTGCATTGGATTACTTTAACAGCCGTGGCGATTTCTATCCACTGGCCACCGCCAAGCGACTGTTTGAAAGTTCATCCATTCTGATGCGACGCATCAAGGGTGGCAATCTGCGCGGCGAGTGTGGACATCCCCGCAAGCTACCAGGCCAATCGATGCCAGAGTACATTCACCGTATTCTGGACATTAATGAACCAACGGTCTCGCACCACATTCGCGAAGTGTGGATTGACGATAAGTCAATGAAGGACGATAATGGTCGACCAATTGTGCTGGTGCGCGGTTGGGTTCGTCCAGCTGGCCTACACGGCGCAGGTCTCCAGAAAGCACTGGATAACAAACACGAAAACGTTTGTTTCTCCATTCGCTCGCTAACGCGTGACGTACTTACACCCACAGGCACTTACATTAAGAACCTGGAAGAGATCATCACCTGGGACTGGGTAAATGAGCCTGGTATTAATGTTGCCAATAAGTTCGGTCATCCCTCGCTGGAAAACATGATGTCTGATGTTGTATTTACAGATAGTCATTTGCGTGCCGTTCGCGACCTGCAGCATGCCGACACATGTGGCCTAGAGTCACGTGGTGGGTTAAGTGTAGAGTCATTGATATCCAGTCTGCAATGGGAACCCCCAGTCGACTCAATGGTTGTATTGCCTGCTTCTAGCAAGTGGTAATAAGGCGACATAAGCCGGGAGGGGCTACCCTCCCGGTCTGTGTCGATTGTATTTAAAGCGGAGTGTCTCATGGACCAGCGTACTGAAAAAGAAAAGTTGGAAGAATTCCTGGGCACTGCAGCGCCAGAGAAAGCTGACAAAATAGAACTAGTGGATAATGGGTTGGGTGAGATTGCTTTACTGGAGTTCTTTAAAAGCCCCGACATCAAAGTTGTTGTTCCAGCGGTCGCTCGGTCCCCAGAAATGGATCAAACAATCCCTGCTTGGTCAATGCCCTTTACACTTAAAGATCTTTTACGTAAATACGAAAACTTTGCTCACAAGTTCATTTACGGCGACGTAGACTGGAAGGGAGGTTTCTACCTATTTCAAGCCCGCCCTGCTATGATCGCTAAACCCACCAATGGCGTAGCGGGGTTTGACTCAATAATTGACACTGGGTGGATTATTCCATACTCGCCCGAGACCAAACGCTGTCCCGTTACGTTAATAGGTAAAGTATTTGTGACCGAGATGCGTTTGCAAGGCATTAGTAAACTCGGTAAAGCCAGGGCGCACCATACCACGATAATCGTACAGATCGACGAAGGGCATAGCGTAAAACTTAATGCAGAGGCTGAGTTAGATGCAGGGTACTGGAGTTGCGTTGAAGCATATGACCAGGTGTTGGGTGATTTCGTATTACGCCATGAGCGCATTACACGAAACGCTTATTTGGTGGAGCGCGCTCTATCTGCTAGCATGTTGTCTTACCCAACGGATGCCAGTGACGTAGAACTCAGCGAACACGACAAAGCAAAGCGGTATGTAGAAATAGTGGCAATGGATAATGCGGCAGAGATTGAACTAATCGCTGGCACCGAGTTTGATACGTACCCACTGATCCACATTAGCAAAGACAAAATCCCAAGCTTCTCACCGTTTGTGTCTGCCCGCACGTTGGGTGTGGATGAAGAAGATAGACTCTTACCACGCATCTGTGTGACACCGTATGTCATCAACTCCCTAGTGGCCAAAGGTACATTGCGCGGTGATTACTTCGAACGCGATAAAGATGAAACATGGCCAATGATGCGCGTGTACGGACTGAATGCCGATTGGGTATTTAGACCATCGGGTAAACTGGTTGCGGATGCACCGGCTACGGATGAGCTTTGGTTATTGAGCTATAGCGAATCCACGCAACAATATCCAGCCATCCAGATCGCCGAGTTCTTTCCAAAGGAAATTACGTATCAGCATCTAGGTAAACACACGCAAGCCACCATCTCTAAAATCGAATGGTATGTACAGGTGCAGCCTGATAAACAAATAATGTGGTGCAAAGGTTGTCCATTAGTGGGTGGCTATTATCACATCACTGAAGAGCGTACACTGGTTGATGAAAAACCAAAAACCAAATTCATCAAGCGAGTCATTACGAGCGACATGTACGTCGCTGGTAAGGAGTTGCTAGTGAATATTCCTAAAAAGGAAGCCCCTCCATCCAGTGGATGGTAACAACCGGAGATATACGATGTTTGATAAAATGAAAGGCCTACTCCTTTACCTACGATTGAAAGCAGTTTCTGCTTTCATTCTAGTAGCGATGGTATTCAGTTCCGCGGGTTGCTCTACCATTCACGAGTGGTATGCAAACCCTGCTAATAAAGTGGCTATCAAAACCGTGGTAACCATTGCGGTGATGGACTTGGTCACTAAGCATCCCGAGTACAGGGAAAAGATACGGTCTACTACCACCGCTGTCCGACTCTATGTGGATGGTAAACCGTTAGCCACTGCCCCTGAGATAATGGCATTGGTGAGTTCCAAGATTGAATGGGATAAGTTGAAGCCCGAAGAATCTTTGGCAATTCAAATTGTCATGTCTACTATTCAAGCCTCTATCGAAGAAAAATTGGCATCCGGCCAAATTAAGCAAGACTACCGGGTATCAGTTGGACAGATGTTGGATTGGGTAGCTGCTGCGGCAGAGTACTAAACTTAATGTAGAACCATTCACCCATTTGGAGTTTTGAAGATGACCCTTAAAGTATTTGATGGATCCACGTGGGTGGATGTTAAAAGTCAGATTAAAGTACAAGAAGCAGGGCAGCCTACTTTAACCGATATTAAAGAAGTCTGGCACACTGCCGCTGGGGGCGCTACCCCAAACTGGCAAAAGGTGTGGGCAAAAGAAACTATTGTCCTTCTTTCAGGCGGTGGAAGAAATATTGATCTACGGCTTGAATACGATATTCGCGTTTTACCACCACCTGTAGCTGGAGATGTTATTATTTTTAGAAATCCAGCTGGTGGTTTAATAGGTGGGTCATATCAAAATAATGCCCCTGCCCCAAGAGTAGCTATTACTAGTAGAGATTATACCGCCCCAACAGTTATTAACGATGGTGGAACGTTAATTTATCAAGGTACACCTAATTGTGTTTTCACACCAACAATAGTCGGGGATAAATTATATATTGTCCCAAAAACATTTAGTATGGTGACTGGTAATTGGCCTGCTGGGGTTATTCTCATTTTCGAAAACTATGGCTTCATTTACGGACATGGTGGTCCTGGCGGTGGTTATTTTGTACGCATAGCGCCAGGGCAGTGGTATGCAATTGCCGGGGATGGCGGGGATGCAATTGGCGCTACCGTTCCATTGATAATGAGAAATTTCAATACAATAGCTGGAGGGGGAGGTGGCGGAAGTGGTTACCATACGGCGATAGGTGGCGGTGGTGGCGCTGGTAGCGATGGTGGCGCTGCAGGGTGGTCGCCTATCTCACCTGGAGGAGTTGTGTTAAATCCAAATACGGCTGGTAATGGCTCGTCGCAAGGATTGGGCGGGGTTGCAACGTACGGCGGCGACCACTATTATGGCGGTTTAGGCGGGGCGTTAGGACAAGATGGCGGTGCCTGTAGCTGGACTGACAATGGTGGTCCGTTGCAGTCAGGTTTCCCTGGATATGGCAGAGCTGGACGTGCCGTCGGCAAAGGGGCAAATCTCATTACCTGGCAAAACTATGGAACCGTTCTTGGGGCGTTGGTAAACTAAAGGCATAACTAGACACTCCCCTTTTGAGGGAGTGTCTATGCCGCCTATCATTGGAAATCTTTACAGAGACATATTACTATTGTGAGTAGACTTGGTACCTCTATTCATCCCATCAATCCTTGCAAGGAAAACAACCATGTCTGAACAAAAAGAAATTACGCTGAAAGATTCCACCTTGGAAATGTCCAAGCGTATTACCGATGCCGGCTTTAAGGTTCTTAAAGATGGCAACGTGGATGCACCCGAAGGTCTGTTTGAGCAATGTCTCGAAGGCTCTGGTTTGAACCTCGGTGACTTCAAGAAGACCCAGGGTTTCATCGCGGAGTTTGCTGCTGGTCTGGGGCATTCCCTGGGCAGTCAGGCAGTTGCCGTAATGGGCAAGCATAAGGAAGTGGAAACCATCGCCACTGAGGTGGCAATTGCGCGTGACAAGCTGGGCGCGCAAATCAATCGTTCACAAGTAGTGAATGATGGCAAGGGTGGACAAGCTACTATCCACGGTAACCTCTCCATGAAGTATACCACTTCTGGTGCAGGCAATTCCCGTGGAGAACTGAAGAAAGTTCGTCAATCACTGCGTGAGCAAGCTTCACGCATTCTGGCTGATGACTAAACCCACACGGAGAGTCGGGACCACCCCGACTCTCCATTACTCCAGAAAGGATCTACCATGAAATTCTTAATACTGTTCGCAGTGATTGGATTCATTCTTTGGAAGCATCCGTACCTAGGTGCTTTTATTGTAGGGTTGTTAATCCTACGTTTCATCCCATGGCTGTTAGTCATCGGTGTGGTTGGTACTATTATCTACTTTGCAAATCTTGCAAATAAACAAGCAGCTTAAGTAACCATACAGCGGGTTGATTACCAACTCGCTTAATTTAACTACTGCACTTTTTATTTTTTGGAGGTTCTATGTTTGGCTGGAGCAAGCGTGGTCGCGCACAATGTGCGCATGATGCTGCAATTGAATTAAGAAAAAAGAACGCGGTACTTGCATTGCAAGCGGCGATCAATTCAAAGCAGTACGCTCAGTTTCAGAACTTAACTATCCCTCGGGTATATACGGATAATACTATCCGCAGCAGTTATACATGGGCGGTAGATAGGCGTTTGCACATTGCAACAATCTCCTACACTGAACAGCGCGGACTGCAACTCATTGGAGAATTTACTTGCCGCCTGCACTACAAAGGCGATCGTTTTCTAAAAGCGGTGGTAGAATCTTACTCCGCAAATCCATGGTGTGTCGATGATGTAATTGAAGCGGCCATTTCGGCTTGGAAACTAGAACCCTATCTCAAGGAGCTTGGTAATGTGGAAGTGGATAAAACGCCAGTATTCGAAGCACAGCAATGCCCGTCGTAAAAATGCAGGGTTGATGGAAAAAGAAATACGTACGGCCATGGTTAAAATGGTTGAGCAGCAATTAAACGATCAGTTTGAGGCATGTTTTACGCCTGAGTACATGGCTAACGTTTTCCCTCGCTTAGGTACACGGGACTTTGGTGTCATTCAACAGTTTGCACAAGTCGATGCGTACGGCGTTTCATTCACTGGTTTAAGGATCAACAATGCAGCCGCCATTGTACTGACCATTCATCGAGTTGCATGTGGAATGTCTTTCCAGCATGTGGTGATATGTGATAGGCAGGATGGGGCAGTAACGGTAATGCCGTGTAATGCAAGTGCGTTGCCAGCGTACATGCTGCGTGCCGTGGAGACGTACTACAACAAGCATCTGGCCAACGTGGTTAAAGACATGTGGATATCTCGTGAAGATACGCTGCCACTGGATCCACCGTTACAACCTGTAGCAAAACCCATCTCCGCTGGGGCAGCCGACAATAACGTCGTGCGTTTAAAACCAAGGAATGATCCAAAATGAAATACATGTCACTGGCTAACGTTCACTTTGCTACCAGTACTTTATTCACTCGTAAACTGGGCGAGGGTACGCCTCGGGTTGAATTAGGAATCCCTGCAACCATTTACAATGAAATGTTAAGGCTAGGTACTGATCTGGTGTGGGTTATCGGTGAACATCGTTTAAATCCATTTACCACCGATTCAATGGTTGGGCGTACACATCCTTTAGCAAAACACATCATGGAAGGAGCTATTGATATTGAAATGATGGCGTGGATCTGTGCGTACATAAACCGAGGTACCACCATTGAAGGGGGGTGGCTGCATTTCGAATCACGCATGTTAACTATACGGGGTAATAGCAGTACCCGTGGGTATAATGCCATCTTGTTTGAATACTACTACCGAGCCATCTCCACAATCATTCAGGGTGGAGTACCCAATTCATTAATTGGACCAGTGTATCGCTTTTTGGAAATTGCAGGACGCACGTGCGACTTAAGTGACCCGACAGTTATAGCCGACACGTACCATGCATTGTGTACGGCGGCTGGTTGCATTGCCCCTAATCTGCAAACGCAATCTTTCTTAGCGAACCTGCCTAGTTATAAAAGCGATCCACTTTACATTGGTGAACTCAAACGATTGACCAGGGGAACCGTATGACCGAAGAAAATGTCGAAGTGGATGACCAACCACGTTCAAACAAAGCAATCGCAAACGTGGCAATGAGGCAATTGCAACAAGACTTTATAATGACCAAAATAAACACGCTGTTGGTCAAGGTATTTCCGTTGTTAGACACCCGGTCACTGGGCGTTGACATTGTACATGAATCGTTTATGTGGCGCCATAACCTGCAACACTGCATTGCGGTTGAAATAGCATGGATAGCACAGCTTGCAGTACATCACATCACAATAGGGTATTATGGACCGGATGGAATTCGGTACTTGATCACTGGTTTTGATGCAGATCAGATGTTTAGCTATACGAAAATGGAAACGTTTAGTTTAATAGACTTTTCCATAATTGCCGATATCTGTGACAGCATTGATGACCTTAGACAGGCATTGCCGCCCACCTCCAAAGAGACCTCGACATGAATCAGACGCTTAGTGCACTGCAAGCAGAAGTAAACAAGAAACTACTCGCCCTCGCTACTCTAGTGGTGGCAGCTGGTTTGACATCCACTGCTACAAATCGTGCGGTGCTTTATAGTACCTTAACCGTATTGGGTAATGACAGCGACGTGTTGGTGGGGATTGCATCCAGCGATAATGCCGCCTCGGGCGCTACCGATCGCCAATGCAGCGAAATCAAAATTACATCCCGCAGTGGAAATGTAATGGCATATTACGACTCATCTCGTCCGGGTGCTAAGTTGCAGATGGTGGATACCCCAGGCATTACTGTGTTTGATTATTTCAACATCCTGAAAATGTTGGATACGCTTACTACAGCTTTTGCAGCTGGATACCCAGCCGCTGCCATCACCATTCCTAAATAATCCATTAGAGCCTCGCCTAGCGAGGCTCTATGCCCACTCACCGCAAGGAGTTCTACTGTGAGCAATCACATGTCGTTTATTTTAGGCGCGCATGACGACGAGATGTCCGTAATAGAAAACGTGTTACGTGGACTGAAACTGCCCTACGCCTATGCCACTGCAAACAATGAACGTTGCACCAGTCGTAACGCATATGCTGCTACAGGTGTAATTCAAATGGGACATGGATATCAATCTACCAGTCCTATTGCAATGGTAGTTACCATTGAGTGTGCAGGTCCCACTATTATCCCTACCGTTCGCATTGATCACCATCATCCAGGCGATACCGGTTTTGATAAAGGGGCCGATCAGTATTTTGACGGCAGCAGTATTGGACAGCTTTGTAATTTACTGATGGATGAAGAGTATGATCAGTCTGTATTGGAATGGCATGCGAATGTAAGTTTGCATCTAGCAGCCGCCAATGATCATTGTCCTGCGCATGCCCTAGCAGGGCTTTGTCCAGGGGTGGATCCAGAACAGCTACGTAACTACCGCATAAACGCCATCAAACGCGTTACAGCGCTTCCAGAGGCAAAGATACGCATTGGTATCCAGAAAGCTGCAGAGCGTCTTAAAGCGCTTCCTAGACGGCTTGTAGAGGGTGTTGAGGTAATCCATTGCACTGATTCGTTTCCACACTTCGTAAATGCAGTATTGTGGTCGGGCAGTGCAGTCGAATACTACAAAGAGTTACCCGATGGGTCTGTGCGTAAAGGTTTGCTCAGTTGTACTAGTCCGGCTGTTGTTCAGACCTGGATGAATGAGCATGCGTCGGTATTAAAAGATATATACGGCTGTCCTGTGCGCGGGTATGCCGGTGGGTATTTACCATAAACCAATAAAGCAAGGAGCATTACAATGTTCTATCCAGTAAAGTGGTTAGATTATCTACGGTTTAAACTTCGAATCCGTTGCTGTGGTGGGTCATGGGATGCTGGAGAAGTTCAAGCTATGGAGGGATGAACGTATTGGTCGTCATGCGCTAATTGAGCCGCTTGAGTGGTTCGCTGGAGGTTATGCGCGTGCAAAGTCTAACCCAGAGCAGTCCGTGCCGAAGGCAAATCAAGCCACACAGGAGCGCCAGCCATGAGCGATAAGATGACAGACACAAAGATGCTTGAAGGGTTTGCGAAAGAGTTTAAGCCGTTCGTAGGTGGAATGATCTATTTTGACGACCATGCAAGCAGGTTCAGGGCGTGTGAGCCGTACACAATCGACGCAGCCATCGCACAGGACAAGGGGGAGTGATGAATATGGTAATCGGAGGAAAATATAACTGGATTGGTCAGCCAGAAAGACTTGTGTACATCGGGAAATCTGGTAGCTGGTATCAGTTTGCTAAAGTTGG
>Ga0075464_10000032_pt1 | contig 46742 bp, 54 predicted proteins | sample DEB19_08_DNA_5_FD_75068 | JGI IMG/M metagenome (GOLD analysis project Ga0075464, IMG submission 75068) | Aqueous microbial communities from the Delaware River and Bay under freshwater to marine salinity gradient to study organic matter... | ecosystem: Environmental > Aquatic > Marine > Coastal ...
CTTCTGATATGAAGAAACATATTCAACAAAGCAGCCTTAAATTCGCTTTTTGAAAACGTATATGGCGCATCAGATTCACCCTGGTTCCAATACATATGCGTTGGGTGAATGCCCATCACTTTGTAATAGGCATAGAGCGCCAAAAGCAGCGGTCCTGGGGAATTGTTTTTTCTCCACCAATACCCAGACCCGCCGTCATTGGCTTCCATGAGCGATGTGCTTCCAAGCGCATTGGGCGTAAAGACGATCTCTCTTGTGCTGGCAACGGCCGCCGCAAAGGATGAATGTACGGCATTGCGGCCGTTCTTTGTGTAGGTGTTTGAGAAAAAGTTTGCCGGGTTTGATTGTCCGCACGCTGCGACGACAACAGCTTTCCTAAGCGCTATCGCATACATCTGTTTCTTTGTGAGCGCGACATTGTAAAGCTCGGCGCGGAGCACGCGGCCAGTCAATGGATCAGAGCCGCCGTTCCTTCCGCCAATCTGAAGCGTCGTCAGTGTCATGCCAGTGAAGCCAGTCTGTGTGAAGTCTTCAAAATAAAGACCATCAACAAGCATGGCCTGGCGGCCTGAGGCGACATCCCATGAAATAACCATGGTTTTCACTTCATTGGCCTGCAGCTTGTAATCAGCCCGAAGCGCCGAAAGGTTTCCGTAGTCAACGTTTGCTTTCAGCATGCGCATGCGATGCGTATCATCCGTGAAGATACGGAAGTGCAGGCCATTTTGCGATGTCCCATCATGGAGAACCAATGGATACTGGCTTACGCCGCCGGCCACCGTGGTGCTGATGTATTCAACCAGCACACAGCCGCTGGATGGGAATGTCGCAAACTCGGTCGGGATGGTGTATGCGCCGGCCTTCGGTTCTTGCATGCTGTAAACAGGGGTAATCAGCTGAGCCAGGGCGGCATCAGGGGATGTATTCAAGATTGACTGAAGCGGAAAGCTATCGCCGTAAACCGCAGGATAGTTAATTGATACAGTCATGGGCTACGTCCCCGCTGTTGCTGTGGCCGCTGCGTTGGTGCCCGAAATCGAGGAAAGCTCGATCTGGATAAACTTGTAAGGCGCCGTCAGTAAAAATCCATCCGATACCGACGTTGTTCCTGACAGGGTAATCGTGGCCAAAGGAACGTTAACCATGTCCTCTCTATTGCCACCCTTGATTTGAAACGCCGCCGTTACCGCGCCTGTTCCTGCCACGTAGCCCTGGATTGTGATCGGCTCCTTGTTGTCCCTACGGTAAACAGGGCTCACTGTGGCAGCCGTTACAGCCGAAAGGAACGTTGTAAGGGGGTTGCTGAAATCATTGGCCAAGATCTAGTCCTTCCTGTGGGTCGTCGCTCACAGGAATAATATCAGGCTCCGCCTTCCGTTTCAATGGAGATGGACGCGGGGATAGCTTAAGCCGCCTGGCTTTCCCTATTACTGCACTGCGGGTCACTCCCCCGCCCAGCGCCTTAGCGATTTCAGACCCTGTTTTGCCTTGTTCCCAAAGCTCCGTCAGCTTCTTAACCTTTCCCGGCGTCCATCTCATTTTTACACCGCCAGCCTGGTGTTGAGCATATCCAGGCCACGATCCATCCGATTCACCCGGAGCTGGATGTCCTGCAGCCTTTGGCCCATGGCAGTGGAGCAAACCGGAATTGGGTGATCCTTTGAATCACTTTCAGCCGGGTATTGTGCCGTGACTGGCTCAAGCTTCATGGCTGTGACTTCGAGAATCTGGCCAAGCAAATCAACCTGATTTGCCAGATTAGAAATCTCACGATCAATCTCTGACTGAACGGGAGGCGATATACCGGCCGCACCAATTCCAATCATCGATTGCTCGGCCTGAAGGCCATGGAATGTCTGCGATGGCATCTCAGACCCCATCTTGCGGCATATCTTCTCGGCGGCTATTTTGGCTTGCATATTGTAGTTATCCATTTATTTATTCCTTTCTCTATTAATAACTTATTGGACGAGGGACGAAATCAGGCCGGATTCTTCACAGAGCTTCCCGCCGTTTTTGTTCACCAGCGTAATGGTTAAAAACTTACCAGCAGCCAGCATCAAAACCATTTCCATGGTTTTTTTGACTTCCGTTCCGCCATCCGCGAGGTGCAACGTTTTTTCACGTACCTGCCCAAAGATCAAATCGCCATTGGATGTGTTCGTGATGTCATCCGCGAATACGCGCATTGTTTTTACGCCGTCGATTTCCGCAGAAAGGGTAACGATATATTCATTTCGTCTTGTCATTATTTTGCTTTCAAAAAACTCCCAGGGGTTTTTAAGCCCCCGGGAAGGTTGCTGGAAATTAACCGTTTGACTGTTCACGCGCTTGCCAATCAACAGGGCCGCCATTGGCAGGAGGCACCGGCAAAATCGTGCGAGGCGCCACGCCAGCCGCAGCCACCGCCGTTGGATTAACCCGGGCTTGCTCCGCAAGAACAGGATTTGGCGTAGCCGCCGCAGGAGGTGACCATGGTTGGGCCGGAGAGGCTGCCTGGGACATGGGGGCAGGAGTGGGCGCCGCCGCCTTTGCAGGCTCCGCAGCCAGGGATTGCTCCAATGGCTTTTCCGCCAGCGTCTCAACCTTCTTGCCGGCCTGGATAAGGGCATACATCTCCGAAGCCCCAACAGGTTCCGCAGAATAATCCGAAGACACGCAATGATTAATTGCCTGGCCCCGTGTGTTCGCTTCAACCAAACGCTCACCAGCCGGTGTTTTTACTTTGTAAATACGCATTCATTCTCTCCTTAAAAAGATCAGGTGGGTTATTATGGGCAGGTTACGATAACATCCTGAGCGCCCAAATTTCTCAGATTGTCTTGCAGCGTCATGGCCATTGTTTTTCCATTACGCTCAATTACCAAAGCGATGGCCTTCTCAACGTCAGGCGCCATTCCATGCGCCAGCATCGATCTTGCTAGCGTCGTCATTTGCTGGTTCGACTGAAGAATTAGGGCCTTCGCTAATTTTGACTTGTGCAGCCGCATCTGCATTTCCGCCTCTTGAAGTGGTGTCATTAAACTCCCCCAAAAACTTCAGAGCATCTTCCATCGTTAAAAACTTATGCGTTTTCCATCCCCGGCTTTCCGGGTAGAGAAGTTCATCGATAAACACGCCGCTTTGCGCAGGGCTGCTATAAGGATCCGAAAAATCCGCAAGCCGCGACTGCTTTCCCTTTACCAGAGCGCGCCCCGTGTGCGCCTCGCAAACATACTCTGCCTGCCAAATGGCATCATCAAGCGCATTGTGATAAACCCCCATGCGCGGTTTTTCCAAATTCGCCAGCCGGCGCACCGACCGCATGCACATCTCATGTCTAAAGCCCCACGGCACAGTCAATCCAAACTGCTTATAGGCATGCTTCAAAATCCCCAGATCAAAACTCGCGCCATTGGCCCACACACCACCAATGTCCTTCTGGTTCTTTGGAAGCCAAAGCGATAGACCATGCAGCGCTTTTATCAGAGAAGTTGTCCCGGCGATCGTATCCCCGAACAAAGCCATGTCCTGGGTAAGCCACCAGGCCAGCGTGCTCGGATCAATCTTCCGGTCAGGCTGCGAAGCACCATCCCAGGAAATTTTTGTATAAAAACTATCGCTCTTATCAACCACGCCAGCCTTCGGATCAAAAGCCACCCCGCCAATCGACAAAATTACCGCATCCTCCCCAACACCCAGGCTTTCAATATCAATCATAAAATCTTTCGCGCGCGTCATCACTTCTGCTCCTTGCTCCGGTTTAAAAAACTGTCTCATTCGGTGGGTGCCGGCTCACCAGTCAACACCCACCTGATCAAACAGCCAGGATCTCTCCCTATCAGGCTGCTGATTCCTCGCCCATCGCTGTCAGGAAACCTTCCAGCACTTCCAGGGATCCCTGAGCCAGCGGCTCGCCTGCCGCGTCCACAACCACATACTCGTCATAGACATCGCTCCAAACGGTCGTATGGGCGCCATAACCAGCCGTGATGTTGTTCAGTCTGTTCTGCAGCTCGGCAGTCAACTCACCAGCATCCGCGTCCCCCTCTTCGGCCGTGGGCATCACATCCGTAGCCACGTCCTCGGCAGCCACTTCGGCAACAGCCTTGGATCCAAGGTGTGAAACGGTGTTACCGATAACGGTGTAGGCTTCGCCCTCGATCGACACCTCAAGATTGTTCTCATTCACCCCGCGCACATGCACGCTCAGCATCACAGGATCGTACCCGGTTGCGATCTTTGCGCGCAGGATTGTTTCAAGCGTTTTATCCATTCGATTTGTTCCTTTTCCATGTTGGTTAAAAACTTTGTGTTTTTGTGTTGTGTCGATTCGCTTGCGAATCGAAGGACAATATACAGACCTACAGTTTGTAGGTCAATAGGGTTTTGGGAAAAATTTCTAGGGGGGCAACAGGTATGAAAAAACGGGCGCGGTCGACACCGCCCCCCAGGGGTGGGACCGGACATATGGCAAGGCCAGGGGGTGAATTGCTCTTTTACTGCCCATAATCTGTGGCATTATGTATAGTTTTACCTCACCTTGCTAAGTGCAAGAAGAATGTCTTTATATATCAATAGGTTCCAAGAGCGGTTTGCTTTCCATATCCTTAGGTATTCTGACAAGATCCTGACGGATAGATCCGACGTATCCTTCCAGCTCTGCCAAGGTCATAGAATTAAGGTCCTTGGTTTCATCGCCGCGATCCGACTTTTTGTCGTCTTCATCCTGGGCCAGCTCGATGAGTGCCATTGCCGCGTTCCTGCGCGCTGTGCCTGTTTGTGATTCGCTTGCTGCCACGTCCATGAGGGTGAACACGCCCAGCATGTAGCCTTCGCCTGTAAGCTTTTCCCGGGCTAACGTCTTGATAATTCGCCCCGCCATCTTAGACTGTAAATGCTTCCTTATGGAACTTCGGGAAAATCCGAGGTACTCAGATACCACACAAATATCACCCCTTGCCTCCACCATTGCCACGCATATAAGCATCAGCGCATCCGTCACAGTTTCTGCGAACGGACACAGCGCACGCGCTAGTGCCACAGCCTCTTCCTGATTTTCAGGGGCTAAAACATGATCTAAAACATTGTCATCATCATCATTCATTTTATGTTTGACTTCCTACATTTTGTCGGAGTATTCTAAATCTATGGGGTTCACCCCATTTCAAACCCACTATAGCATGAAAGGAAAAATCCATGCAAAACGCCACTAAACCCGAATCAATCAGCCGCAACATTATTGACGAGCTCTGGGACGAGATGACCGAATCGGAACGCCTGGGCATCATGCAAAACATTTTCGGACGTTCTGCAGCCCTGCAACCTCAATTCATGAAATAGGCCGATCAATCATGAAATACCGCATCCGCATCACCTTAACCCTCATCACCCTTTACGCTCTGTGCGCTTCATACGCCTGGGGCTATTGGACATTTTAAACCCAAGGAGAATTATCATGGGATGGACTACAACCGACCTTATACGCTGCCGCATGACACTCGACCAAGCCAAGGCCGAGCACGTCAGACAGGCCACGCGCTACAGCAACGGCATAGACGCACGCATCGTTATGCACGAATGGCACGCCTCGACCTGGTATGCCATCATCCGTCTCGAATACCCTCAAGATCATGAAAGAGCCGGGGAAATAAAATACTTCCTGCGCACGGACATGATCGAAGCAACACCAGCAAGCTTTGGTTACAAAGATATGATTGAAGACATGGGCCCACACCTTGACGACAAGCCCAGCCGTTTCATGGCAAAAACCGTCTTCAAATACATCCCCAATGCAGAAGGCTATGCAAAAGACTTTCGCGACTGGGCAGGCATTCCATACATTCATGAAAAACAATTGGAGCTGATATAAAATGAGCAGAAAACCTCACTACATACAAGACGAGGCCGAAGAGCTTGCGCAAAGCTGGATCAATGGCAATAGGGACCATGTAAAAAGCGAATTGTTTTCGCGGAAAGATGGTGTTGCCTTGGCCGCTGGGGTCTGCATGGTCTTGGTTGAACAATCCCACAACGCCACAGCATTTTGCGACCGCTTGGCAATTCACGCTTTCACACAGTAAGGAAAACATCATGACTAAAAACATAAAATTTAAACGCTCTGTAATGCTTGGAACACAAAACGAATTTAACAACAGGGGGGACAAAGTGCCTGCAAAGGTATTTTGCACCGTCGTAATCGAGGAAGGGGATAAGCTTTCTATATCTGGTGTTATAGGGCCAAAATCAAACGGTGATTGTCTGGGATCTTGTGGCCAAATATATGACAGCATAGATTTAACCTCATATGCTGAAGGGTGGGATAAAGAATCAGTCTCAAAATTTATCGATGTTTGGAAAAATTGGCATCTAAACGACATGAAAGCATATACACCAGACATGAAAAATGCTGGGTGGGATGATCTAGCAAGCAAGGAAATATTTAAATTTTCCTATTCTCGAACAGATGCAGCACAAGAGGAATTCAAACAGCTTGAGCGCGCATTAATAGACGCTGGAATAGATCAAGTTGTTTGCCCATTAAATGACCGTCAAAAGCGCCTTCTAAAATCTGAACGCTGGATAACACTCTATGCATACACAAAACCACAAGATCCCGAATTCATGGAATTGCAAATTGACTACAGGACCAAAATGCCAAAAATTGAAAGCAAAACTCTGGGATGGTTATCTATAACAGAACACCCTGACGGGCTTTTGGGGCGTGAATTGAACGGCGAAAAATATGGGTGCAAATGGTATAAGCACGACCTGCCGCAAGATATCATCGATTATATACACGCATTACCAGCCGCTAAAGAATCCAATCCTTGGCGTGACTAAGATCGAAACGCGCCTAACCAGCGCGTCTGCAGGTTATGCCTGCACTGATGAGATCGCCACTTCAAACCCAAGAGGAAAAGAACCAATGAAAAAACGCTATACAGGCGCCATGGCAGGGCAAGGCGGGATCTTGTCATCAATCGCTAAGGCGTGGGCTTCACGCTTCCACAGCATTAACGCCTTCATCATGATCCCCGACCAATGCGAAAAGATTACGTTAAATATAAAACATAGCACCCTGGCCGATGCGGACATTGTGACCCTGACCAGGCGCAATTGGCGGACAGGGGCCGAGACGATTCTTTACACTGGCAGGATAGACACTGGCACCCCGAGGCGCACGCGCACCCTGAAAGACTAAGCCAACCAATCCAGCCCATTTAAAGCCCCGTGAGGGGCTTTATCTGTTTCTGGCCCTGAATGTACCCTTACCATTGAAATCTCAATCCTGGCCCCCTCCTGCCCAGGCTGGCACCACATCTTGACAGTCTGCCCGACCCCCACCTGGGAATCCCCCACAGCAAACACCCCTGCCTGCTCCATACAATCCAGAACAGCCTTTTCCAGATTATCTTTATCCGGCTTCGTATGGCACACCATCCCCCAGCGCGCAACTTCCCGTATCGGAATCATAAACACCATGTCGACGCACACAGCACCTTCCAGCTTGCCGATGCGTAAAACGTTCATGGCTGCGCTTATTTCCCTGATCAAATCTGAACGCCATTTTTTTAGCCCTTTTGATGCACTAGAATAAACACCATTTTTTGTGTGCCTTGCGCGCGTCTGCGCGAACGCTCTTCCTGGCACCCAAATTTGCATCACATTTTGTGTCTCAAATTTTATCATCTTTTTTCTGTCCTTTTCGCGCTATCTCTCAGGAGGGGGGGGTTGTTGTGTTCACCTGCCTGCCCCCCTTGTGGGGTGGGGGGCGTAGCCCACCCACAGGAGGACATGACAAACACACCCCCTGAGATGGGTAGGTGTCCGGGTATATATTACTACTTAGTAGTAGGACACCAGGACACCTTAAAAAAATCGTACCTAAACCATTGATATTAAAGGCAAACGACTGTCCGGACACTATAAACCAAAAACGAATCGCCTCGGACACTGGTTTTTGGCTGCGCTTACGCTTTTGTGGCATCGGATGCACCCCGAAAACCACGCACAAAAAAGTAACTTTTTCATGAAACAATTTTGTGTTCAATTTATAGGTCCATAATATGCTGCACATTTGGCACCTCCAAATATACCTCATTTTCTTCATCATATTTGAAGTGGCTCCATTGCATCGCTGGAACGTCACTTCTACGCTCCGTTTGGGTGCCTACGGAATATGCCCCTTCTGGGACATCCAAAATACCGCTGCCTCCTGTTGATTTTCCTTTGATGGCAATTTGCTTCAGCGTGCCGTTTGCAAGCATTTCCAAAATAATTGGGTTGATTTCTTTATCTCTTGACATATCGCGGATCTTTGGCGGAAGAAACTGCTCCTTATCCTTTGTCAGATTGCGCTGCGACAGAGGCCAGCCCTGTTCTGCATACCAGCGCACGGCATGGACAATAGACGCCTTCAGCTGCGCCCTGGCCGCTTCCAGGCGCGCCGGCTTGCCGGCGGTGAGATCGATGCGCTTTCCATGAATCAACGCATCATACACCAGCCTGCCGCTTCCCAGCCTGCGCAGCGTGATCATTGGATCGGGATACCGCGGATCCGACCGATCCTCCCAGCTGATCCCCGTATTGTTCTTTAATATTCCCATATTAAACAGCCGGGTATTCTGTTCTTCCGGGGGCATTTCCTTGGTTACGGCATCGCTGTGTGGCATTTCCCATACTCCATAGCAAATGCGGACGCTATTGAGGAAGGCGCTGGACCCCCGCACAGCGGCTTTCATGTCTGAAGGGGTTTTGATCTCCATCTTTGGATCGGCCTTCCTGACGTGGTGCGTGAGCAACAGCGTGGCCTCAAACTGTCTGAGCATGCCGGCCGCGCGGAACCACTCGTTTGTCCCGATGGCTGCGTTTTCATCCCCGTGGTGCGTTGCACTATACGTGTCAATGATCACCAACAGCGGCAGGCCGCGCATGCCCTCGGTATCAATGGCCTCCTTGATATGCTCCTGCACAGCCTTCCATGCCCTGGATGGCCCAAAATTACCCTTGGAATCCTTCTCCGCCAGCGTCAGACCATCCAAGATCTGCTCCTGAACAGGAATGATAAAACAATGCCCGGCGGACGCCGCGCGCAGGGATCCGTCCATGTCGATCGCGCAAATACGCCGGTGAATGTCGTGCTGCCCATCCTCCACCGTAAACACAATCACATTCATTCTTTCCAGAATATTAAACCCCATAAAATTGTTCTGTGTCTCCCCAAACATCATGGGCCCTGCAGCTGCGCGCAGCGCGAGCTCTATGGCCAAATACGTTTTGCCCACCCCACCATCCGCCACCAGGGCGGCTGATGATTGGTGCACCAGGAAGTTTTCAATAAGATGGCGCTCCTTGGGTGCGTGCCCGGCATACAGCAGGGCTGCATCAAACATCTTTACCCATGGCATATTCCCGAAAGACTGTACCTCGGGTGCCTTCTCGGCCACCGGGCTGCCTGGCAGGGGCTGCACATATTGCCCGGCCGGGGTGGGGGTGTTTCCAAACGTGATCGGCGGCTTATCGCGCTCCGCCCAGGCCATCTCATGATTAATTTTATCGCGCTGCAACAGCGCTGTGAATTCCACATCGACACGCTGCGGATCCCAGGCAGGGACCATCTTATCATTCACCCAGAACGTGACAGATTGAAACGCCTCTTCTACCGTCTGGTGCCCAAACCGCGCCTGTTTGATCTGGTGCCCTGCATATTCACTGAACCGGCTAAACCGCGTCTCTTCAGTGCCGCCGGCATGGATCTCTTCCGTGTGCAGCTTATGAAGCCTCTCAACCTTTTCTTCCTTGGTTTTTATCGAAGCGCGATTAAAGATAGAATCATCGGCAAGATTATCCCAATCGATATTAAAGCAATCTTCCCATGCCTGAACGCTGGTATCGTGGTCATTGTATTCAATGATCAGCGTTGTCCCCCAATTGCCGCCCTTATCATACAGAGCGCCAGGAATGCGGATGATTTGCGGAATACGCTTGAACGATGAATCAGCGCCAAAGTTTTTGGCGATCTGTTCCCGAATATAGGCAATCTTCCAGGGCTCATCGCATGGCTCATCCATACGCCAATGGGCGTGCAGCTTTGCATGGCCTTCTGATGTAGTGCCGCCTGACGTTGCCACCATGGTGGGCCGTATGCCAAGGCGCATGCAAAGAGCGTCGAGCTTCTCTTTCGGATTGCCCGTATCAAAATCAGCACACACACTCAGCATGCGCACAACACTCGCATCCGTAGCCCGGCGATCGTTCAGTAGCGCAGGCGCCATGAAGGCGCCAATGCCAATCGGTGCGGCCGTCCTAACCTTGTCCGCCACCCATTGGGCAAGCCCTGGGATTGGATTCATCTGGTCGAATTGAAGCAGCTGGGCAGCAACACACTGCTCAGCCGGCTCTGTCGTTCCGTCAACCTTTCGATATTGGCCAATCTTTCTGACCTCAACCATCCAGGACTGATCTATGTCTATTGTGTTTTTGAAGAGAGTGTTGATGTAATGAATTGAATGATCGAGATTGATGTACTGAAGCAGAGCCTCATCAGTTATTATGTTTGTCACTTTCTATCCCCACGATTTTCCATTGGCTGTTTTTATTTCTGACCGCATCAGCCAATAAAGGCAGATTCGCTATAGCTTCTGCAAGCTGAATTTTTTGTTTCCGCAATCCGTAAACTCTGCACAACCTTGTGCCGTCATTGGCGACAACGTAAAACTGCCCACCTTTGATCTCTTCTATTTTCCACCGCTCCATTACTTTGCCCCCTTCGCGTCATCCGACTGCCGCGCAAGGCGTGGGCGAGGCGGTCAAGAATGTCCTGAATACTGTTTGCAGCCCTAACGCACGTCTGTCTTACAAATCCAGCGGCCTCATACCACTCTTTTTTAGGCATTTTCTCCGGGCTTAACAGCGCAGATATATGGCTAGAAACCAAATCCTTGTGAAGCTGTTCTAAGTATGATCGATCCAGATCACCCGCATCCTGCACTGGCAAATCACGGTTCATGCACGTTTGAAACCCTTCAATGAAGGCCCGGTTTTTTATCGCATCGTGCACGGGCGCGGGGGATTGGGCGCGGGTGTTCCAGACCGTCAGTCCCTGATCGAATCCATTGTAATAATCAACAGAAGGATTGACGCCGCACAGGTCATTCTCACAAATAATGGTCCCATGTCCGGGTGTTTCCTTTTGGGTTCCGCCGTCAATACCATCAACCACAATGGGCTTTACGTCACAGAACGGACATGGCAACAAAGCCGCCTGAATGTCTTGGGGGGTTGTCATTGTGGTTGGCTCCTTTAAATCTCTGATAATTTCTTCGTCGTTCTTATTGGTGTGCTTTCAAAACGCAAAGTATTTATAAACTTTTGATGCACATCTAGCAGCTTTGACAAATTTAATAAACCTCAATAATGCAGCGTCTCTTGTTCCGAGCATTAAACACCCCCCGACTTGTCCGCCTCGGACAGAAAGCGGTTTAGGATGGTCAGGGCTTCGTCAATCTCAGTAGGATCATCAATCGTTATAGATGTTGGTTGTCCGTATAGTGCCTCATAAGCGTCTTTCCCGATACGTAGCGCATCCCTGACCTTAACCAGATCGTCATAAGCCTCCTTTGCCTGAAAAGGCAGACTGATCACGGCCAATTGGTTGAGGGTTCCATCGTCAGCAAAAAACCATGGGGATTTAATAGTGTCGGCGTGTGTTTCAGCGTTGAAAATGGCAACGTGAGAACAGATTATATAATTCCTGATCTCGCTGATTGCTTCCGGCGCAGATTGCCCCAGAGCCTTCATCTGGATTTCAATCTGCTCAAGTCTTAAAACGGCTCGGCTGTGTAGTTTTTCCAACGCCTCGCGGACGGCTTTATCTTTTGGGGTCATGGTTTTTTACCTTTCATAAAATCAACTATGTCTGAAACATTAATGCCGTATATATCACAAAGTTTAATCACCATATCAATTCCCGGCGATTTGACTTTTCCAGTCTCAAGCTGCGAAATATAAGCATTAGAAATTCCGGTCGCCGCTTCAACTTCACGCAAAGTAAAGTGCGAATTTTGTCTATGAAGGCGCATAAGGTCGCCAATACCAAAATCCTCTTGCGCTGTAACCTCTCCTACACCATTGCAATACGGACACTTTACCATCACACCCCCTCTTTCAAAGCCGCGACAACGGCGGGGGCTGTAGGGCTTTTCTGGCTGCAAATCCATCAACCCCTTTTAACGCAAGTGGCTTCACAACCTCCACCAACACACGCATAGCCTCCGCATTGTCGGGTGGCGTCATCGGGGGATTGCCATCACGCGACCAACACATTATAGCGCCTGTATCCATGATTGTTTTCATAGCCTCAACGCCATTTGTATATTTAATCCACCCATCAGCAAAATCTTTGACGTACCAGCAGGGTGTGCCCTCGGCGCGGTTATTGTCGGTCATTTAAATCCCCTTACGGCTGAACCAGCCACACTTTTTCCTTGCCCCTGGTGATGGCCGTATAAAGCCACCGACGCTTCATGAGGTCGTCATTGCCGACCGGTTCATTATAAACAAGGCAGCTCTTGAATTCACTGCCCTGGCTTTTGTGGCAGGTAATGGCATTGGCGTAATCAAATCGATTGAGTGACTTCATAGACCAGTCATTCCAATCATAGTCGTCTGGCTTGCCCATGACATCACCTTCCCATACCTGAAGGGTTTCTTCACCGGCCGGTAGCTCAATATCCGTCTTCAGCATAAAATTGTTGTAGTAATCTTTTGCCTTGATGGCATCGTCTGTTGCCGTGCAGATCATTCCATTGAACAGCCCGAGCTTTTTATTATTCTTAAGGCATATCATCTTATCGCCCTTGACTGGCAGAAGGCTTGAAATGCCTTTTTGGCCGCGATACCACTGATTAATGGCGGAGCGTGTCGAATTGCGGCCGACGATGATTTGATCGACCTCCATGTAAATCTCAGGCCGCGCCTCAAAGGCTGGCATGTAAACCAGATCTCCAAAATCACCATAGCTAAAGCTCTGGTTCTCTCGAATGTCACACGATAGACGAACAATGGCGCTTTCCATAGCCTGTCTGTGGATCTCTGTCAGAAAAAAGTTTGGCTCAAGGTTGCAATTCCCCTTCACCGGCGGAAGCTGGAACGGATCGCCCATAAACAAAATCTTTTTATATTTCCGCATTAGATCCTGGACGATATCGTTAGGCAGCATTGAATATTCATCGACAAAGAGAATGCTTCCGCCATTTGTTTCTGTGTTGAGCTCAAATTTTGGCTTACGCATTTCTTTTGTCATCACAGCAATATCGCGCTTAAGGGCATCGATTGTGAATCCAAAGCCGCCCTCGTTTGCAAGCTTGAGCTGCTCCTGAAGGTCGTGAAGCTTTGTCTTGTCATGCCCCACCGGCTTATATAGCAACGTGTGGATTGTTGAGACGTTACGACATCCCTTTTCCCTCAGGATGTTTACAGCCTTGCCAGTGAAGGCGCAAAACTGGACATTGGATCCTATTTCCTCAGCCAGGTATTTACTCAGTGTTGTTTTACCTGTGCCGGCATATCCAGCAAGAACAAAAGACGGTGAATCTCCGTCTCTATACCAGTCAAGAATTTTATCAGCTGCTTCACGCTGTTGGGCTCCGAGTGTAATTTCCATGAAATTAAAATCCTATAGGTTTGACAAGTGGAACGACGAGGCATCCTTGATGGCCTGGGTTTCTATCCCAAACACACCAGGATGTATCCATGGTTGATGAGACTTTTTTCGCCCCATCTTCCAAATTTCTGAATTGAAGGCGCCATGTATTGGGGCACCAAAACGATGGCGTCCACCCCTGCCACATCATCTTGCTGGTGTATGGAGGCTTTTGCCAATTGCTGTGCCAATATTGGGCCTTCATTAAAAACACCATGCGCTGCACACCAAGAGTGACCGCATGATTGAAAAAATCAAACGTAAGCTCAAACGGTGGGTTAGTAATGATTGTGTCGTAAACACCGCTTTGTGTCACAGGCAAGGAATCCACCTGCAGAAAATCAACGCCACCGGTTCCGTATCCGCGATCAACCAAATCTGTTGATATAACGCCCTGGACAAGACCCTGGTATCCCACCATGACCTCAGACATAGCCCCCCGGCCGCATGCGTTTTCCCATACCCGAACAGGCTCTGACCATTGGCGCTTTAAAAAACGCATAATGGCATGCGTGGCCGAGTCTTCTGTTTCATAGAAGTCATCATCAACACGGCCATTTTCTGGATTTCCGCCTGCCATGCTCGCGCCAATGCTCATGAGGGCCTCCCATAGATCTCAGCTATTTTGTTTTCGATGCTAACGGCAAAGCCACTCTGCCCAGGCCGGCCCTCATACTCACCGATAACTTCGCTTTCGCTCAGCATGTCATCTTCAATAATGGAAAGAACCATTGGGTGCCGAGCCTCGTCCTGATCAATGAATGCGCATTCAAATTCACACCCCTGGTCCTCAGGGGTTATTTCAAAAGCATCCATGACCCAGCCAGGAATAAAAACAGTGCGCGGCTTGGTTTCAAAAATAAGCCCGAATGCAAATTTTTTACCTGGCTTGATGCAGATACTGGTGATTATTACTGTATTGACGTAAACTTCTCGCATTGCTCTCTCCATGGGTTTGAGATTATATCCTACATTTTGTCGGTAATCAATCTTGTTTTTGTAACCACGACGGCGCTTGCTGTTCGCCGGTGTCCTGACTTCTATTCAGCTCTGCCTTTTCGCAGTGGCTACGGAAATCACACCACTTGCAGGGAATTTTCGTATAGTCATCTGCCGCCCTGTCGAGCACCAGCGGACCCTTTGCCTCAATGATGCGTGCTGCGCGATCAAGGATCGCCTGGCAATGCCTTTGATTAAAGCGCACGAATTCACACCGCAACTCCCCGCTCTCCCTATCCAGGACCGTTAAAAGGGCTGGATTTTGATACAGCTGGAAAAAATTCATGTAAATCTGGATCTGTCCATAGTAGTGAGGATGAGAACGCTCAACACCTTCCGCAACAAACTTGGCAAACTTTTTTGAATTGATGGCCTTATTTTCCCACAAGAACGGATATTTCAAAGCCACGGTATCGCCGCCAATGGCGATTGATTCAGGGCCTGCGACAATAACACCATCACAAAACCCTTTCATTCTTGGCTGGCCGGTGGTGGGGGCGTGCGCTATGGCGAAGCCAAACTGGTTTCCCTGCGCATCCTCTGTCAGGAGGGTAAAGCCTGCCAACCTGATGTTCTCTGCAACGATGGCCTCAGCTGCATGCCCCATGCTGAAAATACGGTAAAGGTTGTGTGAGAATGGACGATCGCTTGCGTATTGCTTTGTTTCAAACCACAAAGCGCGCTCGCATCCGCGATCCCAGGGCGTTGGCGCCAGAGGGTGCCCCACACGGCCGGCGCCCAGGGATTTCGCCCGATCCTTATACCGATTGGCCTCTTCAGCCTGCCTGGATGCAACCAGGCTCTTGTCAAGGTGGCTGAACATGGCCACCTCTTCAGTCAATTTCACGCTGGCGCTTACATCACCGGCGCGGAAAAAATTCAATGGTTGTCCTTCGCTCATCGTCTTCTCCTGTTATTTCTGGGTCATAATAATTGTCATCGCAGTGGTCGCATATGTATATGCCGGCATACCCTCTAAGCTTTATTCCGCCTGGATAGTGTGTCAGGCATTTTTTGCACGTCTCAATATAAACCTGCTCCGCTTTTGTTATTGATCCTGGATACTTCGCCTGCCCCGTGATTGCGCACCTTTCCGTCAGATCCTTATGCGTATTTTTTCCTGTTTTCTTCGGTGGCATGAATAAATCCCTCGATAGATTTCCGAATCCTTGTTCCGTAAAACTTAAATTGAATCTCGCAGCATGCCCTGTACTTGCTCATCCCAGCAAAGAACACCGGAGATGATTCAATACCGCCAGATCCTCCATTGATAATGTTTAGCTGCTTAACAGTCGGAGGCTCATAGAGCCATTGAGCAACACGGCGAGCATCAGTTTTATTTCCCTTTGTTCGCATATAGTCATCGGCCGATTGCAGGGCTATCAGATAGCTATCACTTGAATTCAGGATGTGGATTTTAAAATCTTTAGATTTTTCATCCTTGCTTTCCGCGCCAATGGCGTAGAAGCGGCCATCTTGAAAATGGATCACGGCCGCCCAATAGGAAAACCCAAAGCAAAGCATAACCCTGCCATTATAGAAGCTTTCATATTTAAACGGGCTATCTTGCAGAATGTCTATTTCAGACATTACAAAATTTTCAAGAATGCTTTTTTCTTCACCGCCGCCGCCGCCCAGGCTGGGAGAAGATGGATCACGCGGTAGCACAGGGAATTCATGTCCGCATATGGCACAGTCTTTCGCATTCTGTGGCACTGTGCTATCGCACTCAGGGCACATTTTAACCCCACGGCCGTCCAGGTTAGGCTCGTCCTCAAGGGATCCGTGCGTCAGGCAGCTGGTGCCAAAATCAAGAACTATGCAATCGTCTTTAACGACGCCAGGATAGAGCTCAGAATCAACCTTGCGCAGCCCACGGCCAATCATCTGCACCATGGTAGACTTCCAGGATGACGGCCTTAGCAGCAAAACACAGCTGGTTGGTTGGTTGTCAAACCCCTCGGTTAAGACGGCAACGTTGACTAAAACCTGAATATCACCGCGATCATATCTGCTGAGAATATCTCTGCGCGCCTTCAGGCCCAGCTTTCCATCAATGCTCTCGGCCTTTACGCCATGGGCCTGGAATGCGGCCGTAACATCAACGGCGTGCTGAACGGTAGAGCAAAATACAATCGTCTGCCGATCGGAACAGTTTATGTATTGCCCGTTGGGTGTGGTAAAACCCTTCCATTTTTCAACGATTGCATCATTCAGAACGGACTTGTTCATGATGCTTTCGACCTCTTTCATATCGAAGTCTATCGCCGTGCGCTTTACAGAGCGCAGCTGATCATTCACGCCAATGTCCATAACAAAGGTGCGCGGCCGAACCAGGTGGCCCTCACGAATCAGCTCACCAACCTGGATCTGATCGCCACAATTATCGAAAACGGTCCTGAGTGCCTTTTTATCGCCACGATTGGGGGTGGCTGTTGTTCCATAAATCAGGATGTCCGGGTTGAGCTGTTTGGCCCGGGTGATGACCTGCAGGTAGGTGGGCGCGGCCGCGTGGTGCGCTTCGTCGATAGCGAGCAATCCCAGGGGCGGCATGCTGTCGATGTTCTGGGCGAGGGTTTGGATCATGGCGAAGTTCCAGCCCCCTCCTGCGCGATCCCATGCCTTGCTGGACGCATCAATGGTCATAGGGCGGCGGATATTGCGGATCCCGGCATACTGGATGAATTTATCGCGGTTCTGATTCGCCAGCTCATCGCGATGCTGAATAATCAAAGATGGAAGGCTATCTGGCTTATTTTCCAGAGCAATGGCGGCCATCATAATCGTTTTGCCGGCGCCGGTCGGCGCTATCCCCAGCGTGTTTTTCTTTTCCCGTAATGCGGCATTGCATTTATCAACGTATTCACGCTGACGCTTTCTAAGCATCATGGCCTTTACTCCTGAATTTCAATAATGTTTCACATGAAACACGGCGGAGCGAAAACTCCGCCGTGCAGTATTTTACTTATTGACCTGTTTGTGTATTGGAAACAGGGAATTGTGCCGGCATCCCGGCTTGCTGAGGTGCCTGCCAAGGTTGTTGACCAGGCTGTTGGTTAGAAGGGAATGCTCCAACATTCTGCGCAGCTGGGGCCGTGGTCGTCAATGCAGGTTGCGGGGGCGCCGCATTTACAGTGCCCATAGCTGCCGGCTGGTCCTGTTGGATGGGGGCTGGTGCCTGGCCCTGCTGAAAACCCACAGCTGCAGCCGGAGCTGCAAATTGGGGTGCCTGCGGGGTCTGCATTGCGGCAGGAGCGCTACCGGCCGGTGCCAACCAACCTGGGCCAGCCTGCTGAGCAGGAGCCGCGGATTGAGGGGCAACGAACGAGGCCGGCGGGGGGGACGCTGTTCCAGCAAACATGCTGCCCTGGGACGGAATTCCAGTAGCAGGAGCGGCCGGCTTCCCGTATTGGTGCACACCGGACGACAAAAGACGCCATGCCTCGACAATTTTCTTCACAGAGCTGTGCGGGGAAATGTACTCGACACGGTTTTTTTCATCTGGATATTGCGCACTACCCTTTTCAACCCCAATCAGGACAGGAACGGCAAGGCCGTGCAGATCCTCAAGGCGGCTGAGGTTGTAGCTATTTGGGTTATCAGGCGTAGCACCGCGAACAGCCTCAAGAATGCGGCGGATTGAGCCGTATGCCATCGTTCTCCATCCTTCCGAATTTAAGGAATCAAACGGATCTGCAATTTTATCCCACAGCTTGCGACGAGCGTATGGCTGCCCATCGGCAACGGTCAGCTCAATATCAAGATACCGGCCCTGGGTGTCCCTTGAGTTTTTGATTTCGCGGATGTTGAGGATGCACCAAAGGATCGTATCCTTTGGAATGATGTCACCTGATTTTTCTTCAATTTTTTGACCGAAGTTCATTGGCATATTCATATTGATTTCTCCTGTATTTTTTACTGTTGAGCGTGGAAGTTCTGAATCTTAGATATGATCGCCCCAAGATCGGGACGCTCATACTGTTCCAGCAAACCAGAACGATCTTTTGCTGGAAAACCCAATGCGTTACCCTCCTGGGTAACAAAAACTCTCTGCCGGCCGTGGGGCTCGCCAAAGTCAACCCATGCGAGCGTCATCACCAGGTCGAAGATGCCAGGGATTTTACGCCCTGCGGCCTTACCTTCGATCTGCAGCTGCCAGAACACACGTTTGAAATCATCCTCATCCTGCTCAAGGATACAGCTGAGAATGATGTTTTTTGGTTGATGCTGCAATACCGTGGCCCAGGTGACAAGCTCCGTGCCCATCAATCCATAAGCTCCGCGCTTATCCAGCTTTTTTGTTTTCTCGGAAATGCTTTCCGGCTGCTGGCAAGCCCAATCGAACGCCCACCTGGAAACCACGGTCAGAGAATCAACAAACACCGTATTGAATGCGGCAAATTTATTAGGATCACCGCCGGCGTATGTTTGAACATAATGATTATAGGCATTGACGCCATACCAGCCATTTGGGTCCGCCGGATCTGGGCCCATAAGCATGCTGGCAATAGCACGGCACAAAAACCATGGATGGACATTAAATTTTTGCGCCATGCGCTTCATGTCCATTGTCGTGCCCTGCCATGCCTTATGTTCTTTGGAGTTTTCCAAAGAAAGCGTACCAGCCTCGCAATCGATAAAAAGCGTATCGGTCGGATTGAGCGTGCGAGCGGCGAACGTTTTGCCAACACCTTGCGCACCAGTAATAAGCATATTGATCTTCTTCTGGCGCAGGAGGCGATCCTGCGCAGCTTGAAACTCTAACATATTTGCTCCTATTTAGGTTTGAGTTGAAATTTCTACTGCTTTGATTTTGGCTTCTCCGATTTCAACGGTGCGTGCATCGTTGATTTTCTTCAAAACCTCCGGGTCGAACATCCCTCCTTTGGAATTTTCAACCAGATCCTTGTATTTTGTTTCGCTGATCTCAAACTTGATTTTGAAAATGGCCTCAACCATTTCCCACGGCAGACTGGCCGCTACGGCCTGAAGCTTTGCACTGTCCCAGGAAACCTTCTTTTCAACATCAACGGTGAATTTTCCGCCGTACATCTCAACGGTTTTAGATCCGCCGGTTTTGTCCTTGCCGGCCGCCTTGGCGATCTCGGCAGGTTCAATGATGGAGGCGAGCTCGGAATCAATCCTTTTTTGCTCTTCCTTCCAGCCCTTTTCATGAGACTTCGCGCTTTCGCGAGCTTCAATAAGACCCTTAACGACAGCTTGCAGATTATTCATTTTATGTAGTCCTCAAGTTTAAAATCGATTTCCTTGCGCTCTGCTATAGTCTGAAGGCTTAGCAGGTTTGTGATCGAGATCGCGCTTCGCTCAAGCCACTTCTCCACGGCCTTTACGCTGATGACGACACGAAGAATTTTTTCGTAGTCAGCAACGATTTGATGCTTACCGCCAAATAACTTAACGATAGCCTCCGCATCAATTGTCTTTTGGTTTCTACGAATCATTTTGCCATCCTTTTTAGATCATACCCTACATTTTGTAGGAAGTCAAACCTTGATTTTTCCCCCTACATTTTGTAGAATATAGCTCATGTCATTTTTAATTGAAAGGTTATTTTTTCATGGCCGAAAAAAAATATCGTCTCGAAACCGTAAAAGATGTTTTGGAATATTACATGGAAAATCACGGATTTGGCGTTGAATCCTGGGCAGACCTTGCGAACATGACCAATGTTTTTATTGAGGTGATGGGAAGGAAGCGGCTTGAAGATCTGCGGCCGGAGCATTTCAATGCCTACATTTCGGGGAGAAAGAGAAAATCTTTCGGCCGGCGTGCTGCGCGCAGCACAGGCACGTTGAGGCGCGAGCTTTCGCACCTGCAAACGGCAATTAAATTTTGTGCAAAGTCAAAGCTGGTAAACCCAGAACACATTCCATTTATCCCTCTTCCAGACAAGCCGGCGCCCAGAGATAGGTGGCTTGAGAAGGATGAGATCGCAGCCATTAAAAAGGCGGCCGTGCCTGGTAGTCGAGCAGACATCTTCATCCGCATTGCCCTTGCCACCGGCGCCAGGAAGAGCGTGATTGAAAATCTGCGGTGGGACCAGATTAACTGGCATACAAACCAGATCGATTTTGGCAAGGGCCAAACGAAAAAGACAAATAAGAAACGCCCCATCGTTCCGATGAATTTAGAGCTTCGCAAGTATCTTGAGAATCTTAGAAAACAAAAGCTAAGCGAATACGTTCTTGGTGATAACGGCCAGATCAGATGGAGCCTTGATGCCGTAGCCAGGCGCGCCGGTGTGGGGGGTGTGACACCACACGTATTCCGTCATACCTGGGCCACCCATGCCAGCATGAACGGCGTTTCAATGGGGGAAATTGCGCGCATCCTGGGGGATAGCATTGTCACGGTGGAAAAGGTCTATGCAAAATTCCAGCCAGGGTATCTGCAGGAGGCTATTGAGCAGGCGGCTTTGTAATATATTTAGGAACGTATCCAAAATATATTTTTCTAGCAAGACACATGCTAATACCATGCATTTCAGCAACGGCTCTGAAGCTTAAATAGTCAGGCTTGTTTTGGATTTTTCTGATGTCGTCCATTGTGAGTTTTTTGGGCTCTTTGCGAGGGGGGCCAATTTTTTTCATGGCTGCCTTTTTTGCCTTACCCATCCCATGTGTGCCATTCAGCATGCTGTCTCTGTTTTTGGTTTTGTGGGCGCTTTTAACCAGCCTTCTATAATACGCCTTGTGCGGAGTTTTAAGCTCCTTTCTTGAGCTTACTGTTTTCTCTCCATGCATGACTTCGATATAGCCTCTTTTTTTTAAATTCCAAAGGCAGCATGAAAAAGCCCTATTGTAAAATTTACCATCCTTTGTGTGTGGCAGTATTTTTTCAAAGTCTTTTAAAATATCTTGTCGTCTGCGCCACTTCATGAATGGCGTCAGGGCAAGCACAAGCTCATTGTATGTTGCTATACCCTTATCTCGAATGTGTGGAGGAAGCGGCGTGTTACTCCGTCTTGGGCTCTTTTGGCTCTTTGGGCTCTGCGGGTTCTGCGGATCGTTTTTTTCCACGACCAGTCTCCTTTTCACCAATGATTGTATTTGCCACAAGATCTGATGTGGCGCTTGAGTTTAAGAACATCGCCGCAACACCAGTGGGCACGGCAAGCAACCGAGCTGGGCCTGGGGCATTCAGCATGGCCGCGGTAATGGCCGGGGCTGCCATCACGCGGAATGTCTGCTTAACAAACTCACGCTCTGAATTTGTGTTGTTGGGTGAATTCCTATCTCCGCCAAGCTCCAACCCTTTTTGAAGCCAGTTTAGATAGTTTGACAAAACCATGCCAGAGAGTGATGTGGCCGGGTCTTTTCCGTACTCTGCGCCACGATACATATTCCACATAATGCTATATGCAGGCCCAGCCAGGTTCGTGTTTTCAAGCCCACGGCCGAGTAACATCATTGTGTATTTTTCAGGATCCTTGGCATGTTCCTTTTTCTTTTCCTCGCTATCAAATATAGCGCCCTTCAATGCACCTATCAGCATGCTTATAACGACCATGGATCCGATCGTCGCAACATGGTTGGCCACAACCTTTGCGAAGGCTGCCCCACCCTCGTTTTGCAGGATTGCCTTTGCTCTTTTTGCCTCTGCCTTCACAACGTTGTCCCAGAATGAAAACGTAAAGCCAAGGCCGGTATAGAGAACAGCCCCAACCGGGTGGTTTGCCAGCGCCGGCCGATCCTCTTTCTTTGGCTGCTGAACAGCCTCATCGCGGAATCGATTCGCAGCGACAATAAAGGCATGGCCAAAAACATTGGAGCTATCATTTATTACGGAATTAATATCCGGCTTCCCGCCCTGGTCCAAAAGCCAGGTGGAGAACGCCTTGGCGTACACCCCGCCAGGAATGCCCAGCTCGGCCAAATCCCGCTCAGCCATGGACTTTTCCTTGGCCGTCCCATTGATCAGCTTCTCCGCCACAAAGCTCATCCAGCGATAACCTGAGCGAATTGCCACGCGAGATTCAATGTTGGTAATGCCGGTGTTGCCGGTGTACCTGAAAAACTTTGACATAGTTTCCCTATTAAGCAGGCCCATTTCAAAGCCGCCGCCAAAGCGTTCTTGCTGCATCATGTCGGCATAGTCGGTGCCGATCGCGCCAATCAGGTGGGCGATATCTTTAAAGTATTTTGCCTCACCGGTATTGAGCATATCTTCGATGGCGTATCTGTAGGCCATCGCGGCATTGGTCACGTTTCTGGTTTTTAACCCGACAACCATAGGCTCCACAACGGCCGCGAAAACGACCTTGTTCAGGTTCATGAGAATCCCGCCCATTCTCATTAGCGATATAAACTGGCCAATTTTTCTTCCTGTGGGGCCGAGCTGGATGCCGTGGACGACACGGTTGATAGCGTCCTCAAGGTTGCGAATATCATCGGCATTGGCGCCGGCGTCGCGAGCCTCGTTTAGCAGCTGCTCCATGCTTTGCTCACCAGCTGGATTCATGACATTCTTTTGAGCAATTGCGGTATTGCTGGAGACCATATAGTGGAACAAAATTCTTTCCACATTGGTTTCCATGTAGTCTTTCATGTGAACATCGGCCGACACTGGAAGGCCGCGCGCTTTCATGAATCCTGGGCGTGGGAATGTGCTTTCAAATTCCCCACCTGATGAATCCCTCACGAGATTCTTCAGCCATGCCTTGGCAGCAAGGCCAGCGTATTGTTCACGGACCTCATCAAAAATGTCATCGATCAGCTCTTTAAGTTTGGCCGCATCTTTATCGTTAGCCGCATCTATGATGGCCTGCAGTGATTTCTTATCAAAGCTCACACCGTCCGGATCTGCCCTAAGCATACCCTTGACCATATCAACAAAGTCTTCAATGTTTTTAACGGCCGCATCGCTATTGGGGAATACCTCATCAAACTGATCCAAATATGTCAGCTCTGCCTTATCAGTAAAGCCAGACAGATCGGCCATAATAGCATCGCGCATGTAATGCCGGCGCAGCCAGGCGCCCTTTTCGTAGTAGCCAATTTCAAACCCGGCTTTGCTCATGTTGCCCCATTGCTGGTCAGCAAACTGACGAAGCTTTGCGGCCGCAGAAACTAACTGCTTTTCTGTCATGCCGGTAAGCTTTGAGGCGTCTATTTTCAGGCCAAGAATGGCATTGCGCAGCTGATCGTTTTCATCTGCTGTAAGCTTTGTTTTCTTTTTATCAACGCCACTTTTTAACGTGGACATTAGATTTTCAAGAATGTTGGAATCTCTATTAATCGATGTGGAGATATTTTTATTATACGTCTGATTTACAGCCGTGGCCTCTCCTGGTCGTGTAAACACACGATCATTAAGAACGCGCAGCGCAGTAATGCCCTGATACTTTTTCTCAATAGCATGCGCAAGGGTGCGCTCTGTCCTATAGAAGTGATTCCACATTGCAAAGCCTGAAGAATCAGACAGGCCCTTCCCTAGACGTTTTACAAAACCCTTAAATCCAGGTTCTTTGGGGTCGAGTGTATCGCGGATTTTCTGATTGCGCTGCTCTTCTGCATTTTTTATGGCGCGCTCTTCTTTCCAGCGCTTTATCGCCGCCTTGGTGAATTCTATTTCACGGCGCACAAAACCCATGTTAGCGGCCGCCTGCTGCTCACTGGTTTCCGGCGATGCCCAATACTTTGGATCGAAAATGCCCAGATAATCAGGATCGGCCTGGACCTGGGGTGTGGCGTCTGTGCCCATAACCTGCGCCATAGACACGGCAGAGAAGAAAGCATCGAATGCTTCAAAGATGTGAATGCGATCCGCCAGCTTCGGGAATGTTTTTGCAAGCCGCTCATCTGCGTTTGAATTATAGGCGTCATCGAGCTTTGAAACTGCACGGGTTGTAACACCGGCATCGCTCAGTTTGTATGCGATGAATGCCTCGAATGCCCTGGCCATCATCTCATGCGGCGAAGCAAAATAATCCGCGTTCGGCATCGTTCTGGCGTTTTTATAAAAATCAGTCTTACCTGCAATCCCGGCATAATTGCCAGATTTAATCTGATCAATTTTCCGCTGGGCGTCATTTTTCACTTTCTCTGATTTTGTTTTGTCGATTTGGTTTTGCAGCTCAAGGATCTTTGAGGCAAGGAAAGCCTTGTCGTAAAACAGCGCGTTCAGAAGGTTTGCAAAAGAGCTTTGAACGGGATTGGAAAGATCAACGATGCCGTCTGATCTGACAGCCTGGGAAAACAAAATTGGCTTTCCAGTCATTGCCCCGAAGCGGCTCATCATCCAGTCATCAAGCGCGTGCAGGAATTCATGGGCGAATGAGTTTGATTTTTTAGGGAGTGAAATTTGAGCGATGCTCGCGCCATCGTGTGCATATTGCCCCAGGTACGGCTTGTTTCCGCCCTCAAGAATAACTGTCAGGCGACCATTTAAGGACATGCCCTTGGCAGGAATGCCAAGCACAGCGGCCATATTATTCATGCCAACATACATATCAGCAAGGTGATCGATCTGATCCTTGATTTTCATTTTTTCATCAAGGGCGACCTTCATGCCAAATTTTGACATGATCTGATCTATGATGATTTTTCTTTGCTTCAGGGGCGCGTAATTAACGGCCGCCTCAGGGTCATGGCCGGCGTCTTTAAAGACCTGCTTATTGATGTTGATGTCTCGGTTATTTGAAACATCGCCAAATGTTCGGCCACTTGTTTTGGCCAGCTCTTCAGGAGTGCCAATTTTATCGGCCGTTATGGCGTCCTGTTCTAGGCCGCCTGCGCTCTCATTGGCTGGTTTGCCGGCGTCGGTATCACGGGCAATGCCCCTGGAAGGCGCTGCCTTTTCCATGGGTCCATCTTGTCCGGCGTCGAGCAAGGCTCCCTGTCCACTCGCCTTCTCTTCCAACTCCCCAGAGATTTTTTCGTAGGCAGCATCAAGCAGATCCGCAGGCTGTTTTGTGTTTTCTCCAAATAGATCATTTTCTTTTTGCTCTCTTGCGGTTACTGCATATTGCCTTAAAACTTTATCGATTGCCGATTGTGACAGCATTCTTCCCAGCCCAGGACGATACATCGAACGGACAATTTTTTCAACCATTGGATCGATTGGCGCCTCATCAATAAGGCTGGCCTGCTTTGTGCCTTCGATAACATCGCGTATTGACTTTCCATCACGCTTCGCATCGCGTATGATTCTGACGGCATCCATCAGCTGCTTTGTTATATCAAACCTGGCCGGCGTCTCCTTTGCCCTAACGGCCGCCCCCAGCTGGGCGAATTCAGGTGCCCTATCGCGCAAGGCATTGCCGATCGACCGAATCTCTGGGTCCGCGTTTTCAAAAATATTCTCCACAAGATCAGAATCATTATATGCCTTTGCCACCATTGCGGCTTTGGCGCGTTTGATTCCCTCTTGGTTGATATTTTTATCAGGGCCAATCAGTGAGCTGCTTTCGTTGCCGGTGACAATCTTCGCTATGAACGCTCGGATAAAATCCTGATTGTCCATACTGTTGGGCTCACCACCTTTGTGCAGGTTGATGAGATTGTCGTCGATTTGCAATGCATCGGCCTTTGCTTTTTCTGTCGATGACATCTCTGCAATTTGCGGCTTGTTGCTCAGTGTCGTAAAGCGCACGCGCTCTTCCGGCGTCATCTCTGTTTTACGACGACGAATAAGAACAGGGTTTTTAATGCCATCAATCTTATAGCCGCGCGCTATAAGAGATTGCCTGTACTTCTCAGCCTGCTCACCATTGGCCTGGTAAGCCATCCTGATTGCAGCCGTGCGGCCGTTTCCGCTTTCAACCTGGTTATCAGGTCCGACTATAGGCGATCCCATATCTGTTGTGCGAGAATCGCCAAGCCTTTCAGGGTCTAGCTTTGATGCAATGTCCTGGATCTGAATATCGCTTGTAGCCCTGGATCGATCACGCGGCTGGATTTCCCCGCTTGCACTTTGTAAGGAATCCAGATCAACAATCTCATCCTCGGTATCAATCTCGATGCTACCATCAGGGGTAACGACCTTTTTACGGGTTGGTGATTTGGCTCCCTCAGGCGGCGCCTTAGCCGGCGGGTCAGAAGGCATAGGAGCGACAGGAGCAATTGGCGCTGCGACCGACGGAGCGGACGGTGGCTGCGCAGGCTCCCGCTTCACAGCTGGCTGGCTCTGGGGAGAGGGCTGTGACACCTGAGGGATTTCGTTGACTGGCTGGCGCGTGCCGGCCCCAAGATCAAATGGAGAATATGATGCTGATTTCGTTTCTGTGGCGTCCTTGATTGCACCAGCAACCTCTGCCCCACCCTTTAAGCCTCCGCCTGTAGTGACACCACCAATAGCGCCACCCAGGGATGCCTTGCCATAGTCTTTAGCTGAGGCTTCATTGTCCGTGGCAATGCTTTGTCCGGCCAGCTCTATCGGCTCCTGGATAGCTTCAGTGCCAGCCTCTTTTGCCGCTGATTTCGCTGTTCTAGTTACAGCATTTTTGCCGGTTGAGCCCAGGCCCTTAATGCCGAGCCTTTCAGTTATGGCCGATATGGCAGCGAATGGCGCAGCGGCCAATCTGTCTTTAAAGGTTGTTTCGCTTTTGTCGCGCCCATCGTTTTGAGCGCGCTGCTGCGCAATACCCTCATTCATCGACAAGCCAAAGGCAGCCGGCCCAATAACAGGAATGGCGGCCGTTGCCATCTCCGGCAGGGATTCAACCCCGGTTTCAAAACCAAATTTTGCTATCTGCGGAACATTGAGCGGATCTGCAATAATCTGATCGATCGTTGTGCGACCACGGCGGTCGACAGGGTTTTGCATCTGGATGGATTCCAGCTTGTTTGCAGCGCCAAAGGCGTCATCGGCCACGGCGCGCGCGGAGCGCGACACCAAATTGTCATCAGGTGCCATCAACTCTGCAGGCGCATTTGCCGATCGTCTATTCAGCTCTTCATCACCGATAAACAATCTCGCAAGGTTGAGCTTTGCACTTGATATGGAATTATCAATAACGTTGCCAAAGCCCTGATAGGCGGCGCCAGTGGAATCCATAATCTTGCGGCCAACGTCCAAAGCATTATTGGAAAATCCAGCGCCAACACTCGGGTCTGCTTCAAACGGCCCCATGCCTGGATCTGGCTCTGCCAGCCTTTGGCTCAGAACGGGCGAAGGAGCCCCGCTGATAACGGTTGATGGATCTACGGTCGCAGCGATGGGGGCTGTGGGAATAACCGCCTCTGGCGCGATTTGTGGCACACTGGGGGGCAATGCCGGTGCTGGGGGCTGGGAGCTGGGCTGATAAAGCTTTTGTGCCCTGGCAATCACCTCTTCTTGAGATGCCCCATCAGGCCCCTGCAGGCTGATTAAACGACCGTCAGGCGCTTTGATTTTGTAAATTGCCATAAATTGCTCCCTTGCTATTCTACCCCGATGACCTGCCAGCCACCAGTGTTACCTACATTTTGTAGGTTTTGCAAGTCCCCATCTCCGCCTTCAGTGAAGATCTCCGGCGAGATGCCGGCGCCCTGGCCATACATTTGCTGTATTGCAGACATTATGGATTCAAGGTCCGGGCGCTGGATTGGGTTGAACACGTCACGCGGCGCGCCATTGAACATGCCTTCGCCCTTGCGCTGCCTGAAATTGCTGAAATCGGCACCAGACAAATATTGAGAAAGCGCATCCTGTACGGCCGAGGCGCGGCCACCAGACAGGCGATATGCCTCATCAATCAGGCGCGACATATCGGCATAAATTTCTGGCTGTCCAGAAAGATATGCGGCCGCCCCCATTGAATAGTCCCCTTCATCGTTCTTTGGAATCTGCGCACCCTGGGCAAGGATCGCATTCAAAACCATCGAATTCATCTGCGCCTGGTCGAGACGAGGGATCTTCCCCCCACCGCCGGCCGCCATTGTTTCTTGCCTTTTCGCCGTGGCGTTGCGCTGCTTAGCAAGAGCTGATTGAGAATCAGCATAGGATGGATCAACACCCTGCATGACATTGCCACCGCCACCAACCAGGCGCTCATTGGCGCCAAGCTCATAATTGCGGTTTGTGTTCCTATCACCAAGGGAAACGTAATCATCTTTGCCGATCGTCTGCCCAGATCCGGTCATGATGCGCGCAAGGGTGTTATCATCCTGCCCAGGCATCAATGCCATTGCAGAGAGAACCTTTGGATCCATTTCACCTGTCAGCATATTTTGAACAACACGGCTTGCAATGGCTGGATTGTTCAAATCAAACCCTGCACCAGGCGTGCCGGCTGGAGCATCGCCTGGTTTCGACATCCCACCAGGCGTGCTGAAGTCTCTATGGTCTTGCGTGAAGATTGAGCCAAGATCTGTGGCAGCCGTGTTCTTACGGCCGCGCTCGTCTGCCAGGCCCTGGTTAGCCTTAGCGGCCGCATAGCTGGCAGCCGCAGCTGCCTCCATCTGTTTGCGACGGACACCTTCGGAAAGCATTTGCTCCTGAAGCATTCTCTGACGAGCATATTCAGTTTCATTTTTTATTTGGTTGTTTTTGTAAGCAGCATCCGCCTCAGGATCTCCGACAAAGATCTTGGCTATAGAATTTGCGGCTTGCGCCATTCCAGGATTGTTTGATGTTGAATATGGCATTATTTTCTAACCGGCACGCCGTCCCCCCATATGCGTTGCATTCTATCGTCCAATGGCGCCGGGTTTTGGAAGGCGTTCATTTTCATGACAGCATTTGCATCATCGCGCGGCTCTCTTTGGTTTGGCGCAAACATGGCCTGCAAAACCATCGTCATGTAATCACCAATATTTGGAGCTTGGGGATTGGCTGCAGCCAAGTTTTTACCAGCCTCTTGGCGCCATACATTAGGCGTAGCAAGGCGACCGCTTTGCACATTGGGGTCTATAATTGGAACACCATTCCGGTCATACAGCTCATTTGGATTGCGCTGCGGAAAATTCACATACGGCTTTGGCTTATCACCGCCGGTAAAAATTTTGGCCAAATCTTCCATTAAACTAGGCTCCCGAAAAACTTCTGCGCTTTGTTATATGGAACGCCATTTCGGCCGGTGTTCCATGTTATCTTGCCGGCTCCGGTGCCGGTGGTCATCGGGCCGCTGCCGCCGCTAAGTCCTGCCTGCAGGCCAGCCGATCCAACACCAACCATGATGTCTGCCAATGGGTTTTGGCCGCTCTGTTTAGCAGCTTCGATCTGAAGAGGAAGCACAGCGTTATTGCCGTCCATAAAGCCATTGTTCATCACAACCTTTTCACTGGCGCGATTAATTCCAAGGTTTGTTTTTCCCATACCGGCATCAAAGCCGCGCATTTTAGCCAGGGCCTCAGCCATCTGGCGTGAAAAGTCTGTGCTCTCCATGCTTTTTGTCTGAGCATATTGTTTGGTATTGGCGCTTTCACGGCCGCCGTAATACTCTCCTGGGAGATCCCCTTGGGAAAGACTATCGGTGAGCTTTTTCTCGATTGTCGCTGTTTCATCAGACTGTGTTTTGTCGAATTTATCGCGACTGAATTGCTGTGCAGAATCCTGAACACCGGCTTGTGAATTTTGGCGCAGGCGCTCCTGCTCCTGGGCGTTATTAGCCACAGCCTGCTCAACACGGTCGGCAGCTTTTTTCTGAGACTGATATTGTTGCAGCGTTCCAAACGCCGTAAGTGCTGCAGAGCCGATTGATACTGGATCGCACATTTATTTCAAAATCCTTCCCGACCCCTGCCCACTGCTAACGGCCGCTGGGGTAAACAGGCCGGTGTTGTACCTGGCTGCACTGCGGCGCTCAAGATCCGCCTGCGTACCGAGGCTCTCTCCGGCATTCACAAACAATGGAGCCAGAGGCTCAAAGCTTGGCATGGCCTGCAGGCTGGATAGCCTGTTTTGTGCCTCATTGGCGATTGTTGCCGGATTAGCAAGGTTTGAATTCAGGGACACCAGATCGCCCCTGGAACGCTCAACAGCACTCCGGGCATCATTGGCGTAATTCATTCCCTTATCAATCAAACCAGCTTTTTGCTTGTCGTAGTCTTGCTGCAATTTCGCGCGCTGCTCGCCGGCAACGGAAGAATCTAATCGGCCGTTCCTTGAAAGCGCAAACGTCAGGTTTTTAACAGCATCTTCATACTGCTGATCAAGCTGAGGCTGTGCGTAGTCAATAAAGGCTTGTCCACGCTGATTATAAAAATCATCGTTAAACCCGCCAAAAATATTTTGGATTTGTTCGTAACCCTGGGTGATACTGGCTTGCCGCTGCTTTTCGCGCTGCGCTGCCCCGCCATCTCCACCTTTGCCGCCCTTTGGCATACACATAAAAATTCCCCTTGATTTGGATATCTATGTGAGACGCGACCTCAGGATTCAGCGGTGTAGTTATAAGCTTTTGGCAATGGCATTCCTTCGTTCCAATAAAAAGTCACGAAGTCTTCTTTGTTCTTACCATACATTTTTTCAGTTTCACCTTGCGCAAAACCAAGAAAATGCAACCACTTATGAACCTCAGTATAACCGACTATTGACTTGCATTCAACTCTATGCGCGCCGGATGCGCGCATAGCCTTAAAAACTTCAGTAGCAACGAATTTTGTAAGGAATTTCCCTATTTTCTTAATGTCGTTGGTGGCCCACATTCCCATCGACCACACCCCTGGGTGGACGAGATTCCCCACAACAATGCATATCGGCTGCGAATCGATTCCCAGGCAAAAGCAAAACGGCCTATCGCCATACGCCTGGGCCAGGCCCATCGCCAAAGATTCCCTGTCATTCTCAAAATGGACGGCAAGCAATTCCTCAAGATCACGATCACGCATATTTTTTGAAACGTGATAAACCATGGCCGGCGTGGCTTGCTCTATAAAAACACCCACTACTGTTTTTCTCCACCATCGGCAATGTGGATCGATACGTTACCAATCCTGCAATAGCCATCTGACTTTGAAATCATCATCAGGGATATGTGACTTGATATGGCGTCGAAGGCAACATGGCCGTTTTCTCCGCCGCTCTCTGAATATGTCGTCCCAGATACGGTGGCAATTTTCTCGAAATAGTTTTCATCAGGCTGGCCGTTTTCGTCGATCCTTAGCGGATCTGTTGAGATGTAAACATCCCATGTTCCCTGGCATGCTACATCAAGGCCCACCCATTGTTTGATGATTGATGGATCTGTGCCGGCCATAAATGGCGTTATCATCTTTGCTGGCCGCGCATCATAGACGCGCTCCGTGCTCGATCCTATTTTGTAAAGAGCGTTCTCGGATCTGCAAACAACAGTCTGCCCGACCGAATCCATCTCTTTAATATCAAACCCAGGGCGATAGGTTGAGAATGCGGATATTTTACTGGATGGGAAAAATGAGAAAACATAAACTGTTCCACCGATTGCCATGAGCAGGCGCCCCTGGCGCGGCTCAAGAACGCCAACGGCTCTCTCGGCAGCTATGTTGTTTGATAGGATTTCTTCCTGAATAAGCGGATCGATTGCAATGCCTACATCATTCACGAATGCCGCGTTGGTGGCATCCCTTGCGCGAAGCGATCTGATCCCAGATTCAGACAGGTAAAAAACGTCATTATCGCCAAATTCAACGACACTCTTTGGGGCAATAGTGCCGGTGTTATTCAAGACCTGGATCTGTGAATTTTCATTAGGGTCATCAGAAACAAACCAGACCTGAATAATGTTTCGAGAAAATATCGCTATATTTTCAAAATAATTGGCTATGGCCGATAGGTTTTCTGCACCAGATGAATTTGTCGACAGGTTGTCAAAGCCGGATCCTGTGCCAGAATTGAAATTTGTGGGCACGCCAATTTCAGAATAATAAAGCGATGGGCCGGTTAAGGCATACATCTTGTTCTTGACGGTTTTTACAAAGCGCCCTGGATCCACGACGGTTGCCGTAGCGCTACCGCCTGAGACTGTCAGAGATGGGTCCACAATATCAATATCTGGATCTGCGGAAATAATAACGGGATGCGTATTGGGGGCAATGCTATCGGATGTAAACCGCATTAAAACCGTTGAGCCAATAGCGAAAGCTTCATATCCGCTCGTGGCAGTATAGTCATTGATAGCCCCAGCCACCGCTGCGGCCGTGGCCTGGTTTGAATCTGCCCAATCAACAGGGGTGGGCATGATCTCTACGGCATTGATTGTTATGCTCGTGATTCTTTGCGCATTAACGCCATTGGCCATCGCGACCAGGTTTTGAATTGTGACCGTCCCGGCCGACACCACGGCCACCAGGCTGCCATTAGGAGAGGCGCCTGCGATCTGCGATGTAATAACCACTTTGCGCCCAGCCTCCAAAGAAGCTGTAAAGCCGCTGGTGCTTGCATTGTCGTTAATGGCATCGACGACCTTTTGCTCAAAAACGCTGGCCCCTGTGCCGTCAACATCCTCATCAAATGTCACGGTAGCAGCAAGGATCTCATTGGTGCCAATGGTGATTGAAGATATGGAGCATCCATCTTCTGGATCAGCTATGACGAAAGAGCCGTATGAGCTAACAGCAGATACATCATCTGGATCTGCTGATATTGAAAACTTTGCCCTTGCCTTTCCTGAAAACATATCAGCAACCAGGGTGCCATCATACCAGTGGCGGATAACGCCATCGTCGTAATCTGCAACGACATATGCCTTTCCATCGAAAAGATCGACAGACAAAACATCAATCATGTTTGATGCGCCGGCATTGAGCCTCTGGTATCGAACAGGCGGATTGCTATTAAGGATTGTCGGGGTGATATTATCGGATCCAAAAACCATGAATCCGTTATTAATAGCCTTCAATCCGTAGGTGTTATCAGGGAGATTGCAAAAGCGGACAAATGCTTCTGACTTTTCTATCTCTCCGCCGCGGGTGATGTGCGCATTTTCACAGGTTGTCAGGGAACCAGGCAGGGATGTCTCGCTCATCCGCCGGCGATCGAGCCCAATCTTGAAATCCTCAAGAATCAGGGTTGGCATCTATTCCTCCGTCTGCCCGGCATATGCCACGCGCAGCTCAATTTCGCGCCTGCCGCCGCTCTTAAGGTCATAAGTATCGCCGCCCACTTTGAATGGCTCAGATGGCGTCGACCTGCCCTTAAGCTTTACATATAAAGAATTAGCGTTTTCTAATTTAGCCGTGGCGTCTGAAGACTTCATCCTGGCCAAAATCTCTGCGGCCGCGTAAAGGACCAGGAGATCTCCATCGATCAGGCAGGTATCGTCGTCCTCAACCATGTTGGTGAGCTTCTGGATCCCGTGGACGCGCACATAGCCTTCCAGGGTACTTGCGACCGCGTTGTTTGCCGGGATGGGCCACACCTCAATTTGCGGCTCACTGGACCCATCTTCAAGATAATAGTCCCAGCGCCAAACAGGATCACTCCGATCGTTGGCATCACTGTCATACTCATTGAGATTCTGATTTGTGATTTTATTGCCGACGCGCTGCCAAAGGCCACCCCATTTCACCTCGAAGCGAACGGCGCGATCCATATCAATATCTTCTGGAAAGTCGTAATATCGAGATCCTGCCTGCATGGCGATGTCCCTATAGATATTCAGGAACGGCCATTCAAAATCCGCATACAGCCGGCGCTGCACGCGGTTTAGCAGGGTAACGAATCTGTCCCTGGTTGACCGACTTACGGCCGGATTGGTGGACTGCCCCACCTCCGACCGTAAGTTATAAATCAATTGTTCAAGGGTAAGTCCTCTCGCCATAGCGCATCCTTTTTATTTGGTATCGCTTCTCATCTCAGCATCCAGAAGATCTTCGACGATTGGGATTTCTTCATCATCATCAATGTCAAAATCTCCGGTGTCATCAAAAGCCCCGCCGGTTTCTTCGTCGTCAAAAATCTCAACAGGCTCATATTCAGGAGCATCCTGTTTGTTGCCGATTTTTTCCAGCCGGCGTGCGTCTTCAGCTTGCTTGATCTTTTCCTTGATCATTTTCTCAGATGAGCTTTTAGGCTCATGATGAATGACATTGGAGGATTCTTCGTTGCCAAAATACGATGGATCATACCCCATCGATTTAAACGTCAAAGGCAAATGCGGAGAAGCCCCAGGGAATAAATGCGCCAAAGTTTTGGAGGCATTCTCAGATGTGAATTCCATGCGAAGGCGGTTCATTTCTGCGTGGGCTGTTCTATTTTTATCGATCCCGATAACCTTTAGAGACTGGACACAATCTTCCCCATGCATGAAAGCATAAAGGGCCAGCTGTGCCGGCGTTACCTTGTTTTTAACGACTGTGTTGCCTATCGATCCTGATAGCTTCAATTGGACTGTTGCAAGTTCCATATTTTACACCTTTCTTGCTAATTAAAATAAGGGGCCGATGGTGAGCCGGCCCCTTATCATAACTTTAAACAGAGGCTATTGTATAGCCTTAACCTGCATACTGCGGAACGCCCAGGAATCCTGGGGATTCAGACAAAATCACAACGGAGAAGTTTTTGGCTCCGTCGCAGGCGCTGTTCGGATCATAAGTACCGCGTACATCCCCGGTTGTGGCCGATGGCTTTGTCAGAACACCAGCTACGTAGGTTCCATCCGTCACAGCCGCGCCGTCTTCTGTGTCATACAACACATTGACAGAATTGCTGAGAAAGATTGGAAGGCCGAGAACATCACCGGTGCCCAGGAACATACCGTTTGCGACGGTCGCATCCGAAACAACACTGGTGATTGTTTTGAAAGCTTTCTTGCCAGGAACGGCCGTGGTGCCGTTCAAGGTAAGGCTTTCGACGACAGTCTCGCCGTATTCGTCCTTGCCCGTGATGGTAATCACAGCGGTATCTGCACCGCCGGAATCAACGATTACGTTACGAGGAACGTCCAATGTAGCAACGCTGGTAGCGAGATCGCCATCAGACAGTACGCCATTGATCAGCAAAGCGCCTGCGCCTGTACGGTTCTGGCTTTCGCAAATGCCGTCAGCGTCCAGAGTGGCAGGTGCGCCAAAATTGATCTCAACGACTTGCCTGCGCGATACACGATTTCCCGCAATTGGGTTCGTGCCGGCAAGGGTTGTGAGATCGAGATCTTCGCGCTGGCCCTTCAGTTTCAGCTCAATAAAGAGCGTGGTCCCTGCAGGGATTGTTGCTGCCCCGGCGGCCAGGGTCAGGGTTGCCGTCGTCTTGGTAAAGGCGATGGAAAAATCATCACCCTGGGTCAGTGTTCCGCCATTTTTAATGGCGACTTTGTGACCAACAGGGGAAAAATGATTCTCATCAAACCCGGTGGGGTATGTAACGGCGATGGTGCCGGAGGCTGCAACAGCAGCTGCCAGCAAGGTTTCGATTGTTCTCTGCATAAGAAATCTCCTTTTATTGCAGGTTGTCAGGGTATTCCCGCCCCAGAAAGGGGCGGGATATAATCCGTTTAGACGATCTCGTAAACGCCAGATCCGTTACGGCGTTTGCAATCAAGACCACCAGTCCAGGTTTTAGCGCGGTAAAGCACATATTGCTGGGCAGGGCGAGCAGGGGAGCGTTGCTTCCAATCTTCACCTTCCATCGGGCGCAGACGAATGCCGTCTGTGTCGATGATGTAGAGACGCTTGGTGTATCCAAGGTCATCCAGGGTGGGATCATAAACAATCGCATTGCCTTTGAAGCTGATATCAGCCATGGCACCATCCACGGATTTCTTCATATTGAAGCCATCCTGAGTATAGTTGCCGTTGGCACGAAGCTCTGTTTCCATCGCTTCAATGAAGTCAGATCCAGCCAACCACACGGTCCGGCGTGCACCACCATACCGGCGCAGCTGACGCCACTCTGCCTGCATAAACTGCAGAAGAGCGCCGCCGTTGGCAACGGATGATGTGATACGGCCGTCGGTGGCTGTGCCCTCAAAGCCTGCGCCAGAAGCGAAGGTTGATGTGCGAGCGCGGTTTCTCCACCATGTCAGTGTCGATCCAGACAGACCGCCAACCGTGCCGGTTGATGGGTTATCTGTGATGATCGACAGAATGCCGGGGACCTCTTTGGAATCTTGCGATCCATCGCGCCACAGCATCAGGTTAAAATCGCGAGCAGAACCTTCGTTCATATCGTCGATTTTTTCTGACAGAAGACCAGTCAGGACGACCAGCTCACGCTCGGAGTGTTCGGACGTATCGGCACCATTCTCATCGAGAACGGAAATGCCTTCCGCCTTAAGCTCTGTTTCCGTGCAGCTAATACCGGTGTGGATCTCTTTCCACGGGTACTGTGCACGTTTCGTGTTGGCTGGGTTGGCATACTGCACGGTATCATCGTGATTGTAGCCCTGGTTGGTCGTGGTGTAGTCACCCTTAACAGGAGTGGTGATAAACTCCTTTGCGGCCGGGAACGTTTTCTGTCCCTTGCGCATTGCATCATAGAGAGGGCGATCCTGGATCGATTGAGCCATTGCTGGCCCTCTCTCGTGATAGTCGATAAGTGAACTGGCAATGTTTGCCATTTCTGCGGCGGTAAAAGGCATAGCTCTTCTCCTTGGTTGTTGAGCCGGCCTCTCTTCTACCCTTCCCTACGTTTTGGCTAACCCTGCTCGGGCAGCTTCCAATGGGGAATTAGGCTTGGAGGCCATGTTTCCTGGAACTGCCTTGCTCTGCATCATTCGTTTAGCTTCGGGTGCTTTGGACGGGGCGAGGGCTTTAAACAACCGATTGACCTCTGTATAGGCTTCCTCGGCAATTTGCAGCGCTTTGTTCCTATCAAGAACCTTGCCACCCTCCGCCATCACTCGCAGCTTAATTTCTTTCTGCAAAAGCTCGGCCTTGCGTGGATAGTCAGGATCTGATGAAAACTTCTGGCGTTGCCAGTCAGAAATCGTACTGTGCACGATCTGTGCCGCGCCTGCCTCGATTTGTTGCTGGCTTTGTTGCTGAGTGGTTTGAACAACCGTCTCGGCCCTTGTAGCCTTCGCCTCTGCGCGTTGTTTATCAACACGGTTAAGCGCAACCTCCTTGGCAGTATCCGCATCAAGAAGGCCATCATCGACCTTCTTCTGCAGATCATCCGGCAAGACCTCGCCTAGCTGACTTTCGATCTGAGATTTGAATTTGTTGACACGATCGAGCGCAGCGCGAAGATCTTTTGGATCATCTGACATTGCAAGACCACCAACAACCATCAGCTCAGAAACATGCTGCGGAGTTAAATTTCGCTCTTGCATAAAGTTTTGCAATTGCGACATTTGATCAGCTGCAGGCTCTAATTCAGTCAGGCGCTCAGTAAGTCTCTGACGGTCATCCAGTAGTCCTTCAATGCGCTTCCGGGTTTTGGGTTTATAAGATTTCAGCTCTTCGTCTGTAATCTCACCCAAATCCTCGTCAGCGCCTTCAGCTTTCTGACCATCGTTCTCGGATTGCGACGAACCATCCGGCCGCTTGCTCTGATCCCCATCAGCGCTTTCCGTATTTTCCTGAAAATCACCTACTGCCTTTTTTACGACACTCAGCGGATCCCAATCTTTTTCGGAAACGGTTTCTTTTCCGTCTGCTCCGGTAGACGATTCCGGTGCTTTTTCATGACCATCAGGATTGCCCTGATTTTCAACGTCCAAGGTTTTGGTTTCAGAGGATGTAGACGAAACATCTTCCGTGCCTTCTAGGTTTGAGGGCATAGTTTTTGCGTCCTTCCGTGCTTAAGTTATACCATAGCTTTCCAATAAAGGAAAACCCCCATTATTCCGTCAAGCATTTGGCCCCATAGGAGCTACCGACCCTACCGGCTCTTCCTGGGCATTGGGTGCGTTTTGCCCCCCGTTGATGCCCTGTTGTTCCGGTATATTCGCCGGCGACCCGCCAGACGGAATTCTCATTGCGTTCATCGCCACGACTGACAGCGAATCATCGATAAAGTCATCAGGATTGAGCTTGTCATCAAGCCGCTTGATCCCCTCGCGCAGCCAGGCTTTTTTGTTCAAGCCAGGCATCTGCAGCATCGATGGATTAATGCGCTCAAAGTTTGCAATCTCCAAAGGCTTATTGGCTTTTCCGCTTGATCCTGCCTCAATTTCCAGGAACAGCTCTTTTGCCACCTTGTCGCGAGTAAATTCGCTTTCGGGCCAAATAGCCCCAAGCCCGACAATTTCCTTAACTTTTTCGGCGCTGGCATTAAGCATAAGAATCTGCCCACCATCGCGCGCAACTTCTGTCAATAGATCATCCATATCATCGATGTTCGATTCAATGGTGCTCATCGTGCCGCCTTCGGCATTGGTGACTTCCGTGGCCGTGGCGCCGCTGGTGCCTCCCATGCTGGATTCCTGGGCGCCTACAACGATATTCAAATCTTGCATGAACGGGCTGGTGTCGTACAGATTCGGGTCTACCCCCGCGGATGGCACCTGCTGGATCACATCGGCAATCTTGGTGTTCTGCCCCATTGAGATCTCAGCAACCTCATGGGCGGATGTGCCGCGCAGTACCCGCTTATCAGCCTCTTCCAATGTTCCGCGTGGTGCGACATAGCGCGGCCGTGCGGCCTGTCTGTGCTCGCGCATGCCCTCACGGGAACGGTTCCATTCATCTTGCATATGGATTGAAAGACGAACGTCTGACTTAGGATAAATTTCCTTTTCATCTTCAATGCCGTTGAACATCAAAGTGTAGATCGGATAAAAGCCTTCAACCTCGACATTGGGCTTTCCAGGCTCATCCAGGAAATCACAATAGCCTTCGCAGAGGGTGTAAACCAAACCTGTTTTTTTATTGTAATATTCCCAAATGCACGCATGCATCCTGTTCAAATCGCCGTTTACGCTTCCGTCGCGCGCCGTCTGATACCCAGCTTCGTTGATGTTCGATTTCTTTTCGTATGCTGTAAACTTGCCCTTTTCCAGCTTTACGCCATAGATCTCTTCTACCTCTTCTGGGGAAAGGTATGTCTCATGAACAACCCACCCGGCCCCAATAAATCCCTGAAGATTCGTGCAGGCAGGATCGACAATAATCGCCATCGATTTCGGGAAGTCAAAAACCAACCCCTCACGAATAACTTCCATTGTTCCTGGATCGTCCATCATCTGCTGCATTTGAAGGCGCAGCGTTTCCATCTCCGGATCATCTTCGAGAAGATCGCCATCACTGACGGCTGTCGTCAGGCGCTGCATGTTTTGCAGCTTCAGCGTAATATCATCAATTGCCGCCTGCGCGTCAGATCGCCTTTGAAGCTCTCTCTGATAGCCAATCTTAATGTATCCAACACCGCAGGTGAGTGTGCGGCGGACAAGCTGCTTCATCTGGGTTTTGAATTTTGGCTTTTGTTCTGTCAGGTAATAATTGAATGTTTTAACCAGCGTATCGCCCATGCCGTCATAGAGCTTTGAAAGCGCCATGCCGTTTTTAAAATCTTCAATAACCTGCTGGTCCATCGGCGTGAGCATTTGACCGGCCGCCGCTTGGGCAATGATGTTTTCAATCGTGGACATATTTCCGTCCCAAAATTGAAACTCACGGCGCGAGCGCTTTGTGTAATATGCCTTTGGATTTTTTGCGTAAAGCTTGGCAACGCGCGATGTCAGAAAACGTTGAATGATATTTGCAACGTATTTTTTATCACCCATGAAATGCTTTTGACTGGTGCCCTCTTTCGCCCAGATCATGTCTTCCTTCATTCTCTTGAAGGCTTTGTCGTGATGGACCTTTGCACCCTTTACGTTTGCGCAAAGCTGCTGAACGAGGCGCCGGCGCGCCTCAGGGACTTCATCGCCCTCCTGGTATTCTGCACCAGAGCTGACTAAATTGAGATTGTCGTCTTCATCATCCATCTAAAATCCCCCGGCCTCTTCAGCCGCTTTTCGTTCTTTCTCTAGGGTATCACTAAACTTTATCCAGGCCAAGGTTCCAACCTTTGGCGTCGTATCCACCGGCGGCCTATAGTCTGTGCCGGTGATTTGCGTGTCAAGGGCTTGCCCGAAAAGGGCGCAGGCATCAACGCAATCGTCGTTTTTACCGCCCGGAAACCTAACCAGCTCATCAATAATATCGCTGGCCCAAAACTTGCCTTTCGGAAAATAAACCTTGTGCATGGCCATACGCGCCTTGAACGGCTGGGCCTTTTGCGTTTTAGAGCCGGCGGATGACTGCTCGTCGATGTGGCAATATGTCCGGCGCTCGCGCATGCGCTTATACAGGAAGGGACCCACAGAGCCTGTAATCTGATCCTGGTAGGTGAACCAGCTGAGGGGTTTGTGATGCTTTATCATGTCGATCATATGCTCAACATTAATATCAGCCCTTTCACGATTAATGATGGCGTCCAGGAGATAAATGTCATCATTGTCGTCAACACCGAAAATTATAAGGCAGGATCTGTCTGCCTGCCGCCCGGCTTTTAGCTGCGTTTTTGTTCCTACAGAAAGATCGCACGCTCCATATTTTCTCAGCCCTGCCTGCCGCAATGTGGCCGGGTTATACCACTCCACCCACTTGCGCAAAAATTCAGTGCCCTCTTCCGGCGATGGATTCCCCTGGAACAGGCAGGAATACCTGCGCGGCGAAAGCGCCCTTTGTTCGGCAAGGTATTTTTTACCAAACCGTTCTGGCCAAAGCGGCTCACCAACTTCTCGGCCAAGAATATCGCCAGGTTCAGCCTCAGCTGGAATATTCACAATATCCCAGCCGCGTGCGATCTCTTCGCTGTAATTGGGGTTTTCACTGTCAGTGATTCGGCCGATCACATCGTCTTCATGCCACCTGGTCATGACGAGAATCATCACGCCATCATCGGTCATAAACCGGTTCATGATTGTCCCGGTAAACCATTTCCAAACCTTCTCCCTCATAGCCGGAGAATCCGCCTCTTCATCGTTTTTAAAGAGATCGTCAACAACAATAAGATCTCCACCACGGCCGGTGATGGATCCGCCGCGCCCAACAAAATATGCAGCATTTTTGTTTGTGGTGCGGATGCGCCCCTGGGCCTTGCCGCCTTTGCTGAGCTGGCACCCAGGAAACACCTGACGAAATGACGGCTCTTCCATGACGGCCTTCACCTCGGCGCCTTTATCCTTTGCCAGGTTTTCGTTATATGTCGCATAAATCGCATGCTTTCCATGAAACTTAGCCAGGAACCACGGGATGAAGCGCACGCCAGCCAGCTCTGTTTTTCCATGGCGGGGTGGCATCGAGATGATTAAGCGCTTTATTTTACCCTTCGCAACCTCTTCCAATGCGGCCGCTAGTGCCTGGTGATGGCGCTTTGCTACGTACTTGCTGCGCGATGAATCTTCAGGTGCATCTGGATCTGGTGTGGTGAATTGCGCAAAATCAATCAGACTATTAGATGCTTTTTTCGCACGCAAAAGCCTGTCGAGGGCCATAACCTTTTTTGAATTTTCTTCTCTCGATAATGTATTGACGACTTCTTTATCGTGCTCTTTTCCAAAAGCCTTCTGCCGCTTTATCTCAATATCGATCAGATCTTCTTCTGACATTAATTTAGCCTCGGCTCATGCCCAAGCAGTGCGCGACACTTATCAATCACTTCGCCCTGGGCAGTGATATAAATTCCAGCTGAATAATCAGTGTATGGCTTTTCTGGCTTTACCGGGTGATCACATTCGTTATTTCGATCATTCGCCAGAAGGTGGCGAAGGCATCCTGTCAATGGCAAGCTCAACACGATAACCAACAGGATCGTCAGCGCCTTCTTTGCGATCGATTTCGCGCCTGATGTTTTCATACCTTTTCTCCACCTTTAAAATCTCTCCCCTGGCCTTCTCATTCAATTTTAATGCGGTATCTGAATACCTCATTTCACAGCGACGATACCCGTTATTATCTATTTTCCAGATAAACGCTGTGATCATCCCGGCTATCAGTGCTGCCCCCAGCAACGACACCCAGATTTTCATGGGCGCCGGCACCAAGGCAAAAAGACCTCTGATTATGCCAATCATACGATCACCCTATTTAAAAGCCACCCAAACACGAAATCCTCGTCCTTGGGGCGCCTTTGGCTGAGATTGATATAGAAGGCACCCTGAAGGCAATTCAGGGCCCTCAGCAAGACAACCTGGCCCTTGGCGTCACGTTTGGCCGTGAAGGCGCGCAGGGCGCTCAGGGTGCCCGGGCCAATATCGCCATCGATCTGAATGTCAGGGTAATCAGCCCCTTGCCGATTAAGAGCATTAAGGCAAATCTGCAGATATTCGATCGCGCGGCCAATGCCCTGGTTTATGCCGGTGTCCAAAAGCTCTTTGACTATGGCTGGCGCTATCCGCTCCACCTGGTCCAAGCCCAGGGGCGACCAATATTTTTCACGGTAAATCTGCTTTGCCAGAGACTTCGGCAAATCCTTCATTTTTCCCTGATAGCCATACTGCTTTGCAACGGCCTCTGTGATTCCGTACATCGTATCGCCGCCGCTATCATTGGAATTGTTCGAGTGGCCGCCCTCCACCTCTATGATCTCATCGATATATTCATCAAACAGGCTCATGAGCGATCTTTCTTTTTTACATCAACTATGCATTCGGCGGCAATGCCACCTCCTATGTTCACCATGCATTTTGCGTGGCGAGCCACCTTCCTGAATTCGTCCATATCATCCCTATGCTGGGCCATCAAAGAGCTGATGGTTTTACTGCATGGAAAAAAAAATTGTTCAACCCTTTTGACGAAGCGCATTTTCTATTCTCTCCGACAGCACAGCTAGGGTTTTCACGCTTTCGCGGATGACCTCACCCGTATCTTTTACAAGCTGCACTGTATCATCATTTTGTTTTTGATTCCGCCTATAGAGAATTCCAATGGCGGCAATAAGTGTAGCAATCACGAAAAACATAAAAGATGTTAGCGGATCTGCACCACCTAAAACACCTTCGCCGGCCTTGGTAATCAATTCGGGGTCCATAAGCAGCCTCAACCATTGTGTCACTCAATGAGATAATTTTACCACATCACCCACACAATGAACAAGACCGCCTAAATCAAAGCTTATCCTTGTATTTTTCGTTAATTGCCTTGATTCCGTCGAACATAGCCTTGGCGTTGACAACCTTATCAACCAGCCCGGCCTTGTCCAAAACTTTCCAGATCATATCAATCTGATCTGCCAGATCCGGCATTTCAGAAAGCTTATTACCCCTGGCTTCGCGCCTTTCTTTCTTGGTTTTTGTGTCGGCCTCTTCCGTCGTTAATGGCCGTGTGGTCATTCTCTGAATGACGGAATCACCCGACACCTCTATGGCGCCTTTGACTATTACGCCTGATCCTGGATCTGGGTAGCTCTCAACAATAATTTTTTTGAAAACAACCTTGTCAATAAAAATATCGCCCTCGGCCGCCTTTTCTTTTAGTGAGACGTTTTTGTAGCGCTTTCTGATTTCATCGAAAGAAAGGGTTTCTACAATTTCTTTCTTATCGTTTAAACGTGCATACATTTTTTAACTCCACGATGTTGACATTGTAAGTGATGCATCGCCAGAATTTGTGCCCGTTTCGCTTGACACCGTAGGTGTGTTGGCAGCTATTCCTTTTGCGTTTGCATCTATTGTTGATGTTGATCCTGGGGTGAGGCTTCCTGTGGCGCCCTCCGCTCGGAAATATGACTGGACATCAGCCACAATATTTTTCCCATTATTCCCGGCGATCGTCAGCATTGCGCCGCTATCAGTGGCAGATATATCATTGTGCCAATGGCCAACCAAAAATCCGTTTGGAATGCTATGCACATTTCCTGGGGTTATTAAATTATAAAGATAAAACGTTGGCGTTCTCGTGAAACCTTTGTCCCAGATGATGGTTGTCAAGGCATGATCCGAAACAACAACATCCATAGACCAGTCAATCGTTGACGGAACGTCCTGGACCTCATAGGCAAAGCAAACCCCGAACGAATTAACAGCGATACCCATGCCGCGTGACATCTCAGCCCCGGCCGCTGGCCAGTAAGCCTGCCTTACAAGGGCGCCTGTGCTATCATTAACAACCATGACATGCGGAGCCGCATTGGCACCTTCCGTGCCTTTGGTAAAAAGATAAAGCTCGCTCCCATACCAATCCATCCCAAAGAAATCACCATTGGAATCTGGGCACTTATCCCAAACCAGCGCGCCGGTCGATCTATTAAAGCAATTGAGAAAGTATCCTTCACTGCCATTTACAGCATAAAGCGTATAGGCATAATTTGGAGAAATCGCCATTCCTCTAAAGCTATCGACAGTGTTTGTGTGGGTGTCAACAAGAACACTCCATTGATGTGTTCCATCGGTGGCAAAGTGCATGGCAGCAATTCTATTTTCGCCGGATACTTCTCCGCTAACAAAAATTCCATCAGCATCGGCCCTGATATATGCATCACCATCATTGCCAACTTTTATTATCTTTGGGCCGGCGAGCCTCATCCTCTTCGTCCAGGCAATGGATCCATCAGAAACATTTATTTTCATCAGGAAATTATATCCCGTTCCACCGACAGTCTCTTGACCGAACATATAAATGTTATCGAGATATGTCGCGATGACTGGATCATTTACAGTCGATGCGCCACCGTTGTCTCTGTACTCATATTTTTGCCAGATTATATTTCCATCTTTATCAACGAGAGCAATAGATTCAAGGGTGTTGTCGTTATAGAGATAATGCAGGCGGCCGGATGATGTTGGATAATTTACAGGGAGCCATTGCGCACCGGCTGTCACCGATGAGCATTTCAGAAAAACCTTATCAAAAGATTCTGCGCCGGCTCCGCCTGGCATAAACAACATCATGCAAATGCAGCTCCAATTAAATAGCCTCTGACATTGCCATCATCATCAGCAATAAACCCAATAAGATCTGTGCCGCTCGATGTCAGGGTGGGGGCGATACCATCAGCCCAATCATCTACGCCTGTCCATGTGATCGTGTACGCCCCGCCATTCACCAGCTGAAGCACGTAGGATGCCGGCTTGCCTGTAATGGGGGTGATGTCGATCGTGAAATTACCGGTGGGAGAAACCTTGCGGTATTGCCCCAGGTTCATGTTCAATGTCACGGTCCCCGACGCCGGCGCGCTATCAGCCTCCTGGTTGGCAGTGACCAGCAATGGCTGGCCAGTATAGCGATAATAATTCAGGCATTTCCAGTTTGATCCAGATACCCGGACAAACTCAGCCACATCACCGGCCGCTGTTGTGATATTGGCGGCCGTGGGGAGAATCAGCGATGTTCCGTTATGCGTCAATGTCAGTGCCGCATCAAACTCAACCCAGACATGGTTTCTGGTGGTTGTGGCGCCAAGTGATGTGATCGTCGTCGTGCCGGTGATATGAACAAAATCACTATCGGCCGCGCCCAGGTTCGTGGTGGCACCAGAGGCTATGGCTGTGCCTGCCTGCTTCATAAAAAACCCTGATGCCTGCTTTTCGGAATCAAGCTCTTCAAGTGCTGCCTGGACATTGACGGCCGCAATGCTGCCTGCTGGGGTAAACGTGATGCCGGATGCGGATCCGCTGACCGCCCAGGAATTCCAGTTTGTCGTCGCAAAGCTTCCAGCGCTGGTGTGGGCCGTGTGGCACACATAAATAAATCCGCCGTTATTCACCAGGTCGCCCACAGCATAAGCTGTAGCTGACGCCCAATTCCCGCGCGGAGTAAAGCCGCTTATCAGTGCCAGAGCAGATGCTGCAAAGCTATCAGATGTGACAACATTATTATTCAGGGCACCGTCATCGCGCTGGATAATTGCAAGCCTGGTGCAGATCTGGCCAATGGAGAGCTCAACCGCGTCAAGGTTTATATCAACCTGCGATCCTGGCAATGGCTGGTCAGAGAAGTTTTCCTGATAATCAGAAAAACTATAGCTTCTGGTGTATGGCGTTGGTTGTGGCATTTACACCCTCTTATGTTACGGACACGCTTCCGCGCTGCATTGGCAATGTATTGGCCCCGTTATCGCGAACGATGTTTGCGGCAGTGATTGGATTCACATCATCATATGCGTAGAACAGAGTGCCAGGAGATGTCGCAGGCGTGCTGGCAAGAACAACCGTCATGGTTGTCGCTGAAGCACGATCGGCAGAGCTGATGGCAATATTTTTTCTGTATTTGACCGTGAATGTTCCGCCGCCGGTGCCGGATGCTGTAGAGAGGGGCAGTCTTGGCGTCAGGGTATA
>Ga0075464_10000033_pt1 | contig 46433 bp, 53 predicted proteins | sample DEB19_08_DNA_5_FD_75068 | JGI IMG/M metagenome (GOLD analysis project Ga0075464, IMG submission 75068) | Aqueous microbial communities from the Delaware River and Bay under freshwater to marine salinity gradient to study organic matter... | ecosystem: Environmental > Aquatic > Marine > Coastal ...
CTTACCTACGGCGAAAACATTCCTGCTGATGTCATGTGGAAAACAATGTCGGGTGAGATGGTGTTAATGACGCCAACCCTATTACAAGCAATATTCCATGCCGTTGCGGTGTTTGAAGCCACTGTCTTTGGCACTGGCGAATACCACAAGGCAGCGATGTTACAAGCAGCCGATCCCAACAGTTATGATTATACGGTTGGATGGCCTGCGCAGTATGAGTAGTACAGTGACATAAGCGCGTGGGAAATTCCCACGCGCTCTATGCCGTTAGTCGGTTTGCATTTTTGTTCACATACACAATACCCTTATGAATTAACATGAGGGCTACGTAATGAAAGTAATTAATATTTCCAAATGTAAGCTAAAGCAATCCGACTTCGATGAAGCACATATCTCACCTTATGCGCGTCGTCGTTTAGAAACATTAATGCATCCAATTTTAATGACTGTCAACCCAGCCCGTCTCGAACAAGAACACATTGATCGATTGGTACATCTGGCTCACTACGCAGATTGGCCTAAGGCGTCAAAGATTGTCATCTCTTATTCAATTATGCCAGTGGTCCGACATCGGATAGCTAAAGCATTTCTGAATAAAGGATATGATACTTACTATGCTACTTTGGATGGTAATGATTGTATCTGGATTGACCCACGCGATTAAAAGGTAAATTCCGTAGTGTGAGTTTCTCACCTACGGAACCATCCACCTGCATGAGATACACGTTATGTCTATTACCAAAACCGGTATGGGGTTTGTGATAACTACCGCACGTGGCAGAACGCTGCCACCGCCAGGGTGTTTCTGTCCTGGTGTATTTGATTTACATAGTGCTATGAATGTTTATAGCCTACAGGAAAACCTTTTCGATTTTACCAACCAACCAAAGTAAGTGTTCCATCGTAAGTAGCATCACCCACCCCTCTCAGTTTGAGAGGATCATTAACGTTAAGAGATATACAAAAATGGCTATTATCAAAACAGTACTAACTCCTGAAAATCATGTTAAAATGGTTCAGGCAATTGCTGCCTACCTCGACCATGACGCCGAAAAAGCGACAGATTCCGCTATCTGTAAAGCCTTCCAGGCATTGCAGGATAACGTACTTTCCGACGTGGATCTACTTACCAACGACGAGTACAAGTTGACACGCGGCTCTATTCAGCGCGGTGTACGCTGCAGCATCACAATGCATCACCGTCGTCTGCTTGGTGTGACGCGTAGTCGTCTGCGTGGTGTGACGCGTAAACCTCGCGTTTCATCAACTCAAGCGGCAGCAGCCGCCGCTGCCGAACAAGTTCAAACCATGGAACCGTTACTCGCCGCTGCGATGGCGTTGGTACAGAGCATGGAGCAGGCGGTAGCGGCTACAATGCACTTAGCAAAGACATGTGATGCGGTTATTCAGCAGAGCAAGTCAAGTGCTACTCTTGGGCTGACGCCCGCCGCGAGCACTTCAAAACCCACCGTTGCAATAATGGGTGGGCCAATGGAGTTACGTCAACAATTGATTAAACACTATGCCGGCACAGTGGAGTTTGTGTTTATCAATCCCAACTCGCATACCGCGACTACTACGCGACATGTTACAAACGCACACGTACTGTGTCACCATCAGTACGAAGGCCCCGTAGCGATAGTTGCAGCGGAAAAGACTGGTCTGTCGTTTCGCCATATGAAGAAAGTGGGTGTAGTCAGCTATATCGATTATATCGATTCACTGCTAGCTACGGCGGCATTGTCGCATGGTGCGATGTCCAAATTGGTTGACCGCTTTGTTGCTAGTCGGCAACATCCTCACTATGGGCTATTGCCTACTAACCTCAACATGTAACTGTGTCACGCTGGGAGGATGTCCTCCCAGCGATTTATTCAACGTTTAAACAAGGACTATTAATCATGGCTGTCAAAGTTAAAGTATCCGATATAATTACCCCACGTGTACGCAGTAAGATCATTAACTTTCTCGCGGCACATTTCCTTTATGATCCAAACCCGATCGCTCCCGAAACCATTCGCACCACCTTCCTGCTGTTGCAGCGTCGCATGCTACCACCTGGCGATCGCGTCATGGCACGTCAGTGGCCAATCATTGCTGACAGCATCTGCACAGGTCTGCGCAAACACATTGACGCTGTCACTGCGGAAGTCCCACCTATGTTGACGCCCCATGCACCTGCACCAGGGGTAGCTACTAACGCTGAGTTATCTGCACGCTTGGATAAATTAGCATCCGTGCTGGAGCGTTTTGTTAGTATTATGGAAAAGTTTCCAGTACCGACTAATACTACAGCATTGCCAGTAGTCCGCGCACCGATTCCAATCTATACCGACGAACTAATCCCAGTTACGTTCCTAGGTATATCCACGACATCAGACCTGCGTCGCATTTTGACAAACCACTATGCTGGTGTAATCGATTTTGTTTTCGTTGCACCGTATCACTACGATGCCGATATCCCGACACTGTTAAATGGTCGACATGTGATTGCGCATGGCTTGTATCCAAACACTGGAGTTCTAGATGAAGCTAAAGAAAATGCACTATCGTTTAAACAGTTGACTAACAATATCAGTGACCTAGGCGTAAAGGCTGTCATTGATGCATTGGTCGATTCAAACCGTCGCACGGTAACTACCGTTAACGAAGCGCTGCAGGGAAACCCTGCCGGACATCGCCGTATGCCTGGTGGAAATTTCTAACTAGTAGTGGAACGGGATTCGTCCCGTTCCATCATTGGAGTTGTGTATGAAATGGAAACAAGATCTTACGGCTTTAGAGTCGAAGAATACCCATGGTATAAAAATTACTGAAGCCTTGCACGGTCAGCATCATTTCCCACCGGGTGGATATTTCATGATATCCTCACACTACGGAGATTTTGCAGATGATAATAGCTCCCCTCGATTATTCTTTTTGGGCAAATTGACCAAGGGTTTAACGATGGCACATTTTCAATCAGTCCTTAATAGCGAAACCTTTCGTTCGCCACAAGTGATACGACATCTCTTGCGCAAAGCCGCTATTGCTGAAGGCATACTACCAGTAGTGGAGATTGCCGCCGGCAATGTCGTCTATGGTCTGCACGTTGCATTTCTTTTTAATTCATCCGATCTATTCCCTTACCGCACTAGGTTGTTTGGTGAGAAGATCTCCGCCTGGATGGGCAACGGTGAACTTATAAATGCTGAATTCAATGAAATGGGAGCAAGCGATGCTGAACTTCTTGAAGCGACTAACCCCTGATTCATTGCTCTATCGGATACTCAGGGGAGATCCTGCTCGTGACATAGTAGTTGCTCGCCGTCGCTTATCAGGACACTTTTTCACCACAGTTAAGATCACCTCTAAAAATGGCATTCAGTATGAAATACTGGCCATGCAATACGCGTATCAAAATCCATACCGTCCATGGACGCGGTATCAGCGAGCAATGCAGGTGTTGGTATTGTCTGGTGCGGACTGGATGACAAAAACGTTATATGCCGAACCAATGCAGTCTGCTATAGGGGTGGTGTACAGTAGCGCTATTGCAATGGAATTCCTCCAACGTTATCGTGGGTCATTGAAAAATGGAAACAAAAGAACCTGTTAAATATCCAGACATGAAACCGTACTACTTGCGCATGTTCTGGCAATTCATTAACGATCAGTTACAGATCCCGCATATTGCGGTAGACGTAACGTATCCGAACGTGCAAGTTCCAATGGAATTTGTTAAAGACGGACGTATCTTTCTAAGTATTTCGGAAGCTGCGTGTAAACACCTTTGTATTGATAATGATGCAATTGCGTTTGAAGGTCGCTTTGGTGGCAAGGTACAACAGTGCTATATACCAATGGATGCCATTGCAAGTATCTTTGCACGGGATGACATTGATCTATGTTGCATGTTTCAGCAACCGCCCCACGCAGAAACCGTGGATACCCCACCCGCTGAACCAGAACCAGTAAAACGCGACCGGTCACATCTAACCGTAGTTAAATAAAGGAGATAGTCATGCACCAGCACCGTTCCAGACTTTTGATCTATGCACTTACGGCCGGTGCAATATCTTCTGCTATTGCAAGCGCAAATGCCCCGGCGGTTATCCCTCGGGCGGCGGACAGGTATCCGACACCACACATCACACAGCCTAACGTTCGAGCGATCGTTTGCATCTCTGGCCCCAATGATCGTAAACCCCCATCAAAACGTGTGGTGCATGAATATAACCTCATTACCTTTCCGTATCGAAAGCTGCACCATCGTACAAAAAGACGAGCAGTGTTTTGTAATAACGGCCCTCATTTCAATTGGAAAAAGGGCCGTACTAAAAAATGGTAATTCAAACAAGGAATCGCTGGCATGATTAAAACATTTGAGTCGGTAGCAGAGTTTAATTTAAACCCGGGTGAGTCGGTGGTTATTACTGGCGACGTGGGGTGTGGTAAAACTGCGACAATCCTCACGACGATTAAATACGTGATTGAAAACAACGATCCAGCGGACATTTACCCCATGACGATTATCATGGATGATCCAGTTGCGATTGAAAAGTTAGAGGCAATCTTAGCTAACGTCCCACCACAGTACCGTAGGCGCATTACCGTATTAAATCCAACGTTTAACCTGGATGTATTATTCAAAAACATTGGCATTCGCAGTAAGATTGTTTTTGTGGATGCAGCATTTTCGAACCAGTCAGTGACGAGCGCTGTCCAGCGTGCGAAGCTGCATGCGTTATTGCGCATCCAGTGTTTTGTTATAACAGAAACTTTGCAGGGCTTTGAGTCTAGCCGTACGCGCGAACCGCGTGAGCCGGGTTATCTGAAAGTTAATTGCACCAAGATAAACCGTACGTTAACGTATCTCGGTAACCACACCGACATTGAAAACATGGAATAAAAATAATGAAAGTAACGTTGGTCGCTGCAGTTGCAGTAAATCGAGTTATTGGTAACCGTGATGAACTCCCGTGGCATATCCCAGAAGACATGCGTTTCTTCCGCACTGCGACAATGGGTAAAGCAATCATCATGGGTCGTAAGACATTTGATTCTATTGGTAAAGCATTGGATGGTCGTAAGAATATTGTACTCACGCGTGACGTTGATTGGAAGCATCCAGGGGTCACCGTTGTCCATACGGTGCAGGATGCATTAGCAGAGGCCACCACGTGGATTCCTGCTGACCCGTATAACCCCTATGGCGCAGCCCATGAAGCCGTGGTTATTGGTGGCGCTGAGATCTATACGTTGTTCATGCCCCATGCAACCAATTTGACGCTGACTGAAGTCCATCTCAATCCAGTGGGTGATGCGTTTTTCCCCAAGCTGCGTTTAGGCGAATGGGATCGGGTAGAAACGGCGCGCGTCTTTGGAACACCTACTACGCCGTCTTATCGCCGTTCGGTATCTCGTCGTCGAAAGCTTACGCCAATCGCTGTTAAAACATTGGAAAGTCCAACTGGTCGTATAAAGTTTCCACCACCGAAACACACGGATGCAACGTCTTATCGTAACATCTGACATAAGCCCCTCCCTTACAGGAGGGGTCGTATTCCAGATTGATAGAGATACATATTCTCTAGGTGAGAAGCCCGCGCTGGTCTGACTTGTTTCTTATCATGTGTTGCTATCTTTCACTTAAGGGGTTTTGCCATGATTGCTATGCTTTATTTTCTCATCCTGACAGCCATGGCAATCGCCTCGGTGTTCTTTGTAGATTTACAGTTTCCAGTGCTGACATTTCTACTCTTGAACATTGCCGTGCTTTTTATTAAAAGTAATTCATGGCGAACTGCGTACCACACGCTACAGGAAAATACATTGGTTATAGAACCACCAATTCCACCAGTTGAAGTAGATGAACCGTTGCCAATGGCTCGGATTGTTTATGGAGATGGTGAGATAATCGATGTATTTAATATGATAACCGATTACAAGATTAGTGCTGACATGCATCTCTATATCAAAGACCGCCGTTTAAACAAGTGGGTCTTACAAGATGATGTCATTGCAGTTGAATTCTTTTTGCACGAGACCGATTAACCATATCCCCGGAGTCATACTCCGGGGGCTATGCCCTATTTTTAATTTAGGAGTCTAAAATGAATCCACCATTCAAAGTAGTAAACCGTCACACCCGCGATCCAAATCGCACGGTGCGGCGTGTGTACTGTGGACGTCCCTCTATCTGGGGAAATCCTTTTTCAATAGGAGAGGGTCGCTTTACGCGCCAAGAAAGCATTTGGAAATACTTTTGGCATTTAGTAGCAACTCCACATAAGCTACGTCGTATCAATGATTTGCGTGGCTGTGACCTGGAATGCTTTTGCGCTCCACGGGAATGCCATTGCGATGTGTTGATTCAGTTGGCCAATGATGCGCACTTGCATTTTCAGTTTGTGCGGCTGCTCTCCAATCCGGGCGTAACTGAAGAAACGTTTAACCATAACCGCGATTCACTGTCTGCTGAACAAGTAGATTTAGTGCACGGGATTATGGCTAAGGTGTTTCCCTCAGCAATGCAACGAATGATAGCGGCCTGTCCGCCAGCTACTACCGTGTCCAGTGAAATCTTAACTACCATGCGTGCCAATGGCGACATGGGCACCCCTGAACCAGCTGAGGACTGAACGGAATAAAGCCCCTCCTTTCGGAGAGGCTTTTTTTTTAACTTACCAGAGACCGCCCGTCAGTATCTTGACATGCCGTGAGGATGCAACTTGGTCATTGAGGATGGAGATCTTTCGCCACTTATCCATTAAGAACGTTTTATAGTTCTCGTTAGCATCTGAGTATCCATCGACGATGTCTTTGAAACGCCCCAGCTCTCCACCCGATACAATGAACCCACGATCCATTAGCACCTGAGCATTAACGTAGATGTGTGCTTTGACAGCGTATACCACTAGTTCAGAAAATGCCATAAACGAAGTAGGCAGTAAATGGCTGAGTTGATCATCGTGCGTAACCCAACACCGCAAGAACACCCGGCCAGGCAATGCTGTAGAATCGAATACGTGAATTGTGTTATCACCTACTACGTGACAATACGCCGTGGATACCATTGGAATGCCAGCCTGTGAAGATAACACACCGGCAGCTGCATCCATGGCTTGACTGCCACCGTAGATGGCAGAGCCTAACATCGCATTGGCTTGAATCGCACCTTCCCCATACCCGACGCTAATGGCTCGAGTGATTGTAGCGCCTCCGGTCATTTTCTTTGGGATCTGATAGACGTAGTTAAACCGATCAATCATTTCATACGGCATGGCTTCGAGTGGAATAACCACCTCTTTACCACCCCAAAGATTAATGTCGCTCAATACACGTGCTTCAATAACCTTTTCCCGAATACGGCTGTCCAGCGATACCGGTACCCGAGGATTAATGTTATCTAACGAGATAAAGATTTTAGATAGAATGTCGCGAGGGATCTCATACTGCACTTGTTTCAGTGCGTAGCTGATCGGATTAGTACTCATGTGCCTACCCTCTATTCAATGTTCAGTCAGGCGAACCATTGTATGGTTCCCCGCAAGTCATAATTTAACCCGCTAAACGAATGCAATATAAGTCAGTTACACATTACCTATAAGAACCGTTGGCTCTTGGTATTTGTATACTGGTCAAATAGGTTACCGTTTTACCCCAATACTTCATAGGAGAAAACTATGAGCGATGTATCAAAAGCAGGACGCCTTCGCATTTATGCATGTGGCGGTGGTGGTACTAATATTGTTGCTGGATTGTTGGAAAACACTGGCACTGAGGCACAGCCTAATTACGCGTCACTGCACCCTGTGTACATCGACACCAGTCGCAGTAACTTGAAGGCTGGCATCGATGAAACAAACTCATACCTGCTCCAAGATTTGGATGGGTCTGGGATGTTGCGTCGTGAAAACTACAGCGCCATTGACAACGTGGTAAAAGAAATCCTGCATCTGAATAAACCAATGGATTTCAACATCGTGGTCTTTATGGCCGCGGGTGGCTCGGGTTCAGTTATTGGACCACTGCTGATTGGGGAATTGTTGGCTCGTGATGAACCACTGATCGCAATCGTGATTGGTGGTGATGAATCTGAAATCGCTACTAAGAACTCGTTGAATACCCTCAAGTCACTGGATGGCATTTCGTCCAACCTCGGCAAGCCAGTTGTTACGTTCTATCGCCAGAACACACGCAATCAATCCCGCCGTCTGGTGGACGATGAAATTGCATTGGCAATCAGCGCACTCGCTATTTTGGTATCTCGCCACATCCAAGAGCTAGACTCTCAGGACATTTTCAACTTCATCAACTATCACCGCGTTACCAATAGTGCACCAGCCGTAGCCGGTTTGGTATTGGTTGGTGATGAGCCAGGTGAAATGGATAAAGCTGCACCAGTGTCCGTCATTACGATTCGTAAGGATCCCGATGAACCAACGATTGAACACATTCCTGGTTTCCTGAAATCAGCTTATGCTGACCTCTCAATGGGATCGGTGAAGAATCTGTTCTACGGTGTCGATACCAGCGAACCAACTAAGTGGGCTAAAGCACTACAGTCTACGTTGGATCGAATCACGCAAGCCAGTGAAGCCCGTCCTACGGCCAATCGGTTAAGCGCTGATACTGACGTTAAGACCAACAAAGGCATGGTTCTTTAAGTATAACAGCCCCTCACCCTCACAGGTGAGGGGCTTATGCCCCCCCATGCCATCTGTTTTTTGTTTACAGCGTACTTAACAGTAAAACGATACAGATATGCGGGATGTATGTGGGAAGGGCTTATATGCGATCCTAGGCCCTTTTAGAAACATATTACCATTTAGATATCAACTCTCTCATTTAAGGGGAGATAATGACAACACTGATCTTTGATCTAAACGATGTATTGCTTCCGTTGGAATACGAAGTGATAAAATCCCTGCTGGACATTGAAACATTCGTTACTTCACGCCAGACAGTAGAGTACCATAAAACCTGCTGGGTACGCTCACGCCTCTTCAAACTCAAATGTGTTCCAGTAGCACCTGACTCACGATTTTTAATGTGCAATGAACAAGCCGGAAAGATTGAAAACTTGGCTCGCCACCTGGAGTCTGAGTTTTACCGCAGTGTACAAATTTGTCAAAAACACACTTGGGTGTATCAGCATGAATGGGTGGTAGAATTACTGTATAACAGTCTCTACCTAAAAACAATTAATAAATAGGGATTGTGCGAATGGCCTTTGTATTAAACATTCAAGAAACGGCATTTGAATTAGAAGCCAATGCCAACCGATTCTTTCAGATGAATGTAACTACACCACCCGTTATTACATTCCTGCAAGCACATGAGATTATAATGGCATTGGTTGACGATGCCCTTAATGAACGCATGGCGTGGACAGATGGTGTTGCTAGTACGCACTGGGATGCATTGTTACGCGTATTCCCATGGCTAGACATGCCCGTTAATGAAGACCTAGCTGATCATTTCTACAGCGAAGTATTTGATGACGTCCTTACACGCACGACCGGCATGATTGATGAACTGATTCCTTACGGCACTTGGGACGTATGGGATTTAGCAAAACATGGCAAAGATGCAATCCTCACGCAAGGACGCGATTATCGTGTTATGGAATGGGAAAGAATTACCGAGTACCGTAAGCCTAAGACGCGCAGCAGATTGATGGTACCATCGTCAATCAGTAAGCAACCGCTGTCTGCACCAAAGACTATCAAGCAACGGGTTGTTCCAAACAATGACACCACTCGGGGCACTGAAAAGTATAACTTATTTGATGACGTAAAGGCTCTCCATGGAGAAAACATATTTATTTGATATCGCAGATTCCTTGTCTTTCATTCGAGAGCAAGTGCGACCTTACTTAGGACGTGGTGCTGACTTTATTAATGTCACAGACGCTCTAGGTGCTACGGTGGATATTGTAATTTACGATCGCCTGGTTAATCATCGCTCCTCACCAACGGTACAACTCACTGATCTGGGTGTTCCCACTGATGTCGCACGGAACACCATTGATGAGATTTGTTCGACACTGCATTTAATGTTTTGTCGATTCCTAGGACCCATCAATCCAGCTTTTATTTACGAGTATGATGTCAATGAACTTACAGGGACACTCACACTCATGGAAAAAGAACGCCGGGTAGTTCCCATCCCAGCCCCGAACGTGGATGTCGTCACCCAGTACCGACTGCAGATGCAGCAAGTGTTGGAGGACGGCGGGTGGGTTCCAGAAACCGTACGACGCAATCTAGGACTATAAAGATGTTTATCAAACAGCCCGGGGATCTAATTGTTAGTGCGGTTGTTCCCCTCGACGAGTTTTGCCGCCGCTGTGGTGAGGGTCGTATTCGATTCCTGCAGCAATATGGAATTGACGTGGAAGATATTCTGACCGAAGCTTTTCGGTACCGTCTCACCCACGTAATTGAAGTGGAGCGTGTGTGGTTTAATCAGTTTGCAGATACGAAACCCGCTACCAAACAATGGCATGTCATGCAAGGTAATCCTGCTTCTACTGCAGATCTACCAAACTTTCTGATCGTGTATCTCGATGTACTGTTCTTGATGTACAGCATTAATTTTCGATATTTCGAATTGGTGTCTACGTACTTTGGAATTGAACCAGATGAACGAGTGCCACGGGTACAACTACTTACCTATTTACCACATGGTGAGGACTGTGTAGTTTGTTTTCGCATCGACTATGATAACAATAGCATTTAGCATAAGGGGTATCGCACCGTGAGGCAATACATTATCCCAATGTCCCAAGCAGACCTAGACTTGCGCGAATGGCTTCCTGCATTATCGCCGTATGGAATTGGTACGCTGGAACTAGTGGCGTCTGTATTTCGAGCGGCGACTGAAGACGATAGACGATATCACTTGGATGTGGCAACGTATGTACGCAACGTCATTCATCAGCAATACTACGATCTAAAGCTGCACACCGGTGGAGCTGCTGCTGCACAAGCCATTTCAGATGAAGTAGATCGCGCCACCATGGCGGCGATTGAATTATGTGATCAAGTATATGAACACATTCATCGTTACCTAGAGATCATCGAAGCTCGAGAAAAAGAACTCATGGGTGAAGATCAACAGTATTATTACATCAGTGTCGAGGGATACCATGGAACAGATATTATTATCCGTGGTGATGACGAACCTGATTCGAGGTCGATATGACAATGTACGTGGTACCGATTGCGGAGCACGATCTTAAACTAAATGCCGAGCTAGAAATGCTCGGCATTTATGGCATTGATCGACATTTGATTGTGTGGCATGTGGTGGATTCGTTAGTTAACGGATACGATGCAAAAGATAATCTGGCCAGTGAGATCTTTGAGATGATCGAAGAAAATCAAACTGCAACCGGAAAACCCACATTACAAACCGCAATGGAAATAGATATGGAGATGTCATACGCTGGCATCCAGATCGAAAATGCCATGAATAAGTTAGTTCCTTACATAGAACACTTTCTTTTGACAATCACCGATTTGGAAACCCGTAAACATTCACAACCCATTCAATACACCGCTGAACGCAGACACGGTTTAGATATCATCATTGAAACAACTCCAGTAGAGGATTCCAATGGCAATAGTGATACTTGATACCAGCTCCATCCGTGGTGACGTGGAGCGCATATGGCCACTGGGTTCTAAAGAGTTAATCACTCCTGGTGAACTAGTGTCCATTGTGATTGCATCTTGGATTGAGGGGAACTCGCTTTGCAGTTGCGAGCAGAACTCCACAATCCTGATTAACAATCTCACTGATCATTTTGGTGACGCTGTAATGTCTAACTGGCATCAGCTCGCACAGTCAATTTATTTGATTGTAGATCAATATATGGCCACCGTATGCAATTTGGCAAATGTAACTGATGTAGTATACGCAGGACATGTACGCGACGGTATAAAAATAAAACTGCATGGGGAGAACGTGCTTAATGGTACAGCCAACGTTACACCGCGCCATTTTACCCACTGCGCCACTAATTGAAGATATGATTACTAATCTGGCAGCTATGTCTATAGCGGACTATGATTTGGATGAACTAATCGTAAACACAATTAGTGCATTAACAGTGGCAAGTGAAATAAAAACACGCTTTGCTCAATTTGTGGAAATGTATACACGTTGGGGTAGCGGCAGACCCTACTGCGAAACAGATGGCCAGTTGATGGCGCGGGAGTGGCTACGTTTTGCCACTGCCGTTTACCACCTCTATCGTAGCTTTCAACTGTGGGATAGCACCGGCACATGTAACTACTATTTCGAAAAGATGCATGGTCGAGATATTGTACTGTGTCGATATCCAGACTAACCTTAAGGATCTACCATGATTGTTCTCTTAGAGATAGACGAAGTAAAGAAAATGCTGCAGATCGTCGCCCCCATGGTGGACCCCGATAATCCGGATCCGTTTGCAGGGGCTGACACTCCAACCTGCCAAGCCTGCAGTAGTTTACTGCAAGCAATGCAACATCCGGATCAAATGGTACCCGATGAAATTGAGGTATTATTGCACGACGAAATAACAATGGAACTGGCAGCTTTTGTTATCCGACATTTATCTCGGGCATTTAGTCCTTCTATCGTGTGTGGTAAAATTCATGACATTACCGTCTTTGATGGACGGGGAACGTTGGCCATCTACCTTTCATTGGAGTGATCTAGCATGTTACTTACCTCCGCAAATATTGGCGACGTCGTCAATTTCTCCGTTTATCCCAGCAGCATTATTGGAACTAGTTTCCAACGCGTTAAAGTAAAAGCATTCCTGGATGCCGATTCTGCACGCGCTTACTTGGACCCTACCGCCATGCATTTGGCGGTATTTCCTACCTTACCACCCGGCGTACCTAACGATCCAGATAAATACCCCTGGGTAAAGTTGGAGTTGGAAAATGGTAAGATTACGGTGGTGGGATTACCGTGGATTGACGAGATTACTGTGGAAGTTCAATCGAGCACCCAGCTTCAGATTGTAGTGAGTGAAATCACTGCTGCTGACGTTGCACGTGTTCGGCAGGCCTTGGTAGCCGCCGGCTTTAATAAGCTTGCATTCACCATGCTTTAAGCGCATAAACGGGAGAGACCTTCGGGTCTCTCCCTATGCCGTCTATACCTATCCTTTTTTAATTCCGTAAAACGATACAGAGATGGCTCTGCTATGTAAGAGACCAAACCGTGAGTCTAGCCCATGAATTACTTTGTAACTGAGCCTGAGCAATATACCCGCAAAATGGATATGAAAGGCGCGTATGTTGAAAACATTACTTTCTTTCTTTCTCGCACCACTGGTAAAGACATGGGGGCGTGCCGTAGTTACGTGCAGAAGAATATTGGCGATGATGGTAAGTTTCCATTTGTAGACCCGGCGGTTATTTACCTAGCCAGAGATAAGGTCACAGGTGATCGCAGCAGACAGATTACTACCTTTGGTCAGTATCTGCAAACTGCCTTAGAAAAGAATCAGATAATTGTACCAACGCTGACCACGTACATGCACCCGAGTGAACGTAAGTCGTTGTTAGCAAACTACATTAACCGCAATTTGCAAAAGCGCAAAATGCACAAGAAACAAATGTTGGTTTCTAAGCAAGCCGGTGACTCCGTCCGAGCTGCATTTGAAAACAACTTACAAAACTCATGTAAGATTAAGAACAACTCGCTATCCGGAGCGCACTCATCTCCATTCACGATCCTCTATAATCGTTCATCGCATTCAACGCTGACCAGTACGTGTCGCATTACGACCAGTTATGGCAATGCTAACAATGAAAAGTTCCTAGCAGGTAATCGACATTACTGGGCACCATTTATTGTGCTATCAGATATTCTAACGATTGTGCAAAACGCTGACTATCCAGCGTTACAGTTAGCAATGGATGCCTACAAATTAGCATACCCTACTCCAGAACAAGCAATGGAGTGCATTCGGTATTCCAGTGACCTGTATTGGATAGAGCCCACTCAAGATCTGATCACCATGCGGTTACTGAATGGCCTCACGCCATTAGAGTTAGCTGCCTATGTGTACTCTGGCGATGCGTATCACCTGGCTAAATATAATCCAGAACCCGTACGTGCGTTGTTGGATGACTTCACAACCGTCATTGAAACACCCGTTGATTCCCCTGCTACTTACATGGACAACTTGTCTGAAGATGAAGTAGCGTTGGTTAGTCAGCTATGTGCCAGATATACAGCCGGTATCGATTTGTATAAATTAAAATCGACCAACCCAGAACACTACGCTACCGTGGCAGCCAATGCCAAACACCTCACGGATACGCTGTCTAAACATCAGGTGCTAATCCGTGCCGTCATGCGTCCAACCACATTGCATGGTAGTGTGGCAAAGCTGCCATTCATTTTAAGACGTGCGGTGATTGCTTCAGATACCGACTCTACCATTTTCACTACTCAGAATTGGGTGGAGTGGTATTGTGGAAGAATCTGTTTTACACCCACCGCGTTCAACGTTGCCTACGTCATGTCTTTCCTAACCTCTCAAGTGGTAATCCATTTGTTGGCGATGATGTCTGCTAATCTAGGAGTTGAACGCGCTAAGCTAAATGAACTGGCCATGAAGAACGAATACTTCTTCCCAATGTTTACGCTGACACCACGAGCCAAGCATTACTTTGCATCCAAGTCCTCACAGGAAGGGAAAGTCTTCTTGGAGTACGAGCAGGAAATTAAAGGAGTTGCGCTACGGTCTTCCAATGCCCCTCCTGAAATTAACGAACGGTTGCGCTTGTACATGATTGAGATTCAGGAATTAGTGATGCGTGACGGGAATGTTTCCATCCATGACCTCTTAGATCCAATCGCTGAGATTGAACATTCCATCATTGCAACCATTGCAAACGGTGAACATCGTTTCTTACGCAGCGTTCCCGTTAAAGATGCTACCTCTTATGTAGAGGGAAATAACGCACCAGCGCTAATACATCACCGCATGTGGGAAGAAGTCTTTGCTCCAAAGTACGGACATTCCATACCCCCACCCTATCAAGCTGTTAAAGTATCGGTGGAATTGGATAACCCCACTAAACTCAAACGCTGGTTAGATGGTCTTGAAGATCGTGCATTAGCTGAGCGGTTGTCTACTTTCTTGATACAGAATCGACGTGACCGAGTAGCGGTAATGATGTTCCCTAAACCAATGGTAGAAATGATCGGTATTCCACCAGAAGTTCGTAACGTTATCACTATCCGTAAACTCATCCACGACATCATGTCACCTTACTACTTGGTGCTAGAAGCATTTGGTTTGTACATGATGAACGGCAACCATACCCGTCTGGTCAGTGACCATTGGGCTGTTAACAAAGCACCGATTGCAAACGATCCATCCATTGTAGCAACAGTTCCAGGTATTTGACGGCATAGCGGGAGCCTTACGGCTCCCAATATGCCGTACCCGGTACAATGTCTTCAGCAATACCCCGTTTGTACTCCGCATGGATATCTCGACTGATCAGACCTTCAATGGTTCGATCATTCTTAATTTCTCGTACGGCGTAACGGATTCGATTAATGGGTGCAGTGTTCAGCGGATTGTTAGTGTCGCGATTCAGCTTTACCAGAAACCGAATTAATGGAAGACGGGCCAATATCAGCGCCCACTTTACTTGACGCAGTTGCAAGACCTTTGGTAAGATCATTGCTTCTAGCATGGTATTGTTACAAAGCACTGGCATGTGTAGCAATAGTTGATCAAACGTTTCATGTCTACGACGTACCAGATTTAGGTAGTCTTCTAGCACATCGTCCATTCGACTGTGTTGATCGAATACTGAGATTGGATGCACGGTGCGAAAGGGCGCTACTGGTTCGCCACGATAGAGTGCGTTGATCCGATTAAACAGTGCAATGTCCACGTGACTGTAGATCATGTTAGTTAGCACGAACATCCGTACAAACTGATGTACGGTGCGTACCGGTACACCTTGAGCATTGTAATGTTCATCGCGTTCCCACCCACGATACATGGCCATTAACAATGGTGCATTAATAACGATGACTGCCAGCCCTCCTTCGTTGCTACCATTGTAGGTGCCGTCGGGTAAGTCTAAACTGAAATCAGTAAATGGGTGACGCAGTACACGCACCGCTTGCAAGGTACGCCAATCGCTATCTTCAGTTAAGTCGGCTGGAATGCTGTCGTCCATGATAAGAATTTCAGGAACACCGTCACCGTAGAAGTAGCCTTTAGTAAAGACTCTGCCAAAGAAGGTAGAGGACGTAAATCCCATCACACGTGCTACATGCATTGCATTGTCGGACGTAACGTCCAGATAGTTTTCAAAGTCTCGTCTAAACGAAACATTCAAAGAAGTGATCAGTCGAACAAGAATGTGTTCATTCCGTACATTCAATGGTTGCTTGTGGTAATAGTCTACCACGCGATCAATGTTCTGGACTAGATTCTCTTTAACAAATGAGAATTGGGGAACTCTAATGATCCCCCGATCAATCCCGGGGAGTTCGGAAAACAGATCGATCATGTCAACTCCCTGGTGTCTAGTAAAAAATAACTACACAACATAACCTTATAGGACAGACGTAAGTCAATCCACTCTGAAGGTTTCCCCTTCAGCAATAACTGATATGCGCCCAGTTATTCTGATCCCAATGTTTTTCAGGCGTATATTACCTTAGTGACCCCCAGATTATCCGTCAATCAAAAGGGTTAAACATGTTCTTTCCCCATCTGCAATAAAGGAGTAACACCATGGCCGTTAATCCCGGTCCCGATGCAAATAACAACATCGCCGGCTCAACCCAACATGCCCCATCTCAGCAGCAGTATCAGCAACAGGCCCCACAGCCTGCCGCTGCACCGCAGCAGCCATTTGGTGGCAACCAGGGTTTTGCTTCGGCCCAGTCACGCCTAATGAACCCAATGGCGCGTGCGTCAGCGGGTGAAGCAGTGCATCGCTACATGGATGCATTTAAGAAGATCATCACCGCTGAAGGCGGTTTGGGCGACAGCGTTCGTCTGTTGATCCTTGACGGCTCCATCCGTGGTTCCGCACTGAGCAGCATTCTGCTCTGCCGCCGCGCTGGCGACAGCGTAATGGTTCACAACATGATTATTGAGGCCAGCGCACAGCGGCTCAATAACACCGAAATCTCCATCGGTGCCCAGAAGGTCGAAATCCCTACTGTGGCTGGGGATGTGAACAACGAAGGCTTCTGGATGAAGATCCAGGCTGTCGTACGTGAAGCGTACGGTTCTATTACTCCAGTGTATGCTGGTGCTGTGGTAGTTCCGCGTGAATTGGAACCAGAAGATGCGTTCCATATCCGTACCGTGCTTTACTACGCTGACACAGCCGTGTGGACTACCATCCAGTCCAACACAGTGAATGCTCCAGAACCATTCAGCGTAACCTGGGCTACTCGCTCAGACAAGCTGGCTGCTCGTTTGGACTTCGCTCCACAGAACGTTGAAACTGCTGCTGGCCTTCCAGTGCGTTCAGACGTTTCCGTGATCCTGACAGCATCTAGCGGTGCTAGCAATGATCCACTACAGGCCAATAACCAGGACTTTAGCCGTGTCGATGGCTATATTGATCTGGTATACGCCCCACCTGCACCTCCAGCAATGGGCCAAGTGCAGCAGACCCAGCACTACGTTCCACGTTTCGTGATGACAGCTTGCGCACCGCAACTGAATGCCATCACAATGGAATTGATGTTGCTGTCGATCTCCTCAGCTACGTTGCTGTATCGCAACATGCTTTGGGCTAACGTGTTCCGTCCACGCTACGGCGCTGGCCTGAATCTGCGTGACATCGGGGCTATCGGCCTCGACGTCCCAATGCTTTCTGGCGAGCCTGCCGGTAAGAAGATTGATACACAGTCCCCGACCTTTGGTCCAGATGCCCTGTACAGTCTGGTTCGTGCCGCCGTTCGTTCCGACATGGTCTATTCTTTCGACGTGGAAGAGTGTGGCGATCAGAGCTGGTTGCAGTTGGCATTCGTGTCTTCTGCTAATGGTGACCAGGATGCACATCGCATGCTGATCCAAGCCGCCGATAACCTGACCGGTGGACAGTTCAGCCAGCATTTTGCTGGTGGTCCTCTGTTCGTTGACGACAACAACCGCATCCTGCTTGGTCATTACGTGGATGGTACTACCAACCAACGTGAAGACGTGCGCAAGATCGATTACCTGGCCATGCTGAACTACGTCGGTGGTACCGACATGCAGGCTGTAGTTGATTACGCCAACACGTTTGATCAGACCAACATCGATCTGCCGCTGCGCTTGGAAAAGCGTATCAAGATCCTGGAAAAGGTTTGCGGTGACACACTGCGCATTACTGGCTACGCTCGTCGCGTAACGCTGACACCAGCGTTCATCGATGCATTGGCGAAGTCTGTAGTAGCAGCCGGTCTGAACATCCAGCCTCAGAACACGTTCGCCGATTTCGGCAACAACGTGCGCCGTGGCAACGAGTTCATCACCGACCTCGCTTACGGTGGTCAAGGTGCAATGCAGTTGTTCGCCCATTCACAGGGTGGTACACGTGCAGCATCAATGCCAGCGCAGGTAAAATGGCGTTAATACATCGCTAACACTGTTAGTGGTGTGATGCGAAACAAGGGGCCTAACCGCCCCTTGTTTTTTTTATATGCCGGCATGAGGAGATAGGATGTCAATTCATCTTCGCTTAATTGCACACGATGAAATATTCAAGCGACTATCTCGTCCAGCGGTTCTGGTCAATCATCTAGACCTAGAGACAACCGAAGGACGTTCCAAGTTACAGAGCCTGCTGTTTACACGATACGAAGGGGATTCCCTTAACGTATTGCCTAGCTGTGATTGTGGTGAGTTACATGACAACCATAACCTGGGTGTAATATGCGATGCATGCGGTACCGAATGCTTGTCCATTACGGATAGACGACTAGAGTCTACACTCTGGATGAAAACACCCGATGGCGTACGTTCACTGATTAATCCCGCGGCATGGACTGTACTGGCTAATTCGCTCACAACTAGTGGAACTAATGTTTTAGAATGGATTTGTAACCCACTGTATCGGCCTAACAATCCAAACTCCCCTATCTTGAAAAAGGTAGAAGCGTTAAACCTAACGCGCGGTTATAATCATTTCATTGATAACTTTGAAACAGTGTTGCAAATACTGTTTCAGAACAAGATACCCAAAGGAACTGACCAAGACCGTGAAGATCTTTGGACATTCCTGCACGACTATCGCGATAAGATCTTTAGTGAGTACTTACCAATCCCATCCAAGGTTGGATTTGTGCTAGAATCAAATTCAGTAATCTCGTATGCTGACACAACGATGACACTGGCTATTGATGCACTGAAAACAATTGCGTCGATTGAGAACTCTTCCACTCCGCTGACACAGAGGGGTAGAGAATCTCGAACATTGAAAGCAGTAATGCTGCTTGCACAGTACTATGTAAGTTTCGCTAGTAAGACCATGGCAGGTAAACCAGGCGTGTTTCGTAAACATGTGTTTGGTGGCCGACCGCATTTTACAGGCCGAGCTGTTATTACGTCTATTACCGATAAACATGATTACGAAGAATTACATCTGCCGTGGTCATTAGCAGTGAAACTGTTTAAGGTGCATTTGACCAATAAGCTATTACGTCGAGGATTCTCGCCAGTAGAGCTAATTCGGTTCTTAGATACCTACACACTCCAATACCACCCGTTACTAGACGAACTGTTCCGTGAACTAATCGTTGAAGCACCGAAGGGTAGAGGAATTCCCTGCATTCTCCACAGAAATCCAACACTTGCCCGCGGGTCTGCACAGCGGTTATACATCCGCCTCATTAAAACTGATGTAGATGATAACACCATTAGCCTGTCAGCATTGTGTCTAAAAGCGCCGAATGCCGACTAAACGTTTGCTAACGTTTCCATGAGTGGAGAATTATTATGGAAATGCTCGCGTACACCAATCAGAACCCTACTGATCAATTCAATCATTTGTTGAGGATTGGGATGTTGGGAATGTCAGAAGAACAAACTCAATTCTGTTTGCAGAACAATGCACTCAGAATACGATGTGCAAGCACTGGAAATGAGTTTGTCACGTACAGCATGGGTGAAGCAGGCCGCTTTTTTCGGGGTCACCGCCGCAGCCGTGCACTGGCAGTTGAATTGTAGGAAAAGCAAAGCTCCCTACAAAGGTTATTACGTGGAATATGCAGATATAGGTCCCCAATGAGGCAACTCCTTGGTGTACACTTCTTTAATTGCTGGAAACCCCTAAAGCTGTCTCACCAAAACGGAATGCGAAAGCATAAACGGCCATGGTTTGAAAACGAGACGGATATTACAATGGGCAACCGTGGGTTCTAAGAACCCCTTTAGCAGCGAAGCCTCCCTGGTGTAAACCGAGAGGAACGTTCAACGACTATCCGGTTGCGCGGAGTACCCAACAGCGTTGGGGAAATAGGAAGCTACCCACGTGGTAGAAGATATAGTCTGTTCTGCAAGGAAACTTGCAGCGTTGCAGGTAATGCTGCGGGGTTCACTTAGCGAGTGAATCTGAACAATAAGTCGACGGCGATGAGCTTAACCTGTACTTAGCACTAGACAAACGAATGGCCGATCACTTGGATCGTTTGGCACCACACCTGGGGGCACTTGACTTAGATGCGCCACGAACCATTTCGAATAATCTCAGTATACCAGCCCCCATTTTGGGTGCTACTGGCAACTGGCTTTATAACGGCAATTGAAAACGCATAGTGGGGGCCATATGGTCCCTGTTATGCCCAAAGGAGGGCTGTAAATCCTAACAGTAATGCGTTCATTATGGGAAGCAAGCCTATGGTTTTCAACTCAACTCAGGAGGAATAAATAGATGGCACAAGTCATCTACGGTGACGAAACAGCGCTCTTTGATGCGCTGGCGTTTTCTGTTCCTCATCCGGGGACAGTTCAATTCATCGCCGATCAATCCAACCGGTTCAGTGCAAACTTGAATCAGATGGGATCTGCATTTGCCCAAGCAGTTACAGGGGTATTCGAATGGGTAGACCAATCGAAAGCAATGCAGCTAGCTCGTCAGCTGGGTAAGAAAGTAGAATCAATGTGGAAAACTGATGACATCAGACCACTGACGATGATACAAGATATTCAAAATGCTACGATGTTAATGCAGCGCTGGATCATGGCCTGTCCAGAAGTTCGGACGCTGTATCACAATCAAGGCTGTGAAGGTTATACTGGTAGCTACGTCGATGTTGATCCTGGTTTAGTAGGAGACCAACATTACGACTATCGCCGTGCAATGGATGGACTGGTTGTCTTTGACGATCAGGGCGATTGGAGTGCTACAACGTATTTTGATGAGTTGCGTGATGGAGATCGTGATCTACTCCTAGACGAGCAAATCGATATACAAACTACATGGGAAGCAATGCGGTACCATGTTACTCGAAATAAAGATGATCCAACATCGATGACAGGTGCAGCTCTCTAAGTTATAATCTCGGCACCGGCTAACCCCGGTGTCGGGAATACTAGGAGCACCTTATTTATCTTTGCACAGGAACAGCATCATGGCTTACGATCCAACCAGTCCAGTACCACCCGTACCCGCACTCGATGCGAAGGGTTGGGTGACTGATCCAGCACAGAAAGCAGATTTATTGCTTTGCTATTATTTACAGAGCGATAAATCCCAAAGCACATTAATGCCTGGAGCAATTAAATCGTTTCAGTACACGTTACAACAAAATCCAAAAGAGCCATTGGAACTCCAAGCTGCCATTCGCAGTGAGCTATCGGACTATTTCGATAATTACTTTGAAATGATTATTGTGGATGTTCGCGTAGAAGTTCCCAAAGGTCCGCAGTTTGTATCCGATGCAATGTTAGATGTAAGCATTGATTTAACCATTGCAGATAAAGGTATTAACTACAGCGTTGGGAAACTCATCTCGACAATAGATAGTAAAATATCAAAGATTATTGATTTGCATATGGTGTAATACCACCCACCCATCGTTAATAAGGAATGCTGAACATGACCACTGAAGATAACCACATCACTCTGGGTGCCGCCAACGACGATACCGTCTCTGCGGTAACAGCGACTACTCTCGAGGTCGAATACAAAGACGATCATCCAGTGCGCGTCGCCCAACGTTTGACTGAATTGGAAAAAGCGTTTGTTAAACTGACCAACGCAGTCAGCGATATTGCTGAACAGCAAGCCAAGACAATCGAAACAATCAATGCCATGGCCTTGCACCTACGTGAGCTGCCAAACAACCCAGCTTTCCTGGCTGCGATGATTACCCGCATGGATGAAATGCTGCGTGGTGTAGATGAGCGCAAAAACGCCACACCCGTTGCCAAAATGCTAAATCCCATTACGGTAGAAGAAGTTGCAACCATCGCTGCCGATTGTAAAGTCATTCGCATTCAGCGTAAGGATGATGTCAATGGCTTGCCGCAGATGGAACTCACCATCCGCTGGCCAAATAACGATGGCACCAAGTTTGGCTACATTGAAGCCGATGACGCTGACGTGCAAAACCTGGATTTGGATCACAACACCGTGACCTATCTAATGGACACTACGGCAGACCTGGCAATTGGTGAATACCGCTTCTATGAAGTCATTGACGTAGTTAGTGCCGCAGACTACGATGCCGATGGCACCTGGGTTGAAGTTGACCTTGCATCATTGACCGCGGTATCGGCAATTTACTCACTGGTAGTAGCTGCGAGTCGTAATGATAAAACCGGTGAGCTAGAGTTCCGTTTGGTTGATGAAGCGGGTATGGCTGATTTGGTAGAAGAAGTTACCGTTGAGCAAGTTCCAGAGTTGGAACTGCTCCTGCCGACAGTGGAAGGGGTACCATCAGACACGCTAGTTTACTACGCCTGGATGCCATCGGACATTGGTGTAGTTGCACCAGAGAGTTTCCAAACGCAGATTGATGTCAACAGTGAAGCATCCTCCGTGATTACTGAACTGGATGTCGATATGGACGGTGGCATGGCTCATGCAAACATGGTGATGTCCACTGAACCATCCCCTGCTGATACTGCCGCAGATACTGTTCGCGTGCAATGCAATTTTAATACAGGGCAGGTATTGGTTAGTCCACAATTGTCCCCTGAAGACATAGAAGCGCCGACTAATCCTGCATTGATTGAAATGTATCTGGATCTGGCAAAGCGTTCAGAGATTCCAGTAAAAGAAGATGGCGTTGCTGTCATTTACGTTGTAATGTCTGCAAATGCATAACGACATAGAAGCCTACCTTAACCGGTAGGCTTTTTTCTTTTTGTTATTAGTGAGGTCCATGATGGCTGAGCCCGCCGATACCGTTCAAACCATGGATCAATTTGATCCGGGTATTTCTGAAGCATTTGCGTCACTTGAGTCCATGGATTATCCATCGGTTCAAGAAGATCGTTTCATTCGCGAATACTTACCACTGTTTGTTGCACGTGGCAATAATCCAGTTAACTTAATTCCGTGGTTGGAAGTAGCAGGACATCCACATCTCGCTGTAAACGTGTTTCGCGGTAACAAGTTTCTATTCCGTGTCCCACCAATGATGCGCGACGTGTCAATGATCCCTGGAGATCGCAGTAAAGGACATTCGTTGTACGAAGAGATAATGACTGCCGAACAGAAACGATCAATCCTCCCACGGTTGGGTGACCTACACTTACAAGATGCAATTATATCTCGCGTAAAACATGAGATGGCATCGCTGGAATACATTCAGGCATGGAACAGTATTTTCCGTGCGTATGGACATCCCGAAGTGGAACTGCCGGTGGAAGCAGCAGCAGTTATTGCTGAAGAAGAAACCAGCAGTGCACCAGACGAAGTAGTGGATACCGACGTAAACAACGAGTTTGACGGTTTCAGTGAAATGTAAACAGCTGAACGTCGCAGCGACTCACGATATTCATTTTGGTCATCCCAATACCCCTACCTCGCAGATTGTAAGTACGATGCGCGCGATGTTTCCGGATAATCCAACAACTGGTGACTTAGACATCATCTTCTTAGCTGGAGATGTGTTTGATCGGTTGTTGAATTTACCAGATGACAATGTATCTTTAGTAAAATCCTGGTTCGTATCGTTCCTATGGATGTGTGCTAAGCGAGACATTGTAGTACGGGTATTGGAAGGGACTCCGTCGCACGATTGGCGACAGGCACGAATGTTAGTGGAACTGGCTACGCTGGCAAATATTGCAGTGGATATAAAGTACGTTCCAGATCTATCCATTGAATACATGGAGCGATTTGATATTCACGTGCTATACGTCCCAGATGAATGGCGCCCGCGCTGCGACGATACCTGGATGGAAGTACAAGCTTTATTAAGCGAGCATCAGTTGGAACAGGTGGACTTTGCAGTGATGCACGGCGCCTTTCATTACCAGATGCCCAAGAACATCCATCATCAACTCGAACTACACGACGCTGAGCGGTACTTGTCAATCGTCCGCTACAACATCTTTATTGGTCACGTACATCAATTTTCATCTTACGTGCGAATCCTTGCTGGCGGCTCTCCTGAGCGGCTTAATCATGGGGATGAAGGTAAGAAAGGACATTGGCGTTCTTGTGTGGATGCGGAAAATGGCCCTACGGCAACGTTCCACGTTAACAAGAACACTATGCGATACGATACACTCGACTGCATGGGTTTAGCGGGAGAGGCATTGCATTCGATGGTGGAAGCACACGTCCGAACGATTCCGGTTGGATCACATATCCGACTCAAAGCACGCAAGAATGACTTTGCCATGCAGGCATTGGATCTGTATAAAGTAAAGTTCCCAGCAATACACTGGACGGTTAAAGAAGTCAAAAGTGATAACACAATTGATAAACCAGTGCTACTGGATACCCGTGCTAAATTCAAAGGTATTAACATCACGCGTGAGAATGTCGTTGAATTACTAATCGACAGACTGCACACTAAACTTAGCCCCGAACAGCTAGAACGCTGCAAGGATAAATTAGCGGAAGTAATCGATGGATAAACGCTCCTTTGATATAATGGGCGAGCGTGAGAAGGGACAATTGTCCCTTTCCATTGCAACTAGTCTAGCACTCGAAGGTGCCTATGGCATTTTAGAGGAATCGACCCATCAACAAGATCCAATCAATCCACCCATCAAAGCGTATCGTCAACTTTGGGTAAACGTGCGTACGCTATACCGTAATCTACATGGCTCAATGCCTCGAATAGTGGCTGACACACTGTCCGTGGATGCTTTTGTAGAAACGGTGTACGATGAGATGCTCATTCTCAAAGGTGTAATTGCTGACCGTTCCAATGGCCGTATGAAAGTTGTTTTCTACGCCAACACGTACAAGACATTGCCTCGAAAATATCCGAATGCACATGGGCGAGAAAAACAAACACCCAATCAAGTAATATACGCAGCCTTTGAAAATGGTACTATCGAAGGATTGTTAAAAATGATGGCGGAGTCGGCGCATCAAATAGATTTCAAAACATTCGACATGGCAATCGTCGCTGAAGGTTCGCCTGAGAAAGTTTTGTTGATGACGCATTACCCGGTGGATCTATTACACTTCAGTGGTGCCAGTGAACTTGTGTTACTGGAATCTCATACGGGTGTAATAAAACAACGGGCACAGTGGTATACCAAAATGAAAGACGGTAAGTCACTAATACGAATCCCCTTCAATCGTATCACGTTGCAAATGTTCGGCGATAGTTCAGGAATGTTTTATCCCTATCCAATTGGATATCGGAAAGCATTTCTAGAGGTAGCCGAGAAAAACAAATGGACACAGGGCACAACTGCTGACAGAATTTTGCTCTGTGTTAAACTAGCTAGAAACCCACATTTGGAAATCGCAGTGCGTGGATTGATGTAAGTAGATTCTTACACAAATGCGATATGACATGTAGGTTAACCGGAGAATGTAAACCATGAGTTTCCCACAAAAGAAATGGGGTGGAGCAGGTGGCGGTCGCGGCAATTTCCCGCAGACGCCGTATATTGAAACCCTTTTGGACGATCGCAAACTGCGATTGAGTGCGCCGCCGGTTGGTGGTCGTGGTCGCCGTCCTGCACTGTTTGTAACGGTAGTGGGCGGCAATCCGCGCATTAACGTTTACACTGAAGTTGATACTGATAAAAATGGTGGGAAGATTGTAGCTAAGAAAGATGCGCTGGCCTTTTTTCAGTTGCTGGAAACCCTTCAACACATCATTGCAACACCGGAAGAATCTCGCTGGATCATGGTAAACAAATTGCCAGTTGAGCGTGAAGAGGGCGGTGGTGGCGGTGCACGTCGTGAACCAGAAATTGATACCAAGACTGTAGTGGGTCGTGACAAAGACGGCGTCATTTATATCTCGGTACTTTCCGGTGACAACGAACGTCCAAAGATCATCTTTCAATTCGGTAACCAGTACTACCATCAACTGGCCCGACGTGATGCTCCAGATGTGAAGTTGGAAAACCGCGTGATCTCTGAGCTGGCTGCTCGTGCATGGGTGCGTTTGATGCGTGCTGCTACTGCCAATATATTGGTGGACATGGCCGCAACGAAGGGCGCTGCTAAAGCTGCAAAGAAACTGGCTGAAGGTGGTCAGGGTGGACAAGGTGGCCAAAGCGGTGGTGGTAATTACCGTATGCCAGACAATGTATATGCAAAATCTGCAGTCGCTGATACAACGTCATTTGATTTTGACGACGATATCCCCATGTAACGTACATAGCCGTACCGTGAGTTTTGCTCACGGTACGGCTTATGCCCTTCTTGTAATTTCACTTAGATACATATTACTAATAAGAGTAAGTCTTCTAGGAGTATAACAATGCGGCTATTCATTGCCGAAGATGGTGCAGTGGTAACAGAACACAATGGTGCTGAAGTTAAATGGAATGCGACGATCTTTGATCGCACTGACTTTCGCAACATCCCTCACTTATTTCGGGAGATCAATGGTTATTGGGCACACCTACCCGCTGATCGACAATATCGTATTTGGCTGGGATATAAAGCAATATCAGAACAGTTCGAGACCACCTCAGAACGGACTCGCCTGGCAATGAACATTGCTGGGTTATTGGATCAGATGTATGCTGACATGCCAATGGAAGAGTTAGACCGTTGGATTGGTTTCCATGGTGCTGTAAAGTTTCCACCCGATGGCAGTTTGCTATTAGAGCATGACCCCTACGATCCAAATCCAGGTCGCACGTATTTGAAGCGCGACTATAATGGGTTAGTAACAATTACAGCAGCCTTACGCCCGATGATTCCTATCTGGGGTGAGTACATGCGCCGCGTTAAAGATGAAGTGGGCAGCGAGTATAAAGAATACATTGCAATTCGACTATTGCGCAACACGCATGTGATGCGTTCTGAACCGATTGAACGTTTACGTCGTTACGTAGACGCGACACTAAGTGTCAGTGCAAATCAATCCAATGCGTACATCATTTCTGGCCTGGGCAGTGAAGAGACTATTGAATGGCTACTAGCCATGGTCTGTATTCGCCGTATCGCAGTAGGCGATATAGATGCTAGCGATACCCGTGGTAACATTATTACCAATGTATTTGGATTCATTTCCAATACGCTGCGCGATTTTGATAAACGATTTGGGGGTGGCGTTCGAGATAAGAATCCTGACAAGGATACTGGCGAAGACGAAGGATCCATTCTAGAATCATTCAAGGTAAAGCAAGAAGTATCTCCAGGCGATATCATTCTGTATAACGTGTATGCTGAAGATCCCAAAGCAATGGCAATAAAGATAGATCCAACGATTGATCTTAAACTGCTAGACCTGGCACTAAGTCGCGTAGATCGACTCCAAAACGCATCATTAAGCAAACACCACATCACACTGTGTCAGTGGGTACTGCATCGGGTACTACCGCCATTGGCGATACCGCTGTTGCTAAAACCTGGACTACTGCGGTCACTCGCAGTAACACAAGCACTCATCTGGCACTGGGGTATCTACGACATTGCTGCACTGGTTACCGCTACTCGCCACTTCGCTGACGATGAGCTTGTACCCTTCGACAGTAAGGTTAGGATTACTCCATCTACCTTGGAGCAGTTACTGGCTCTCTTTCCACATTTGATGCCTGCTGATAAGAATCAAACGTCTGAGAAGAAAAGTAACTACGCTATCGCTGCAATCTCGTTACTCATTCGTGAGTTATCCGGGTGTATGTGGCAATACCATGCTCCACCTGAACTACTAAAGCACTGTACGGGTGTTGATGGAGATCGCCGTGCTGCGCTGCAGCCGTCTACTCCAGAGCAGATCGGTCTATTGATCATTGCTACTCACCAAAAGAGAAACACTCCACATCCATCCATTTAAACAAGGAACAACATCATGGCTCAGATTCAAACCGGATTGAAGGTCGCGAAGTTTCTGATCGTTCAGAGTAATACATACAACGATCAAATGGCCAGACCATTTACTACCAACGTCGATCAGATGATGGTAAACCAGTTCAAAGAAGCATCGCATGGCGGTAACTATACTGCCGGTGCTTTGGCTGGAGTAGCTGGCGCTATCATCCGCCCACAAGCCGAATCATCTACTAACATTGCTATCCCGAATGGTTGGGATCAACGCCGTTTCCGATTCAATATGGAAGTGGAGCTGATGAGTCAATTCGGTGCTAGCATTCGTCAAGTACTGACTGGCTATACTGACTATCCAGGCGCTACTAATGATGGACAAGGCATGGATCCCAACATGCGCGTGTACTTTAATAACTCCATCACATTACAATCCTCTGTTCAAATGTCACAGTTTGGCAACGTGGAAACAATGCGCGTAGCCGATGCGTCACACGTATTGTTTCCTAATGCGGGTCGACGCTTTAGCGGTAGTGAAGTCAACATGCAGTCAATGCGTCCTGAAGACGTAATGGCCGCAATTTCCACACAAGCGTTGGCTGATCCTAACGTGGTGGATTTCCGCACCAGCATGGGCACCAGTGACATTAAGAAGTCTCGCCGTGGCAATGCATTGCCCGCGGAGTACATGGCTAAAACAATTACTGCAATCGATCAGGCACATCGTCTATCGGAAAGCGTATCGGATCATGTATCGGTATATGAAAACGCTCGCAATGATGTACGCGAAAGTTTAGTATCCCAAGACGTGTTCCTAGCTGTACTCAACCAGCATACGCAGTATCGCTACAATGGATTTGTAACGTACGGTGAACTGTGCACGCTGTTCCCTGAGATTGAATCTGTACGCACCATGCTAATGCCTGGCAAAACGCAGCAAGCCGCAATGGTTCCAGGTCGAGGCGGTTCAGAGTTCTGGCACGTCCCAACCAACGAAACAGTTATTGCAACGATCCTCTCGCATTCCATTCCAGCCATCATGATGGATTGCATGCTGACAAAGATTGTGTTCCTGGCAACCAATCAAACGTTGAATGGTCAGCCGGATGTTCAAATCCGTGACGCGGGGAGTTTTACTACTGGCGTAGACATGGGTCCATATCTGGAACGTTTCCAGCGTCGACTCGTAACGGAAGTATTGTCTGACATTACGCGTAACAACATGTTTGGCATTAACATTGCCATGACTTGCAACATCCTGGGTGACACCATGGTGCAAGTAGCATTGAATGGTGGTCATGCCGTGGACTATGTAACGCCGTCGTTCTGCGATAGCCTTACAGCACCCATCATTACCAGTGACCCACTTGGGTTGACCACGATTGCTCATGACGTGGAATTGTTGTACAGTAATCTGACTGGCGGTGCGCCAATGAATCAGTATTCACCACAGGCAGGTCACCCGTTTAACGATATCAGCGGGCGGTTTGGCGGACACGCATCAGCACAGACGCCAGCGGCACCTATCCAACCTAACAACACAATGCTAGTTGGTATCTAACAACTATCGCTAATAGCAATCAAGGAGCTATCAATGAAACAGTTGACCGAGTTGTATACGGCAATTATTACGTCGCTGGGGTTGCCGATCAGTGATACCGGTAATATCATGATGGAAGCGTTAGATGGTCCATCGCCGCTATTGATTGGTGGGCGCAAGGTAATTGTCCCAACGACTGAAACACTGCGCGCCTTTAACGCAGATCATCAGATGATATTCCATCCAATGTCCGAGTCAGTAGTTCGTAGTCAGTCACCCATGATTAAGAAGCTTCGCATGCTGACAATGTATCGACTGCAAGGAGCAATCTGTGTACTGTTACCAGAGTTGATGGCAATTGCTGCAGACTCATCGCTGCATGCTAAGCTACCACCTGCTGCAGCTGAAATGCTGCGAGCAGTTCCTGACGTAGATGCTAAAACCGTTCAGACAATGGAAGACATCGCTGGCGCAGCTAACGGTGACGATAAGAAGATCATTAGTTTCTACCTGCGTCAAGGTGGTGTAATTAATGGCATGACCTGTCAGCGTGCTACAATTGTTACGTTCCCTTTCCTGAAAGAATTCGATCGCACCGATGGCCTGATCTTTGGTGTATCGACTCGAAAGAAAGATCGCGTGGCAATTAAAGCTTTGTTCATGATGATGTTCCCTAACTGCGAAGATACGGATACTTACAGTTTTGGTTCTAATTCGTCTACAGCTCCGTACTTCCATGCGTTGATTAATGCGTACGTGAAGATTGGCAAGCGGATAAATGAAGTCGCTAAGCCATATCGGAAGGTGTTGAAGAATGATGATGCCACTGTGGATCTGGACTTTGCATCGGATGTAGTTGATCTGACGAAGTATCGTGATCTGCTACCGGCAATGTCGGGTAACGATGGTGAAATTGCTGACACTGGATCCACAGCCGGTTCACGGGCTCAGATTCATCAGCAGCCAATGGCGCCACCTCCTCCTCCAATGCCTACACAGCAACCGCAATATCAGCAACCGCAACCAACTACCTACGGCGTACTGCCAATCCCTGCAGCCACCATGGTAAATGCTGGAGATCAATACTCCAACATTAAACCACTGGGTGCAACCGGTGAAGCAGCCAAAGTTGCGATTAGCGCTACCCATCCAGCCAGAGCGGATTTTAATCCGGAAGTAGCTGAGTGGGAACGTGCTGTAGCTGCCGCTAATGCACCACCGTTGCCGTTTGGATTCAATCCAAATGCACCAGCAATGGTACCAATGGTACCAATGGGATATCCGCAGCCAGTAATGGCAATGCCGTGGTTACCAGCTTCTGCTCAACCACAGCAACTGCAGTATCCACAGCAGCAGTATCAGCAGTATCAGCAACCACAGCAGTTTCAGCAACCAGTGCAACCGTACCCTCAGCATCAGCAGTACCCACAGCAACATCCAGTCAATTACAGTAACCAACCTGTAAATGGCATCTAAAGGCATAGTGGAAGGGTCTTCGGACCCTTCCGTTATTCCCCATTCCGTACGCTTTTTATTTTACTAGACATAAGCCCTTCCCCGCAGGGAAGGACTCGTGTTTAGGTTGCTACAGTATTAATTAACGGTATCAAGAAATCCTGTGTACCGTAGTGTAGGCACTGCGTATCCGCTCGATTTCATTGTAGTCTGGAATAGAGACTGCTAACATTTCGTCGGTATATTCAGTCGGAGAGGTCATTCCATTGACGCGCAGGGTAGGCCACCACATCTGAGGTGTCACACCCATGTAGCGCAGGAGTCCATAGAAGTCTGTACGGTACTTGTGGGCGACATTAGGTTCCACTGTTAGGTCGTGGGCGTTGTAAAGAATAAGCTTTGGCAAGTGTTGTTCAATAACGTCGCGGAACGCTGAGCTATAATAGACAGCAGGTCCTTCGTTAGACATCTTCTTTGCCAGGGACGTGACTTTAATTCCCATTGCAACCTCGTGGAATACTTTTCGAATACATATTATCCAATAGATAACCCATCAAAACAAGGAGAATCATAAATGGCTGGGAGAGTTAATGAGCTGAATCCAGAGCTTCTAGGCGTTGCCGCTCTCAATCCCTTTTTGATGCATGACAGTAGTTCCCGTCTGGCAATGTTTTGTTCACACATCAGCCAGTCGCTGGTGGTTAATGGCGCAACTGTTAAACGTACACTGACAATGGTAGAGCGTGAGTATGCAAAGTACACGCATTCCATCAAAATGCCATGTAACGCAAACATCATTAAGGTTGTGGAAAAGTACTCTCGCACCTTGGGTACCGACAGCGTTGTTGAGAATCCAACTTACACGATCATTTACGAGAACACAGACCACCCGCTACGGGAAGTCGGTGTTCTACATCTAGACCGTCACCACTGTATCCATCAATACTTTGGTTTCAAGTATACATTCCGCCCTATCGTTCGTGAACTCCGTCCAGGTATGCACATTGCAGCTGGTACTATCCTAGCAGATTCTCCATCTGTTACGGAAGAAGGTGATTACAAATACGGTGTAGGCGTTCAAGTGGCCCTTATGCCACTACCAGGCGTAATTGAAGATGGCGTGATTATATCACGACAAGCACTAAAACGTTTCACGACCATGGGATATGGTGTTCGTACTTTAAGCTGGGGTAAGAATCGCTATCCGCTTAATCTCTACGGCAATGAACAGCACTACAAACCTTTCCCAGACATTGGCGAGCGCATCCATAGCGATGGTTTATTAATCGCAACCAGACGATACGATGAAATGCTAGCGGTCACTGACATGACACCTGAAGCATTGACTCGCCCCACCCAGTTTGATAAAACTATTTACGGCATTCCCAATGCTAAAGTAGTTGATGTGATTGTGCGTAAAGGTTCTAATTTGCGTACGAGCATTCCAACTGGAATGTCTGAACAGTGTTTGAAGTATTTCCGCAAGACTCAGCAGTACCATGAGAACTTGTTGCATGAGTACTATCAGCTTAAAGGTCGACGTAAAGAAAGTCTATCGCTATCGCCAGAGTTTAACCGATTGCTGGTTGAGTCTATGGCGATGACTAATGCCGATCCTAAGTCACGGATTATCCACACGATGAACGGTGCCCCCATTGATGAATGGATGGTGGACATCATATTTGAATACGAGATTGTACCTACCACGGGTTTTAAGTTTACCTGCTGTCATGGCGGTAAAGGAGTGGTTGTGCAAGTGCGTGATGAAGCAGACATGCCAGTAGATGCCGATGGAAATCGTGCAGAGATTGTGATGGATGCGGATTCCAACATCAAGCGTATGAACATTGGTCGTGTAGTGGAGCAGTTGATTAATGCATCTGCCCGTGCAACACAACTTCGCCTAAGTACCATGCTGGGCAATCGCACCGCTGCAGAAGTTACTGCCGCATGGGAATACCTGATGGGATTTTATAAAATCATCAGCCCACGCATGCATGAAGCAATCATTGCATCAGGCACTGAAGCTAGACGATTGGAACACATGGAAGACGTTGTCGCTGACGGCATCTATCTGTACACACCAACTGATACTCCGGTGGAATACTCAGAAGCGTGTTGGGAATTAGCAAAACAATACCCACCGTGCTACAAGCCAGTTACTTACCGCGGTAACTCAGGTGACTTGGTTACTACCGAACAAGCTGTATTGATTGGTGAGATGTATTTCCTAATGCTAGAAAAGATTGGGAACACTTGGTCAGCCGTTGCATCGCCAAAGCTTCAACACTTTGGTATCCCTGCAAAGTTGACTAACGCCGATAAGTACTCTTCACCGGGTCGTGAGAATCCTGTCCGCATCATGGGCGAATCTGAAGTACGCCTGTTTGCATCTGTTATTGGCGGTGACGCAACATCCGAGATTCTGGATCAGACTAACAATCCAGAAGCACATCGATTCATTATCAACGCCATCTATCATGCCAACAAACCAACGGATATTCGATCGGTCATTGACCGTAAGTTAGTACCCCGTGGGAATGGACGTGTTGTCAGTTATGTACGACACATCATGGAATGCTCTGGAATGGAATTTGTGGATGGGAGTAAGATTTAATGCTGAAAGCTCGTGCCATATTGGCAATGTCTATCGATGAGGTTTGGGAATTACCCGATGGACCAATGAAACTCGAGTTTGATGACGGCGTTATTGAGACTACCATGCGTGCGACGATATTCTCGCGCTACATTTGGGAGTTTCATCGTCGCTATCCAGATACACCGCTCTTGAAAGCACATCACATTGGTAATGCTCGCCTGGGCGGATCCACGCATCTGAACTTGATCGCTAATGCATTGTGGGACAGTTATGATTCCAGCCCTACTCCGGTAGGGCATGCAGGCATGGAAGAACGTTCTAAGCTTGCATACGAAGTCACTAACATGTTGTACAATGACATGTCTCGTAAACTGGAGCGTTGGGTATCTGGAATCAGTTACTTAGATTTCCTGGAGATCATCAACCATCCGGAAATCATTAAGATCAATCAAGAAGTTCGACCCAATGACGATGTCAGCGGTAACACGATTGACATGGCCTACGCCAAGATCACAGCAATGCTTAAAGACCCCAGCATCTTTAAAGGTAATGGGGTTGCTAAAGCGGCGCGCTCCGGCATGGTATCCATGACACAAATCCTACAATGCATTGGTCCACGTGGCTATGTAACTGACATCGATTCCACCATCTTCCGTAATCCAATCATGACAGGCTTTGCCAATGGGTTATTGACGTTGGAGGATTCCATCAAAGAGTCGCGTTCTGCTGCTAAAGCATTGTTCTATGCTAAAGATCAGATGGCTCGGTCAGAGTATTTCAACCGTAACTTGCAACTCTCGGCTGCAACACTCTCGAATTTGCACATGGTCGATTGTGGTACTACGACGACATGCCCTTTCCCAGTAAGTGCTGGCGATCTAAAGGACTTACGTGGGATGTGGCATTACGTGGATGCTGAGAAGACATTCAAAGCAATTCGCATTGGCGATAAACATTTGATTGGTAAAACAATCAACTTGCGCACAGTGTTCAACTGTATCCATCCGGATATCTACGGCGTGTGTGTGAAATGTTTTGGGGAGTTAGGACTATCTTTCCCTAAGAACACTAACATCGGCCATCACTGTGCATCTGCGTTGCAGAGTAAAGTGGGACAACGAATTCTCTCGACTAAGCATGAAGAGAGTAACGCTACCGTTGACAACATTGTGTTCAATGCAATGGAAGCACAGATCGTTAAGATTGGTGCAGATCCATCCAAGGTCTATTTGCAGCCTAGCATGCAAGGCAAGCAGTTGACGATTACGATTGCCGAGCGTGAAGCACCTAATCTCCATGACTTAATATTTGTGGAAGATACGAATGTGCTGGTGCCTGGTCGATACTCCGAACTACGACGTGTAAAGTTTACGATTGTGGAGCGTGGTAAAACAGACGTGGCTCTCGTGCAGATGTATATTGGTACTCGCTACGGTTTCATATCGCAGGAGTTATTGACGTACATCAAGCAAGTTAATTGGACGATGGATGACCTGGGTAACTACGTGGTGGATCTATCATCGTTTGATACACGTCAGCCGATGTTTGTGATTCCTAAGAAGCATTACTCAACGGTTGACCACATGCAAGCCATTGAAGCAATGGTAAAGGGTAAATCGCGTAACGGTGTACCCTCCATTCTGGATTATGACTCCCCAGGGAAAGCACTGGTTGAGTTACACGATCTAGTGGCATCAAAACTCTCAGTGTCAATCTCACATCTACAGACAATTATATTGTCCACGATGGTAGAGAATAAACAAACACGTAACTTCAATCTACCGAAGGATAGACTCCATGCCAAATCAGAAACATACCGCAGTCTGATGAACCTACGTTCATTAGCACCTACGATGGCATTTGAGGGTCAGGTGAATGCACTCTATGCATCTACCTCCTACGTTGTGAAGAACCGCCCACGCCATCCGTTGGATGCGTTGCTGATGGGTTAACGAGCGTGGCGCCCTTTACGATCCATTCTTACTCACATTACTTTAAGGTATCCGGATACAGTGCCCAAGGAAAGTACCACCTTGTGGATTACTGCATTCGGCGCCTGGGTCAAGTGGGTGTCCATCGGAAATACGACGGTTCCTTTGAACGCAAGTTACTCCGTATCTACGCTGCTTCTCGTAAAGATCGCCAAGAGTATCGTTTTCACATTAACTGTCTGAACGACTTTAAAGCATTTATGAAGAATCGTGGGTACAGTGATCGAGACTTTGATATTACCGAAGTCCCACTTTACACACCTGCCCTCGCCCAGTTGAAAGATGTCAGTGGAATGACGCCGTTGCACTATCAACCGCCGATCATTGACTATATTGCTGATAATGCCGCACCCTCTAAAATGGTTGTGGTACAGATGGGTAAGGGTAAGTCTTATATGTCCCTGATGGCTGCTATCAAAATGCAGCAACGGGGGCTAATCGTGTTAAAGGGAATGTACGTGGAACGTTGGATGGGTGACTTGCGTGCCGCTAAGAAAGCAGGCGAGTCTTCTATCCTGGGTCTAAAGCCTGGCGAGTTGTTACTGGTGCGTGGATCGGCTGACTTGAAAAAGTTATTGACCATGACCATGAACAACGAACTCCATGCCAGGATAATCGTTATCACAAATAAAACCCTCTACAACTACATCGATCATTACGAAACATTCAATGGGGTGGAAGGGGCGTATCCATTCCCCCCCAGCGAACTGTGTGAGCGGTTGCGAATCGGTTGGAGGCTAATAGATGAGGTGCATCAAGACTTCCATCTAAACTTCCGATTAGACCTGTACACACACTGTCCCAAAGTGATCGCACTGTCTGCAACGATGAAAGCCGATAACCCTTTCATTAATAAGATGTACGACATTGCCTATCCTAAAGATCAGCGGTTTGGAGGATTAGCCTACGACCGTTACGTGGATGTAATTGAGTTAGTCTATCACTTACGCCACCCCACTAAGTTGAAGTGGTTACAGCGCGGCATGCGGTCGTACTCGCATGTGATGTATGAAGAGTCGATTATGAAAAATAAAGACTCGCTGCATCAATACTTGGGCATGTTGTCACGAATTATAAAAGATTCGTTTCTAGCAAAAATAGAACCTGGGCAGAAGTTGTTGATTTATGTAGCAACCGTTGCCTTTGCAGAGGTTCTCACCAAGCATCTGCGTGCCACCATCTTCGACAGTGATCTGAAGATTAATAAGTACACCGCTGAAGACGAGTACATTCAATTGATGTCCTCGGATATATCGGTTTCCACCCTGCTCTCTGCAGGTACTGCGGTTGACATCCCTGGGCTACGTGTGGTGTTAATGACCACGGCGTTAAGTTCTACCCAGGCTAATCTGCAAGCCTTTGGTCGTTTACGTCAACTCAAGCGATGGCCTGATATTACACCAGAGTTTATTTATCTCACGTGTTTAGGGGTAGATAAGCATCGCGATTACTCAGAAAAGAAAAAGGAAATCTTGAAAGAGGTTGCCTTGACACAACGGACGCTCGTCTTAGACGATTCCATATAGACCATCCACCCACTACAATGCTATAGAACCGGCATTGTAGTGGGTTTATGCCAACCTTAAATAATCGTAAGGGCGATTGAAATGGATACACCAGTTTTTGTGAAGATGCCAAAGAAAATATTGCGCGCCCTCAATAATGATAGTCGCACTGTAATTGCACACAACTACGAACCTGAAGACATTCAGTTCATAGGCGACAACTTCCTCTTTCTTTGGGATGAGTGTATAAAACGCTCACCACTTTATCAACAGGCCTTGGATTTAGTAATGGGTCTGCCAGAGGTAAAAGAAATGGCATTGGATTTATTTGAATCGTATTATCGATCAAATGATCCAACCGTCGAATTTAACGATGACGATATATACGCAGCAACGATCCGATGTGCGCTCACCACCATGACGTTTGTGTTTGGTAGAGGGCCACTGCTATACATTCTAAGCAAAGAGCTTGAGAACGTCATTGTAGGCGGCTTTAGGGCACTTGGTGACGTACTGCACGTGTATAAAAGCAATGATGTATCAGATTTCCAAATAAATGGCATATGTAGTTCAATTTCATATGCCAGTCACGAGATATTTCCCACACGACCAATGCACGGCTGTGTGATATTCCTAACCTTTCTGGAGTTTCCAGAAGAGATCCTAGCGCCGTTGGTACATGCGCTAGTTAGTAGGGGGGCGACAATATCGCCACCCATCACGCACTAATGTTGGAGCACTGCTATGAACATAGAACATCCAGACTACGTAGAAGATCATCCAGTCGACCCTACGCTTGAAACATTGTTGTCAAAACCAGTTGCTGCAGAGCACGAGAGTGTTGTGGTAACGGTGGATGATGACGATGTTGATCCAGATGCGGTGGATGATGATGTGATTGAAGTGATTGTCGAAGAAATGTTCGGTGATGATGACGATGACGACATTCCAGAATCCACACAACTGGAAGACCCGCCTGCAGTAATCTTTGTTTAATTAATCCAGCCGTGGAAGACGCCGACGCTACACGTTTCTTTCTAACCAAGTAACGGCATAAGCCCCTCTCCACTGGAGAGGGGCTGTATGTTTGCTCAGCATCTTTTCTTTTGCTTACTCAGCAGTATCCACCGTAGGATCAGGACCAATGATGATTACTGGAATAGGCAAATGTCCAAGACTTTTAACTATCAGTGGGCACACATCTTTCCAATCCAATCCGCCTTTTCCACAACCAATCATGGGGAAGACAATTGACTTGATACCCAGTGTGCGCCAGTTCTTAGCGACGTACGTTAATCCAGTTTGAATCCAAGGCAGTTCAGATGGGTTGCGCCAATCTTCTTTTGTTGGAAAACAAAGGATCTGTTGATACGAGTTATGTTGATATGTCCAGACGTTACCAATGGCCAAGGTGCTATTACGACACGCCTTTCGGTAATTGAATAACAGTCCTTTATAGCGATTGGCCATGGCTAATGCTAGCCCACTGCCCATCACGCCTTCCGTGTTAACGGGACACACCAATGTCTGATGAACACTGTTAAGTATATCACCTTCTGGTTCAAAAATGATGGCCATGGTATTTCTCGATGGTTACAGTTTACTAGGGTCCATACCGAACCGGCTAGTAAGATCTTGATTGCGTTGCTTGGCTTCTTCTTTAGCACGTATTGTATTAACGCGTTCAAGCTGAGCCCGTCGTTCAGTGATTAAGAACTCTACCCACTGACGTGGCATTGATAGGAACTGTTCTAAGGTGACCCCACCATGCTCTGGTTTCCCTAACTCATAGTCCATGTACTGCCGAATACGATTGGCAGCGGGCCACAGACCGAAGTTACCTTCGACTGGATTAGTAGAAATCAATGCCAGTGGTTGATTCGGGTCATCAAGGTTGGCAAGTCGGTGGGAATCAATGGCTGCTTCTCGGGTAACCAATACCGAGTTGAAACCTTTGATCCCCTCCGGCCTGGCCTCGCCGATGCGTTCTGCCATATCGATTAGATGCGCCAGTGCATCGGATTGGCCGCCAAAATCTGGGCTGGTAACGTGACCCCAACACGGGTCGTCGCTGAGGAGCTGATTTAGCTCGTCTTTGCCCGGATGATTCGATGGCCCATGAGGGCGAAAAAAAGCTTGATAGGATCGAGTGGAATGATCTCCGGGTGTTCAGCTTCTGCAGATGTCATTGGCGTTTCACAGCTAGGACATGCAAAGGTAGGCACTGCAATCATGGCCACCACAGACTCATCGATAAACTTCTTAATGCCATCAAAGAAAGTATTAGCCACTTCAAAGTCAGCAGACATCATGGACAGAATTGGATCGATCGACTCAGAGCCTTCGTATTCCTCTTCTAGGTAAACAACCTTTTCAACCCAGTGTGCATACTGACGCAAGTTGGTCAGCACCGCCTGCTGGTTAATGAACTGATTCTTTTCCTTCAACGATACACTGGCACCCAATGATTTCTCAATCATGGTCTCCATACCGTCAATCCATGCAAAGCCAGACTGGATGTGCTCTTCTAGCGTTGGTGACTTCAGTACGATCTGTAGATCATCGTTGACGCGTACGGTACGCCCATCGGCCAGCAGACCTTGACGTTGATATGCCTTTACTTCATCAACGGTGTACTGTGCCTTACGGTTAACCATGTGCTTAATCTGGTCACGAGTTAGAGCACTGCGATCTACCATGAATGTACGCGCCAAATGAATGTGCGCTTCGGTTACGTGTTGGCATTTCTTAGGATCAGAGATGCACGGTACACGTAGATGGTAACCGGTTGGGTAAATGGTCAGTGCCAAACCCATCGCAATCGTAAACAGATCTGTTAACTTAATGACAGACTTGAGGGCATCTGGAGTAGAGACGTTTAGCGTGGTTTGATAGATGCGGTTCAAGGCAAAGTTAATCAGGTGATTGTGAATGTACACCCCTTCATTAGCGTAAGCCAGTCCACCTGTTTTAGAACCTGTCTCAATCTTTTCTTCAGCCAACATCTGATCCAACATTAGGAGTTCAGATTCTTGTGGTGCCAGAATACTGATCCAGATGCCAGAGTGCCAAAGTGGGATTTGAACAGTAGCGCCCAGACCCATCATCCCTTGCAGTTTCATGGCGGCTTTCTCACCCACCAACTTCTTACCAGTACCACCAAACTCAGGCATGCCTGGTGCCAAACGCGCACCTTCATGTTCTACGAACTGGCCCCATTCGGCCGTTTCACGTTTCAGTGGATTTTCGTAGATGCTGCTTTCCAGAATGTTGCTTTCAGCCAAGCTGGCCGATACCAACCACGCTTTACCGGCGTCATCTGTAATGGATTCATCTACGTTGCCTAACCGTTCACGCATTTTGTAATACGCTTCATTAGTACGGGCGTACAGATCTAAATAGCCATGTACGTTACGCAGTGTCTTGGTATCTTCAACTACGGGACGTACAATTGTCACATGGGGATTACTGCGGTCACGCAATTCTTCCGGAACAGCGACATCGTTGTCAGATTGATCTGGGCTGGATTCAAAAGCATCAGCGGTAGCTTCAGCGGCTGGTGCAATTGCAGCCATTGCAGTTTCCACTGCAGCAGTGACTGGATCCGGTTGAGCTGTTGGATCCTCTGCTGCGCCGGTTTCTGGTACAGAAGTTTCCACTGGGGACACTTCCACTTCAGTCTCCGACTCAACAGCAGTAGTTACCACCGATTCTTCAGTTACTTCAGTGGATGGTTCATTCGGCGACGTCATTGTTTTCTCCAAGCAGTTTAAGGTTATTGATTTCCGGAACGCGTTCTTCTTCCGGCAGACAGCTATTAACCAGATCCAAGCAGGTAGCAATACCTGGCAACACACTCATCTGGTAACGCATGAGCCAATCTTGATACTGCGACCCTTGAGCCAGCAGTTGCATGTTTTCCATCTCCCGATCTGGATCTTCGGGAGGCGCCACGCTAATGGGGCGCATTGCAATGAGTTCAGTAGTCAGGCGTACTTGTTCAGCCTTCAAGGACTGTACGTCATTTAACAAATTCTTTGATGCCAGTGCCAACTCGGTTTTTACTTCCGGAGTCATTTTCGCGAGCACCAGAGGGTCACCAATAATTTTGGACACTGGAAGGATGCTAGCCAACGCATCATTATTGGCATTGTGCATGCCAGCTACAACGTTCCATGTGTCGCACACGCGATCATAAGTACTCATACGTTCCTCATTCTCCCGTGATTTGTTATTGTTACGAATGTGTTCTTGGGTTGGCTTACGCCGTGCATTTGGACGGTTACCGCCACTGTTATGCTTTTTCATGTTATCAGTCCACGTGCCGGGGCAGTAAATAAAGATGAATAACGCCTGTCTTATGATAGCGTTATATAGTAAATTTTAGCTAGGAGCCGATCGGATGTTTGATAAACTTCAAAATTACCTGTCTAAGTGGGTAGATGAAAGTAAGGCCGACTATTACCTGTCAGCGTTAGAGTGTTTAGATCGTTACGGCTTTGTAGCCGCATGGTCAGACATTAGCGCAATGTTGGAAGGTGAGGTTAACGTTCCAGTTAGCATGTTGCTAGACGCCATGGATGAGATCCTGCAAGCAGGGATGGATCGTGTACTGGGCGAGCACTCAATTAGCGCACACGAAGCGCCACTGCGCAGTAAAACGGCTATATTGAACGGCCTTAAGTATTTAGTAGACGACAGTCAACATGAACTGATCGTTGCTATTTGTGATAACGGCGAGGACACCTTGGAACAGATGGCAGAGCTATTAGCCATTGTAGATCCAGAAGCCTCTGCTTCATGGGTAGACTACATCGATACAATGACATTCGTTTCGGATGGATTGATCACTCGCTTAAAAGATATTCACGAACAGGCCATTGCTAATCGCATGCCTACTGAAGCAGATAGCCTGCCTATCACTCCAGAAAAACAACAACGTTTCCAAAAGATTCGTACCTTCATTGGTAAGTATAAAGAGTCATTGGCGACGCAAGCAATCATCTCAGACGGCTCTCCTTTGGGACTTCCATTGGAGATGGTTTTAGAAACATACGCAGAAACAATGAAATCCTATGACAACAAGCTTCCATTGACGGCGGCAGTTGACATCGTTGGCATTGTTTTGATCTCAGATACGCCATTAGATAAACTTGCGTTACGCGCTAAAGATCTGATCGACGAGATTTATGCCGACATCGACTATATTGGATTGGTGGCCAAAGCCATGGAATCCATATTGAACGAGGTTCTCTTGAATGACTAAGCGCGATTTCTTCATCGCCGCCATGCAAGCCGAGATGTACATTTTTAGAAAATGGGTTATCTCATGCTTTGCAATGACCAAAGACGATGTAACGGAGGCCGGTTATTCGAAACAATATTGGCTTACCACTCCAACCGATAGTAAACAACGGTATTTCTACAGTCCTGATACGGATGGGGAGACGGTTGTAATTGACGACTCTAATACCTCTCAGCGACTGTTTGATTTTAAAGAACGAATTACGTTACAGCCAGGCGATCTACCCAATGTAAAGGAAGTCATTGATACGACTTACGGTAACGTGCTATTCAATGCCATGGTTCTGTGTTGGGCATTTGGCGATAACATTCCATTTGTTAAAGGTCGGGTTAAACCCAGTTCAATCGAAGGTACCATCGCTGCACTACTGTCCAAGGGTATTATCACCACGGCACAGTACGTAAAGTTCATGTCCGCCATCGGTGCCTTGGCAGGCTTTACCCAACTATGCGCACCAGCAGCTTCATTGAAAACAATGACAGTAGATCCGGCTATTCTAAAACGGCGAGACGAGTTGTTCTTGGAGCACGCTGATCGTCTAGGCGATCCTGCTATATTGGCAGCAATTGATAAAGAACTGTCTGAAATGGACAAAGCTTCTTTTGTAGGCGATAGTGCAGAAGACTTCTTTATTAAAGGCAAAGCTTTCGATGTGTTACGTAAGAAAGCCTATGTGTCCTATGGTGAAGAAAAAGGGTTTGGTGAATCTACGGGTAAGCAGACAATCATTAAGAAGTCACTCCGTGAAGGATTGGATTTTAGTGAAATGCCTGCCATTGCAGACAGCGCCCGAGCCGCTTCGTTTGCCCGTGGTAATCAAACTGCACTTGGTGGGGAATCGGTTAAATACTTTTACCGTATTTTCCAAAACACTAACATTGCCGAACCGGACTGCGATACTAAGTCAGGACTCTGGTGGGACATTGATGAAGGTAATTGGCGTACGTTTGTTGGACGGTACATGATTGTAACTGACAACGCGGCTTTACCAATCGATGAGACCATTGCCAGAGGGGCAATCGGTAAGCGGGTGCATGTGCGCTCGCCGTATCTTTGTAAAACAGAGGAGCCATCATTCTGTGCTAAATGCGCAGGTGACTCACTTTCGCTTAATCCCACTGGGGTTCATGTTGCTATTTCTGACGTGGGGTCTACGTTCATGCTCGTTGCAATGAAACAAATGCATGGTGTGGCGTTGACTACCGTACCCTACCAAATGAAAAAAGCAATCACTTAAGGAGTTCTAACCGTGTCAAAAAACAACCGTAACAAACCATCCCAGGCCCCAACGGCCGAAACCCCAGTACAGGAACCGGAAATGGAAAGCAAACAAACCGACCAGTCTACAGCCGATGAACCAATCGTAGATGCAGCTCCACCGGTAGTGGACGGCGATGAGCCAACAGGCACTGGGGATGAAACTCCAGTTATTGCGGAAGAAACACCAGCGGTTGTGGTTGATGAGCCAGCTGCAGAAGCACCACCGGCGACCCCTGAACCAGTGGTTGAACCGGTAGTAACTCCGGCCCCTGAAGTCATTGCAGTAGCGCCTCCCGCTCCTGCAGCGCCTGTTGTTGAATCGACTCCAGTCGATACCACTGGCGATGTGTATGACCATCTGCGTGCCACCTTCCCAGGTGTAACTGAATATCCACCAGTGGTTACCAATGCCATTAAGTTCTTGGATGAGTACGTTAAGCTGATGGCCCCTAACACTGTCATGAATAAAGACCGTGGTACCCAGCAGCAGCGTGCACTTTACTCCACCGTGATGAATGCGCTGGAAGTTGGTGCACATAACGAGTTGGTGTTGGAAGCCGTACTGTATTACTTCCACAAGCATCGTGCTGGTGCGTTTGGCGTGCGTCTGCTATTCCGTTACCTGCCAGAGCTGCGTGTTAGCGCATTGGCCATGAAGGGTTTCCAGGCAGTGCTGCATGTATTCCAAACTGCTGGCGAACGTGCGGGTCGTGACGCTCGTTTGAAAACCATTGACTTTAACAAAGTCATCCCAATGCTAACCGGTACACAGGCTGAGCGACTGCTGTCGTTCTTCCGCGTAAAGGGTTAAGCGGACACAATCCCCTCCCTTCGGGGAGGGGTTTATGCCTGAGTTCTATTTAATTTCAGATATATAAAACCTTAGTGATATGGGAACGTTATCCCGTATAGTAAGAGTATCGTTGTCTTCCTATGGAAGCAATTGCTCTTTCATAAAATCAAAAAAAGGACGTTACGTATGTACATGCGCCAAGAAGTTAAGACCAGCACCGCCATTAAGACCGTGCCAGTAGTATTCAAAAATCGCCACGGCGCTAGTCGTCGAGCGGTTGCTTTTTCAGATGCGTCTAAGTACGCCTCATCTACCATTAAACGTTAAGCATAAACCCCTCCCTTCGGGGAGGGGTTTATGTCCACCATGCCATAAAGGCTAGGAGCTTTAAATGAATTGGATCACCCGTAAACCTTCCAAGGTTGTGACTGCCTTGATGGATCACTGCGACCATTTGAAAACTGGCGACACCGCGCATTGCGTGACAAGTGAACACGATAGCTTTGGCATCGTTGGATCGTGGGCAGACTGTAAAGTCTGTAGCGAGGCTGCTGATGCGCAGCACGCAAACGTCCTGACATACTGCCACGACTGCAACCAGCAATTCCCAGCATCTGAAATGACTGTCTGGACACCCTACGACTACTATCCCCCACAAGGAGACATTGCTACAGAGATCTGTGCAACGTGCGTGAAAGATGAGCGACACAGTCAGCGGGTGGAGCGCGATAGAGCTAATTACCAATCCGAGTTTGATGACTAATGGCATAGAGTCCTCTCCTATTAAGGGAGAGGACTCTAGTCGCTATTGTTGCGATTCTATTTTTTTATAAATACATACAACTACCGTGAATAGATAAAGGAATCCCTTTATCTTCACTTACGCCCACAGGGCTAGGAGCTTCAAATGGATATGCATGCACGTGTAGAAAACGCGATGAACATCGCCATTGGCGACTGGCGTCGCCGCGTGTCTGCCTTCGCCTGAACATGTTCCTCCAGCCCCTCCCAGAAATGGGAGGGGTGTTGTGCCGTTGAGTCATAACTCAACAACCATCTCGCATATGGAATTGCGAGATTAATTCGGTAGGGAACCGAGGGAGTACCAAACCCAGTTCAAGCAACGTGCCGGGTCGGCGCATAGCGTTGTGGGAGACTGGCAATGTACTTCTTTAAGTGTATTCATTCCGAGTGCACTTAAAGAAGTAAACACACACAAACAACGCTCGTTGAGCGAGGAGAAAAGCAATGAGAACCAAGCAAGAAATCATGGCGGACGCTGGCGGACATTTCGCTGAGCTCAACCAGATTCTGGTAACTGCCGACCTGCCAGCCTTTCCTTTCGAGACGGTCTATGCGGATGTAAAAGATGTCCTGAATTTCGATGAGGGCATCGTCGATAGATGGTTCAACGTGTGTATGAAGAAGACCGAGGAGTTGGGTGCAGCAATCCCAACTGGAGAAGGTTTCCACCCGTTGATGTTGCAGTTCAAGCTGCAACTTCAGTTCATCGAGACTGTCTGCGAGATTCATACTCGCCTTTTAAAGCTGTTGAGCATCACTGAAGCGTCGGCACACACGGTAC
>Ga0075464_10000035_pt1 | contig 44693 bp, 48 predicted proteins | sample DEB19_08_DNA_5_FD_75068 | JGI IMG/M metagenome (GOLD analysis project Ga0075464, IMG submission 75068) | Aqueous microbial communities from the Delaware River and Bay under freshwater to marine salinity gradient to study organic matter... | ecosystem: Environmental > Aquatic > Marine > Coastal ...
TAAACCACAGCGGTCGCTCGCGAGCCTGCTGAAATTGTCAGCGCCTCGGGATGCCAGCCTGTGGTTTTTTATTTTCTGAGTATCCGGCAAACCATGCAGATCACGCGCTGGTGATCCACATCCATGCTGGTCGTCAAAACCGGTATTGTTTTATTTTGTCGTGTCACTGGGCAAGAGAGCACCCATCAAATTGAGAACTAAAGTCGTTCACCCTGCCCGCTTCAGCCGGTTGGCGAACATGCAGACAGTCTCGGGCGTGGTTGATACGAGCGTCGTCAGGACAAACCCAAAAATAAGCCGTATTCAAGTCTTTTTGTATCGGATGCGATGGTGCATTTTGTCCATGATTAGCAATTCCGGCCCCACCCCCCTTGTCGCTTTTCTTCAGGCCGACGACGAGAGCGCGCGTCTGACAGGGTTGCTGGATTCGGCGACCGACGCCATCCTGACCATCGATTCTCGCCAGCGCACAACCAGCGTGAATGCGGGGGAGTCCCTATTGGGTGAATGTAGGGTACTGTTCCACAAGCGAAGCGCCGCTGAGCCTGCGTAGCCGCGCATCAGCAGGTCAAAGATGCGCGTGGCTGGATACGGGGGTGCTATTGAATCGCGCATGGCTCAATTTCCACGATTTGATCTAAACGCGGCACTACCGCAGGCCATTTAAGCTCGTGCTCAATGCGTTGCCTGAGCGCGTCCGCCGCAGCCGGTTCGCCATGGTTCAGGTAAACGCCCTTCGGTGCGTTGGGTGCGGTTGCAAGCCACCGCATGATTTGCTGCGCGTCAGCATGGGCTGACATACCTGCCAGTGACACCACTTCGCAATTTACAGCTACCTCTTCGCCGAATATCCGGATGCTGCGTTCGCCCGCCACCATTCGACCGCCGCGCGTACCACCGGCTTGAAAGCCTGCAAACACGACCGTGTTGCGCGGGTCAGGCGCCAACGACTTAAGGTGGTGCAACACACGTCCGCCGGTGGCCATGCCGCTGGCCGACACAATCACGGCCAGCTTTCGCTGGGCCACCAGTGCGCGAGAGTCTTCGACCGTGCTGACCATCTTGGCGACGTGGCACATCCCCCGGCATTCCTCAATCGATAAGCGATGCTCGCTGCGGTAACGTTGATAAACCTCGGTCATGTCAATGGCCATCGGGCTGTTAAGGTATACCGGCATGTCGGGAATCGCGCCGCGGGCTTTGAGCCGATAAATGGCGTACAGAACTTCCTGAGCGCGCCCCACTGCAAAGGCGGGAATCACCACAATCCCACCGCGTGCTGCTGTACGTTTGATGACCTCGCCTAGAACCTCTTGGGCATCTTGCGTATCGTGAAGGCGGTCTCCATAAGTTGACTCAACCACGATGTAGTCGGCGCATGCTATCGGGCTGGGTGGCTGCATGATGGGGTCGTCTGGTCGACCCAGGTCACCCGAAAAAAGCAGTGTGGTGGTGGCAGACGCCAGCTCGACTGAGCTGGCACCCACGATATGACCCGCAGGGCGAAGTCGCACGCGCAAGCCTGCTGCGTCTATTGGCTCCTCAAAGGGAAGTGGCACCAGTTGGCGAAGTGCGCGATCCGCGTCTTCCACGGTGTACAGGGGCAGGGCGGTTTTGTGTTTGGAGCGTTGGTGCTTGTTGTTGTATTCAGCGTCCTCCTCTTGCAAGCGCGCGCTGTCAGGCAGGAGAATGTTGCAAACGTCAATCGTCGAAGGCGTTGCAAAAACTGGGCCCCTGTAGCCTTGCTTGATTAGCAATGGCAAGGCACCAGAATGGTCCAGATGAGCGTGGGTCAACACCACAGTATCAAGCTGCTTGGGATCGAAAGGAAAGGCTTCCCAATTCAGCAGGCGAAGGTTTTTGTAGCCTTGGAACAGGCCGCAATCGACCAGCAACTGTCGGCCACTTGCTCTGACAAGTGTCTTTGATCCGGTCACGGTGCCGGCCGCACCAAGAAACTGGAGATTCATGTGACAGCCTCCAATAAAAACCGCGCGGTGATCATGATTTTCCTGCGTGTCCTGCCGCGCATCTTTGCACGCTTGCTCGATGCGGCTTACCGCGGCAAGCCCTGGCAGCCATCGCGTCGGGGCTGGGGCAAGGGCGCAGCAGCGCCTTTTTCCTTGGCACGCTCACCCATCAGTTTGTGGTGATCGTCCATGACTTTGCGGCAATCGTCATAAGTTTTTGCAGCGCGCATCTTCTTGCGATGCTCGGCGCGCTCCTCTGGCGTCATCAACGCCCAGCCCGCAGTGTAGTTACTGCCATACAGGCCACGCCCGCCCATAGGCCCCTGCCCTTGCATAGGCCCGCCCTGTGCGCTGGCTCCGGCATGAAGGACGAATAGGGTCAGCAGTGTGCTGCACACGGTGATGATTCGCATGGCAATGTCCTTTCAAATGGTTTTGAAAACGTGAGGTTCAGACTAGTGCCGGCGTCACTGCCGGGCCTTGACATGGATCAACTCACAGCGCCTTTTCAGACCAAACAGGTCAGGGAGGGCTGGACATGGCGCGTTCCTTCTCACGTGTTGGCAGTGGGTTCGGCTTGACGCTGTGCGTTTGTAGCCAATTGCTACTGCTTGGCTCCATTCGCGCTAGTCTTGAACGAGTCGAATTGATGGAAAAAACTACTTGTAGCGCAATAAATACGGGCGTAAGGAGCTCCTTTATAAATAGCGGACTGGCATAGATCATGTTCTTAAATTGAACGTTGTCGATGCATGTCAACAAACTACCCTATCGCTAGTTGCATCATGAAGGCGCGTCATTTCTTAACCCGAAAGGACACTGTGATGAATACGCTCAATGAGATGAAAGAGAGCCAGCAGCGGATTCGCCAGGAACTGCGTGACGTGGTGCGTGACACCGAGGAGATGCTGCGCCACAAGGTGCAGGATGCCGGAGAGGGCTATCAGGCAGCGCGCGAAAAACTGGAACGCAGCCTTAAAAAAGGCCAGCAATGAGCTGCTCGCGGCCGAGCAGGCGCTTGTCGAGCGCACCAAAAAAGCAGCGGGCGCCACAGACCATTATGTGCATGACCACCCTTGGCGTCGATTGGCGTCGCAGGGGGTGTGGGCTTCTTGCTTGGGTTTTTGGTAGGCCGAAAGTAGGCATCAAGGGCCTTGACCGACACCCTGACGGGCTTGGTCGGAACGGCGCTGGGCATGCAGCGCTCGCTGCTGGAGCTGGCGTCCATTGACCTGGAAAAAGAGCTTCAATGGGCGCATGGCCCGCTGCCGGCGGGTGCTGCAGATTGCGTCGGAGCGCAAGAAGATCGCAGGTGCTTGTCGTCAGGCTGGCTCGGTCGAGCGTCGCCCGGCAGTGATCGTCGCCGTGACACCAGTCATGGCACCAGCCCAGCAACGCTGAAAGCTCAGAAACAGCTCGGGCGGTCAGGGTTGTTGAGCGGGCTAAATTCGGTGGCTCTGCGCATCAATACATATGCTGGCCGCCATTGATCGCAAGATTGGCACCCGTTACAAATGCCGCTTGTGCAGACGCCAAATACGCTACCAATCCAGCTACTTCGTCGGGTTCACCCAAGCGTCCTATGGGAATTTCAGGCAGTATTTTTGATTTCAAAATATCTTCTGGCACTTTCAGCACCATCTGGGTACGCAGGTATCCAGGCGAGACCGTGTTGACGGTCACTCCCTTTTTGGCCACTTCAAGAGCCAGTGACTTGGTGAACCCATGAATTCCGGCCTTTGCAGCCGCATAGTTGGCTTGACCAAAAGAGCCTTTCTGCCCGTTGACCGATGAAATATTGATGATCCTGCCCCATTGGCGGTCCACCATGCCATCCAGAACCTGTTTTGTCATATTAAAAACGCTGTCAAGATTCGTGTGAACAACCGCCTGCCAATCATCCAGGGTCATCTTGCGCATCGACACATCACGCGTGATCCCCGCGTTGTTGACCAATACGTCCACGGGCCCCATCTCAGCCACGATAGCTGCCACACAGCTCACGCACGATGCGTAGTCTGATACGTCAATGCCGTGAGCGTGAAACAAAAAACCTTTGCGTTGTTGTTGCATCAACCATTCGTCAGAATGATCGTTACCGGGCGAGTAGGTGGTAACAACGCGCATGCCCATAGCCGCCAGATGATGGCAAATGGCCTCGCCTAATCCGCCCATTCCTCCTGTGACAATAGCCAATCTGCTGTGGGTTGAGGGGTTTGAATTTTCCATTTCAGCGCGCTCATTAGAAGTTTGTTGATCAATTTTTTAAAAACCAAAGAATATGTTTTTTTGATCAGACATCTTTTGATTTATCGCAAGTGTTCGCATTTCCAGACTGTCTATTTGATTTGGAAAGCGTTGGTCTTTGATGAGGCAGATCAGCAGAAGGTTGATATCAAAATTTCACTTGGCGCTTTCAAGTGCTTCCTGAGCCGATGTTTCAAGAAACGTGCGCTGCATGCATTAGTTCGCTATGTAATATATAGCTGTTAACGCCTGATTTATGTGCGCTAAGGGGCTTTTCTATGTATAAATGCACTGCCAGCGGCGGGTGGATGTCCATTCAGGGCGCACGCACTTTGATGCTCCGCCCGTCAGATAGCGCCGCTGGCGGGTACACGATGACCGACTGGCCAGGTTGCAGACCTGCTTGAATCCAGGCCATGCCTGCGTTGCGGGCGCCCAGTTGCACAGCAACCCGGCGCGCGTGATGGTCGTCAGCAACAAACACGCCAAAGCGCTGGGTGGCCGTGGGCTTGCCGCTTGCGTCGGTCGCCGGGTCTTGGCTGCTATCGGCGGGCAGAGGGAAGACAGCGCTCACCGGGACTTGTGTTGCCTGGTCTTTGCCCAGAGTGACGATACGTACGCTCACCCTGAATCCATCGCCCAGCGCCTGCCACTGGGTTGGCGCGCTGGTGATGTCAATCAGCACGCGCACGCGCTGCTCCTCCACACCGAGCGCCGAGACTTTGGTAAATGCTGCCGGTTCAACACTTCGCACGCGTCCTTCCAGGCTAACCGGGCCGCCCCAGCGTTCGATCACGACCCGGCTGCCCGGTTGCGCCGCCAGCGCGTCGGTGGTGAGTAGTTCAGCAACGACCTCCAGTTGCTTCGTATCGCCCACCTCCATCAGCAGTGTGCCTAGAGCTACCGTGGCCTCACTGGTCTGCAGCACCCGCACCACTTTGCCCGCAATGGGTGAGCGAACCACAAAACCACGTTCAGACGCTGACCTGCCGTCAGTCAATTGCACGGCGACTTGCGCGGCGCGCGCCTGTTCCAGCTCGTGGACGGCAATTCGGCGTTCCGCCGCTGCCGCTTCCACCTCACGCTGCGCGCCCAGTTCGGAGAGCCTGTCGCTTTCCAGCTTGGTGGGCGCAATAAACCCCTCTTGTGCGAGTTGGGCACTGCGCCGCGCTACGTCGGCAGCTTGCTCAAGCGCGACTTTGGCGCGTTCGATACGCGTGCCTGCCCTAGCGACGTTGTCTTTCGCACTCTCAACGCGTGCTTGCTGCTCACGCAGCGTTCGCTCGTCTTGCATGGCTGGCAGGACGGGGGTAAGCAATGCCAGCGTTGCATTGGCGGTGACGCCATCGCCCTCGCGCAGCACGATGCGTGACAAGCGACCCGCTAGCGGTGCCGACACCAGGTAGCGGTCGGTCAGCCGCGTCTTGCCGTCTTCTTCAATCGTGGTTTCAAACCGGCCCTGTGTGACGGGAACCACTTCCACTTCGACCGGGCGGGGCGAGAACGCCCACGCCCCTGCCAGCACCAAAGCCAACACTATGGCAGCTAGATAAAACCAGGTTGTTCGTTTCATAATTTTTCACTCTCGGGTTTTCAGCGCTGCTACCATGTCCAGCTTGTCGATGCGGCGGCGCACGACCAAGGCGCTGGCAACACCCGACACCAGCACAGCAATGCAGGCAACCGCGTAAGTGGCAGGCTGAATGACGACTGGAAAGAAGAACTGGTCAGTCTTTAACAGCGCGGAAATCAAATGAGCCAGTCCATAGCCCATCAGCATGCCCAGCGGCAGTGCAATTGCAATGCAGATGGCCAGCTCTCCCAGCAGCAACGCAGACACCTCTGCGCGGGTGAAGCCCAAAACGCGCAGGCTCGCCAGTTCCCAGGTACGTTCGGCCAGTGCAATACGAGCGTTGTTGTAGACCACGCCTACGGCAATGACTGTTGCAAACAGCGTCAGCACGGTGCTCATGATCCGGATGTTGCGGGCACTCACCTCCTGCATGTTGCGCAGCAACGTGGCTTTGCTGAAGACGCCGACCACGCGCGGCAGTTGCTTGGTGGCCTCCAGAAGCACAGCCTCGCGCCCACGCTCGATCACCAGCGCGAACCAGGTTGACAGGTCGCCCTCCTGCAGCAGTCTGTTTAATGCCCGGCGCTCCATGTAGGCGTTCAAACCCATCATTTCTCGAACGGTTGCACGCAACGGAACGGCCAGCGTGCGCTGGCGACCTTCCAGCACCTCGACGCGAACTGTGTCGCCGATACGCAGGCCCAGTTTGTTGGCCAGGCGGTCGGTCATCACCAGACCATCGTGATCCAGGCGATCCGCAACGTGGTTGTTGACGTCAACAATGCGGGTCAATTCAGGGTTGCGAGTCAAGCCGCGGATCTGACCCCGTTGGTTGAGGTGTCCGTTGGCAAAGCGCACGGGTACGTCGCGGCCTGATTCAACCGCAGCCACGGTGGGCAGGCGAGCCACGTCATGCCGGACCCTGTCATCGGCCGGGTCGGTCATCCTGACGATGACGTCGCTGCGCATGGACACGTTGAATTGCGAGTCGACGATGTAGTCGATCGCGTCCCGAAAGAAGTTTCCCATCACCACAATGGCCACCGATGCCGCGATCCCCCCCATCGACAGGGCAGTGCGAAGGGGCCTGCGCTCCATGTTGCGCAAAACCATGCGCATCGCCGCACCCATGCGGGTGATACCCAGTCGCTCAACCAGTGTGCAGCGATAGTGGCCCGGTGCTGGCGGGCGCATCGCCTCAGCAGGAGCCAGCCTCACCGTTGCCAAAATGGCATTCAAGGTTCCCAACACGGCCGTCGCTACAGTGACGCCAACACTGACAATTAACAGCCACGGTGCGATGCGGTGCTCAAAGCTGGGGAAATGAAAAAACGCTGCATACAGACCAGTAAACAGCGTCCCCATCCAGTTGCCACCCGCCACGCCCAGCGCCAAGCCCAGCAACACGATGGCCAGCACCAGTTTGAGGTAGTGGCGCGCTATGACGCTGTTGGTGTAGCCCAGCGCCTTCATCGCGGCAATTTGTTCGCGCTGCGTTGCCACCAAACGCGACACCACCACATTAAGAAGAAAGGCGGCGACTGCCAAAAAAATGGTGGGCAGTACGGTACCTAGCACCCGCTGTTCTTTGATTTCGTTGTCCAGCATGGCGTGGGACGGCTGGTCCTTGCGTCCATTCGCCTCCCGACCGCCATAGGGCGCAAGGCGCTGCGACAGGCCGTCAATCACGGCCCGCTCACTGGCGTCCGGTGCCAGCTTGACAGCGATGCGGTTAAAGGCGCCCTCCATGTCATAGGCGGCCGCCAGCGCATCGCGTGGTACCCAGAACACACCAAACCCGCGCTGATCCGGCATGCCCATCAGGCCAGCAAAGATGAACTCCGGCGACAGGCCGATGCCTGTGATCACCAACGTGCGCCGCTTGCCATTGATCAGCGTGCCGACCTGCGAGCCGGGTGCCAAGCTGCGCGCGTTAGCAAAGGCCGGAGAAACCAGCGCCGGGATCGCGTTGTCTGCCAACCGGGCTTCGTCAAGCGGGTGCCCTCTGCGCAAGGTCACGCGGTTCATGCGCGACGGCACCAACGGGTCGATGCCAATCAACTGGCCCACTACCGGGTCGGCCACACCAGGCAATTCGATGCGCACAATCTGTTCAATGGTGGTTTGCACGTCAGCTACCCCCGGCAACTCGCGCAGCACCGCGTCAAGTGAATTCGGCGCGCGCTTGACTGTGGCGAACACGTCAGCAAATCGCCCTTGGGCGTAGAAGCGGTCGCGTGCCAGCGCCAGGGAGTCCACCGCCGACAAGGTAGTGATGAAGCCGCCTATGCCGCTGCCCACGACTAACGCAATGGTCAAGACCTGGCTCCACATCAGGCGCAGATCGCGCAGCAGTTTGCGGTCGAGCGCTTTCACCAGGACAACTCCGAAGGCTTGACTTTGTGGCTGTTGATTTCGATTTTTTGCACCCGTCCATCGCCCAGATGGACGACCCGATCCGCCATGCCTGCAATTGCGGCGTTGTGGGTGATAACGACCGCTGTTGTGCCAAGCTCCCGGTTAATGTGAGCAATCACGTCGAGTACCAGCTTGCCGGTCTGGTAGTCCAGCGCGCCGGTCGGCTCGTCACACAACAGAACATCCGGGCGCTTGACGATGGCCCGCGCTATGGCCACGCGCTGCTGCTCGCCTCCGGAAAGTTGCGCCGGGAAGTGATCGCGCCGTGGCGTCAGACCAACTAGGTCAATCGCCTCGTCAACAGACATCGGGTTTTGGGCGATATCGGTCACCAGCGTGAGGTTTTCCCGCACGGTGAGGCTGGGAATCAGGTTGTAAAACTGAAATACAAAGCCCACATGATCGCGTCGATAGGCCGTCAGTTGGCCTTCGTTCGCGGCACTCAGTACATGGTCAGCGAAGCGAACATCACCGCTGGTGGGCACGTCAAGCCCGCCCAGGATGTTCAGCAAGGTGGACTTACCGCTGCCAGATGCGCCCAGCAGCACCACGAACTCGCCGCGACGCACATCCAGATCAACGTCGCGCAGGGCGTACACGGTGGTGTCTGCACGGCCGTACGTTTTGCACACATGCCGCATGCTCAGAACCGGTAGTTCCGTTGGCGCAGCAGGCATCTGATCCACTTTGGACTCCTAGGGTGCGCACTGCGTCAATCTTTTGCGCTACGTGCGGGGCTGCCGCCAGGTTCAGACTTTCCGTCAAGCCAGGCCTCGTCACCGATGTCAAAGCTAAAGACGGTTTGATAGGCCCCGCGCCTTTGATTTACTGGCATTTTTGAAGTTGCGAAAATGCTGCGTGAAATGCGGTTGCTGCGACTGCTCATGATGGTGTCCTGAACGCACCAGTTGAGGTGCAAAGCCTCAATTTTCTTTTGGCAGAACACCGCAGACGTTGATAAATGTCAACATCAGGCTGCAGGCTGCAGGCTGCAGGCTGCAGGCAAGCATGCAACACTGTGCCGGAGTCAACGCTCGCTTCGTTGCTCGCTTCCCTTCATAGCCTAACAAGGAGACGAATATGTTCAAGCTACTGATAGCAGTGGATGGATCCGGGCATGCCCATCGCGCTATTGACGCGGTGGCCAAGTTGGCTCAATCTTCAGTTGAACTGGAGGCTGTGTTGCTACATGTCAGTCCCGAGCCTATTTTTTACGGCGACTATTCTGCAAACACCATTCAGTCCATTCAAGAAGGGCAATTAATAAGGCAGAACAAGGTACTGAAAGAGGCCACAAACTACGCCTTGGCAAGAGGCCTCACGATTAGTAAATCGCATCGGGCTACAGGCGTCATCGCCCACCAGATCTTGCGCGTAGCAAATGATCTTGCGGTTGATCAGATCGCGATGGGTACGCGGGGCATGGGCAGCGTCGGCAACTTGTTTCTTGGCTCGGTGGCGCAGCGTGTGGTTCACCACGCATCAGTACCCGTGTTGCTGGTGAAGTAACTTGAATGCCCGACACCGCCATGGGCGGATGCCGGGCACCTGTCGCCGCACCATCAGCAACGCTGGAGACAAGGTCTAATGGACCGTAAGCTTACGCGACGCGACCGCCGTTTTTTTGGGCAATTCCAGCGTCAGGACACCGTCGGCATACTTGGCCTGAGCCATCTCATCATTCACATCCTGAGCCAGACTAAAGGTACGCGAGATGTTGCCGTAGTAGCGCTCGCTGCGCAATAGCTTGTCGCCATTTCCTCGAGTCTCTTTTTCCTCTTTGATCTCAGCATCAATCTGCACCACGTTGCCGTCAATGCGCACGTTGATGTCGTCTTTTTTAACGCCTGGGATATCGGCTTTGACAACATAGTTGTTGTCTTTTTCCGATACATCAATGCGCATCTTCAAGGCTTGGGTGTCCGGCTCGAAAGCAACGGGCAAGAAGAAGCGGCGCAGAGCCGTATCAAATGAGTCGCTGAGTGAAGGATCCAGCAAGCGTAGAGTAGTCATAGTGACACCTGTTTAAAAATGAAGTTTGATGAAAAATATCGCATCTAGGTGTTCAAGCGATTTCCAGCTTGTCGATAACCCGCGATACCCCAGGGGCTGTGTAGGCTGCGCCAACAGCTGCATCATGCTCAGCAAGGGAGTGAACCTTACCGCGCAGTGTGACGGCGCTACCCTCAACCGCGATGCTAATTTGCTTGGCTTCGCGTTCGGCTTGCCGGGTGAGCGCCGCCGAGATTTGACTGACAATATCGCTGCTGCTTACCGGTGGCTTGATGCTAATATTGTTGGTCAATCCGCGCACACCGGTGAGTGATCGAATGGACTGTTCGGCGTTTGCGGACTGGTAGTACCAGTTCAACTCGCCGGTCAGAGTGACCCAGCCATTATCTACTTCAACTTTGACGCGCTCGCTCGGCACCAGCGCGTTCCAGCCCAACGCCGCAATGGCCGATTGTGCAATTTCAGAATCGCTGCGCTTGTGTGCAAGCGACAGCTTCACATCGAGCTCGACGGCAATGCCGCGCACGCCCGCAACGCGGCGCACGGCTTTTTCAACCGCATGTTTTTCGGCATAGGTGCTCAGGTGACCCGTCAGGGTCACTACCCCCGACTTCACCATCACGCCAATGCCGTTCGCATCAACAGCCGGATCCCAGGCGAGTTCAGCCATGACATCGGCTTTTAGTTGGGAATCAGATTTCATATTCGAGATCTCCTTAAGTGGGTTTACGCGCCGAAGTGTGGCGCGTGATTTACTGTAAAAAAGTTCTTCGCGCGCCAATTTGATATTTATCAAATTGGCGCGTAATTGCTCGCCAATTGATCTGGCGCAATGTGAGGTTAAAGATGCAGCCCCAAAATTTTCCGCGTGGCCTACTTTAGGAGTCGCGTATGTTTCCCCTGTTCAGTCGCCCGTCTAGGAGGGTGGCCTGCGCTGTATTGCTGGCTGCGCCGCTGCCGTTGTGGGCGGCCGACGAAGCTACCGAAATGCTGACCCGCTACCGCAGTCAAGTGACTTCACAGCTAATAGTTCCTGCCTTAGAAGTAGCGCGCTTCGCCCAGCTTGTCGAGCTTGAATTGCAGCGCGCCGCAAAGCCACTGTTATCACCGCAGTACCTGATGGTTGTGGATCGTAACCCCGATACACAGGCCGGTTTTTTATTCTGGTGGTCACCAGCAGGGGGGTTTAACCTGGTCGGCGCCTCGTCCGTATCCACCGGACAGTCTGGCAACCTGGGGCACTTTGAAACCCCACTGGGAGTGTTCGAGCACAGCACAGTCAATCCAGACTTTCGATCTGAAGGCATCGCAAGCGCTGACGGAATTCAGGTGTACGGTGCAAAGGGGTTGCGGGTATTTAACTTTGGCTGGCAGCAGGTATCGAAAGGCTGGGGTGATGGCACGGTATCGCAAATCCGGCTACAAATGCACGCTACCGACCCCGACTTGATGGAGCGACGGCTGGGCAGTGCGCAATCAACTGGCGGCGTGCATATCCCGGCGTCTTTGATTCGGCTACTCGATCACCATGGCGTGCTAGATGCGGACTACGACCAAGCACTGCGCGAGGGACGCACACTTGATGTTCTCCTGGGTGATCGGGAGCAAGTGCGGTATCCGGGTCGTTATCTGGTGGTGGTGGATTCTGGGCGCACTGGGCGGCCGGACTGGAGCCCAGCGCCATTTCTACCGCATCGCAGACCAACAACCCCAGCACCCGGTTGAAGCTTTTTCGTTAAAAACCTATGACTTCAACCAAACAAAAACCGGCTGTCCATACGCCTGCTCCATTGGACTTGCCTTTGAAAGTAGCCCTTGTCCGCTTCGCCCACGGTATCTCGCCTGGTTCAGTGGCGCTCGCATATGCTGACTGGCTGAGCCATCTGGTGGCATCTCCCTCCAAGCAGGCTGAGTTGGTGGCCAGCGGATTGGGTAATTGGCTGATTTGGCTCCAATACGTACAGCAAGCGGTGCAGGGCGGTTGCGCCCGCTGCGTTGAGCCGCTGCCGCAGGACAAACGCTTTTCCCCCCAGGCATGGGAGGCGTTGCCATTCAACGCTTTTGCGCAGGCGTTCTTGCTGCACGACCAGTGGTGGACGCGAGCCATGAAAGGCGTTCGAGGCGTCTCCAAACACCATCAGGAGGTAGCAGTTTTCAGCACCCGCCAGTGGCTGGATATGTGGTCTCCGTCAAATTTTGTAGCGACCAACCCGCAGGTGTTGAAGCAAGTGTTCGCCACGGGTGGTGCCAATCTTGCCAGTGGTCTTGCCAACTGGTCTCGCGACGCATTGACCGTTTTTACGCACGGCAAGCCGCGTGGTGTGTCGGCATTTTTCCCGGGTCAAGGCGTTGCGCTGACGCCCGGAAAAGTAGTTTTTAAAAACGCGTTAATTGAGTTGATCCAGTACGACCCCGTCACCCCAGAGGTCGGCAAAGAGCCCTTGCTCATCATTCCATCGTGGATCATGAAGTACTACATCCTGGATCTCACGCCCGCCGATTCACTGGTGGGCTACCTGGTTGCGCAGGGGCATACGGTCTACATGGTTTCCTGGAAGAACCCGCACGGCAATGACCGTAACCTGGGCATGGACGACTACCTGGAAACAGGTTTGATGGCTGCCGTCACCGCCGTCCAGTCCTTTCAGCCACGCCAGCGCATCCATGCGGTGGGCTATTGCCTGGGCGGAACACTGTTGTCCATTGCCGCCGCAGCACTGGCCGCACGGGGGCACAGTCCATTTAAGACCGTGACTTTGCTGGCAGCACAAACAGATTTTCACGAGCCCGGAGAGTTGGGACTTTTCATTGATGAGAGCCAGATCGCATTTCTGGAAGACTTGATGGCTGAAAGTGGTTATCTGGACGGTCGGCAGATGGCCGGAGCGTTTGCGCTGATCAACTCCAAGGATCTGGTCTGGTCCAAGCTGGTACACGAGTACCTGATGGGTGCGCAGACACCTCTGACGGCGTTGCGGGCCTGGAATGCGGACGCAACCCGGTTGCCAGCACGCATGCACAGCGAGTACCTGCGCCGACTCTACTTGCACAACGATCTGGCCGAGGGACGCTACCTGGCGCAGGGCAAGGTTGTACATTTGTCGGACATCGAAGCAGACATGTTCGTTGTGGCGACCGAGCACGATCATGTCTCACCTTGGAAGTCGGTCTACAAAATTCATCAGTTGGTTCGTAGCCCCGTCACCTTTGTGCTCAGCTCGGGTGGTCACAACGTCGCTATCGTCAACCCGCCAGAAGGGCCAGCGGCGTTTCCACAAGCCAGCTATCGCACCGCCACGCACGTTGTTGGCAAAGCCCCTGACAGTCACAACAAATGGCTGAACAGCGCTAGATCAAAGCCGGGGTCTTGGTGGCCCTGTTGGCATCGCTGGCTGGTCGAGCATTCGTCGGGACGGATCAAGCCGCCGAACACGCCAGCCGTGCTCCTCAACGGCAAACCGTCACTGGCACCAGGCTGTTACGTTTTTGAAGACTGAAGTAAAACAGCCGTGCTCCTACAGAGGAAAGTACGGCTCCGCATAAAGTCAGGATGCCGCGTCAACCTGGCTCCTCGCGCCTTCGGGGATCGAGGTTCTGGCCAACATGGATTGCCATGCTTCGACGGCAGACCTGACACCATTTGGCAAGTTGGTGCTCAAAGTATTCACGACGCAGTTCATCATTTCAATCTGAGTTTGCTGACCCGTGGCTACCAACTGTTGCCAGTACTGTGCTGCGCCCTCCAGATCAAAACGAAGCAAGTCCGACTCTACTGCCATGACATCAACCGCCTCATGCACACTCCGAAGGCGCGCAGCTGCAGTTTCATGATGGCTCGAAGCTTGGTGTGCTGCCTGCTTTTGTATTTCGCGCATCGTTTCGAAGCCTCGGAACATGGTGCAGGCAGCGTCATTGAAGATCGCCAGCTGCTGACGCGCCAAATTTGACAGCATATTGGCGGGTACGTTTTGAGCAGAGTTGATATGTTGAACCTGATTTGTCTTGGAATTTCTTGAAGTCATAAAACTACTCCTTAAGTTAAAAAACACCTTCAAATTCGCGTTGGCAATGGTCGTTGGTTCTCCAGAATCGACTGACATGCTGTGCAGTAAGATGCCGCCGGGATGGCATTCAGACGACGCAAATCGATCGACTCGCCACACCGCTGGCATCGTCCGTAGCTGCCGTCATGCAGGCGGTATTGCGCTGCGAGTACCTGCTCCAGCTCAAACGCAACATGCTCAGCCTGGGCTTCGTCCAGCGTCGCCTGGACGCGTCGCGACGCCATGTCTTTGAAATCGGAAACCTGGGGTGGTTCTGCCTCGCCAATCCGTGCAGGCCAATCATCGTGGGTGTGCAACGCTGCCCGCAGTTCCGCCTCTCGAAGCGCAAGCAACTGGTTAAACCGTTCCGCCTGATTTTTGTCGTAGGTTTGCATGTCAAGCCCCATTGAACGTGCGGTTCATTTTGAGTGCTACAGGTGCAAGCATCTTTGATCTAACGCAAGTTACGTTGCTTTGATATCTGTATTCTTGCTGGCTTGGTCGGGCAACGGCCTGAAGGGAGTATTGATGAGTGTTCGCACTCTGGAGGCTCTTTTTCATCCCCAATCGGTGGCGGTCATTGGCGCATCAGACCGCCTGCAAAGTCTGGGATTCGTCGTCTGGCACAACCTGAAAAACGGCGGGTTTAAGGGTTCGATCTGGCCAGTCAACCGGCGCCACGCGACGGTTGCCGGCGAGCCCGCATGGCATGACGTTCAGTCACTTGTGGGCGCACCTGAGCTGGCGGTGATTTGTACGCCCGCGATTGAGGTTTCCCAACTCATCGCCGACCTGGGTCGCAAAGGTACGCGAACCCGTCGCGCAAGTACAGACCGGGTGCAAATGCTTGCCAGTAGCGTTGCGTTATCGACATGGCTCAACATTAACGCAAGCCTGCAAAACTTGCCAGTGCAGCTTCTTACAAAAGCCAGCTGTTAGCAACCTGTCTTACGTAAGACCAACATTTTAGGCGGCTTCTATAGGAGGTTAGTCTGTTTTATGCCCTTCAAACACGCATGAAATAAGAGTTTCTGGCGGAAGCTTTGTCATTCGTACCGTCAGCATTCATGATGGTTATGGTGGCATTTGTGGAAAGTTCCCAGTCCGCCTACTCCGCTTTTAACTGCGCCGCTTGGGCGGCACGCGCCATAACCTCGATCTCGCGCACAAGTGCCTTGCCGAGCTCGGCGGGGCCGCCGCCGATCGGTTCCACCGCTGCGCCCTGCAGAGTCTTCGCTACATCCGGCAGCTTCACCACTTCGGCCAGCTCACGGCTGACGCGGTCGATGGCGATCGCCGACGTGCCGGGGGCGGCAAGCACGGTCAGGATTGTGGCGAAGTCGAAACCCGGCACCACTTCAGCGATCAGTGGTACGTCCGGAGTCAGCGCCGAACGGGTGGCCGCATTCGAAGCAAGTACCTTCACTTGGCCGTTCTGGACAAAGCCGGCGATCGATGGCATGGCGGCAATCGAGAAGTCGACCTGACCACTGACCAGAGCCGGCGTCGACTGCCCCGAGCCGCGGTAGGGCACATGCCGGATGTCGAGGTTGAGAGCGGCCTTCAACGCCTCCATCGTGAGGTGATGATTGCTGCCAATGCCAGAGGATCCATAGGTGTATTCTCCGGGCTTCTTGCGCACCGCCGCTACGAAGTCCTGCAGCGTGTTGACTCCAGTCTTAGGGTGGGCGACCAAATACAGCGACGAGCGGCCGACCAGGGCGACCGGCAGCAAGTCCCTCCCAAGTTTGTAGTTGGTAACCTTGTTTACGTGCGGGCTGATTGACAGGAGCGCGCCGTCGGACAGGATGAATGCGTGGCCATCGGCGGGCGTGCTCTGCAATAGTCCGTTGTAGGCGGCTGCGCCGGCTGCGCCGGGCCGGTTGTCCACGACCACCGGCTGGCCTAGCCGCTCGCCCAGGCGGACCGTCAGCATTCGGGCAACGACATCCGGCTGACCGCCGGCCGCGTACGGCACGATGAACTTGACCGGCTTGCTCGGGTAAGGTGCTTGCGCCCACGCAAAGGCAGGCAGAAGGCCTGCGGCGTAAGTCGCCACCGCAGTAGTGTTGAAGCTTCGACGATTCACGTGTGTCTCCTTTAGGGGTTCATTAAAACTAAGGCGCGGGTGCGCCATGCAGGACTACCAGCGTGATGCCGGCCAGGGTGATAGCAATGCCGAGCACTGTGACCCAGCTCAAACGCTCGTCATTGCGCAAGGCAAAGTAGCTCACCGGCAACACTACCAGCGGCGTGCACATCGAAATCAGTGCGGCCATGCTGGCCGGAATGTATTTCATGGACGCAATTACAAGCGCCTGAGCGAGGAACTGAAAGCCACCGACTCCGAGATAAACGCGGGCTGACTTGGGGTTGGCCCGCACCTGTCGCACGTATTCCCGCATCAGCCTGTGATTGGCCAGCGCCAGGACCAGCAGGCCTGTAACGGCACCTATGAGGGCGCCAAGCAAGGCCTCGTTCCACTGGCGCACGCCGGAAGCGCGGAACACATGACTTAACGAATATGCGGCCGCCGAACCCACGCCGATCAGCAGGGTCGCGGAAATGAAGCCGCGCCGTGATCCTGCCCGCATCGCCAAGGTCGGCAGTACCGTCTTGCGCTGGGAACGGTCGATACCTATGCTCATGGCCAACAGCCCCGCGATGCCCAGCGCGATGCCGACGAATCCGACGGTGCCGATCACTTCGCCCAAAAAGATCCAACCGAACGCCGCGGTGATCAGCGGGCTGATGCTTTGCAAGCCGGCTGACCCGCTCGGACCTAGCCGCTCGATCGACTTGAAGACCAGCCAGCGGCCAAGATAAGTCGAACAGATGCCGGCCAAGGCGAAGGCAACGACGGACCAAACGGTCGGCACGCTAACCGCCTGACCCCCTGCCCAGTGCATCAGCACGATGATGATCCCGACGGGCACCCCGGCGACGGCGGCCAGCAAAGACCCCGGCCCGCTGCTCATGCCCTTAGCCGTAACGGCAACCGTTACCATGCAGGCGCCGTAGATGGCCATTGCTACGAAAGCTAGCGTGACTCCGCACAGAACATCGTGAGACAAAGCAGGGTTCAGGCTCACGGGTTTAGCTTCTCAAGGCCTGCGTTCAACGCAGCATCGCCCCGCCGTCGACGGAGAAGCACTGGCCGGTTATCCAACTCGATTTGTCAGAGGCAAGATAGGACACCAGTCCGCAAATGTCCTCTGGCTTCCCCACTCGTTTTAGAGGAATCTCGGAGGCACGTGCCTGTAGAAGCTTGGCGTAGTCCTCGCTTGACATCCCGGCCGCTAGGTAGATGTCACTGCGCACCAAGCCGGGGGCGATGCAGTTCACCCGTGCGCCGTGTTCCGCCGCCTCGATGGCAAGCGAGCGGCTGAAGGCTTCCACCTCCCCCTTGGTGGCCGTATAGGCGGTCGAGCCGGCGCGCGGACGCTGCGCCAAGGTACTGCTGAAGGTGAGTAGGCTGCCTTTGGTGGCGTACAGGAGCGGTAGGAAGGCCTGCGCCACGTATAAAGTGCCCAGGAAGTTGATACGCACCATTCCCTCCACTTGGGCCATGTCGGCCTCGACGAACTTGCTGCGCTGCAAGGCGATACCAGCGCAATGTACAAGTACATCCAAGCGGCCGTGGCGTTCGGCCACCGCCTGCTTCAAGCGCTGCACGTCCGTCGCGTCGGCAACATTGCAGCGGACCGCGTTCATGCCACGTGCTTCCATCGCGTCCAGCTTGTCCTGGCGCCTTCCGCAAACGACGACCTCGAAGCCGTCGCGCTGCAGGCTCAGTGCGATCTCCTCGCCTAAGCCAGCGCTACCGCCGGTCACCAAGGCTACTTTTTTCTGACCCATCTTTGTCCCTTGTTGTGCGACGCTCACGCCGCAAGCGGCTGGCCCGAAGCCAGCAGAGCCGCCGTTCGGACGGCCGACAGCATGCTGGCGTGCTGCGCCACACCGCGGCCAGCGATGTCGTAAGCCGTGCCGTGCGGTACATTCAGCATGACGAAAGGCAAGCCGACATACACGGTGCATGCGCCTTCGAACCCTACCGTCTTGACTGCGATCTGCCCCTGGTCGTGGAACATGGTTACCACCACATCCCACTGGCCTTGCATGCACTGGCGAAAAACCGCGTCAGGCACGAGTGGCCCGTGTGCGTCGATTCCGCGCGCGCGTGCTTTCTCCACAGCCGGGCCCACACGCTCCTGATCCTGTGGGAACATGGCGTGCGGGTTGATGCCGGCGACGGCGATTCTCGGCTTCTCGAAACCCCAAGCGCGCAAGCTCGCGTTGGCCATCTCGATCACCTGCAAGATGCGCTCTGGCGTTGCCATGGTGATGGCATCGCTCAAAGACACATGTTCCGTCAGCGGCACGACCCGTAGCTTGCCGCTCATTCGCAGCATGAAGGTGCCGTCCGGTTGCAGATCGTCGATTTCCTTGATCTTGCCGGTGGCCATGAGCGAAGCGGTTTCTACCGGCCCCATCACCAAGCCTTGCAGGCGGCCGGAGCGGCCCAACTCCTCGCCGCGTGCGATCCATTGAAGTACCGCGTTACCGGAGGTAGCAGAAGCCTTGCCGATTTCGCAGCGCTCCACATCAAAGCCGCCCGAGTCGACCACCCCAATCACGCCGGCGGAAAGCTGCTGGGAAGGATCGGAAACAGGCTCAAAACGCAGATTCAGGCCGCAGTCGACCGCGGCGCGCCGTAATACGCCGAGGTCGCCGATAAGGACGGTCTGGCACACGCCAGCTAGTTCGGGTGCGGCCGCGGTCCGCACGCAGACCTCCGGGCCTACGCCGGCGGGATCGCCGATCATCATTCCGATCACGGGTAGCTGGCTCATGGCTGGCGTTACTTTGCGAGACGGTTCACGACGCGAAGAAATTCATCACCAATGACAGGAACTGGTCTTTACGCTCAATCTGGGTCCAGTGGCCGCACTCCCCGAATACGTGTAGATCGGAGTGCTTCAGCAGTGAATGCAGCTTCAGACTGTTAGACAAAGGCACGATCTGGTCGTCGCGCCCATGGATCACGAGCGCGCGCTGGGTGATCTTGTGGACGTCAGCTTCGGGCGTTGCCAATGCCTTTGCGTGGCGCTGGCGCGGCGCCGCGAACATCTGTGAGTAGGTCTCGTGAAAGCCGGTACGAATGCTGGCTTCGTAACGCGACTTGACCAAGTCGTCGGTAATGATACTGGTGTCATAGGCAAAGGTCATAGCCATCTTGCGCATGTTCTCAACCGACGGTTCGTAGCCCCAAACCGCTTCCAGCCCTGGGGTCACTTCGAAATCGACGCCGGCAGCACCCATCAATACGAAGCGGTCCACCCGTTCCGGATGGCGCGCCGTCAGAGCCAGCGTCAGCGCGCCGCCGAACGAGTTACCCACGAAGCGGGCCTTTTTCACGCCTACCGCATCCATCCACTCGATCAGGTGACGGACCCAGAAGTCAAGATCGTAGACGGTGTCGGATTTGCGCTCGGTATACCCGAAGCCAGCAATATCGGGTGCCAATACGCGGTATTTCGCGGCAAGCACTGGAATCGACAGGCGCCAATTGGCATAGGCCGTGACCCCAGGACCAGAGCCGTGAATCAAGATCACTGGCTCGCCTGACCCAGACTCTAAGTAATTGGTTTTAAGGCCGGCCGCGACGATGGAGTGGCCGATTTCAGGATTGGTATTGGACATGTGGTGCTCGGTAAAGTGAGTTAGATAATAAAAGTCAAGTTCGGCATCGGGATGTCGTGGTTGGCCAGGAAGACGTGCTTTTCACGCATAAGAAGCACGCCATCCTGACGCTCCAGCAAGTGCGTTTGACGTCCGGCGAATGTCAGCTGGCGGCCCGCGCGTACCTCGGTCAGGTTAAAGCGCGAGGTCACGCGGCCACCGCGATCTGCATCCCACTCCTCGATAACGACGTTGCCAATCACCCGACTCAGGCGCGACTTCGGGTTCTGGGCGTGAGCGAATTTGGTGCCAAGGCGGAACAGGCGCTCGTCGAGCTCAGGCCGGTTGTCGTTGATTAAGGCGATTTTGCGACCGACAGCCTCCTCGTCGCTATTGCATGGCACCCAGTAAAGAAGCTCCTCGGTCCAAAGTGCGAACCATTCCTTGTACTGGTGTTCGTCTGCCAGCTGGGCCTCGCGGAACAAGAACAGTTCCGCTTCACGCAGGGCGGCCCACTGGGCTAGTTTTTGATTGTCCATAGGGGGGTCTCCAAAAATCATGCCGCTTGCGTCATCAGCTGCAGCCAGTACTTCATTTGGCCACGCTGCGGCACTTCATCGGTGATGCGACCCACCACACTGCCATCCGTGTCGACAAACTCGCGATGCATGCCGCGCGAAATTTCAATCCAAGGATTAATCTCGGCCATCATGCCGCGCTGTACGCGCTCAAAGATTTCGGCGTCGTCGGGCGACCCGGAACCTGCCGGTCCGTAGAACGACTCGTGCTGGCGCACTCTCATGGTGTTGATCGCATCACTCACGCCGCCCAAGCGCACCATCGACATCGTCACTTGGGTAATGCCAGGGGCAATCGGGGTGATGATCCGCACCTGGTTGCCAATTAATTGCAGGTTCGGAAAGACGCCCAGGTGCGGGTCGCCCGATAGACTGATCAACAACTCTGCACGTTCCTGCCCATAGGCCTTGTGCATATCCTCAACGTACTTCACACCACCCGGCACTTTGGAAAGAAACTCCGCATGTTTCTTGTAACTTTTGAGGCGTTGCGCCCTGAAGTCCAGCATGGCGTGGCCGTTGCCATAGTCGCGGGTGAGCGTTAACGCTTCATCACTAAAAGGGTCTTCGCGGTGCATTGCGCCAATACCGGATTCGCTATTTCGCGCCCAGCCCGCCACGACGGATGCGTGGACGAAGTTGGGGTGGTACCCGTCCATGCCGACCAGCTTCCAGTTCCCCAGGTATTCGGTCTTGTTTGTGCCTGCATCGAGGAAAATTTCGCCGGTCGGCGATGCGTCTACCAGCATGTCGAATTGTGCTGCGGCACCGCCTAGAAAATCGGCCAGCGACTCGCCTTCCGCCTTGATGCTGGCAAACACGAAGCCGCGATGGGATGCTACGCGTGGCACTTCGACCAGTCCCATGTTTTCGGTCTTGAAGTCGGGGCCGTAGCCACCTTTTTCGGTGACTTCCGCCAGGGCTCCGGTCAATTCATAGGTCCAGCCGTGGTACCAGCAGCGGAACATCCGAGTGTTGCCGGACTCGGTCTGTACCACCTGCGCGCCGCGGTGGCGGCAGCGGTTGACGAGAACCCGCACCTTGTTGTCTTTGCCGCGCACCAGGATAACGGGCGTACGACCTATTGGGCGCGCTTGGTAGTCGCCTGGCTTTGGTACCTCGCTCTCGTGTCCAACATAGATCCACGACCGATGAAAAATCCGGTCAATCTCCAAGTCGAATATGGCTTGATTTGTGTAGGCGCGCGAATGGACGCGGCCTTCTTGGACTAACGATTGCAGATTCTCATGGGTGATAGCGTTAGCGCTGAACGGATCTGCAACCTGTTGCATCTGGAGCTTTCAGAAAATAAAATGGTTAATCGGAAAAACTGGCCTTATTCCGGCTGAATTCCGGCGGTACGGACTACCGACTCGTAGCGCGCAATATCGCGCTGAACGGTTTCGGCCAGAGCTGCGGCCCCCCCCAGTTTGGGAGGCTCAACGCCAGCAGCGTTGAGTTTGGTCACGATGTCCGGCATCGCCAGTACCTTTGCAATCGCGGCAGCCAGTCTGTCAATCACCGGTTTAGGGGTACCTGAGGGCACGAACAGCGCGTTCTCGCCAGGAAAATGGAAGTCTTTCAGGCCAGCATCGCCCATTGGCGGAAACTGCGGGAGTATGGTCATGCGCTCCCGCGTGTTTCCCGCGATGACTTTAATCCGGCCCTCCTTCGCGAACCCCACGATCGAGTTGTAGGCCGCAATAGCCATGTCCACCTGGCCGCTCACCAAGGCTGGTACCGACTGACCAGTACCTTTGTACGGCACGTGGAGGATGTCGAGTCCGAGTCCGCTCTTGAAGGCTTCCATGCTGAGGTGGTGCAAGCTGCCAACGCCGGAAGAGCCATATGTGTATGTGCCAGGCTTGGCCTTGATGGCTGCTACCAATTCGTTCAAGTTTGATGCTGGAAATTTTCCGAATACGGACAGATACAGCGCCGAGTAGGAGGCAATCGATACCGGTGCCATGTCTTTCTGGAAGTTGTGCGGTAGCTTGGCTTTGGTCACACGATTGACCGCCCAATGAGCGGCATCAGCCATCAAAAGCGTATGGCCGTCTGCGGCGCCGTTGCGCACGATCTCGATCGCAGCTATACCGCTGGAACCGGGAATATTCTCCACCACGACCGACTGCCCCAATTCAGAACCTAATTGCTGAGCCAAGATTCGGGCCACCGTATCTGGTGAGCCGCCAGCGGCGTAGGGAACGACGATACGTAGCGGCTTTGCCGGAAAATTTTGTGCATGCACCGATGTGCCGCTTACGCCGAGCGCAGATACCGCTAACTGTCCTAAAACTTGCCGTCGCTTCATAATTTTGTCTCAAATATTTAAAGGCTTCACTTTGAACTAATTCAATTATTGCAATATTATTAGGATCAAAAGTTTTTTAAAACAGCGGGTTTTCCCCTAATTTAAAAGGTAAATTTAAAAAAAGTATTTGCTCTTTTTGTTTTTTTTGTTCCATAATCAAAACTATTAAAAAATTGAAGTACTGTGAAGAAGACCAATAAACCGATACCATTTGACGGAGCAGACACCGCGCCTTTTACACGTGAGGATGCGCCGTTGGCACACCTGAGCGATCAGGTCATGGTGGCTGCTGCCCTTGATAAGGCTTTGGACGGCACAGCCCTTTGGGTGCTGCTAGGGCTGTACCGTGCCTATGCGGTACTTGACCGCGACCAAGCCGAGGAAGTGGCCGGCATCGGCCTGTCGCCGCTGCAGTTCAACATCCTCACCGTGCTGCAGCGCACCGGCCAACCCACCACCATGGGTGCCCTTGCGGGCATGCTGGTGGTGAAACCGACAAACCTGTCAGGCAATATCAATACCTTGATCGAACGCGGTCTGGTCAAGCGCGAGCTCAACGCGGTGGACCAACGCTGGCTGCTGGCCGTGCTGACGCCTGAGGGGAAGGAATTCCTTGCCGAACACTTGCCGGACCACTGGCGGCGGCTGGAGCGGCTGATGTACGGGCTTTCCCGTGAAAAGCGAATCCAGTTGGTCAGTTTGCTAAGGGAGTTGCTCGTCTCCATTGAAGACGAGCAGGCACGCGGTCGCGCCGCAGATAAAAGCGAAAAGAAATCCCGCGCGGCCTGACCTGGGTGCCGGCACAGTAATAACCAGTAACGCTTGGAAGTATCTATGGCAGAAATTCTCGGACTGGGCCTGTCCCACTATCCACCACTGTCCTCCCCAGACGCGGCGATGGCCAACATCTTGCGCATGACGCTGGCCGACCCCGGTATTCCGGGCGACCTGAAGTCGCCCGAAAACTGGCCGGCGGCCGCACAAGCTGAGTGGGGCAGCGACCAGGGCTTGGCGGCTGCTGCTGCCCATCGCGCTGCCTTGGTGGAGCAGTTCCGTAAGGTGCGAAAGGCGCTTGACGACTTTAACCCCGACGTGGTGCTGATCTGGGGTGACGACCAGTACGAAAATTTCAAGGAAGACGTGATCCCGCCATTTACTGTCTGCGCCTATGACGACATGGATCTCTATCCGTGGCGGCACGCTATGGGATCCTCCATGATGAGCGGCAAACCTAATGCGTGGGGGGAGGGTGCAGACAAGCACTACCGCCTTCGCGGTCGGCGCGATATTGCCAAGCACCTCGTCAGTGGTCTGATTGAAGCTAACTTTGACACTGCCTATGCCTACAAGCCGCTTCACCACGAAAGCTTGGCCCACGCTTTCACGAACGCCATTCTTTACCTGGACTATGACCGGGTGGGATGGGACTATCCCACCATTGCTGTGCCTATCAACTGCTATGGGCGCAAGGTGATCTCCGCGCGTGGTTTTATGACCGATTTCGGCAAACAGATTGAGCCAGACCCTCCCGGGCCATCTCCGCAGCGATGCATGGACATGGGCGCTGCCACTGCGCGCATCCTGCGCGATTCGCCATGGCGCGTGGCCGTGATGGCGTCTTCCAGCTGGTCACATGCGTTCCTTTGCGACCACACATGGCGCTTGCGCCCTGACACCCCGGCTGACCGCAACCTTTACCGCGCGCTGTTAGAAGGCGATTACGCCAGCTGGCGTAACTCCCGAACCGAGGACTTCGAGGCCGCAGGCCAGCAGGAGCTGCTGAACTGGTGCCCGATGCTGGGTGCGATGCAGGAGCTGGGATCCAAGCTCGACTGGAGCAATTTTATTGAGACCAACATCTTCAACTCCAACAAGGTGTTTGCTGTCTTTCATCAGGCGACATGAGCAAGCTCCTGAGCGCAGAACGGCAAAGTGTCGTCATCGTCGGAGCCGGATTGGCGGGCTTCAGTGTGGCTAGCGCGCTCGCGCAGAAGGGTTATGCGGGCGAGGTCACGTTGGTGGGTGACGAACCCTGGCAGCCGTATGATCGGCCGCCACTGTCCAAGCAGCTCCAACTGGACGGCGACGAGTCGCAGATTTGGCTTTCGCCGGAATTACCGCCCGAGGTAAAGCAGCTACGGCAGCGCAAAGCCATGGCCATCGATTCGCAGCGCAAGGAGCTGCGCTTGGATGACGGAAGCACACTGCCTTGGGGCCGGCTGGTACTGGCCACTGGCACCCGGCCGCTTCGGCTGGCTCAACTCGATGGTCTGCCGCGCGTGCTGACGCTGCGCACGCTGGGCGATGCCCGTGCCATCCGCGAGGCCCTGACATCTGTTGCCAGCCTGCTGGTGATCGGCGGCGGCCCGATCGGGCTGGAGCTTGCGGCCAGCGCAGCCGCGCTGGGTCGGCAATCGACTGTGGTCGAGAAGTCCCCGCGGTTGATGAGCCGCAGCGCGCCGGCCGCCATGGCCGATATCCTCCTTGAATACCACCGCAGCTGCGGCATAGCGATCCATCTCAGTCGCACAGTGGTCGCGCTCGACGCAGGCACACAAGATGCGGTGCTGGACGACGGCCAGCGAGTGCCGGCCGGCCTGGTGGTGGTCGGTATTGGCGTGCGGGCCAACGACGAGCTGGCGGCGCATGCCGGCATCGCCTGCGACGACGGCGTGTTCGTTGATGGCTGGTGCCGCACCACGACACCCGACGTGTTCGCGGTTGGCGACGTGACGCGCCAGCGCAATCCGGTGACTGGTCGCTTTGAGCGCATCGAAACCTGGGGCAACGCCCAGGGCCAGGCGCAGGCGCTGGCGGCGATCTTGTGTAATCCCGGTGAAGCCGGGGCGTACGACGCGGTGCCGTGGTTCTGGTCAGACCAGGGCAGCGCCCGACTGCAGTGCGCTGGCGCGATTACCGGCGAGCATCAGGTATGGCGCGTAGACGCCACAGGAGGCCGCGTGCTGCTGCACTGGAGCGCTGGGCTGGTCACCGGCGTTGCCACGCTGAACGCGACTCGCGACTTTGGACTGCTCAAGAAACTGATTGTCACGCGCGCCACCATCACCCCCGAACAATTTAGCGCGCCGGAGGCGAACATCCGCGCCTTGGTGCAGCAAGCTCTGGCCGCCTGAGGACATCCACCATGACACGTAACAGCCATTTCATTTCCTTGTGCAACCTAGATGCCTTGGCGGACGGCGGTATTGGCATGGGCTACCTGCCAGACGGCCGCCGCGTGGCCGTGTACCTGGTGGCGGGCAGCGTGTATGCGACCGATGACCGCTGTACCCACGGCAATTCCTCACTGACCGAGGATGGTTGCCTGGAGGGCCACATCGTCGAATGCGGGATGCACTTTGGCACCTTTGATGTGCGCACTGGCCAGGCCGTCGGCCCACCGTGCACCAAAGCCCTGCGAACCTACCCAGTAGAGATCCGCGACGGCCAAGTGATGCTGTCGGACGCATCGCTGGCAGCCGAGTTAAAAGCATGACTGCCGCGTTCCAGAGCGCTGGCTGCGATTGCGGCCTGGTCGACGCCCACACCCACTGGGTTCCCCACCAGTTTCCAGCCTACGTGGGCCAACGTAAAAGCGTGGCTTGGCCCTCGATGGCGCCGGGTGATGCGGCTTGCGACCGCAACGTTATGCTCGATGGCCGTATCTACCGCACCGTGCCCGACTCAAGCTGGGACGCTGGCCGCAGGCTGCAGGAAATGACGCCTACAGGCGTCACGCACCAAGTGGTATCGCCGATGCCGGAGCTGCTGTCGTATTGGCTCGCAGCCGACGACGCCCTGTCGCTTAATTCTTTTATGAATGAGGAACTGGCGGCAATGGTCAGTGCCGACCCGGCGCACTTCACCGGCCTGGGCGCAGTGCCGCTGCAGAATGTGGAACTGGCCATTGGCGAGCTGGAACGCTGCATGAAACTGGGGCTGGCGGGTGTAGAGCTCGGCAGTAATATCAATGGCAAACCGCTTGGTCACGCTGACCACGAGCCGTTCTTTGCTGCCGCGCAATCGCTTGGCGCTGCCATCTTCGTCCATGCCTTGCGTCCTGCGGGCATGGACCGGCTGGTTGGCCCGCCACTGCTTGAGCAGGTGCTGGCCTTTCCCGGCGAAGTCGGATTGGCCGCCGCCTCGCTGCTCACGTCCGGGACACTGGCGCGGCTACCGAAGCTGCGCATTGCCTTTAGCCATGGGGGCGGCTCGCTGGCGATGCTACTGCCGCGCCTGCAGCACGGTTGGCAACAATTGCCGCCGATTCGCAAGCTCATGGACCAGTCGCCGCGCGAACTGGTTCGGCAACTGTATGTCGACAACTTGGTGTACGACGCCGACACCATCCGCATCTTGCTGCAGGTCTTCGGCACAACTCAGGTGCTGGCCGGCACCGACTACCCGTTCACGATCATGGACCGCGAGCCGGCCCGCCGTATCGACCAATTGATCTTGGACGATGCGACCCGCCGTCTGCTGCGCCAGGACAATGTGCTGCGCTGGCTTGGCCGAGACAGCGCTTGATCCCCTTTCACGACTCAAGGAGAATCCTCATGCCCCATCAATCCGAAGCCATCCAGCAGGCAGCGCAGGCGCTTGCGCTCGCAAGGGCAAACCGACGGACCATCCCGCCGGTGTCCACCAGCCACGGCATAGCCAGTCTCGATGCGGCTTACGCGGTCGCCGAGGTAAACACGCGCGCCCGGCTGGAATCCGGCCGTCGAGTCGTCGGCTTGAAGGTGGGCCTGACCTCAAAGGCGGTGCAGCAGCAACTGGGCGTAGACCAGCCGGATTTTGGCGTGCTTTTCGACGACATGGAATTTCTTAACGGGCAAGACGTACCGACCACCCGACTGATGCAGCCAAAGGTAGAAGCCGAGATCGCCTTCGTCGTGGGTCGGGATGTCACTGGCAGCGCGCCGAGCTACTCCGAATTCCTGACTTGCCTGAGCTATGCCCTGCCGGCAATCGAGATCGTTGACAGCGCTATTACTGATTGGAAAATCACTTTAGTCGACACCGTGGCTGATAACGCATCTTCGGGTCTTTATGTGCTGGGCGACCAGCCGTTGCCGATCGGCGCGCTGTCGCTCGGTGCACTCGGCATGCAGATGGACAAGAACGGTCAAACGGTATCGATCGGCAGCGGGGCGGCCTGCCTAGGCCATCCGCTGCGGGCCGCCTTCTGGCTGGCCCGCACCATGGCCGCCCGTGGCCAGGGCTTGCGCCAGGGCCAGGTGATCCTGTCGGGCGCGCTTGGCCCGATGGTCCCTGTGGCCGCTGGCGACTTGGTTCAGGCCTCGGTTGGCGCTCTGGGCAGCGTTTCCTGCCGCTTCATCTGAAAGACGCGCCATGACTCGGAAACTCAAGGCTGCCATCATAGGCAGCGGCAACATTGGCACCGACCTGATGATCAAGATCCTGCGGCAGGGCCACCACGTCGAGATGGGCGCTATGGTCGGCATCGACCCTGCCTCGGATGGCCTGGCGCGCGCCCAGCGCCTGGGCGTAGCCACCACTGCCGAGGGAGTGGAGGGTCTAGCCCGTCTCCCGGTATTCGATGACATCGACCTCGTGTTTGACGCCACCAGCGCGGCCGCGCATATGCGCAATGACGCCTTCCTGCGCGGACTGAAGCCCGGCATCCGCATGATTGACCTGACGCCGGCGGCGATCGGGCCGTACTGCATTCCTGTCGTCAACGGCGATGCTCATCTAAACGCACTTAACGTCAACATGGTCACCTGCGGCGGTCAGGCCACCATCCCGATGGTGGCGGCGGTCAGCCGCGTGGCTCGCGTGGCTTATGCCGAGATCGTAGCCAGCATTTCGAGCAAGAGCGCCGGCCCCGGCACACGTGCGAACATAGACGAGTTCACTGAGACGACTTCGCGCGCGATCGAAAAGCTGGGCGGTGCCAGTAAGGGCAAGGCGATCATCGTGATGAATCCGGCCGAGCCCCCGCTGATTATGCGCGACACCGTGTACACATTGAGCGAGGGCGGCAGCGAAGAGGCGATCGCCGCTTCGATCGAAGAGATGGTCCAGGCCGTGCGCCGCTACGTTCCGGGCTACCGCCTGAAGCAGAAGGTGCAGTTCGATCAGGTGCGGGGCCTGAACATCCCCGGCGTCGGCCACGGCCTAGCCGGCCTGAAGACCTCGGTCTTCCTGGAAGTCGAGGGCGCGGCCCACTACCTGCCCGCCTATGCGGGGAATCTGGACATCATGACGAGCGCCGCCCTACAAACCGCCGAGCGCATCGCCTTTCACCTTGAGGCCTAAGGATTTCCATGAACGGCAAGAAAATCTACATCTCCGACGTGACGCTGCGCGATGGCAGTCATGCCATACGCCACCAGTACAGCGTGGCGCAAGTAAGGCAGATCGCCCATGCGCTGGATGCCGCAGGCGTCGACTCGATCGAGATCGCACATGGCGACGGCTTGCAGGGAGGCAGCTTCAACTACGGTTTTGGTGCCCATACTGACCTCGAATGGATTGAGGCCGTGGCCTCCGTGGTAAAAAGGGCGCAAGTGGCTACGCTGTTGCTGCCCGGCATCGGCACCGTTCATGACCTGAAGGCCGCTTACAACGCGGGCGCCAGGGTGGTGCGCGTAGCGACCCATTGCACTGAGGCTGACGTGTCACGTCAGCACATCGAGTATGCCCGCAAGCTCGGGATGGACACGGTCGGCTTTCTCATGATGAGTCACATGACCCCGGCGCAGGACCTCGCGCGGCAAGCCAAGCTGATGGAAAGCTACGGCGCCACCTGCATCTACGTGGTGGACTCCGGCGGCGCGCTTAGTATGAACGACGTGCGCGACCGCTTCCGAGCCTTTAAGGACGCGCTCGACCCGGCTACTCTGACCGGCATGCATGCGCACCACAACCTGAGCCTAGGGGTCGCGAACAGCATCGTGGCGGTGGAGGAAGGCTGCGACCGCGTGGACGCCAGTCTGGCCGGCATGGGAGCTGGCGCTGGCAACGCGCCGCTGGAAGTCTTTATAGCCGCCGCCGACCGCATGGGCTGGAACCACGGTTGCGACGTACGCCAGCTGATGGACGCAGCCGACGACATTGTGCGGCCACTACAGGTCAGACCGGTGCGGGTCGACCGCGAGACCCTGGCGCTTGGCTATGCGGGCGTCTACAGTAGCTTCTTGCTCCACGCTGAGGCTGCGGCAAAGAAGTATGGCCTGCCGACTGTCGATATCTTGGTGGAACTGGGCAAGCGCCGCATGGTCGGCGGTCAGGAGGACATGATTGTCGACGTCGCCCTTGACCTGCTGGTCATCCGCGCCGCAGCACGCTGATGGTGCAGCTGGGCTCGCGGAACTATGGTCCCTCCGGAACCACCTTACCTCCGAAGTGATGAAGGTCGCCCCTGCCGTATCGATTACATACCTGACCTTACTCCGCAGTAGTGTGTGGTTGCCAGCGCGGGTGGAAAGAAATCCTAGATTCGATTTCGCTTTCGACGTCGTTGTGCTCCCCAACCCCGACAACCTCCCCATAATCGTCCTTTAATTAAGTAAGTATGCAAACCGCCGCTTCGATCCCTCCCCCGGCCACTTGGCATGACGACTTGCAGCTTGGCTATGGGCCGATCGACCATATCCACGAAGAGTTTGTAGTCTTGGTTAATGCGCTCCTCACGGCTCCCGACGAACGCGTGGTTGCAGCGTTGGCTGCCGTACATGTCCATTCGCGTGATCATTTCGCCAGCGAGGAGCAGTGGATGCAGGAGACCGACTTTCCCGCTCGCGATTGCCACACCAACGAGCATTCCGCCGTACTGCAAAGCATTGAGGTTGTTACTAGCCGCGTGGCCGGTGGCGATTTCGAAGCGGGCCGGCACTTGGCGCGCGCGCTGGCTGACTGGTTTCCCGGCCATGCCGATTACCTGGATTCGGCGCTGGCGCACTGGATGTGCAGCAAGCGCTTGGGCGGCAAGCCAGTGGTGTTGCGCCGCTTTACTGCGGCGCGGGACGCATGATTCCCCCTCTTCAGGTGACCAGGGTAAAGAACGAACGCTGACCGTGTGGCGCAAAGCACTTTCCTGCTGGTGGACAAGGGGCGTTCACTCGTTGTCGACGGTATCGAAATCAGACCTGTTATTCCAATGATCCCTTCAAATAGTGCAAGGTGTCGTTCAGCGTCACCACGTCCCCATACTTTGCATCCAGATCGAACAAGCTCTGGACATGCGCCGCCTCTGATCGGTCCCCCACCGCCTCGCGAACGATCATCGGTCGGAACCCTGTCTGACAGGCATCGACAGCCGTGGCTCGAACGCAACCGCTGGTCGTGCAGCCCGCTATGATCAGCGTGTCGATGTTGCGGGCGAGCAGGCGGGAGACCAGATCCGTGCCGAAAAAGCACGAAGCGTATTTTTTGACCAGCAGGGAGTCGCCGGGACCGAATTGCAGGCGTTCATCAATCTGTACGCCATGGGTTCCCGTGACCAACGTAGCAGCCCCCTTTTGTTTCAGCGCCCAGATGCCTGCGTCTTTCTGCCCCGGCTCGCTGTAGGACACCGTTGAAAAGATAACCGGTACGCCGTTATCGTGTGCAACCTGAAGCATTTGCCGCGTTGCTTCGATCGGTCCATCAAGATCGGATCCCAACATCATGGACGGGTCGGTAAAGGCATGAATCATGTCAATCACAAGCAGGGCGGGGCGCTTTCCAAACCCAATGCGCAGGCCAAAGCCGCGCTGGCGAAAAAATTCATGTTCTTGCGATAGCGAAATGGTCATTGGAGTCCTTGCAGTTAATCATCCGTTTTACACGCTAGGTGCCAACATCCGGATGAGGTTGGCGTTTGGCTTTCGATGCGCGCACGCAGCAGCTAAAACTTTTAGTTTTTCGCCAGCCGGGTCACGGCATACAGCCAGATCAGCTACGATGCCCGGGAACTTCTCCCGTCAGGAAAAACTGACGGGTAACGGCATTAAATTCTTCCGAAACTTCGTATTGGGGCCAATGTGCGGCGTCTCCCTGCACAACATAAAAGCGGGCACCTGAAACGCGAACGGCTGCAGCGCGAGCCGCAACAAGGTCATGAATGGGATTGTCCTGAGTCCACAAGAACAAGGTGTCGCATCGCAACGACTCCAGCGGAATCAAATACTCATCATGGTGATGGATCACCGCATTAATCGTAGGCGCCACCCGGCGTGTATCGGCGTCCAGGTAGATCTTCAGGCGCAGATCGATCAGCTCATCGACCAGTAGATGATGGTTATTGGGGTGCATCAGCCACTGCATGCGGGCGGTCACCGTGGCGCGGTTGGGCACAACGTCCACATTGGCTTTGTTCAGCGCCATGAAATTCTGCATATCCTGCTTGCCCTTGGCGGACACTACGGGAATGCCGCCGGCGGTGTTGAACATCAAGCGGCGGACGCGATCAGGGTATTTGGCCGCGAACAGGCCCGATACCCAGCCCCCCAAGGATTCGCCCGACAGGTGGGCGGACTCTAACTGCAGCACATCCATCAACTCGCGCAGCTGCTCGGCGAACACGTCAGGGTTGTAGGTATCGATAGTTTTTTCCGACAGCCCGTGCCCCACGTAGTCAAAGGCGATCACATGGAAAATGTCAGACAGCGCCATCAGGTTTTTCGCATACGCCTCCAGGTGCCCGTTAAGGCCGTGCTGAAACAAGATAACTTCCGAATTCTGGCGCCCTGCCTCGGCAATTCGGATACGTCCGTAAGTGGGTGTCGTGACGTAGCGGATTTCCGCACCCAATAAGTCGATCCACAGGCTCATGTTGTTGTCATCTTGTTATCACAATAAAAAAATTTCTGGCCACTTGCCCGCGCGCCTGGCCCGCTTGTCAAATCGCATCAAGGGGAGGCCTCTGCGATGCCTTTAGGCGGGGGGCGGGGGATTTCTCGATGCGCGGTTCGGGGTCCACGCCTCGCTCGGTTTGAATGGACAGCGTCATTTGGTTCAACAGGCCCACCAGTTGCAGCTTCTCCGCGCGCGACATTCCGCCCATCAGGCGCTCCAGCCGGCGCCAGTGGGGCGGTAGATGCTTGGCCAGAAAGGCCTCGCCAACCGGAGTTAAAACCGCCAGCAACGAGCGCTGGTCCGAGACGTTGAGTTCGCGCTTGACCAGGCCCTGGTCAACCAGAAAAGAGATATTGCCAGACAGGTTGTTGGGCTTAACCACCATCATGGCAGCCAGTGCCCCCATGGTTGTCGGCTGGTGGGCGCGCTGAAGGGTGGTCAGGATGTTGAACTGCAGGGGTGTCAGGCCAATGGCAGCCACCTCATCGGACTGGTCGCGGTCTAGCGTTGCAAAACCGCGGTATACGGCCAGCAAAACCCATAAGGCGGACCCGTCTAGCTCTTTGTGCCGTGCCACGCTGACCGCGACCTGGTCCGACAAATGCGGCAACGGCATGGCAAGGGCGTCCTCGTCGTCCGTATTTTTAGCTCGCTTGCTAGGATTTGTTGGCATATACATTCTTAAGAAACGTTATTTTTCACAGGGTGAAATATTGCTATTTTGACACGCTGTCCGGTCATCATGCGCTGCAACTCTCGACGCGAGATCCATTAAGTCATCTCAAAAATAAATATAGTGATTGACTGAATATATCAAATAATGACATAATATTTTGGATGCGCATGCATTTGGGAACGAATCTCGACATAAAAGCGGAGACACATGCAAGACATTCATTTATTCAAGGGCCGGTGGGCTCCCAGGTGTATTCAGCTGAGTCCCAGCCACAGGCGGATCAGTCATTTGCACGATTCACGGAGCATCTGATGGCACGTGTACTCGAAGGCATGCGTGTCCTAGAACTTGGCACCTTTATTACCGGCCCGTGCGCCGCCATGATGCTGGCCGATCTAGGCGCCGAAGTAATTAAGATTGAGCAACCTGGAACAGGAGACCCGTTTCGGGGTTATCAGGGCTCTTTGTACAGCCCGCACTTCCAGGCCTACAACGCCCGCAAGCGCAGTCTAGCGCTTAACCTGAAATCTCCTGACGCAGCGCAAGTACTCCAGCGCCTTACCGCTAAAGCCGATGTATTCATCGAGAACTATCGCCCAGGGGTGCTTGACAAGCTGGGCTTCGGATGGCCTGCGCTGCAGGCCATCAATCCGCGCCTAGTCTACTGCTCGGTCACGGGCTTTGGCACTTCGGGCCCCTATGTCGACAGACCTTGTTATGACACCGTTGCGCAAGGCCTGAGTGGTTACCTGAGCCAGACGCTGGACAGGGATAAGCCGCGCATCGTGGGGCCCGCTGTAGCCGATACAGTGAGCGCGATGTATGCCGCCTATGGCATTCTTGGAGCACTGGTCGAACGCGGCAGAACCGGCATTGGTCGGCGGGTCGAGGTAGCGATGCTGGACAGCATGATCGCGTTCGGTGCCGCCTCGTTCGCCGCCTACTTTGCCGACGGCAAGGTGCCCGGTCCGGACAGCCGCCCCCGGGGGTCGCAGTCGTACGCCCTGCGTTGCTCAGACGGCAAGCTGGTCGCTCTGCATCTGGCTTCAGTCGACAAGTTTTTCAAGGCGCTAGTTGTGGCCATCGGTCGGCCGGAACTGGCCGACGATGCGCGCTTTTCCAGCGTTATGGCGCGCCAGTCCAACTACGAGGTGCTGACCGCCGAACTGCAGGCTTCGTTTGGCACTCTGCCGCTTGCCGAGTGGACGGCTTGCCTATTGGCGAACGACATTCCGCATGCGCCGGTCGCCTCGCTGGACGATGTCTACGCCGATCCGCAGGTTCGGCACAACGGCATTTTTAAAAGCCTTCACCACCAGACCCAGGGTAATGTGATGAATACCCAGCGACCTGTGCTGTATGACGGCGACCGAGATGCGGGCGCACTCGCGCCACCCGCCCTGGGCGAACACAGCCAGCAGGTGCTGGAAGAACTGGGATTCGATGCGGCGGCCGTCGCGTCGATGGAGCGCGATGGCGTGATCGGGTCCAGCACAGCAACCAAGGCGCGAGCATGAAATCCGATGATCTTTCAACCCGTATTTCGACTTTTGATGCACAGGGCGCGACCATCCGAGGCAAAAGCCTAGTGGACGACCTGATTGGCGAGGTTAACTTTTCGCAGATGATTTACCTGCACATTCTGGGTCGGCTGCCTACACCGCAGCAGACCCGACTGCTGGACGCGACTCTGGTCACATTGATGGACCATGGTGTCATGGCGTCGGTGGGCGCGCGCATGGTGTATATGGCTTCGCCCGACGCGATTCAAAGCGCGATTGCCACCGGCATCCTGGGGATGGGCAGCCAGTTCGGCGGTGTCATGGAGATTATTGGCCGCCACCTCGAACAGATCATGGACGCCACTGACTCGGACCAGGCTGCAGCCGACATCGTTGCGCAATACAAGTCTGTGCGCAAACCGGTGCCGGGTTTCGGCCATCCGCATTTTCGGCCTGAAGACCCCAGGACGGCCAAGCTGCTCCAGGTTGCTGAGCGCGAGGGCCTGGCGGGTCGCTATGTGGCCGCCTTGCAAACACTGGCGAAAGCCGTCGACGCCTCATTGGGCAAGCACATCACTATCAACGCCACGTCGGCGATTGCCGCTTTGCTTGGCGAGATCGGCGTGCCCTGGACCATCATGCGTGGTTTTGCCGCGATCTCCCGAACGCCGGGAATCGTGGGCCACCTGTTCGAGGAACAGACACAGCCTGCGGCGTATGCCATTGGCATGAAGGCGCAAGAGATGGTTCCTTATGTCGGTGAATTCCCGACTACCCCCCGAAAAGGCTAACCCGATGAAACCCCTGCATTTTGTGGACACGACTTTAAGAGATGGAAACACCAGCCTGTGGGCTGGGGCACTGACCACTGACATGATCATGCCGGTTGCTGACCAGCTGGACCGCGCTGGCTATCAGGCTATGGAAATACTCGACGTTGCCTTCTTCAAAAAAATGGTGCGCGACCTAAAGAACGATCCTTGGGACCGCGTGCGGCGGCTGGTCGAGGTGACGCCTGCTACACCATTGCGTGTCATCACGTCCAGACATCTGACGTTTGAATACTCGCCACCGGAAATCGACCGCCTGTTTGTCGAGCGGTTGGCCGCCAACGGCGTGCGGCAGGTCAGGATCTCGGACCCGTCCAATACCGCCACCAACTGGAAACGGTTGGTAGTTAATGCCCAAGAGGTCGGCCTGGACAGCATCGTTAACCTGATCTATTCCATCGCGCCGATTTACACGGACGACTACTACCGCAACCTGGCGCGCGAGGCTGCCAAGCTCAGGCCAACGGCGATCTGCATCAAGGATCCGGGCGGACTGCTCAAGCCAGAGCGTACCCGTACGCTGGTGCCAGCTGTACTGGCCGAAACCGGTGACATTCCGGTCGAGTTCCATACGCACTGCAACACCGGGCTGGGGCCCCTGTGCGTGCTGGAGGCAATTGCCCTCGGGGTATCCATCATTAACACTGCCACGCCGCCGCTGGCCAATGGCTCGGGCAATCCGTCGGTGTTCAATGTGTTGCAAAACGCTCGCGAGATGGGCTTTGAGCCGTCGATCAATGAGGAGGCCATCCAGGTCATCTCTGATCACCTTGCGGCAGAGGCTCGGCGATATGGCTTGCCGACGGGCGCGCCGCTGGAATACACCGAGGCCCACTATGCGCACCAGGTGCCTGGCGGCATGATTTCCAATTTTCGCCACCAGCTGGCGCAGGCCGGCATGCTCAGCCGTCTGCCCGAGGTGATTGAAGAGGTTAAACAGGTGCGCAAGGACCTGGGCTATCCAATCATGGTGACGCCGTATTCGCAATTTGTTGGCGTTCAAGCTGTTTTTAACGTGATGCTGGGTGAGCGCTACAAGGAGGTGAGCGATCAGATCCTGCAGTTTGCGCTTGGCTTCTGGGGCGCTGCAGAGCGCGATGCGATCGACCCGAATGTGCGCGACCGCATCGTTTCCCGCCCAAGGGCACGCGAAGTCGCGGCCTGGGTACCGCCGCAAACAACGTTGAAGGAATTTCGGGCCCAGTTCGGTGGCGGCGGTGTCAATGATGACGAAATGCTTCTGCGCTACTTTGCCGGTATTGATGAAACCCAGGCTATGCGCAACGCCGCTGGCGGGGGCACCGGCATCAACGCCAATACTTCCCTGAACCGTTTGATCGAGAACTTGGGTAAAAGGAAAAACTTCGGCCATGTCCGGATCGAAAAAAACAGCGAAGTTATCCAATTCGGCCGAATGGCCACCACCTCTTAATGGCAACGCCAGCACAGGAGTATTTATGAATCAGCCCAACGAAGCGCTTACCGACCAAGAGGTCCACCGGATTTCGCAACTTATTGAGAGCCTGGATCGCTCAACGCTTGACTATTTGCAGGTGGACGCAGGCGGCGTCAAGATCACCATCAGCAAAGGTGGGGCAGGGCTGCCAACCATGGCGAGCCCGGCGGTGCCTGCCACGGCGCCGGCACTTGTTGCATCGTTTGCCACAGCACCCGCAGCGACGCCAACCCCGGCGCCCCGCATTGTCGCTCCGCCTGCGCAGGCTGGCGCGGCTGACACGCCGGGCACCGTAGTGATCCCGGCGCCGCTGATGGGCCGGTTTTATCCACGCCCTGAACCCGGTGCGGAACTGTATGTATCCGTTGGCAGCGAAGTGCAGGAAGACACTGTGATCGGGCTGATTGAGGTGATGAAGCTGTTCAACACGGTACAGGCAGGTGTGCGCGGCGTGATCACCGAAATCTGCGCGCCCGAAGGCGAGTTTCTGGACTACGGTTCGCCTTTGTTCCGGGTCCGTCTTCACGATGCTCCAGCTCACGTTCGCAAGGGGAGCTGATCTTGGCGGTTACTCGCGTACTTGTGGCTAATCGGGGTGAGATTGCCTTGCGTGTGATTCGCGCCTGTCAGCAAATGGGCATCGAAACTGTCTTGGCGACATCGGCGGCGGACCGGGACAGCCTGCCAGCGTTAGAGGCTGATCGCTCGATTTGTATCGGCCCGGCGATCTCTTCCCAAAGCTACCTCAACGTGAACCTCATTATCGAAGCGGCGATCGGGTGCGGTGCCGATGCAGTTCACCCGGGCTATGGATTCCTCTCCGAATCGCCTGAACTTTCGCAGGCCTGCGCGGATGCAGGGCTCACCTTCATCGGGCCGAAGCCGGACCAGATTAGGAACATGGGCAACAAAATAGAGGCACGCAAACAAGCCAAAGCCTTTGGTCTTCCCATGTTGCCCGGCTCTGAAAAGGTGCATTCCTACCAGGAGGCGTCTGAAGTCGCCGACCGCATCGGTTACCCGGTCATGCTCAAGGCGGCCGCTGGCGGTGGCGGACGCGGCATGAAAATCGTCAGTCAGGCCGAGCAGTTGGAGGGCCTGTTCCGGTCTGCCAGTGCCGAGGCCAAAGCCGCTTTTGGCGATGACAGCCTGTACCTGGAACGCTACATCGCCAACGCACGCCATGTCGAGGTGCAAGTGCTGGGGGATCAGTTCGGCCACGTCATCCATTTAGGGGAGCGCGACTGCTCGTTGCAGCGGCGCCACCAGAAGCTGGTCGAAGAGTCCCCAGCGCCCAACATTGCCGAGCCTCTGCGGGAAGCCATCCGCCAGGCCGGCGTTACGCTTGCGCGCAGCATTGGCTATGAGAACGCCGGAACGGTCGAGTTCATTTACGACGAAGACGAGAAAAAGTTTTACTTCCTCGAAATGAACACTCGTATTCAGGTGGAGCATCCCGTCAGCGAGATGGTCACCGGCATAGACCTGGTGCAGGAGCAAATCCGCGTGGCCCGCGGTGAGCATTTGCGGTTCCGGCAGGAAGACATCGTTTTTCGGGGTCATGCGGTCGAATGCCGGATCAACGCAGAAGTACCCCATGAAAACTTCCGGCCCAGCCCGGGGCGAATCACTCAATGGTTACCTCCGCAAGGACCGAATATCCGGGTCGATAGCCACTGCTACTCAGGCTATGCGGTCCCTCCGTATTACGACTCCATGATCGGCAAGTTGATCGTCTATGGCGCAAACCGGACCGAAGCTCTCGATCGTATGGGTCATGCACTGGCGCGGTTCAAGGTGCTTGGGATCGGAACCACACTAGCTTTTTTGGAAGGTGTGATGGCCCATCCCGAATTCCGTGCAGGCCGGGTCAGTACCAGCCTTGTCGGTCGGATGCTGGAGGAGAGTAGTTCCAGTACCGCAGTGGGCAGCCCCTAAGCAAGGCGCGCCCATAGACACAGCGACGTTTTTTTATTTTTAACAGGAGATAAGTATGCAAGTTACCAAATCCCGCCGTCTCGTTGCCATGCTCATAGCCGGACTAATGTCTGGCGTGGGCAGCGCAGCTGTCCATGCTCAGGAAATTACGCTGCGGGCAATCAGCGCCTGGCCCGACAACAATTATTTTTCGGCGAATTTTGAAAAATTCGTAACCAAGGTCAACGCCGAAGGCAAGGGGTTGGTGCAAATCAATTACCTGGGCGGCGGTGCCAAGGTCATGCCTCCGTTCGAAGTTGCCAACGCGGTGAAAAACGGCGTGGCGGACATGGGTAACGTGGCTGGCGGTTTTTACACCACCTCGCTGGCTGAAAGCGACGCCTTGTCCCTCAACACCCGGACGGCGCAAGAACTTCGCAAGAACGGGGCGCATGAGTACATCAACAAAATATGGAATGAAAAACTCAACGTCCAGTACCTAGGCCGTTCAGTCGATGGCCTGCCCATCAACATTTTCCTGCGCAAGCCAATTACCAAGCCTGACCTGACGGGCATGCGCATGCGTGTCATTCCCTTGTATCGCCCGTTCCTTGAATCGCTCAACGCTCAGTCGCTCATGCAAATTCCGCCCGGCGAGGTGTACACGGCGCTGGAACGGGGCCTGCTAGACGGGTATGGCTGGCCGGTAATCGGCTTGTTCGACGTGGGGATTGAAAAGCAGACCAAGTACCGCGTGGACCCCGGTTTTTATTCTGTTGAAGTTGGGGTACTTGTCAACCTCAACACCTGGAAAAAGTTGAATGAACCTCAGCGCGTTTTCCTGAATAAAATGGCGGTCTGGATGGAGGACCTCAATCTGGCCAATCCCAAGCTGATCGAGGAAGAGAAAAAGCGCCATGCCGCTGCCGGCATTGAGGCCATCACCTTCACCGGCAAAGAGGCTCAGGACTACGTGACCAAAGCAAATGAATCGGTATGGGCAGCCGTCAACAAACGAAGTCCCGAGACTGGTCCTAAGCTCCGTGCGCTGCTGACCAAGTAAAACTCGGTCAACAGGCTCATGCGTCAACTAAATCACTATTTCGGTCTTCTCCTCCAAGCAGTGGCACTGCTTGGCTGTTTACTGCTTTTCGCCATGATGCTCATGATTTGCGGCGATGTCATGCTGCGGTTCATGCGCTGGCCGTCGTTGCCTTGGGCGAACGAAGTCAGTGAGTACAGCCTGTATGCCGCCACTTTTCTAGCCGCGCCGCTGCTGCTGCGCCAAGGCAAGCATGTGCGCCTTGACCTCCTCCTGCGCGCGCTGCCTTCTAAAGCGGGCTGGATGATGGAGTGGCTGGTTGACCTAGTGGGTCTTGGGGTATGCGCCATGCTGACCATGGCCAGCCTGCGGATTTTGCTCGCTAGCAACGCCAGTGGAAGTGTTGTGCTCAAGACCTTGTCTTTTCCGGAATGGTGGCTGCTTGCGCCAATTCCGATCACATTCTTTTTGCTGGCCGTCGAGTTTATTTTTCGCATGTACCGGTTGGCGATAGGCCCGCGCGAGCTGCGAGATGAGGCTATTTCTGCAGCATAAGCATAAGCATCAACTTCGGCACCGCACCACCACGAATAACTGAGAATAACTACGATTAACCAATGAGAACGCATCATGACCTGGCTTGAATCGCTGACGCTGTTAATGGGGGGGGTGACCGTACTGCTGTTGCTGGGTATTCCCGTTGCCATTTCCTTTTTGACCCTGAATATTTTCGGGGCTTTTTTATTCATGGGCGGCACGCCCGGGCTGGACCAGATTGCCCGCAACACCATGATCTCGGTTTCCTCGTTTTCACTCACGCCTATTCCGCTTTTTGTACTGATGGGGGAAGTGCTTTTCCAGTCGGGCCTGGCGTTCAAGGTGATCGAAGGCATTGAAAGGCTGATCCTGCGCGTGCCGGGCCGGCTTGCCGTCGTCTCGGTGGTCGCCGGGACGGTGTTTTCCGCTATTTCAGGCTCGACAATCGCCACCACGGCCATGCTCGGAAGCGCAATGACTCCGACCATGCTCGCACGTCGTTATCACCCCAGCATGGCGATGGGCCCCATCATCGCGATTGGCGGGGTTGACATGCTGATTCCCCCGTCCGGATTGACTGTACTGCTTGGCAGCCTTGCGGGTATCTCCATTAGCGGGCTGTTGATCGCCGGGATCATTCCAGGCATTTTGCTGGCGGTTATTTTCGTGGGCTACATCGTGGTCCGCGTGCGCCTGAATCCCTTGCTGGCGCCAGCCGATGACGATGTTCCGCTGCAGGGCTGGGCGCGTTACCGCATGCTTTTTGTCTATGTCCTGCCGCTGATTTCTATTTTTGCGGTGGTGGTCGGCTCAATGTCTGGCGGAATTGCCACCCCCACTGAATCTGCCGCACTGGGGGCGCTTGCCACCATCGTCTTCGCGTTGCTCTACCGGGCCTTGTCGTGGAAAGTCCTGATCTCGTCCTTCAAGTCGACCCTGGCTGTGTCCGGCATGGTGCTTTTCATCATTGTGGGTGCAACCGGTTTTGCGCAACTGCTGGGGTTCTCGGGCGCGAGCGACGGGCTGTTGAAGATCATCGTCAACCAGGGGTTCACTCCCTTCACCATCTTGATAGCCATGCTGGTCATCCTCTTGGTGCTGGGCAGTTTTGTTGACCAGGTAAGCATGATGCTGCTGACGCTCCCATTTTTTATGCCTTTAGTCATTGGCATGAAGATCGATCCGATCTGGTTCGGCGTCCTGTTTCTTTTCACAATGCAGATCGGTTTGCTGCACCCGCCATTCGGTCTGCTGGCCATCACGATGAAGTCGGTCGTGCCCAAGCACATCACGATGTGGCAGGTCTACATGGCGGCCATACCTTACGTCATCATTACCTTCCTCATGATGGTGGCCATCTTGTTTTTTCCGGCCATCGTGACATGGCTGCCCAACCTGATCGAATGACATGTCTCCCCTATTAGAAAAAAACTACGCTATGGGCCAACCCACGCCGGTCACCGTCATCGGCGCGGGCTTCATGGGTTGCGTTATCGCCACCATTTATGCGCGCCATGGCTTCGATGTAGTGCTGCATGACGCCATGCCGGGGATGCTCGGCAGTTTTGCAGAACGCGCCTTGCCGATTGCGCACAGTCTGGCCACGGCCGAACTGACGCCTGAAGACATCGTCGGCAGGGTCCGGCTGGTCGGTGCGCTGGAAGCAGCGGTTGAGGGAGCTGAACTGGTGCACGAGGTGATCCAGGAGGATCTCGCTCTCAAGCAGGACTTATTTAAAAGGCTCGACCAACTCTGCCCGCCCGGCGTGATCCTTGCGTCCAACACATCTTCCTTCCTGCTCTCGCACATGTGCCGCGATGTGGTGCACAAGGAGCGGATGGTTGGGATCCACTACATCACGCCGGCGCATATTGTCCAAGCGGTGGAAATCATCGTGGCCGACTTCACGCCGCCGGAACTGATCGCGTGGGCACGCACATTTGTCGCACGGATCGACCATGTGCCGGTCGTGTGCCGCGAAAAACCAGGCTTTCTCATTAACCGGATGCAGTTCGCGCTGATGGCCGAAATGCACCGCATCGTGGACGAAGGCCTCGCCAGTGCCGAAGACGTCGATAACGCCATCCGGCTGAGCCTAGGGCCGCGTTGGGCGCTCTGGGGTGGGCTGGCCTGCGAAGATTTGGTGGCGAGCAAACGGACCGCCGTGGCCATGTTGGAGTACATGCATGCGCAGACCGGGCAACCCCAGTATGAAACAACCGCCACCTTGCGCCGGCTGGTCAGCGAGAACAAGCTGGGCGCTGCGACGGGTGAGGGCTGGTTCGAATGGACGCGGCCCAATGCGGAGCTGGTGATGGAGCGTGATCGTCAACTAGCCGAAATGCTTGCCTGGCTGGCGGCGCGCAAACCGATGGCGCACCTGCAGGGGCCGGGCTAGAAGCCATGCTCTTCGCAACCCTCTTCGCAACCTTGAAGCGAAAGGCGTACCAATGAGCAAGCGGGTTTTTGTCACCGGCGGATGCGGTGTCAACGGGAGCTGGGTGGTGCGCGACCTGTTGCAGCGCGGCTGCGAAGTAACCTCCTTCGATCTCGTCACGAACCATTCGCTGATGCCTGACCTTAAAGGCCAGTTCGAAAGCCTGGTGGGCGACATCCGCGACGGTGCGCTGGTCTCGCGCTTGGTCCATACCCGCCGGCCGCAGTGCATAGTTCATCTGGCGGCCCTGGTGGGGTATCCGCAAGGCCGCCCCGACCCCAAGCAGGTGTATGACGTCAACCTGGGCGGCACCCTTAATGTCCTGGAGGCAGCGGTTGTGGGAGATGTGCCGCGCGTGGTGTTCACCAGTTCAAAAAGCGCCTATGGCGTGGTAGCGGGCCGGCATGCACGCCCAGTGTATGAGCCGGTCCGAGAGGACCATGTGGGGCTGCCGCCGCCGCCTTCTTTTCTTTCCCTGTACGGCCATGCCAAGGTGGCAGGCGAAGGCCTCGGCTTCAATTACCAAATGTCCTTCGGCATCGATTTTTTCGCACTGCGCTTTGCCACCATCTGCGCGCCGGGCAAACTCGCGCGTCACGGACCGATGTCGATCCACAGCCGGCTGATCGAAAATGCAATGCTCGGTCAGCCCACGGTGATCCCGCACGGCGGCGACGAGCGTGATGACATCGTCTACGTCCACGATGTAGCTCAAGCCATAGGCCTGGCTACCTTCTCCGGTCTGCACGGCGCGTCGGTTTTTAATATTGGCCAAGGAAAGCCTTTTAGCCTGCACGACATGGCCGCCGCGATCAAAACCCACTATGCCGATGCCGTGATCGACATCGGACCGGGCTTTGATTTTATGAACGTTGGCTTTGGCGCCTACAACGTGCTCAACATTTCAAAGGCGCGTGAACAGTTGGGCTACGAGCCCGCTTATGAATTGACCGACATGGTTAGGCACTATGCCGAAACACTAGAGAGGTTTGGCATTGCGCCGCTGTTGAGCCCTGAAGCGACATCCTGCTAACCTGTTGAATTCCACCCAGAATTGATCCCCTAAAGGACTGATCGCAAAGCGAAAATTGACGGGCTGGATGCCTTCGTTAAAAAATAAAATCAAAAACGATTCACAGCCATCACTTTGAATTGCTCTGCCGCTCAAGCTCCTAGAGCTCTCAATTTATAGGCTTGTTGCTTAACGCTGGATGGGGCGAATCGTCAAACGGTATTCTCAACAGGGCTGAGACACCACGTGTCGCACAATGTTGTGAGCTGAAGTCATCGACAGTACGGCGTGAACGGGTGAAGGTTTTGATCAGGGATTCAAGGTGATGCGAGAGATTGTTAATGGGAGCCTTTTGTTGATGAAGGCTCGAATGTAGACATGACCAAATCAATTAACAAGCACGAATCAGGGAGACATCCCAGATGTGGGAGTTCTTTTGATGGGGTGAATGCATGTGGTAAATCACAAAACTCAGAAAGTAAAGAACCCTTATAAATCTAAGACTTAAAAGGGTTTTGATGTGCTGGCGGAAGCTGTGAGATTCGAACTCACGGAGGACTCGCATCCTCGGCAGTTTTCAAGACTGCTGCATTCAACCGCTCTGCCAAGCTTCCAAGTCGCCTAGTCTAACAGCTTGAA
>Ga0075464_10000036_pt1 | contig 44342 bp, 66 predicted proteins | sample DEB19_08_DNA_5_FD_75068 | JGI IMG/M metagenome (GOLD analysis project Ga0075464, IMG submission 75068) | Aqueous microbial communities from the Delaware River and Bay under freshwater to marine salinity gradient to study organic matter... | ecosystem: Environmental > Aquatic > Marine > Coastal ...
AGAAGGAAGCCTGAACGTGAATATCACTGCCGCACAGCAAGCCGCCAATGCTATTGATCTTGCCATCCGTGCAGGTGGCGTACAGGCCGCACTTGCTCACATCGAATTGCTGTCTGAAATCGCGCAGGCAGCAGCAGAAGCCAAAGCCGCTCAGGACGCGACCCCAGCTAGCCCGGAGACGAAAGATGCTTAAGTTTATTTTTACCTGCCTCGCGCTACTCTGCGCCCCGGCTGCACACGCGGACCTCTTCATGCCGATGGATCGCGGGGGAAACATTGCGGAATACGAGGCTATTGTCGCGGCCTCGCCTCGCCCAATCAAGATCGACGGCTACTGCATGTCGGCTTGTACGATCAAGCTGGCCAAAGGCTGTGTCACCCGGCGCGCGGTGTTGATGTTCCACAGTGCATTTGATCCGATTACTGCGGGCCGCTCCGGTCCGTGGGCGGGTATGTCGCCGGGCGGGAATGAAATTTTGATGCGCTATTACCCCAAACGTATCGCCGAACACGTGCGCAAAAACGGTTGGCTCCTCAGTCCCTCTTATTCCGAAATGACTGGCAGCGAAGCCATTGCGCTCGGCGTCCCGGAGTGCAGATAATTACAGGAGTCTTTTATGACAAAATGGCCGCGTGAGTCTGAAGTCGATGTTTTCTACGGAAACCCTCGAGGTAAGGGCGGTTCTGGCGCTTCCCTTGCGTGGGAAAAATCCAAACTTGTTTACATCGAGAAGCTCCCTTTCAAGATGCACATGGGTGATACTCCGATCACCAAAATTCGCTGTCATCGTCTGTGTGCAGATCCGTTCCGCTTCTGGCTTGAGCAGGTCTGGAAGAACGCAGGATACGATCCTCGCGTGATCGCTCAGTGGGGAATGGATGTATTCTCTGGCGGGTATAATTATCGCCCGAAGCGCGGAATGAACTCTTTGTCGATGCACGCCTACGGTATTGCAATGGACTTTGATGCTCCGCGGAACGGACTGCATGATCGTACCCCAAACTTCGCAAATCTCCGCGAGCAGATCGTCAAGCCGTTCCTCGAACTCGGCGGAGTGTGGGGTGGTGACTGGAACGGGAATGGCAAGTCACTCGACGAGCGCCGGTGTGACGGTATGCACTTTCAGTTCGCGAAATAAGGATCAGTAAAATGGCCTCGGAAGTTGACATCTGCAATCAGGCACTACAAGCTATCGGCACTCGCACTTCGATGACGAGCCTTGATGAGGACTCACCAGAAGCGCGCCAGTGCCAGCTTGTATACTCGTCTTGCCGTGATCAGCTTCTGAGAGCTGCTCATTGGGATTTTGCGAAAAAGACTGACATCGCTGGGTTGCTCAAATCAGCGCCGGACACGCCCGAGTTCCAAGGTGAGGTTTCTCAGGGCGGTTGGTCACACAAATACCCTCCGCCTGGATGGCTTTACGAATACGCTATGCCAGCTGACTGTTTATTCATTCGCCATGTAGTTCCGAACACATTCACGCAGGGTTTTTCTGTCCCTCTTTTTTCGGGCGGGATCAGTGCTAATTCTTCGCCTATCACTGGCTCTGTGAAATTTGAAAAAGCGACTGATGAAATCAATGGCGTCGATACAACTGTCATTCTCACCAATCAACCTCAGGCGCTTTTGATCTACACAAAGCGCGTGACAGTTGTAAATCTATTCGATCCTCTGTTCTTCGATGCTCTTGTTTCAGCTGTCGCGGCCAACATCGCTATCCCGCTAACAGGCGATAAAACACTCGCCTCGATGAAATCAAAAGAGGCAAATGAAGCGATTTTGGCTGCACGAATTGCTGATGGGAACGAGGGCCCGACAATCTATGATCCTGATCCATCGTGGCTTGCTGCACGTACTGGCTATTCCCAGCGCTTTGCGGCTACTGCCCAACTCCAGTATGGTCCACTCTTTCCGGTGATTTGATATGGCTAACTCTGTTATCAAAACTTCTTTCGCCTCAGGGGAAGTTAGCCCGTCACTCTACGGACGGCCTGATCTTGCCAAACATAACACCGGTGCTGCACTTATTCGGAATTTCTTTATTGACTACCGTGGCGGGGCTATTTCCCGCCCAGGCACGAAACTTGTGACGCGGACGAAAACCTCTGGGAAGATCCGCCTTATCAACTTCGAGTTTAACATTCTTCAGACCTATGTGCTGGAGTTTGGTAATCGCTATATGCGTGTTCTGCAGAACGGTTCTCCTGTTCTCGAACCGGGCTTCACTATTACCGGCATCACGAACGGAGACCTTGTCGTGTCCGCGCCTGGACATAATTTTAGTGTTGGTGACTGGGTCTACATCAGCGGCGTCAACGGAATGAACGAGGTCAACTATGAGACCTATATTGTTGGCAGTGTTAGTCTTGGCAATGTTACTCTTACTTCACTTGATGGGGATGTTCAAAATTCTAGCGGTTATGGTGTATATCTTTCTGGAGGTTCTATCTCAAGGGTATTCACTCTTGTAACACCGTATGTCGAAGATGATCTGATTATGCTGAAATACATCCAGTCTGCGGATGTCTTGACGCTTACTCACCGAAACTATCCGGTGATGAATTTGACTCGGACGGCTCACCATATCTGGGCTCTTACCGAAGTTAACTTTTCAGCAACTGTTGTTCCGCCTACAGGGCTTAATCTTACAACCACTGGCACCGGAACTGTCAGGTTTTCTTACTGCGTCACAGCTGTTTCAGCAATCGACGGGTCTGAAAGCATCGCCTGTAAACCAGCCATCGTTCAATCAGTCAACATCGGAACAACCTCCGGCACCATTACCATCAAGTGGAACGCTGTTCCAAACGCAGCATACTACAACATTTATAAAGCGCAGGTGTCTCCGAGTGTTGATATTCCGGCAGGGTCTACTCATGGATATGTTGGGATGTCCTACGGACTACAATTCAACGACGGCAACATCCTTGCTGACTTTACCAAGACACCTCCGAAGCATCGCAATCCGTTTGCTAAAGCGTCATTGACTGACATTACAATCACCAATGGCGGCAGTGGTTATCTTACCTCATCCTCTGTAACAGTAACTGATGCGACCGGCTCCGGTGCTGTTGTGTTTCCTATTGTCGAGGGCGGGGTTATCGTCGGCTTTATCATCGAGGATCAAGGTCATGACTACACAGCGCCAGTCGTCTCAGTCAGTGATGGAGCCGGAGCAGTACTCGTTCCCGTTCTTGGAAAATCCTCTGGGAACTATCCCGGCGTCGCCACATACTTCCAACAGCGAAAAGTGTACGCCTCCAGCATCAATCAACCCGAAACTTTGTGGGGATCCCACCCTGGAGCCTTCAACAACTTCGATGTGTCTACCCCCGTTGTTGCAGATGATGCTTACACCCTGACGCTTGCATCGCGCCAGGTAAATGAGATTAAATCGATGCTTGCGATGCCGGGCGGTCTCGTGATCTTGACTGGTGGTGGAGCGTGGCAGGTTACTGGCGGTGGGCAGAATACCGCTGTCACTCCGATGAGTGCTCAGGCGCAACCTCAAGCCTACAACGGCTGCAGTGATGTTCCGCCTTTGGCGATTAACTACGAAATCCTTTATGTCCAGAATAAAGGCTCGGCCGTTCGAGATCTGTCATACAACTTTTTCTCGAACATTTACACCGGCACTGATCTGTCGATAATCTCCAGCCACTTGTTTGATGGTTATCAGATTACCGAGTGGGCGTGGGCTGAGGAACCTTACAAGATAGTTTGGGCCGTTCGTGATGACGGAAAGCTCCTCACCCTAACATTCTTGAAGGAACAGGAAGTTGCTGGATGGGCTCGCCAAGATACTCGAGGGCTTTTCGGCTCGATCACTTCTGTAACCGAGGGTCATGAGAATGCTGTCTATGTCTCAGTTAATCGGTATATTAATGGTCGCTGGGTTCAGTTCATCGAGCGGTTTGCATCACGACTGATCGAAACTGTCGAGGACGCTTGGTGTGTTGACTGCGGTCTTGAGAATGTTCAGGAGACTCCAAATGCCACAATCACCGTATCTTCGACTCAAGGAACTGTCACAATCGAGGCTTCTTCGGGAGTGTTTTCTGCGCAGAATGTGGGTGATGTTCTTCGCGTATGCGGCGGGATTATTGATGTCACTACATTCGTCGGGCCGACGACTCTTGAGGGAGTGGTCCGAAAAGAACTGACAGATATTCTTCTTGATGCAAAAGCCGGAGAGTTTGTCCCACTTCCTAAAACCTCAGGTGACTGGCAAATTTCTACCCCTACGGCAACTGTGTATGGGCTTTCTCACCTCGAGGGTGAACTTGTTCAGGTTGTCAGTGATGGGAATGTCTTATCGCCAAGAATTGTTTCGGGAGGCAAAATAACTCTTGACCAACCCGCCACAAAGATTATCGTAGGGTTAGGCTTTCAATGCCAATTGCAGACGCTTAACCTGGACATCGGCGAACCTACAATACAGGGCAAGCGTAAAAAGGTTGCAGCAGCTACAGTCCGCGTTGATAAAACTCGAGGGATGAAGGTCGGACCTACTTTCGCTAAGGCTGTTGAGTATAAACACAGAAACCGCGGCGATCATCTTGGCGATCCGATTGATCTGATGAGTGGTGATATGCGAGTTGTGCTGGAGCCTCAATATTCTATCGAGGGAAGAATATGTGTGCAGCAGGATTACCCACTACCGATAACGGTACTTGCGATCATCCCGGAGATCATCCTCGGGGATACAGATCCGCGGAAATGAGAGAAGCTGTTGTTGAGGATTGTCTGACTATCATGGATAATCTTCGCGACTCTGACAGAGAGCTTCTTGAGTATATGAGTGTGGATTGCTTTCAGGCTTTTGCTTTAGCACTCCACACTTCAACATTTGCGTATACCTGGGTTGTTGATGAAGTCCCGGTTTGTGTCTGGGGTGTTCAGCAACAGTCGTTGATGTCTGGATCAGCTACGATCTGGATGTTGACAACGAAAGAAATGGAGAAGAATGTTTTTCTCTTCACTCGAAAATCCCAGATGATTGTGAAAGAACTTCTCGAGGTTTACACTGAGTTGACCGGGTATGTCCACTCGTCTAACACTCGTTCGATCCGTTGGCTGACATGGCTCGGTTTCACCATCGAGCCAAGCCAAGTTCTTGAAAACGGACTTCGTGTTCGTATGTTTTACAAACGAGGCTAACAATGTTTCTTGCAGCAATTCCAGCACTCGCCTCTTTAGCGGCAGCCAGTACTGCGATGACAACCGCCGCTACAGTTGTTAGTGCTGGTGCGGCTGTCATGGGTGGTGTGGCTGCAAAACAGTCGGCAGATTATCAGGCCGCAGTCGCCCGTAACAACGCTTTGACTGCTCGTCAGATGGGTGAGCATGACATCATGCAGGGGCAGGTTGCGGCTCAGGAACAGGATATGAAAACCAAAGAGCAGACTGGTGTCGCTAAAGCTGGTCTCGGGGCTTCTGGTTTTGATATGGGTAGCGGGTCTGGGATGGACATTCAGTCTAGTCAGGCAGGACTCGGCCGCCTCGACGCACTGCGCCAGAATGACAAAGGTCTTATGTCTGATTGGCGCTACAAAGCGCAGGCTCAGAATTTTGAAAATGAGGCCGAGGCTCAGAAGGCTAAGGGGAATAATTCCCTTGTCGCAGGGTTCTTGAACGCAGGTTCTACAATGCTTACTGGCGGAAGTAATTTCGCTGACAAGTGGATGACCTACAGCCGTCTCGGAGTTGCCTAATGGTTACCGTACCCTACTCCGCTACACCATCTGTTCCGTCAGGCGGTGGCTCAGTTTCCCCGGCCTATCAGTCAGGTTCGGCTGCAACACCTGATGCGTTTGGCGCCCAGGCTTGGAAAGCTGTCGAGAACGTAGGTAAGTCTGTTGAGGACTCTGCTAAGATGCTTGAGAAGCATGTTATTGCGGAGCAGACTCTTGTCAATCAATCGAGTGCACGAGATCTCGACAATCAATATCTCGTTGATCTCGCAAAGCTCTCGGCAGAGTACAAATCGAAGCAGGGTAAAGATGCGATCGACAGTGCTCCGGAGTACGAGCAAAAGGTGATGGAGCTCCGCGAGAGATATAAAGGTCTCGCACCAAACGCTATGGTCGGAAAACTTTTTGACGATGTGGCTACTCGGCGTGGTGCGTTCGCATTAAGTGAGGGTGCGGCGTACCGCGCCAATCAGACCAAGGCCTACAACAATCAAACCCTTGGGTCGAGCCTTCAGCTTAATACTCGCGCAGCAAGTGCAGTCTCAAACGACAAAGAGTTCGATGCGTACCTTACTCGGATCGAGGGTGACGCAGCGCAGATGGAACTCGGTAACGGGGCTCCTCCAGAGAAGGCTGAACTTGCAAAGGTTGAGGCTACAAGTAAGGCTGTCGCGCTCCGTGTTCAAACACTTGCTATGACTGACCCACTTGCAGCGAAAACATTCTTCGACAAATACTCGCACAAGGTGGATGGGGTACAAGTCCCTCAGATCCAACAGTATATTAAGCAAGGACTTCTCACCGTTCAGGCGGATCGGTTCGCTAACAACGCTGTTAGTGGGCAGGGTGGTGGCGAGGATGTGCTGAAGATGCGCGAGTCCGGGAATAACCACCGGATTGTGAATGATGTAGGCTTTGTCGGAACTTATCAATTCGGCGCTCCACGTCTTGAAACGCTCGGGGTTTTTAAGTCCGATGTTGATCTGAAAGGCTGGAACGGGAAGGCTGGTAAAGAGGATAAGTGGCAGGGCTCTTTTAATATTCCTGGGATGCCAGAAATCAAGACTGTTCAGGACTTCAAGAACAGCAAAGAAGCTCAGGACCGCGTTCGCCAACTTGATCTCCAACAGACTGAGAAAGATATTTCCGCAAAGGGTCTCGATAAATACATCGGGCAGACTGTTGCTGGTGTTCCAATCACTAAGCAGTCGATCATGAACATGGCTCATCTTGGTGGGATTGGCGGGGCTGAGGCCTTTTTGAAATCTGACGGGCAGAAGAACCCGACTGATAAGTACGGCACCTCACTGAGAGATTATGCTGAAATGGGCAGCACGGCGAAGGATCGGCCAAAGCTCACTCCGAATACGACAGGCCCTGAACTCCAGCAGATGATTGATGAAGGGAAAAAACAGGCTGTTCTTGCGGCGGGCGGCGACAAGGATCTCGCGGCGCAGCTGAGTGAAACTGTCGAGTCCAAGATTAAGAACAAGTTTAACAATGTAATGGCTACGAAGAATTTGGTTGAGCGGGATAATACTCTCGCCATCAAAAACTTTGTACTGTTTGGTGGGCAGGATAAGAAGCCTCCAGTCTCGATGAGTGAAGTCACGGACAATCCCCAGTTCCGCGATATTTATTTCGGACTGCAGAAGTCTAATCCTGACCTTGCCAAGGCTCTTGTTAAGCATGTAGAGACAAATGCTGAGCCGGATACTGTCGAACAATCCGCCGCTGCATTGACTAGGTTTCAGGAATTGCAAGGCATGGCTGTTACGAGTCCTGATAAATTCATCAAGATGAATGTACTGGATGAACAGCTTCCTAAAGCATGGAAGACTCAGCTTGTCGCGGCTCAGATCAGCAGCATTAAAAAGCCGATGACTGACAAGCAGGCTGTTTCGATCACCAAGGATATTCTCTCAGCTGCGGAGATTGAAAAAGAAACTCCGGCTTACAATCAGTTTGTCGGCGCGCTTCATGTGAAGATCGAGGACTACCGGACTACGAATAAGGGGGCAGCCCCATCTGATGATCAGGTTAAGATCATGGCCTCTGATCTTATCCGCGAGAAAATAGTCAGAAGGGCGGACCCTGCACCGCAGACCTCTTTTGATAAAATTTTCGGATGGAATAAGCCCGAAGAAAAAATGCGCAGTTTCGAGGTCCCGAAAGAAGATAGTGCTACGATTAAAGAGGCGTATAAAAAACGCTGGGGTATCGACCCTGACGACGCAACTGTTTTCAAAATCTATCGCCAGAAGGCTAAGTGATGAACGATTACAATGACGCTATCGAGCAATTCGGTCCGCCGCCTTCTCCTCAACAGGCATTGAAGGCGGCTGAACCTGCTGATCCGGTAAAGGCTGGGAAGGCATTTACTCTCGGCCAAGAGTTCGGTGTTCCGGCAGGTGCTGTTGAACCGACTTTGCCTGAGTGGGAAGGCTTGAAGCGTCAAAAAGAGTTCGATAAAGCTCTCTCGGATATTCCCGAACTCGGTCAGTATCTTACCTCAACGTCAGAAGCTGCGGCTGTATCGAAGAATGACGTGACCACTCTTGGCGGCGTCATGAAGAAGGCCGGCGAGTTGCTGATGATGAACCCGCTTGTCAGGTTCCAGACATACACAGCTACGAAAACTCTTGAGGGCGCTGCGGAGGGTTATTCTTCTCAAGAATACGGACGCTTAGCTGCAAGGTACCAAGCCGGTGATACCAGTGTTCTTCCTCGTCTGGAGGAATACGAAGCAAAGCCTCAACTCAAGAAAACCGGGGTTGATCGGTTTTTAAATGCGTTTGGCTCGTTTCTTGGATCGACTGCTTCCAGTCTTAAAGTTGCTGCACCGGCTGCTGGTGCTGGCGCTGTCATTGGTTCTGCCGGTGGTGGTGTTGGCGCCATACCTGGAGCAATTTTTGGCGGCGTTACAGGTCTGTCTGCTGATATGGGTATTGCGACCTCTGGTCAAGTCTATCGTCAGCTGGATCTCGCTCGAGGAGCAAACGGCGAAAAAATTGACGAGTCTGTTAAACAAGCAGCCTCGGTTGGTGCGGGTCTCGCTGTTGCTGCTTTGGGACAGTATGGGACTGGTAAAGTCGTTGGTGGGTTTGTCAGTGAGGTTACTACTAAATTGGTTGCTCAGCCGATTATTCAGCAATCCATTAAAAAGAGTGTTGGCGAAGTTGCTGAAGCGGGATTGACGATGGGCGCGCTAAATGTCGGTATGACACTCGCTCAGCAAATTTCGATCCAGTCAGCTAAGTTTGTTTCGGCTGGTGAATTCGAAACTGTGATGAATAGCCCGGCCGAGCGTACTCGTTTTGTCGAGTCGGTTGTTGATGCAGCTGTTGATGGACTTGCTCTTGGTATGATGTTGAAGATCCCTCAAGTCGGACATAACAGGTTTGTGGATCAGATGCGGGCGAATGAGGCTGATCGCGGGAAGCAGATGCTGAGTGAACTGCTCGCTTCGCGTGAGGCCTCGGAGACTTTCAAGAACGCTCCGGCACTGTTCAGCGAGGCTCTTGGTCATGTGACTAAAGAGAATGAGATTGGACTAAGTGCTGATTTCGTCGATGCAAATATCGAGCGGTTTGGTTATCTGAGAGACATTCGGCAGCGGCTGGAGTTCGCTGCAAACACTGGCAGCGATGTGAAAATCCCGCTGAAGGATTTCATCGCGCACACTGATAAGGACGTTGCGTTTGCAGCGCTCGATCATCTGCGTATTGGCGAAGGGATGACTCCGGCAGAGGCAAAGGCTCTTGGCGAGTCTTATCCCGCCTCAAAAAATATTCAACAAGAACCCTCAGTAAAAGAAACTTCTCCGGAGGTGGCTAAGGCCGAAGCTGCGGTCAAGGCTGAGCGCAAGTCACTCTGGCTCGAGCCTCTTTTCACTTCCCCGGATGCTGTTGGTATCTCGAAAAGCGACTTCGCTAAGTACAGCAAGCATATTCAAAACGTCCAGGCTAAGATTGGTAAAAGTACGTTTGACGCTGTTCATGCTGAAATCAAACGTACTGAGACGAAACTGTGGAAGGACTCAGTCAACAAACAGACTGAGATCGCTCGCGAGGAACTTTCCAGCCGCTCAGATTTCTTTGCGGAAAGAAACCTTCGCGAGGACTCGACGCTTCGACTTGACCGCAACGCGGTTGATACTCTCTACAACACAACTGAGGGCACGGCCTATTGGAAGTATCACGCTGAAGGCGAGAAGGCTAGCTCAGCCTTTTCTGAAAAGATTTTCGCTGAAGGTGGATTGCACCCGGACGATGTAGCCCCGCTCATGGGGTATGACACCGGGCGAGCTATGCTTGACGATCTACTTAAACTCGAAAGTGCTCGCAAAAAGGAAGGGCTTACTGAGAAGGCTTTCTTTGAAAAGACTGTTAATGAAGAGGGGCTGAAAAAAGTCGATGCTCTCGAAGGATCTCTCGATGATCGGGTCCTACGAAAGACTATGGAGCATGTCGTTGACATCGCGCAGCTGGATGTTCTCGCTGATGAAGTCAAAATGCTCGGCGCCGGGATCGGCAAGATTGTCTCAAAGGATGATCTTGTCTCAGCGGTTAAGGGAAGTTTTGCTCAGTCTGAGGCTGGAAAAGTTCGTTCTCTTGACAGCTACAAAGTTCAGATCGCTAAGCATGGGCTGGAGGCTGAACGAGCACTGTTGAGCAATGATCCTGTCGAGGCTTTTAAAGCGAAGCAGCGCCAATTCCTCAGCTTCTCGCTTGCGAAAGAGGTTAAGGAGTTTATCGCTCTCCGTGAAAAGACCTCGAGAATTGTTGAGCGGTTTCAGGACTCTCGTGTACTCGAAGCGGTTGACCAAGGATATACTGACCAGATCCATAAGTTTTTCGAGACGCTTGGGTTAAAGCATCCTCGGAATGGGGAGGAACTTGCTCGGTCTGTCACGACCCCGCTCGACGAGTTCATCAAAGAGAAAGAAGCGGTTGGGGTCTCGATCCCTGAACCGTATAAAGACTTCATCAATATGCACGATAAGTTCTCTGTTGCAGAGTTCAGATCTTTCGCGAACTTTATGCAGTCGATGAACTATCATGGGCGGCAGGAGAAGATTGTTGAGATCAATAACAAAAGGGAACTGTTCGAGCAAGTTGTTGATCGTGGGCTGAAGTCGCTTGAGAAGATCGATGGGACTATTGATAATCGTGATATGACAGTGAAGGGGAAAATTAAATCCCTTACGCGATCGGCTGACTCGGCATTGATTAAAATGGAGCAATTGTTCGAGTGGCTCGACAAAGGCGATACGTTCGGGACTTTCTCTGGAGTGTTTCGTAAACTGAAAGAGGGGCAGAATAAGCAACTCGATCTCGAAACAGGGCTTGCAGCTAAGTTCAAGGAATTTCCTCGAGACAAGGAATGGACTAAGGCACTTAAAGATACTGTGAAGAATGAAGATCTGATGGATGTTGATGGGAAGCCGATGAAGTTGTCTCGCGAGAACATGCTTGCGATTGCGGCTAACATGGGCACTGTCAGTAACATGAAAGCGCTGACTCGTGGACACGGCTGGGCCGAGGGGGATGTTCTTACATTCCTCAATCGTCATATGGAGAAGCGCGATTGGGACTACGTGAAACTTCTGTGGGACACAGCTGAGTCGTTGTGGCCGCATGTGGAAGAGGCTATGAAGAAGCAATGGGGCGTTGCAGTCGATCGCGTGGAAGGGCGTACCTTCAATACCTCGCACGGGGAAATTGAAGGAAAATACTATCCGCTGATTGAAGATCGGATCAGTGCGCTGAATAAAGGTAAGGTTGAGGTTGAGCCTTTTTATAAAGCCGATTACAACCTGAACCCTAACGCTTCTGGCGTTCACGAGCGTACTGGGGCGATTTATCCTGTCTCACTCGATATTCAGAATGGCTATGTAGGCCGGATGAAGGAGATGGTTCATTTCGCGGCCTTCGCTGATCCGGTGAGAGAGGCGCGTAAAGTACTCGGCGATAAGCTTCTTCGCGAGGCCATTACTGAAAAAATGGGTAAGGAATACACTGAGCAGTTGAACCCATGGCTGGACTACATCGCCAACAACGGGAGCCCGGATCGAAACTGGGCTAACTCGATGGACTTCTTTCAGAAGGCTAGCCGCGAACTTCGCCTTAATGCTCAGGTGATGATGATTGGGCTGAAACCGTCAACCGCTGCAATTCACGGCGGGGCGGCTTTGGCTAACTCCATTCAGGAAGTTGGTCAAGCTGTAGGGAGCTATAAGAAAGGTTCACAGTATTTCGCTGAAGCGATGAAAGAATTTATGTCAAGCGCTGATGTGCGTAAAGCGATGTTTGAGGAGTCCGGTGAACTTCGCAACCGCAAGCATACACTTGACCGAGACATCAACAATCAGTATAAATTGACACTTGGCGAAACTGACTACCGTCGAGCTTTCGCCTCGTTCTCGATGGGGATGGTTGCTGCACTCGATTATGCCTCAGCAGTCCCGACATATATGGCAGTTAAACGCCATATGCTGGAAGAAGGACACTCCCAGGCCGACGCAGTATTCGCCGCTGAAAAGGCTGTGCGTAATGCACACGGGGCCTCCGGGCTTATTGATCAGGCTTCGATCCTCCGAGGGAACGAGGCGATGCGTTGGTTTACTATGTTCTACGGGTACTGGAACCATAACTACAATCGTAACCGAGACACTGCCCGAATGGCCTCAGAGGTTGTTAAGGATGGGCTTACACTTGATCCGAAACTATTCACCATCGCTGCGCGGTCGTTCTATTATATTGCAGTGCCGGCAATGGTCCATGACTACTTCCGTCATCATGGTGATGAAGATGAGTCCTGGGGTCACATGCTTGCCCGGCAGGTGACTGGGCAGATCGCTGGCGGTATTCCGTTTGTTCGGGATATTTCATTCAGTGCTCAAAGTGGAAAGTCGGTCAATGCGACTCCGTTAAGCTCGGTTGGGCAATCCGTTGCCGCAACGATCGGTGATGTTAATAAGGCCGCTAAGGGTGAAGATCCGTCAAATTGGGGGCGCCATGCTCTTGACGCTTTCGGATGGATGACTGGATTGACGACAAAGCAAGCCAACGCCGGTGCTCAATATCTTTGGGATTTGAAGGCCGGGAAAAAACACAAAGAAGAAAAAGGCTGGATGTTCAACCTTCTTCTCAATGGCCAGACTCCTGAAAGGAAAAAGAAATGACACTACAAACCACCGGCAACAAGATCACCTACAGCGGGAACGGTGCCTCCACCAACTTTCCGTTTACTTTCAAGATCCCGACTGACTCGCTGATCGTGTATCTTACAGGTCTTGATGGGTTGACAAATGAAGTCAACCCTCTGCTGTATACCGTAAGCGGATTGGACTCTGACACAGGCGGGTCTGTGACTTACCCGACTACTGGCTCGCCGATGGCTAACGGGTATCAGCTTACGATTGCCCGTGAAGTTGATTACACTCAGAAGGTTGACCTGAACAACCAGGGCGCGATGTACCCTAAGTCGATTGAGGGTGCTTTCGATAAGCTCACGATGCAGATCCAGCAGATCTTTGAAAAGACGAAGCGAGCATTGTCACTGTCAATTACCGATGACTCAGCGACAGATCTTCCGAGCGTTGCTGCCCGCGCGAACAAGTTCATGGCGTTTGACTCGCTCGGGAACCCAACTGTCGCGGCAGGGACTTCGGCTGATTTGACTCCGGTTTCATCCTTCATGAACGATTTGCTAGGCGCGGCAAATGATACTGCCGCTCGGGAAATTCTTAACGCAGCTGAAACGCTGTCGAATGCTCCGGCAGACACCATCTTCGGTAATCCGACAGGATCAACTGCTGCCGGGGTTTTTGCATCGATCAAGAGCTATATCGCTCGGATCGGGAATACCCGAGGTGATTTGCTTCGTCGAGGTGTAATCGGCTGGGAAACCTACGCGATTGGTACGAGTGGGTATGGATTGATTTCGGATGGAACTGATCTTGGTTGGGGGCTTCTCCCGATTGGGGAAAATTATCGCAACCTGAAAGTGCAGGCTACGACGAACACCGCAGTTACTTGTTCGGCGGATTTCGCAGTACTGACCTATGCGAATAATGTGCAGAAACTTCTGCGCGGGGTTAATTTGACTTTAGGCACTGGCGTATCTGGGGCTAATGGTCTGGATACTGGGACAGTTGCCAACTCAACCTTCTACTCAGTCTGGATTATTGCGAAGGACGATGGTACTGTTGCAGGGCTTTTGTCGCTCTCAGCAACCTCTCCGACAATGCCGACAGGTTATACCTGTAAACTTCGTGTTGGTTATGTAGTGACCAACGCAAGCGGGGCACTCCTTCGTACGCTGCAATTCGGGCGCAAAGTTCAGTACCAATCACCGCGTCCAATGCTGACAGGTGTTTCAGGGAGCATTGTTACACCGACCTGGACTGCTATACCCACTGGTAATTTTGTTCCGCAGACTGCGGCTGTGATTGCTATAACGATTAACTGCATAGCTAATTCGGTCGTAATAGTAAACCCGAATGCACTTGCTGGGACTTATACTTCCCTCACAAATCCATGTGCGCTCTCTCTAAACGCATACGGTGTCGTGGCTTCTGAATTTATTCTGGAGTCGTCGAATATCTATTACGCGTCGAATAACTTCAGCTGTGGCGTTTACTGCACTGGCTGGACTGACATTGTCTAATCCCGGCGACAGGGGTTTGTCGTAATCAAGGAGAATGAAAATGACTCAGGAAGAATTTCAGGGTATTCTGCGTACCGGTCTGGCTGCAGTTGGCGGTATTGTCGCAACGAAAGGTTGGATCTCGGCCGAGACTTGGACGATGATTGCTGGCGCGCTGATCCCGATCGGCGTTGCGATCTGGTCCTATTTCGCCAAGAAGAAATGAACTGGCTTGCAGTAGCCTTAGGTTTAGTGAAGCTGGTCGGCTTATTTGTCGAGCAGCTTCACGATCGCCAATTAATCTCTGCAGGTCAGGCAATGCAGTTGGCTGAGAACCTCAAGGAGCAATCAGATGCTATTAAAAAGGCTGCAAAGATCCGCCAAGATATTCATGACGAACTCGAGCATGATCCTTCTAAGCGGATGTCTCCTGACAAATTCACACGCCCCGACTAGCAGCGGGTCTTTCTGTGATGTCGCTAAGCCGATTTCATGGAGTCTGAAAGACACTGAAAAAACAGTCATGCAGATCAAAGAGCATGATGGTGTCGGCATCAAAACTTGTGGCTGGTGACAATGGACGCTTTGCTGAACTCTGAGTGGCTCAAAACAACACTCGCAGGGATTGGCGGTTTTATTTCCGCTTTTGTTCTGGCTCGCGTAGCATCCGGGCCGGCTCTGCAAACGGCGATCACCAATCAGTTAACCATCCTGCTTTCCGCAGAAGAAAAGCGCTTCAAGGATTTGGAAAGTGGGATGCAGGCTTTGGCCGCCAAATACAAAAAAGTCCTCGAGCATCTTCGTGTGCTCGAGGACTTGTGTCGAAAGTCTGGTATCGCAGTTCCTGAAAGACCGGACATTGATCTTTAATGATGCTGCTGGCGGGGCGCAGGGGAATAACAATTCCCAAGTGCACCCGCCTCTTTTTTAAGTTGGCCTGAACTTACCATGATGTTCAGGACGTTTGCTACGTTGTACGCCGGGACCCTGCCTGAGAGGAAGTTCAGAATACGGGACTCCGCGATAGGTTTTTTCTCCTTAGCGAAGAGTGAGAAAACATAATACCAGCAATCCTCAATCGCCTTGCTGTCACCGCCTGAGTTCATGGAACGGAAAATATCCGGCATGAAGTGCTCAGCTTCGTAAAGCCAGTTAAGTGCAAGGTTGTAATCCTCGATTGAAATCACCAGATCATTCCCTCGCGACGCGCAAGCGACCATGCTGAGTTTAAGCAAGTGTGCTGTACGACGAGTGATGTAGTGGACTAACTTGGGGTGCTCCGGTGCTGGAGGCCCACCCGCCATATGCCAGGCTCCAATCGCTTCGGCTGCCTCAGGGCTGAATGAAATTTTCCCATAAAGTGATCCGATGATTTTAAGATCATGAACGAGATCCTTTTGTGCCTCTTCCTGAACTTCATACTCACCGAAAAGCGGTTTGATAATTTTCTGCCCAGCAAAGATGAACAAGGTTCTCGAGGTAAAGCCTTGATCCCATGCACCGTCTGGGAGCATTGATGAAAGATACGAAGGTGTGGTGGAGGCGAGGATGTTGATCTGAGGCCTGTCCACGTTGAGCTTATGATCTTTTGTTCTCCGGCGTTCCGCATAGCGCTTACCGTCGTAAATGTCGGTGAGGACTGACATGAAGTCAGACTCGTATGACGGGAGGAACACGCCGAGTTCGTTAGACACGACTAGGAGAGAGTTGAACTCGACGTAGGGTGGAACCTCGCCCGGCCTTACGATGCTCCGTTTTGCATCGGCTAGGGTATCAACCAAGCTAGCTTTCGTAACCGATGACGGTGCTACGTGGTGGTCAGGGAGAGCGTTCCATAGATCTTCGACGACGGAGGACACCATCGTTTTACCTACGCCGGGCGGGCCTACGAGAATTATGTAGAGGTTTGGGTAAAGGTTTGACCCTTGAGTTTTAACCCAGACCTTACGCTCGAGTGCTCCGGCGATTGCTGAGATCGCCGCCCATTTTCTAAAGATGGGCGGTGATGCTAGGTCGTCAGTAAATTCAAGAAACGACTCGATCCAAGAGGGGAGTCTCCGCGTCTCTTTTGTAGGTACGTTTGTCATTTTGTTTGTACTTCTGCAAGCCGCCGGGATTACCTACGATGTTACCATTCTTGTCTGTCTGGGCCGAACCCCAGTTCCAGCCAGTCTTGGCCTCCGAAGGAACGATCAATACTCGATCGTGTTTAAGTTGGATCGGGATCTGCAACGCTTTGATGACTGACGGTAGGATTTCATCTTCAAGTTCCTCTGGGTACTGGACGACGATAGCATCATGGATTTGAAGAAGGACCTGACAGGTGTTCATCCGCCAAACCGCAAGCAGCCCCATGTTCAAAAGTTCGCCAATGACTGACTGAGGTTCAAAGGCGATTGCTTCTCGGATAGTGGTGTCATCATCGCGGCGCCCGAAAAAGTATCTCCGCATACCGAGCATCGTGGTGAGGAAACCTTTGGTGTAAAGTTCGGTAGCAACCCACTGATGCCACTTAGGAAACGCGGGAAACGCTTTGAAGTATTTGATCTGAAACTCCCCGATCGTAGTGGCCGGGAGGTTTGTGTGCTTGGACATTGTGTAGGGTTTGCCTCGATAGTTCGACCCGTGTCCGAGAACCTTTGCCATGTGGCGGAAAGAGTGCTGACGGTAGAATGGGCGTTCCGCAACCTCTTTATCACCCTTGGCCGTACCAACCCAGGGAAGTTCCGTCCACGCCATTTTACAGACTGTGGTATGAAGATCACCGGACTCACAAGCATCGAGGTAGCGTCCGTCATGGAAGAGGTTCCAATGGATGGCGCCGCAAGCGCGTGACTCAGCTTGTTCAAGGTCGATGTAAGCGAGCTTCATTCCCGGGTCTGCGGTAAAGACTGAGCGAAGGCGCTCCTCAACATTCTGAAGATTGGTGCCTGTACCAAAATCCGACATCGAGGAAGAGAACCGCCCAGTGGTTGTGCCGACAATGTTGTAACTTGTTCTCATCCGCCCGTCTTTGTCGATTTCAGTTGTGAGAACTGAGATTTTTTTCGCGAGATCTTTGAGGAAAAGAATACGCGAGATAAACGGGCGGGCGATGAAGTGAGCCGAAAGCTGCTCAAGAGCTTTACGGTCAGTGGTTGGGGTGTACTGACCTTTGGAATTTCTCTTACGGATTGGCGGGAGGCCGAGGGTCTCGTAAAAGAACTTGACCAGCTGCGTGGGGGAGTTCCAGTTCAACTCAATCCCAAGACCCTCACGAAGAAGGTACTTGAGATCAGCATCGACAGCCTCGAGATCTTTGCGGTAAGATGCTACGACTTTATCTCGAGTGGCTTTGTCAACGAGGATGCCACGCATGTTCATCTCAAGAACAGGCGCTTGAAGTGCTCGACGGAAGTCGTAGGTTTTTTGAGAGACTTCGTCGAGCATAGGCTCGATCACTTCAAATACCTCGAGTGTGACGCAGCAGTCAAGACCGTTGTAGATCCAGCTGCGATGGTCTGGGTTGAGTTCGGTCTCTGGGGTAAGTTCGGACGTGTCGATAATTCTCATGAGAGGATCTTCCGAAATTCGACTGGGATGCCGTAAAGACGAGCGTGGCGGATACCCTCGAGCATTCCTTGAGAGATCCCACGATCCTCGTAGACGACGCAAAGCTCTGCATGACGATACCAAGAGAGTCCGGCTGAAATTCCAAGATCACGTTCAGTCTCATTGGTGTCGTCAAGCACACCTTCCTGAGTGTAAAGAAGATGTGAAGCAAGTGGGGCTTCGCCAAGTTTCAGTGAATGATGAACACACTTGCGAGCATAGATGAGGTTTCTCTCCACATCGCCAGCGTAAGGTGACTCCAGAATAACCCGCTTCATATCATTCATCCCTCTTAACTGTTTCATGCTTTCGCATGAGCTTCCACCCGGCCTCGTTGGTGTAGACTGAGCCAAGGAAGTCAAGTCCCTTTGGCGACTCAGGCTGAAGGCTGTGGTGAAGCAGCATCGTGTCGTCAGAATAATTTTTAGTTGGTATGCCGTAACGTCTCCACAAAAAATGAATATCGTAGATACCGTTCTGGCCGACCTTACGACATGGGAGGTTGAGGATATATCGGATCAACCCCCACACTGTCATTTCATCTTCAAGCGTTTTCCAGTAAGAACCATTCGGAGAAAGCTTCGAGGTAATCGGAATAACGAGCGCGAGATCTTTCGACGGGGCGAACCCGATCTCAGTGATCTGATCTCCAGCCGTTTCAATATCGAAGCTAAGTATCTTGCATGGAAGAATATAGCGCTCAATGAACTCTCGTATATCTTCGATGGTTGGATCAACCCAGATCAGTCGTTTTGGGCGAACGACCTCAGGGAAAGCGGACTCACGCAGCGCCTTCTCAAAATCAAGGATGGTGACTGGACGGAGTGACCAGTCCTTGATGATGGAAAGAGGGTGGTAGGTCGGAAGAACCTTCAGACCGTGGATGCCGGAGGCACAGGTTCCTCGAACTTTACGGATTGCAGACGAACCCAAAGTGGCCCATGTTGCCGCAGCTCCAAGAGCGACGACAATATTTGGGGCAATGTCTCTAAGTTCAGCTTCGAAGGCTGTAACTTCTGAAGCGAATTCAGCACGGATATATTTTCCGGATCGGATTTGGCTCCGGCCAGGGATACCTGAAGTTTTAGGTCCACAGAAATAATCAATGTCATTGGATGGTCCTACTCGTTGTTTGATGACGTCAGTGAAATAACAATCGGCGCGACGGATGCCGGCCTCTTCGAGCATCTTGTTAAGGACGTAGGAGGTTTTGCCTACAAAGGACATATGGGCTGAGGCTTCAGCGTCCCCGTAATAATCTCCGACGAAAGCGATGTTTGGCATAGTGAATGGACCTTATGTTTTCCATCGGAAAAGGTATGGCTCAATCACCCGTGTAAGGTGAAAGATCTTCCAGCCTTTTTATTGTGGGGTTAGGTAACGGATCAGCCTGGGCTTGGATGATGTAGAAAACAACCTCGCGGAAAATGAACTTGCGAACGATCCAGTACGAGACGCCATCACACATAACTCTGTCACCTTCGGATGGATAGTATCGCCATTTCATATGCGTAGCCTCCGTGCTCGGTTGAGTTCTTCCTGAGCGATCTTGGCGAACTCAGGGTTGAGTTCAGTGCCGACGACAAACTTGGCGCCAAGGGACTCCGCTGCACGAAGAGCGCTACCACCGCCGCAGGTCGGGTCGAGCATGATGGTGTTGGTGTCAACCAGCATACGGAAGAAGTGGCGGAGCATTGCCTCAGGTTTCTCGGACATGTGGATGTTGCGCGAGGTGGGTGCGGCATAGGCATTGGCAACGGCCTGAACAACAGGTCGATCACCCAGGCGCATGAGGAGTGCGGTCTCGTAGATACGACGAGGGCCGCGAGTTGGGTCGGGCAGAATGCCTACGTTGTCGCTCTTGAGCCAGATCAGCGGGAACGGCTCGATCATAACATCGCTGTTGTCGGCGAAGAAGTCCAACGTCTGCTGATAGTATTTCATCGAGAACCAGAACAGGATATGGCAGGACGGGGTAGTGATTTTGGGAATGGCTTCACAAAGTGCTCGGCACAGATCCCAGTACACATCCTCGCTGTCAGCGTAACCGCCGTGGGCTGCTGCTGAACCTTGATCAGATTTATCCATCCCGACTCCGTATGGGAAGTCGCAGTGAATGAAGTTGAAGCGCGGGCCGGAATAGGTCTTTGACCACTCAGAGAAGTTGGTGTTGATGATGGACTGAGGGAGCGGTGTCTCGGCGATTTTCTCGATGACAGGGGCGCCGACGAGGGCCTTGATAGCGTCAACTTCCTGAGTGTCCTTGCGGGCTTTAGCCCGCTCAGTGATGCCGCGAGCGACTGAGAACTTCGGCGCTGCGATGACACGCTCGTTACCATCGAGGATTTCAGCGGCGATGGCAAGGGTCTGAGAGACGTTGTACTGGGACAGGCCGAGGGCTTCAGCGGTTTTCAGCTGAGTCCACTCAGGATCTTTCGCCTTGCGGAGTTCGTTGTAGCGCTGAACCGCGAGGCACTGATCCTTCCAAGGGATGTCAAGGCGCTTGATGTTTTCCTCGAGCTCGATAGCTTGAAGAACATCAGACTCAACTTCATCAGTGTACTGGCAGGTGATGTGGGTCCATCCGAGAGACTTTACGGCGGTGAGGCGGCGCTCACCCGCGACGAGGATGTTGTCGCGAGTAACAACGATAGCGTTGATGAGGCCACGCTCGGCGATTGACTGAGCGAGTTCCTCGATCCCGGTAAGTTCACGGCGCTGACGACTGTCGCGCTCGACGATAATACGTTCGACGGAGATGTTGTGGTATTGGCCTGAAGTCATCGAAGTCACCAGCAAAAATGGGCAGGGGTGTTAGCCCTGCCCGGTTGAAAGAATGGATGAAGATCAGGCCGGGATCATTTCCTTGATCTCGGCATAGATCTCGGTGCCATCCTTCGAGGGGCGATGACCGATAACACCACGGAAAGTCTTGCCGGGGATTTCGGTGAAGAGTTCACCCAGCGACTTGCCATCGCCGTCGATGCCGAGGGTTTCAACGAGGAACTTCTTCGAGCGCCAAGCTGCATCTTCGGTCAGGAACAGAGTGACGAACAGGGTCTTTTCCGAAACACCACCAGCTTCGATGAGTGCTTCGTCGTCAACGTCCTCACCAGCCTGGAGCACCTTGACCTTGATCTTGATTGCGTCGGTCTGATTGGCGCCGAGCTTGACGTATTCACCTGCACCGTCGATGAGGCAAAGATAGGTGCCGACCGGCAGGGGCTTCGGCTTTTCGATCTGATCAACTTTTTTGGAGAGGATATCTGCGAAATTGGACATGATTGTTTTTTCCTGTTTTGAGGTACTGTGTGTTGTGTGGGCTGATGCCCGGTATTACCCACCGCGAGCGATCTTGAAGAAGTCTGCAAGACCTGTCTCGGTAGGGAATGAGTTCGGCGTATCGAATGACGCCGCGTTTTTGAGGTCAACCATCGCGGTTGACTGTGTACGGATTTGGCGCTTGCCGGTGGAGCCTGAGCCAACAGTCTCGCACATGAGAACGGAGTTGAAATACGCAGGGATCTTCGGGGACAAGGCCGCGCCGACTGATGTCGGGTAGGCTTTGGTTGTGCCGTCTGGACGGTCCATGTATTTCATGTGAGCGATGACGATCACGTTGGTCTTGAAGTTGGACGAGGTGATCTGGCTGATCATAGCCTCGACAGCTTGCTGAGCGTGACCGAAGATCTGACGCTTGTCCTTGGCGCCTGGGTTGAGGGATGTTGCCCAGTTGAAAGCTGCGTCAGACATGAAGGTGAGAGTGTCGATGACGACAACATGCTCAGGACCGAGTTCACCGAGCTTGCTACCATCTTCCCATTTGTCGAGGGACTTGATGGCGTCAGAGAACGCAGACGGGATGCCGTCGAAGATGACACCCTGAGGGGACTGACCTTTGATCTTGTCGCGGAAAGATTTGAAGTCCACGTTGGCGAGTGCCTTCGGGTCACGACGCTTAATCAACTGGACGAGAGGATCGAGGCCGTTGTCGAAGTCGAGGATGTGGAGCTTGTAGCCGGCGAGGGCGAGGGAGGCGAGGGCTGAGGTTTTGCCTGAGCCGGAGTCGCCTTGAAGGAGGAGCTTGGTGATTTTGGATGATTGGTGGTCAGCGAGCGATGGCATCTGGTATTTCCTTGTAGGTTACTGTTAATTCTTTGTAAAAGTTAAATGCTTCTCTTTTAACACTCTCCGCAGTGTATGGAGCGGAGAACTTAATTTCAGGCCACCGAGTGGTTATAGCTTTAACCATAGCATTTCCTGGAGTAATATCCTCCACAATAAACAGATAGATTTCTTCAGCGAAATCGTCGAAAACTGCTACAGCATAGCGCATCAACGTATCTCCAAAGGGTTCCAAATCTTCTTCACGAAGTCCGCTTTGAGAAACTCTTGGCGGACCTCTGGGTCTTTGGAGCAGATCCGCCGGAATGGACAGCCTCCGTATTTATGGCATGACTTGTCGTTCATCGGCCAATGGTTTCGCTCTGCGGAGCGAGCCGCGAGAAGGATGTACTCGCGGGTGTCGTGTAGCCATTCGTTGATCTGGTTTGTGGTGCGATAGGTGAACCCACGCTCGAACCGAGAGAACCCAACCGCGATCTGGACTGCGTTGATGATGACGCCTTTGACTGGGGCTTGGTAGATGATCTGCGAAGCGGCGGTGTAAAGTGTCATCTGGTTGTCAGGGTTGTACTGATCGAAGTAGTACGAACTGACTGTCGATGTGGCAGTCTTATGATCCATGACGTACTGCGAGCCTTGGAACTCCACGACACGATCAAGGTGCCCGCACAGAAGCATATCGTCAATTTGTAGTTTGAACGAAAGTTCCACTGCCGGCTTCCCGGAGGCAAGGATGACTGTTTTGGCTGGATCATTTTGGAATTGCTCGACGTACCAGACAAGCGAGCGAACAAGGTTCTCGCGGGTCTTGAGGTTATGCTCGGAGTCCCAGGGAGTCCCGGTCCCAGGGACCGGTTTGCCTTCAGCATCTTTGTCATGGACCCAGGTTTCAAGCATGGCTTTGAAAACCATTTTTGAAGTGGCCTCGTCGTGGGTCAGACCAGCTGCGCGGTCATGCTCGTAATGTTCAAGACATGAATGGTAGATCTGACCGAAGATCAGATGGACTGAAATGCCGCGAGGCGCCCAGTTCTCGATCATGCGGTAGTAATACATTCGAGGACATTCTTTGAACATACCAAGAGAGGTGGAGTCCCAAGCGTACTGAATGTTGGTGCCCTCGAAGAAAGGCGATGGGGCGATGGAGGTGGACATGGTTAAAGTCCTAGATCTTCGAGGTTGAGTTGGGCGACTGGCTCGAGTTTCTTGGTGAGGGAAACGGATTTGGACGGCTTGGTTTTGCCGGCTGTCTTATCGCCCTTCATGTAGTTCTCGCGGTACTCGCGGAGGCGGGTCACAATTTTCTCGAGGTCGAGTTTGCTGAACCCGAGTGGGTCACGGTCGAAGAGTTCGTCAAGGTCACTCATTGATGTCTCCAAGTGAGATTTCGAGGGAGCCGACAGGCTGAACCTGCTCGACTTTGGCATTGACCTTTGCGAGGTAGGCTGACACAAGAACCCGGATAACTCGGGCGCCTTTTTGATCGCCATGAAGTTCGCGGATTTTGGCCATGTCGCCTTGGAAGAGGTTGAGTGTAACCTTCTCCAAGGGTTTATCTTCTTTACGCCGAGCCATCAATTGCCTCCGGGTCAATTCTTTTATGGACGAGCCATATGTGGTTGGGGTTTGTCGGCGAGATTACGATGGAGATTTTAGCGAAGTCCTCTTCCATTGCATCACGACGAGCAGCGTAGAGGCGCTGCCTTAGACGTTCAGGGTCGTTAGTCTCAATGACAATGCCGACAGGTTGGGCAAGTGCCAAGTACCAAAATTCTACAAAATTAACGACCATGAAAGTCTCTCCAAAAAATGACCGGCAGGAGAATGGGGGCTCCTGCCGGTCACTCAAAAGGTCTCGGGAAAGATCATGCTGAGAAGAAACCCAAGACCTTGAGAGGTTTAGGCTGCTTCTTCAGCGGCGGTCGGAGCGTCCGGGATTTCCGAAACGATATCGCCGAGTTCAGCCGAGGCGACTGCACGAGCTTCCTCGATGCGCTTGGTGGCCAGTGCCCAGAACGGAGCGCCCTTGCCATCCTTGTCCTTGATGAGGTTCTCGGCGGCAAGCGTAACCTGCTCGGCGGATGCCTTCTTGGACTGAGCCTTGAGCAATTCGCGGATGCGGCTCTTGGCAAGGTTGATGGCTTCGCGCTCGACGGGATCGGCCACGGTGCGAGTACCGGCAGCACGGACACCGAACTGGTATTCGCCAGCGTAGGCGTCGAGTTCTTCCTGCAGCTTGACCAGATCAGCATCATCGCCCGCGTCCTTCACCTTTTTGGCGAAGTTGTTGCGGAGGTTTTCGTGATAGGTCTGGTTGAGAGCGGAGGCTTCACCTTCGGTGAGGACGTTGCCTGCAGCGTAGCGGACCGGAACCTCAAAGGTCTTGCCAGCGATGGTGATTTCGGTCTTTTCAAGTTCCTGCGTCATTCTGTTTTTCTCCGTGGCGTCGGGCGATGCCGACAAGATGAAAGGCTATTCCGTTTTGGAATGGTTCATAATGGCATATGGTTGAAACACCGTCAACCATTATTTTTGATCGACGGGGTTTTTATTCAGGGTGAATGGTATGGTTGGGTTACTGCTTGGTAGAATTGTGCAGTTCGATGTTACCCGCGATCATCGACTGCATCATGGCGGAAAAGATGAGACACTGCTGTTCCCATCCCTCGAAGTCCTTGTGCGTCATGAACTGAGAGAAAGTGCCTTGCGCTGCAACTGCGATGAGAGTGACGACAGCGGTGGTGATCTGAGGCTTCTTATCCGCGAGAAGCTTGTTGATGTCGAGGAAGAGTTGAGGGTCGATGAGAGCCTGAGCTTTTTTAACGGCGGCTTGGATGTTGTTGAGTTCTTCGTTCACTTGATTTCTCCGGATACGAGGTAAAGTTCTTTTTTCGCACGAGTTTCGATGACATAGCGGACGTTGAGTTCTTGGTCAAGTTCCTCCGCTGAACTGACGTAGGGTGAGGGGATACGCCACGGGTCGAGATGGTAGACTACATCCCACTCGAGGCCTTTGGCTTTGTGGCCGGATAGAAGCTGGATCGGGCCTTTGGACTGGAAAAGGTGTTCGGCAAAGGCGACGGCGCCTCCGAGAGAACCGCCAGCCTGAGCAAAGACACGGAGACATTCTGCACGGTCGTGGACAGAACCGACCTTCTTGTTTTTCTTAGCGGTCTCGGTTTCCCAGTTAAGGATCGCCGCCATTGTCTGGTCGAGGTTCATGTCAGAAGGGCCGAGCTTTTTCAGCACCTTGACAAGACCGGGACCGATGTCTGCACCGACGAGCTGAACACCACGACCCTGTTTGATAAGGTTGAGGGCGCAGCGGAACAGCGGTGCATTGTTCCGGCAGATGATCGCTGCATGATCCGGGATGAGGCTAGCGTGGAACTCGTCGAGAGTTTCGACGATACCTTCCTCCGCGTTAGGACCCCATTGCATAGTTGGTGCGCGGAACCGGGCGCGTTTGACGACTGCGATAGGGCAGCGGAAAGAGATCGAGAGGGTTTTTTCTTCCATCTCGAAGGTGGATTTGAGTTGGCTCATTCCGTTGTGGACTGCCCCGCGAAATCCGTAGATGGACTGGAAGGGGTCGCCGACTGCGATGAGACGTTTGGTGACGAGCTTGCGCAGCATAGCGTGGTTGAGCGGGGAAAGGTCTTGGGCCTCATCGACAAGGACGAGTGGGAACTTTGGGAAGTTTCCTCCGAACAAGGTTGGCATGTAGATCTGATCGTCGAAGTCGATCTGCCCAGAATAGGAAAGATTGATGGAGGCGGTGAGGACCGAGTCGATGATCTTGATGAAGCTGCGCGGAAGCGGCTCGTCGAGATCGAGAGAGTCGATGAACTCGGAGAGGGTGACGAGGGGTTTGGAGCCGGGGAATTTCCCCTCCGGGATGTAACCGGATAGCTTGGCTTTGGAGATCAGTTTGAGAAGGTCTGGGAAGTTGTCGAAGAAGTCAGACTTGTCCGCGCGGGAAAGATCATCGGCCTCGGCTTTCAGAAGCTCGTAGGATTTTTTGGTGTTGATGATGAGGCGGCGCCCGGTTGCAGCTGCCCAGACCTGATGGCCGAGGGAATTGAGGGTCTGGCACTTGACATGGCCTGGGAGACGGGTGGTCATTTCCTCGGCGATGCGTTTGTTGAAGGCGAGGGAAAGGATCGGGATGCCTGTCACGGCCTTGGTGATGAGTTCAAGGGTGGTGGTTTTCGCGGCACCTGCGAAGGCGTTGACGAGAAGGGACTGGGAAGATTTCTTGGCGAACTCGACGATGGCGAGCTGTTCGGCGGTGGGGGTCATTGTGTGCTCCTGGGAAATACAGTAGCGATCGAGGAAGTGGCTTTGGTGATGTAGTAGAAGCTGAGGCTGATCTGAAGAAGATCCGAAAGAGCCTGAGCGATAGCGCGAATGTTGACGAAACAAAGACCCTCGGTGCAGTAGATCACGCCTTTAGCGGTGTGGTTGTGGGGACCGTCTGGAATGATGTTCGTAGCGATGAGGCCCCAAAGAGGCGTCCCCTGAGGATAGTCGTCCTCGAGTTCAGAAAGCCGGGCAGACATGTAATAGACTGCGTTGGAGTTTTGGTTATCAATCCAGCCATACGGGCGATAGAGGACTGAAGGGAGTGGGTAGTCTTTTCCGAGAACAGGAAAGATGCTCATGATGAGACTCGTGTGCGTAAGAGGGCATAGAGTTTGTTCAACTCAAGGATGATGAGGTCGGCCTGAGTTTTTGCCTCCTTGGTGGTGGTGTGGGCGTTGATAATGCCGCGCATGTTCGACTCGGCCATAGCGCAATAACCGAAAAAACTGTTGTGGCGCCAGACTAACTGACGGTTGTCATGGGTTTTGTTGGTCATAGATCAAACCTCCCGATAAGCAAGGCAGCGGATAAGACGAAAAGCGTACTGATGCTTTTTTGCTGTTTCCGACATAAGCCTAAAAAACACACCAAAAGCGTCAGTAGTTTTTGCGTCCGTCATGTCGATGAAACAGTTGATCGGAAACTGATGATGTTCCCAGATCAACTGTCTGTTTTGTTCTGGCGATTTTCCTGAGTGATATTCGTAAGAAAATCCACCATACAACTGGCGAAGGTCACGGATGAGGGTGGTTTTACCTGTACCTTTATCGCCTGATATAAGAAAGATTGTTGGGGTCATGTTAAAGTCCTAGGTCTTTGAGAAGATCGTCCGCAGAGAGTTTCTTTTTTGTCGCGGTCCTGATTGCTTTGTGTCTGCGGTAATTGGAGGTGTAGCAGATTTTAATAGCATCTGCAAGGTGTTCTGGCTGGACTACGAACTTCTCGCAGCCGTAGGCGAAAACAATGAAAGTCCCATCAGGCAGCGGAACAACCCGTGCCGCGTCGAACTGAGAATTCCCGATCAAGCCTTGCAGTGATAAAGGTAAGTCTGTCACTGATATGAATGAGACACTGATCGAGGGTAAGGTTTGGGGCGAGATATCCTCCGGCAGTGATGGTGAAGGACTCTCCGTAGAAGAACTCTGCGACGACATACCAGTTTCCTTGGATGCAGTGAGTGATGGTGGCGCTGCGATAGGCCGGGTGTTTGGTAATGACTTCGAGGATCATAGCCCGAGTTCCTTGAGTTCTGCGGCTGCTTCGTCGATGAACCGCTGATGGGTGATGTATTCCGGGGAGGTTCTGACGACCTCGGTGATCTTGATTGAGTGCTGGCATGGTGCGCCAGGCTGTCCAAGTTTCGGGTCGTCTGAAAGGAACTGCCGCTCGCGGAGAAGTTTCAGCAAGGCTGTCATTCCATGAGCATTGTCAGGGAAGATCAGGCGGTGCGTGGTTTCGCCTGGGATGATGACGATGATGCCTTCGGAGGCGATCGAAACTTGGACAGGGCTGGCCATATTAATCTTCCTTCTGGGACAGGCCGAGGTCACGACGATGGGCCATTTTGGCTTCGTAGAGGCGGATGATGGTTTCGGAGAGGGTTTCGTCGTCCTCGGCAGCGTCCCAAAGGGATTTAAGAACCTTGGAAGTGACGTGGACGACTCGGAGGAAACCTTCGGTAGGGGCGTTGACAGGAGTTTTTGCGTAATCTTGAAGGCACTCGAAGGCGCGCTGAGTTATACGGATTTCCTGCATTTCGGTGTCGCTCATTTGGGTACTCCGGGGGTAAAGTCGAGGACGGGGATTTGGCCGATGCGGACGATGACCTTGGTCGGTTCAGCAGGGTCAATGCCGAGAACAAAACTGTCCCAAGGGGTTGTCCCGGCCTTGATGCGCTGTTCAGGGTCCGAGGACGCTTCAAAGATTGGCTGCATGTGCTCGCGGTAAATCTTGCGAAAGTGGTAAGCGCGCTGGCGCCAACGAATTGCAGCACCGCGAGTGGCGAGGGTGACTACACCGCCCTCGGTGTGGATGCAGCGGTTTAGCATTTCTTCCATGTCTGAAAACGCTTCGAGACGGCTCATGTGGTTCTCCTTGTGAGGCTTTATTATATACGGATTTGCCGGGATGTCAAGCGGTTTTGTCAGTCTTTGTCCAAAAGTATTTCAAATGGACTGTGCGTCGGGCAAGACCGAGTGAGTGAAGGCGGTTGAGATACTTGGTCATGTTAGGGACCTCACGTGGGATCGGGTCGGTGAAGGTCTGGTGATAGAGGGTAAAGATCTCGGCGGTGGATTGAGGGGCGGTGGTGAGAAGGGACTGGATTGCGGAAAGGCGCTTGGTGAAGGTCATGCTCATTTGAGAATTCCCTTCAGAATATGCTCGAGGTCGCGGGCGAGGTTCTCGAGGGTGTCGTTGATGATGACGTTATCGACTGAGAAGGAGAAGTCCTCAGATGGAAGGGTGAGGGGGGTGATCTCAGGTCGGCGGATCTCGATTAGGGTTCCGCCGAGGTCTTTGACAGCTGCGGCTTCAAGCGGGCGCCGCACGTCATCGCAGAGGATGATGTCGTCCTCGGAGCGGGTTACTCGGTCACACCAGCGATCGACGAGGAAGGACTGATTAAGAGAACGACACCAAAGACCGAGGGACTCGAGAGCGTACTTAGGAGTTCGACCTGAAAGACTGTCATGCGGGGTGTTTTTGAGGTGGGGCTGAGTGAGATCGTTAAGGGTAAGGCCGAGGGTGGCAAGCATCTCTCGGATCGGATCAGCGAAGGAGATTTTGCGAAGGCACTGGGGGTTGATGAGTTGGGAGATCAACCGCTGAGTGATTTGAGCAGCGGTTGATTTACCGACACCGGAGGGACCTGAGAATGCGATGATGATCATGAGGTGGGGTCCTTGAGTTTAGCCCAGTCGAGCGGGTTGATAGGCGAGGCTTCGTCAAAGAACTCAGCCTCTTTCTTAGCTTTGTATTTGCGGCGGAGCCTGCGGCGAACTGTCGCAGACTGGCGGGAGCGGAAACCGACTGCGCGGAGGATGAGCTCTACGAGGTCGGTTAGGTCTGAGGCCGGGATGGAGGAATAGGCGGACGCGGCCTGTGCGCCTTTTTCGATGTCAGCGTTAGTTATCATCACTGCCCCCAGTCTGTGTCATCATTCAAATCCTTAGCTGGTTGCGTCATTCCTCTTCTCCCTTGCGGATGGCGGCGGCGATGGCCTCCATAGGATACTGCGACAAATATCCAGCTCCGTGAGCCGAAACGAGGCATTCCATAGCCGCGAATTTCTGATCTCCGTCCCAATGCCAGTCCTTGCACGCGACGGCTCCATAAACCCATATCGCCAATTCGCTTGTGAGTTTTTCGTTCCTCTCCCTTTCCGCCTTAGTAGCTGCTTCACGTTCGGAAAGGAGAGCGCGGGTAACGATATCAATAGCTTCGCGATAGCCGATCTGAAAAGTATTGTACTCTTCCTCACAGTTTTTGTGTTCTCGGATTATGCCAACGATATCAAGAGCTGTTTTCATCACGTCATCTGGGATTTTGTCGGTCATTTGCGCGGCTCCATGATGTCGAGTGGAATATCATTGTTCATCTCACCCCCCCTCCTTAGCCGCAATGGCTTTAAGCGTGGCGCTGAGAAATGCACGGTGAATGTCGTGGTGCTCAGCTTCGATAAAATTGAACCCTTCGGCTTTAAAACTGACAAACACAGCGCACGGGTTTCGGTTATTTGGGTGCTCATCCTCGATTACTTGAAACCACGGCTCATCCAATCTCGCCTTTAACAGCGCCCGGACGGCGTCAAGGGATGAGGTGAGTGGTGGTGATAGCCATTTCTCGCGAAAGCTATTTTCACAGTCACGTTCAAATTCAATTTGCGTCCCAAACCACGCTTTCTCTAATGCTTTTACATTCTTTGCAGTCGGGCAACCGTGAACATATTGGAGCGCTTCACAGATAGCGGCGTCTAATTCGCCATCTGATCCAGAGCCTTGCTCAACGCGGGTGATTAGTTCTGCGAGGGTCATGACGTGGGTTCCTTTGGCTGTAGGGCGTACTTGGCAAACTTAATGCGGGCGCTGATTTCGTCGTTAAACACTCTGAAAGGATCACGCGATCCGAGACGCTTTAACGCCGCCTCAAGCTCTTCAATCCGTCTCTGTTGCGCCTCTATGGTGTCGAGGGCGGAAGGGAGGTCGTCACACGCCATATAAAAAGCTGTGCCTTGATCCAGTAGATCAGCATCAAGTATTGCGCGTATCTCTGCAATGCGTTCGGTGGTGATCATGGCTTTGTCTTTCGTGCTTCAAGCATTGCGTTTGCAAACCACGAGATCATATCAGATGTGTTCGGGAATTTACCCTCATGCAGTTGGATAAAAGCCTCGGCCCGTTTAACAGCGTCGTCGCCAAGAACTGTGAGGAGCTCGCTAGCTTTAAGTTTTCTGCAATCAGGCATTTCAGCGTCCTTTCGAGATGAGGTAGAGGATCATGACTGTGATCGTTCCGAGACAAAAGATGAAGAAGGTCATGTCGGGACTCGGAGTGATTTGAGGAAATCGAGTTCGTCCTGAACGGCTTCGCGGAGATCATCGATGAGGTCGGTCTCGAATATGTCATCATTGTCGAAAGCAACCTCGATAATTTTTTCCACATCCTCAAAAGGAGTGCCGAGGCAGAACTGCTGCTTTGTTTTTTCAAAGACCGGGCAGCCTCGGCAGCGTTCTACAGGAGGCTTGTGGATGTTGAAGAGGACGCAAAGTGGGCACTGGTAGGGTCCGGTCGAAATATCAGGAATACATTGAAGATTTTGCTCCCAGTGCTCAATCGAACCTTCGAGGGCTTTGGCTGCGTGCTCGTCGAGGAATTTTATCGTTTTTTCGTCCATGATTTTTCTCGCAAAAACGCCCCAGACGGGTTAGGTCTGGGGCTGGTGGTAGGAGGGAAAGGGTTAGGCTTTTATCTTAGATGCCTCGTAATCGGAAAGATCTTCAAGGCATTTCTGCGTGAGACTGTCGATCATGTTCTGGCGTTCCTCGAGAGAACGATTAGCTGTGGAGATCGCTTTGGCGATAAGCAGTGTCATCGCTGCAAATGCCCGGTTGAAATCGATCTGGATGGTTTCCTCTGTCTTGGCGTTTATCACTGCGTCCGGGATTGCGTCCAGCATTGCCTCGGCGATCGATGCCGAGATTTCGAGGTCAGTTTGCGTGCTCATTTGCGATCTCCGTTTTCAGTAGGGCCATCTTTTCAGCACCTTCCTTGACCATGACCTTTATGGTTTTAGCGACTTCATCGATCAAGGCGTTTGCGTCTGCGCCGGGTTTAAGGCTGGTGCTGATGATCGAGGCCATGCAGCTGGTGAGGGTCTTGACTGCCTCAGGCGACTGTTCTTGCGACAAAACTGCGAGGACTTTGAGGGATGTGATAAGGCTCATGATCTTTTTTCCTGTGATTTTAGGCAGGGCTATAAGCATCGCCTGGGTTGAATTTTTCACGGAACTTCTCGAAAACGTAAGTTCCGTTAACAGCGAGATAGAACTTTGAAGGATGGTCGATCTCGCCGCTGTACGAGCATTTCAGGTTCACGGGGAACATCTCGCATAGTGTGTCGATTGAGGCTTCTGCATCAGCTTTCACGCTGCCGAGGCTGTAATCATTGTCATCATCGGCAAAGTGAGCGTAGTCGCAGCCCAGTTTGACCACTGCGAGCTTTTTGCCTGTTCTGCGACAGACCATTGACGAGACCATGCCGTAAGTAACCCCTCCATGCCAGTTAATATCTGGAGTCTCGTCATAAGGAAAGGACTCATAGAAACCCCCGAAAAGTTCTTTCAACTCAGAAGGCAGATTGAACTTAGCGAAATCATCTGGGTTCTGAAACATATTTTCTGGAAGGTAGATGTAGTAACACCAAATTCCATGAGGCTTAAACACGCTAATCGCGTGATGAGCAACTCTAAGGCGGAACCCTTTGTGCTGGAAGTCCCAACCGGTTTTTCCGGCTTTGTAATCCTGAAGCGATGGAGTCATCTTTTTTCCTTCTCCGTTAAGTAACGGCTGAAGAGGGGCTGGGTGAACCCCTCTTGGGTCGTGACTTAATCCTGCTCTTCCATCGGCGGGACTGCGTTGAGGCGAAGTCTGCCGACACGATACCCGTCCTCTCGAAGAATGTCCCAAGCATCGCAGTGGTAGACTTTGTTAGTCTCTGGATGGCGGAGGAGGTACTTACGACCCCCAAGTTCGTGACCACGAACAAACCAAGTGTGGATAATTTTCCCCGAGAACTGTTTGACTGAACTGATCCTTCGACGGGTGACGAACTCGCCTACAACGTAGGCTTTCTCGGGGCGGATAAATTCTCCATCGATCATTGGCATTTTAGACTTCCTCCTCCCGCCCGCTGCGGGATTTCACCCATCCATGAAAAGCTGCTCTCGCTGCGGAATTAAATTGACCCTCTGACATTGAGGATAAAACAACATCAGCTGAAAGAGTTGATCTGTTCACCGATCTGAGTGTGTTAGAAGCCTTCTGGAGAATGTAAATTACTCCGCCATCATTGAAGGATCTTACAAGCCAAAGATCTGTCTCTCGCCGTATCATCCGCCTCCTCCATCCACTTAACCCTCGCAAGGGTGATTTGCTTTCGCTTTGCTGGTGGTTTTGGGGGCTTAACCTCAGCCCCCAAAGTCCCCAGTATCCCAGCGAAATACGGTGTTCGGGCTGAAAGCCCTCCGCTGCGCCGTTTCATTTCACACCACCTTGCCGAGGTCAGCAAAATCGCCATCGGTCTGCAGCGGGCCGAGGTCAAACGCCTCGCGGGAATTTTCAGCGCGAAGCATATCGACCTGATAGCACCAGCGAAAATTGACCATGCGTTCTGGCTTGACGCTGGTCATGTCATCAACCCAGAGTTCGCCCTCGGCGTAATAAGCCGTGAGAATAATCGCATGGGTGTAGGGTTCCCCCTCGATCTTATCGGTGAGGATCACCAGCAGTGCCCGATCCTCTGCTGGCATTTCGTCAGTGTTTTTCTTCCACATGATCTTGACTTTCTGAAAAAATAGGCGAGGTCTAAGCCCGGATCGAACCGACACACCGAGCCGTTACGACTTACGTCGCAGCGTGATTGTTAAACTCTTCTCCCCCGCACTGGCCTTGTCAGTGCTTCTGCTAGGGTTGCCGTCGCTAAATTCACCTCGACGGAACATCTGGCCTCGCCTTTCCAGCGGGATGCTGGCGAAAAGGGCTGCGCCCCTTGCGTAAACATCCCCGACTCACCCTCACCCATCAAATATACATCATCCCGCGTATTTGTCAAACGAAAAAACCAGCCATCATCACCCATCCCACAGCCTCTGGCTTGCCGCCTCGCGCTCGCGTAGTGAATGAACGGGCCAAACGTCCTGAAGATGCCTGATGGTTCGCTGCGTGCCTAATGATGCTTTGGGGTACGTGTTCATACAGCCATATGTTTTCCAAAATTCCCTTAAAAAAAAAAAAAACTGATAAATAAAGAAAAAACGGGAGTGGATCAACCATACCCAGTTAATCAGCCATAAGGTTTACAAAGGAAATCATATGGCTGTATGAAAGGGGTTGGCGGTGCCGCATTAGCCACCTAGCCAACCCCTAGCCGTCACTAGGGACTTTCGCCCGTCCTATCACTCCTCGGGCGGCAGAACCACAACCCCTGCCGCGATTGCGGCATTGATGATTGAATTAACCATCAAGAACGCACGGGATTGGAGATGTGGCTTAACTTCCAGGCCTTGGCGCTGCCAATTCAACACCTCGTCAACACTTGTCGGAACCCATCGTTCCTCCCATCGCGGCTGGTCCTTGTCAAGCTGTGCGCAGATCTTTTGAAAATCATTCATAATCTTACCCTTCAAAAAGTAGGGGGCATTTGCGCCCCCTCGATCACAACCCCAGATCATCCATATCGATCTCAAGCCCCTTGTGTGCCGCGACAGCTTCCTGCGCTTTGGCCATGATCTCCTCCGTCGCGGCCAGCTTTGCGATTGCCGCTGCGAGCGAGTCCTTGGCGTAGTCCGTCCATTTCTTCCCTGCGGCCTTGATCTTAGCCCGCAATGCGCCCTCGGCCATTTTCTTAGCCTCAGCCATAACCGGGTCAGTCTCCCTGCTTCCCCCTTCCTTAGCCGTGCGAACAATCCCGGCCACCATACTGGCCAGTTTCTTATCCGCCATCGCTCTCGCGGTTTCCCTTACCGCCTCGGCGCTTGCGCCTTCCCCTGCCAGCTTCGCAGCCCCTGCATGTGCATCCATCAGAACATTGCGCAGCCCGATATAAACCACATGATCCTTAACCGCCTGCGGCAGCGCGTCAAAACCGACTTCCATTTCCAGCCCGCGTCCGATATTAACCAGCATGATCTTAACTCCTATTCGCGGCCCATTGCCACGTCCGAGGGGAAGCGTACCTCCCCTCACACTTATCAATGGAAAATCCAAATCGCCACCAATCCCAGACCTGCGCCTTGCGCCAGCATAGCTATCGCCAGTGCCACACCATAAGCTACTTTCACCATATCGCGTCTCCCTTGTCAGCCTTTACGGAAGGAAGCTCACCGCCCCGTCTCCTTCAATACATACACCTTAACCGCACTCCTTCCACATGTCAACAATTATTTTCCACTTTTCAAAAATAATTTTCACCCAGTCCTTTCATCCATCCGCCCATCCCACATCCCACGCCGCCGCCCCACCACCACTGTCAAAAACTTTTTCCCAGTGCCCCACCCCACCCCCCCATTTCGCCGAGTGGGGGTACCCCTCGCGACAAGGACACCCCTCGCAAAATGTGTATAATTCTACAGTCATATGGCTGATTCACTCAACCCACCGAAGGCGGGCGAAGCCGCGCTGACCCGCTTATCTCAAGGTTTGGGCCCGAGGAGGGCTTGTGCCCGCGCCGTTTTCGTGTATCGTGGGAGGTGAGGGAGATTCCAGATGGACTTAGGGTTAGACATTACAAGGACTTCAGGCCGGGCGGGAAAGGCTGTTACAGCCGAGCACGTTCGCGATCTGAACCTTGCCGATCTAGCTCTCCTCGAGACCGAGAAAGGGGTTAAGCCCCCGACTCTGGTGAGGCTCCGCGAGTCGCATCACACGCTAGCTCGCGCGTTGGCCTCCGGGCAAAAACCTGCCGAGGCCGCAATGTGCACTGGGTTCTCCCTCAGCCGGATCTCCATCCTCCAGAACGATCCGGCGTTCAAAGAACTCCTCAACGTCTACTCCGGCCATCAGCTCGAGGTCTACGCGGGGCTGCACCAGAAAATGGCTGCGGTCGCCATCGACGCAGTTGAGGAACTTCACACCCGCCTCGAGGACAAGCCGGAAGATTTCTCTGTTGGCCAACTCGTCGAGGTGTCTAAGACTTTCGCAGATCGGACTGGTCACGCCCCGAAGGCAGACAAAGGCCCGATGAATGTGTTTAATATTCAGCTCGCTGACCGTTTGGCGATGGCGCGTCAGCGGGCTGGATTGATCGAGGCGGCTCCCCTTCAACCGCCTACGATCGAGGGTGAGGTCGAGTCCCGCGCTCCCTCACCCGAAGGGCTCGCCGATGGATGAAGAACTCCTCATCGACCTTGAAAAGCTCAGCAAGAACCCAGTAGGTTTCGTCTACTGGGCTTTTCCTTGGGGCGAGGCCGACACCGAACTCGCTGACTACGAAGGCCCGGACGAGTGGGCTCTTTGGGTGCTGAACCAACTTGCCGAGGGCCTTCTCACTGTTGATGAGGCGATCCAGATCGCAATCGCTTCCGGTCACGGCATCGGCAAATCAGCCCTTGTTGCGTGGATTATCCTCTGGGCATTCTCCACCAAACGAGGCACTCGCGGAGTCGTAACCGCCAATACCGAGAACCAGCTCAAAACCAAAACCTGGGTTGAGCTTTCCAAATGGTTCCGCCTGTTCATCGCCAAGAGCCTGTTCAAACTCGAGGCCACCAAACTTTACTCCGCTGATGCGGAAATGGAGAACGAGTGGCGTATCGACATGGTTCCTTGGTCGGAGAGGAATACTGAAGCGTTCGCCGGTCTCCACAACAAAGGCAAGCGGATCTTAGTCGTGTTCGACGAGGCCTCCTCCATCCCTGACCTGATCTGGGAAACAACCGAAGGCGCTCTTACCGACAAAAATACCGAGATCCTCTGGCTCGTTTTCGGGAACCCGACTAAATCCGTTGGCCGGTTTAAGGAGTGTTTCCCTGGAGGTCGCCACGCCGGAACCTGGCGCTCACGCGCAGTGGACTCCCGTACAGTCAAGATCACTAACAAAAAACAGATCGCTAAGTGGATCGCAGCTTATGGCGAGGACTCCGACTTCGTCCGCGTCCGCGTCAAGGGCGAGTTCCCTCGTGTCGGCGCTATGGAGTTCATTCCGATCTCCATCGTCGAAGAAGCTCAAACCCGCGAAGTCACAGCGGCTATAACTGACCCGCTCGTCATGAGCGTTGACGTTGCCCGCTTCGGTGATGACGCCTCCTGCATCTTCTTCCGTAAAGGGCGAGACGCTCGATCCATCCCGCCAATCATCCTCCGAGGCGTAGACACTATGACCCTTGCCGCCCGTGCGGCTGAGGAGTATATGAAATACAACGCGGATGCACTCTTCGTCGATGGTGGCGGTGTAGGTGGCGGCGTGGTTGATCGGCTTCGTCAGCTCCAAATCCCATGCTTCGACGTGCAGTTCGGTTCATCCGCAGACCGTGGTAGCTCAGGCGCATCCGGCACTGATGATGGAACTCGCTATTTCAACAAACGTGCTGAGATGTGGGGGTTCATGAGGGACTGGCTGAAAACCGGAGCCATCCCAAACGACAAGGATCTGCAGGAAGAACTCGTCGGCCCGATGTACTCTTTCTCAGCTAAGGACGAGATCCAGCTTGAGCGCAAGGTTGATATGAAACGCCGAGGGCTTTCCTCGCCAGACCGAGCCGACGCTCTCGCTCTTACCTTTGCCTATCCAGTGTTTCCTAACCGGAACGCCGGAGGTCTTGGAAGTAAACCCACCAACCAGTGTCAAACCGAATACGACCCTTATGGAGCAGAACATGTTTAGTTCGCCTGAACCGCAACCAACTCCGCCGCCTCCGAACCCTTCGAGCACAGCTAACGCTTCGGTCAACAAAGCTGCAGCTGGCGCAAAGGCTGGGCAAACCGGCATGGCCTCCACAATGATGACCGGGGGTATGGGCTTGCAAACCCCTGCCACGACTGGCCAGAAGCAACTCACGGGGCAGTAACATGAAAGAACTTCGCAAGCACGTCGATGGCCGACTCGCAGGTCTACGCAATGACAGACTCTCGTGGTGGGTCCATTGGCAGGAGCTTGCGAACTATATTCTTCCCCGGCGTTATCGCTGGCTCGTCACCCCGAACCAGGCTGGCCGAGGCTCCCCTATCAATACCAACATCATCGACTCAACCGGGACTGAGGCCGCAAAGATCTGCTCCTCAGGTATGATGGCGGGGATCACTTCCCCTACCCGTCCTTGGTTTAAACTCGAGATCGAGAACTTCACCGGGCTCGATGAGACCCATCCGGTTTCAGTCTGGATCGAGCAGGTCCAGCGGCTCATGTCGAAGGTGTTCTCGGAGTCCAACTTCTACAACGCTATGGCGATTGTATATGGGGACCTCGCGGTATTCGGCACATCCGCCCTCATTATCTACGAGGACTTCGATGATGTCATTCGTTGTTACAACCCATGTCTTGGCGAGTACTACCTCGCCAATTCCCCTCGCGGTGATGTCGATACGTTCTATCGTGAGTTCTCCCTCTCTGTCAGTCAGATCGTGAAAGAGTTCGGGATTGATAACTGCTCCGAGAGCGTCAAAGCTCTCCACCGTGCTGGCGGCGCTAACCTTTCAAAAGAACTCGTCATCGCTCACGGTATCGAGCCGATGACTTCATTCCGCCCTCCAGGCCTTAACCCTGACTTCACCTTCTTCGAGGTATACTGGGAGAAGGGCTCATCCGACGACTGCATCCTCCGCAAGAAAGGTTTCTTCGAGATGCCGGGGCTGTTCCCTCGTTGGGATGTAGTTTCCAACGATGCTTATGGGCGCAGTCCTGGGATGGACGCTCTTGGCGACATCAAACAGCTCCAGCACGAGCAACGCCGCAAAGCTCAGGCCATTGACAAAACAGTCAACCCTCCGATGGTTGCTGATGTTCAGCTGAAGAACCAACCGGCCTCGCTTCTCCCAGGTGGGATCACTTATGTCTCCGGAATGAACTCCGCCGGGTTCAAACCTGCATTCCAGTTCAATCCGCCGATCCAGGAACTCATGATGGACATTCAACAGGTCCAGCTTCGGATCAAATCAACCTTCTTCAACGATCTGTTCATGATGATTTCCAATCTGACCACTGTCCGGTCGGCTGCGGAAATCGACGCTCGTCGTGAAGAAAAGATGATTTCTCTAGGGCCGGTTCTTGAGCGCATCCACGGTGAGGCCCTCTCAAAAGCCATCACCCGAGTCTATAACATTCTTTCTCGGGGGAAACTTCTCCCACCACCTCCAGCTGAGATCCAGGGCCAGGCCGTCAAGATCAATTTCGTCTCGATGCTTGCTGAAGCCCAACGTGTCGCAGCTACCTCTGGTGTTGAGCGCGTTCTCGGCCTCGCCGGTAATCTTGCGGCTGCGGCCCCTGATGTCATGGATAACATCGACGTTGATCAGGCCATCAACGAATACGGCTCGATGATGTCTGTCACCATGAAGATGTTCCGAGACAAAAAGGTTGTTGATAAAATTCGTGCTGACCGTGCGAAACAGAACCAGCAAGCCCAACTTCTCGAACAAACAGTCGCTGGCGCGAAGGGTGCTAAAACCCTGTCTGAAACCGATGTCGGTGGTGGGCAGAACGCACTACAACAAATGATCGGAGGGTAAATGAAAATCGCCATTTGCGTCCCCTCAGGGGACATGATCCATGCTGACTTTGCACGATGTCTGGTCGGGCTGCTCTTACACTCAGCCCGCTCACACGAACTTTTTTACATCAATGGAAAATCGTCGATCGTTGCTACAGCACGGAATAACTGCGTCAAGCAAGCGTTAGCGTTTGATGTTGATTATATTCTGTTTCTCGATGCCGATATGGTTTTTCCGCCGAATATCCTTGACAGGCTCCTCGAGTCAGGCAAAGATATAATTGGGTGTGCGTACAGGCGCCGGTCACCTCCTTATGACATAATGGCTCTTTCAGTTCAAGGTCCAGGAAGTCAAAAGGTAGAGGGAATTGCGGAAATGCTCGCACTCCCGACCGGCGTCCTGCTTATCGCAGCTAAGGTTTTTGAGAGTATCCCGAAGCCTTGGTTCAAGTTTGAGATCGACGCTGAGCGCGAGAAGATCACTGGCGAGGACGTACTCTTCTGCCGCGAGGCAGTTCTTGCTGGTTACAAAATCTGGATGGATGTTGAGGCATCCTACCACATCGGGCATTTAACCCAAAGCACTCTTGTTATCTCGAAGGAGGATAGTGATGAGTGATTATAACGCGGGCGAGAAAGACGAAGTCTCGCTCCGCCAAAAGAAACTAGCCGCAGCACTTCGTGAAGAAGATGAAGCGCTTGGAGCCTTTCTCAAAACAGTCGCCGGTCGTCGCTGGTTTAAAAAAATTCTGGAAGATTGTCATATCTTCCAGAACCCATTCTCCGACGATGCTCTTAAAACAGCATTCTCGTGCGGGGAAATGAATGTAGGCCAGAAACTTCTGGTTAATTTTATGCGAGTCGCCCCGAACCTATACATTCAGATGATGAAGGAAGTTGACTGATGCTTAAACTATTCCGCATTGCTTTTGCGCCGGAGAATGAAGGTGGAGGCGAGCCGCCAGCACCCGCTCCCGAACTCAAGCCAGTTGTCGAGACTTCGCTGATTGCCCCGAAGGAGGAACCTCCAAAGGAAGGCGAACCGCCGAAGGAACCGCCGAAGGAAGAGAAGAAGGAAGAGGCTACTCCATTCGATCCAGCTACCCTTACCTTACCTGAAGGCATGAAGGCTGAAGGGCCGATCATGGATAAGTTCAGTGAGATCGCCAAAGCTCGCGGACTGTCTCAGGAAACCGCTAACGAGTTGCTTGCTGTGTCGAGCGACTTGATCAAGGAATTTCAGACCGAGGCTGGAAAGCCTATCGAGCTCTGGAATAAAACTCAGACTGAATGGGTTGATGCCATTAAGACTGAGTTTCCCGCCGAAAAACTGATCGAGGCCCAAGCCTTCATGGCAAAGGCTTTCAACCAGTTTGGCACACCGGCTGCGCAAGCGGCTTTCAATCTGACTGGCGCGGGTAACAACCCCGACATCTTTCGGATGTTTGCCTCGATGGCGAAAGCCTTATCGGAGGGGACTTCTGTCGAAGGAAAACCACAGACCACCGGCGCGCGGCCTTCGTTGGCTGACTCGCTTTATCCTCAAAAAGGTTAAAATCCTATGGCAACACTTGGCACCACTGCCCTTACCTACGTCGATTGGGCGAAGCGTATGGACGATAATTTCAAGACTGCGAACATTGTCGAGCTTCTCTCGGTCGTGAACGAAATCCTCGAGGATCTGCTTGTCATTGAAGGCAACCTTGCCACTGGTCACAAAACGACCGTGCGCACCGGCCTGCCCTCCGGCACGTGGCGTCTTTTGAATTACGGCGTTCCGAAGGCGAAATCGACCACTGCACAGATCACCGACACTTGTGGCAACCTCGAAGTCTACGCAGAAGTCGATAAGGATCTCGCAGATCTCAACGGCAATACGGCCTCGTTCCGTCTGTCGGAAACCATCGCCTTCATTCAGGGTCTCGGCATCAATGTCGCAGACACTTTGATGTACGGCAACACTGCAGTGAACCCGGAACGGTTCATGGGCGTGACTCCGCGTTTCAACACTGTCTCGACCGCAACTGCCCAGAACGCAGTCAACGTCGTCGATGGTCTTGGAACCGGCTCTGACAACACCTCGATCTGGGTTATTACCTGGGGTGCAGACACTGCCCACGGCATTTTCCCGAAGGGGAAGATCACCGGCCTGCAGCACAAGGACCTCGGGGAATGGACCCTGCAGGACTCGAGCGGCAATCAGTACCAAGGTTATCGTGACCACTTCAAGTGGGAAATCGGCCTGACGGTTCGTGATTGGCGCTATATTGTCCGCATTGCAAACATTGACGTTTCGGATCTTTCCGGCGCCAGTGCTGCGAACATCATGAACCTTCTGGTCCGCGCTATCAACCGTCTGCCCACGACTGCAGGTCGTGTTGGTCCGGTTCAGCAGTCGAACACTCCGTCCATCCGTGACTCGATGGGCCGGACTGTCATCTACTGCAACCGCACGATTCGCACGTATCTTGATCTGCAGGCCATGAACAAGACCAATGTGTTGCTGAAGCTGATCGAAGTTGATGGTATGGTCATCTCGACCTTCCGCGGCATCCCGATCCGCACTTGCGACTCGATCCTCAACACCGAGGCCCGTGTGGTCTAAGGAGAACTCAAATGATCATTGATGGTGCACTTCTCTTCTCGACGGCGCAAGCAGTTACAGCGACTGCCCCCTCGACCAACATTGTCGATCTCGGCGTCAAGCGTGACATCGGCATCGGCGATAATCCGTCACTCAAGGTGATGGTGATGGTGACGACAGCGTTCACCACGACCAACTCCGGTACGTTGCAGGTGGCCTTCCAGGGCTCCACTGATAACTCGACGTGGGACACCTACACCCTGTCGTCTGCATACGCAGCAGCAGCTTTGACCGCTGGTGCCCGTCTGCACGACATTGACGTTCCTCGTCCTGGCGCTGGTCAGGCTGCTCCGCGTTATATTCGTCTGAATTATGTTGTCGGGACTGGTGTGTTCAGTGCAGGCGCATTGACTGCGGCTGTTCTTGGCGATCGTCAGGAAAATATCACTTACGCCCCCGGCACCACTGTCACCAACTAATAGGAGACTCCTATGCAATTTCGACTTACCGCTACACATTATATCTGTGAGACAATACTCCCAGTAGGAACACTTGTCGGTAGTGGTACCGATTATCCTGTCACTATCCCCTCGATCGAAATGGTAGGAGAGGATGATGCCGGGAAAAAGGCAGTCGATCTTCGCAAAAAGTCTTTTGTAGGTCTTGACAAAGTCCTCGATAAGAAACTGGAGGCTTAAATGGATACTTACTCCTCCAGTGGCGGACTTCGTGATGTAGCTACCATTACCATTCTATCGGGGCAGTCTCTTTCTGCCCCGATAGATCTTGGTTCTGGGAGACTTGGGGCAATCCAAGTTTCATCAGGATGGGATGCGGCCAATCTAACTTTCCAGGTATCTTCTGACGGAATTGTCTACAGCGATTTGTATGACGATACAGGAACTGAGGTTAAATGGATAGCTGCCGCTTCTCGTTTGATTGTTCCAGCAAATTTTGTGCAATGGTGTGCTATTCGTTATATCAAAGTGCGTTCAGGGACTTTTGTCGCACCGGTCACTCAAACAGCTGATCGGTCTTTGCTGGTATCTTCTTTTGTACTGATTTAAAGGAGGTTAGTTATGCGTCGCTTTTTTATCTACTTTATTCAAAAAAAGTTTGAGGCTACAACCACTTCCCCAAACAACGCCCTCATGTGGCGCGGCGAGCCTTTGATGTGGCGCGGCGCGTATCTGGTTTGGAGAAGCTAAATGTCACAGATTGATTTGGACCTTCTCACGCCGGACGCGACAATTCCCGCCACGTGCATTTTGTTTGGCGCGGACGATCAAGCGGCGGGGCCGACAAGCGTCTACCCGCTGTCGTCGCTCTGGCAGAAACTCGTCGGATCAACGGCTTTTAGTGGCGATACCGTCACGGCGTCCAAGCCTTTGCTTGATTTGGTGCAGACGTGGAATAATGCGGCGGTCGGCTTTACGCTCCTGAAAATTAATGCGGTAAATACTGCATCGGCAACGCTCTCATATGTCTTCGACGCGCAGGTAGGTGGGTCGTCTGTTTTCAGCGTCCGCAAAGATGGGCTGGTTACCTCGTCTATTGGCGGTGGTCTCACCTTCAATTCCTCAGGTGGCTATACCAGCATCGGTGTTGGGAATAGCGGGCTTGTCGTCCCATCGGTACTTGGTATCGGCGCGAGTGACACGCTGCTAAACCGCGATGCTGCTAACACGCTCGCCCAACGTAACGGGACCGCCGCGCAGGCTTTCAACGTCTACAACACCTACACGGATGCCTCGAACTATGAGCGGCTTGGTGTGCGGTGGTCATCTAATGTCGCCTATCTTGGACCCCAGAAAGCCGGGACCGGTTCGGATCGCTTGCTTGTCGTACAAACCGGGATCGTCACGGTTGTGGGATTGCCTAGCGCCTCTGCGTCAGGGGCAGGTGCTCGCGCGATGGTATCTGACGCCACAGCCACGACATTCGCTTCAACAGTATCGGGCGGCGGCGCAAACAAGGTCCCCGTCGTTTCGGACGGTACAAACTGGCTCATCGGCTAAAGGATCAACCAAATGTCTGTAATTTTCCCTGAAACGGTTATCGAAGACGCTGGCAAGGTGGCGGGCGTCGAACATGCGCGCGACCTCTACAACGCGGCAAACGCCACGCAGCGCCCCCTCACGGCTTCCGAATACCTACAATTCATCGCGATATCTGCCGTGACCTCCTACGCCACCGCGAAAGAGCGCTACGACCGACTTGTTAGCATTGGCGAGGCCAATCCCGTGCAGTCCATCGAAGCCCGCCTGGCCGAATATGAAGCAGCCCAGAAGGAAGCCTGAACGTGAATATCACTGCCGCACAGCAAGCCGCCAATGCTATTGATCTTGCCATCCGTGCAGGTGGCGTACAGGCCGCACTTGCTCACATCGAATTGCTGTCTGAAATCGC